>Ga0326597_10004190_pt1 | contig 20367 bp, 15 predicted proteins | sample RVTome_12_FD_203789 | JGI IMG/M metagenome (GOLD analysis project Ga0326597, IMG submission 203789) | Soil microbial communities from uranium-contaminated site in the Upper Colorado River Basin, Wyoming, United States - RVT100D185 | ecosystem: Environmental > Terrestrial > Soil > Contaminated >...
CGGCAGCGTCCGGGCGTTTCATGCAATCAATTCGACAACCCAGGGGAACAACATGGTGAATCCGTCGCAACGCACTCCCGCTGCCATGCGGGGCGAGTCGAGCGAGCGTCGCAAGGGCATGGCGCTACTGCGCAACCCGTTTCTGAACAAGGGCACGGCGTTCACGGAGAGCGAGCGCGACGAAAACGGGCTGCGCGGCCTGCTGCCGCCGCGGGTCCTGTCGCAGGACCAGCAGGCTGAGCGCACGATGAGCTACATCCGCCAGCTGCCCAACGACCTCGAGCGCTATATTGCCTTGAACTCCCTGCACGACCGAAACGAGGCGTTGTTCCTGCGCGTCGTCGCCGACCACATCGACGAGATCCAGCCCATCATTTACACCCCGACGGTCGGGCTCGCGTGCCAGAAGTACGGGCACATCTTTCAGCGGCCGCGCGGCATTTTCGTGAGCGCCAACGACCGCGGGCACGTGGCGCAGGTGCTGCGCAACTGGCCGTATGGCGCTTCGATCATCGTGGTGACCGACGGCGAGCGCATTCTCGGCCTGGGGGACCTCGGCGCCAACGGCATGGGCATTCCGGTGGGCAAGCTCTCGCTCTATGCGGCGTGCGCCGGCATCGATCCGAAACAGTGCCTGCCGGTGACGATCGATGTCGGCACCAACAACGGCGAGCTGCTCTCCGATCCGGTTTACATCGGGCTCAAGCAGCGCCGCGTTCGCGGGAAGGAGTACGACGAGCTGATCGAAGAGTTCATCACCGCGTCGCAGGAGGTGTTCCCGGGGGTGGTGATCCAGTTCGAGGACTTCGCGAACCACAATGCGTTCCGGCTGCTGCGCGACTACCGCGACCGCATCCCCACGTTCAACGACGACATCCAGGGCACGGCAGCGGTGGCGCTCGCGGGAATTTTCTCGGCGCTGCGCGTCACCGGCGGCAAGCTTACCGACCAGACCATCCTCTTTCTCGGCGCGGGCGAGGCCGCCACCGGCATCGCCGACCTGGTGGCGTCCGCGATGACCGCGCAGGGGCTCGACGAGAACGCGGCGCGCCGCCGCTGCTGGCTCGTCGATTCGCGCGGCCTGGTGGTGAAGAGCCGCACCGACCTCGCCGAGCACAAGCTCTCCTACGCGCACGAGGCCGCCCCGATCGGTGAATTCCTGGCCGCGGTGAAGACGCTCAAGCCGACCGTGATCATCGGCGTTGCGGCGGTGGGCGGCACGTTCACGCGCGAGGTGCTCGAAGAGATGGCGCGGATCAACGAGCGCCCGATCGTCTTCGCGCTGTCCAACCCCACGTCGAAGGCCGAGTGCACCGCGGAGGAGGCCTACCGTCACACCGGGGGGCGGGCGCTGTTCGCCTGCGGCAGCCCGTTCGACCCGGTCACCATGGACGGCAAGACCTTCGTGCCCCGCCAGGGCAACAACTCCTACATCTTCCCGGGGGTGGGCCTGGGTGTGATCGTGAGCCGCACCCGCCGAATTCCCGCCGACATGTTCATGGCGGCGGCGCACGCGCTTGCCCAGCAGGTGAGTGAGTCCGACCTCGAGCAAGGTGCGCTCTATCCCGCGCTGCCGCGGATTCGCGAGGTATCCGCCCACATCGCCACCGCAGTGGCGGAGAAGGCGTACGAGCTGAAGATCACGGCGGAAAAGAAGCCCGCCGACCTCGCAGCGTTCGTCCGCGCGCAGATGTACGACCCGCACTACTAGGCGAGGGGCGCCGCGCGCTACAGCAGGGCCGGGAGCTCGCGGATGTCGCGCAGGACCCGGTGCGCGCCGCGGAATTCCGCGCCCGCGGTGAGCCGGCTTGGCACGATGACGCATCGCAATCCGGCCGCGGTGGCCGCGGCAAGCCCGCGCTCCGAGTCCTCGATCACCAGGCAGTCCTGCGGCGCGACGCCCGTGCGCGCGAGTCCCTTGAGGTAGGGTTCGGGATGCGGCTTGAGGTTCGCGTAGTCTCCGGCCGCGAGCACGAACTGGAAATATTGCAGAAGACCGCTCGATGCATGGATCAGGTCAAAGTGCTCTTGCTGCGAGCTGGTCACGATGCCCATAATGTAGCGGCCGTGCACTCCGGCGAGCACGTCGGCCACCCCGTCGATCAGCCGCACGCCCTCGCGCAGCAGCGCGCTGTAAGCGGCGCCGCGTTCGCCGCGGAACCGCGCGAAATCCTCATCCGACCACCCGTGCTGCGCCACGAAGTATCGCGTCCCCGTTCCCTGGCGCAGGAAAAGCTCCTGGTATTGCTCTTCAGTGAACGCGATGTCCCAGCGCGCAAGCGTTGCACGCGTCGCCTCGAAGTAGAGGTGTTCGGTGTCGACCAATACCCCGTCGTTGTCCCAAAGAAGAGCCTTGAATTTTTGGATCGGCATAGAAATCGCACGCGCAGGGGTGCCGCTTCGACCGTAAGCCCACGTTTCCGAGCGGCAAATAGGTAACGAGCGGCAAAGACGGTTTCCGCTCACTCAGGCAGTCGGCGGGAGCAATAAGGGCCGCGGGCATCATCCTTGAAACGCCTTGAGTCTCGGGATGATCTCCTTGGCGATGATCTCGATCTGGCGCATCTCGTACTTGTAGGGCACGAAAACGAGCTTCTGCACGCCTACTGCGAGGTGTTCTTTGAGCTGCGCGACGCATTCATCGACCGTGCCAATGATGGCGCTGTCCTTGGTCGAGTCGCTCCAGGACGCGTAGTCCCATTCCTTGCCGAGCCACTCCATCATCTGGGTCTCGACCGACGCGCGCGATTTGCCGACCATGATGGGGAGCTGCGCGCCGTTCATCAGGGTATCGGGATCCTTGCCGCCTTCCTTCGCGAACGCTCGGACCTTCGCCCAGGACTTGGCGAAACTCTCGGGCCGGTAGAAATAGGTCAGCCATCCGTCGCCGGTAACGGCCGCCCGCTTGAGCACGCGGTCGACATAGCCGCCGATCAGGATCGGCGGGCGCGGCTTCTGCACCGGCTTGGGATACATTACGCCGGCAGGGATCTTGTGATGGGGCCACTCTCCCTTGACCATGTCCTCGGTCCAGAAGCGCGTGAGGATGTCGAGGTTCTCATCCATAATCTTGCCGCGCTGCTCGAACGGTACACCCACCGCATCGAACTCGCGCTTATACCATCCGGCGGCCATGGCGAGGAGCAGACGGCCGTCCGAGAGCTGGTCCATGGTTGCCAACTGCTTGGCCAGGATCACGGGGTTGCGCAGGGGAAGTACCAGAATCCCGGTGGACAGCTTGATCCTCTTGGTGCGTGCCGCGATGGCGGTGAGCAGCGTGAGCGAGTCGACGATCGGAAAATTCGGGTCCACGCCGAGCAGGATGTGGTCCCAGACCCACAGCGAGTCAAAGCCCAACTGCTCCATCTTGACGCCGTAATCGACCAGCGCTCTCGCATCCGGCATCTCCGGGTAGGCGGTGAAGTTTCGGGCAGCGATTCCAAACGTGTTGTGCAAACCGGGCATGCGGGTCCTCCTGGATTACCATTGACAAGTCATATCAGGAGTTTGTCGGGGCCAAGTCCGACAAACTCCTAGGCCGTGTAAAGCCCCGCGGGGTCCAGTCTGCGCAGAAATTCGAGCTCGCGCTCGGTCGGACTCTCCGTTATCCCGATATCGGGGCCGGCGGCGAGCTCGAACCCGGTGTTCTCCTGCACCTGTGCCACGGTGCGGCCCGGATGTAGCGCAAAGATCTTCATGCGTTTCGTTTCGTCGTCGAAGCCGAAGACACCGAGATCGGTCACGACCCGGTGCATCCCGCCGGTGAGCAGACCACTGTCCCTGCGTGAGGTACCGCCGCGCAGGAAACCCGGGCTCGTCACGAAATCGACGTTTTCCACGAAGCGGCGCTTCTCGTGTTTCATCACCACGATCATGTGGGCAAGGCTCGCGATATCGTTGCCGCCGCCGGTGCCGGGGAGACGCGCCTTTGGCTGCGCGGGATCTCCAATGAATGAGGAGTTCAGGTTGCCGTACTGGTCGATCTGGGCGCCGCCCATGAACCCGATGTCGACGTAGCCCCGTTGCAGGAGAAGCAGAACGTCGGTGCTGCCGAGCACCATGTTGGCGCGTATGGTGCAGCGCTGCTCGTTGGTCGACGGCGGCAGCTTGCCGGGCTCGATGGCGGGTCCGATAACTCCGCCTTCGAACAGGATCGTGAGCCCCGGGCAGTGCAAACCCTGCGCGAGTGTGGCCGCGAGCAGCGGGATACCGACACCGGCAAATACGATCTGCCCGTTCTTGAGCAGCCTCGAGCTCATCACCGCGAGCAACTCGCTCGCGGTGTAGTTCCGCGGGCTATGCATTCGATACGCTCCGGCCGCGCCGCGCCGCGTCGAGCAGGGCGCCGAGGCCCAGCAGGTTAAGGTAGTCGACCCAAGACTTCGGGCCGTAGACGTAGCGATCCAGATATTCCTGCATTCCCTCGACCGGGCTCTTATTGACGAGCGATGCGTAGTAATCCATGTGCTCGTATACCGGTTCGTAAACGCCGCCGCATTCGTGCGGAGCGCAGCCAAAGGGGGCTTCCACGACGGCCTCGACCGCAAAGAACGGAATCTTCGTCTGGTCCGGGGACCGCCGGATCTGTTCGTTGGATACGATGCGCTCGGTGGTCAGGATGACCCGATTCGCTGCCATCGCGAGATCGATGTCCAGGAACTGCAAACCGTCGATCTGGGCGTTACCATAAGCGTCGCAGCGCTGCACGTGGATCAGCGCGACGTCGGGATTGAGCGCCGGCACCAGCAGCAGCCGGTCTCCGCTAAAGGGGCAATCGAACTCGCGCGCCTCCGGGCGATGCCGCAAGAGGTCCGATCCGAGCATCGAGCGCATCGGCAGGAAGGGCACGCCCATCGCGCCGGCCCTGAACCGCAGTCCCATCGCCATATGGCTCCACTCGTCGAATCGGACGGTGCCGCTCTCGACGTGATGACGCATCACCTTGGAGATGCCCCAGACGATGCCCTGACTGAACCAGCTCGTCACCACGTGATCGCAGGTACCGGAGGCCAGAAGCCAGTCGCCTTCGCTCGAAGTGATGCCGCGCGCGCAGGTGAGCCGCTTCCTGCCCGCGCGGATCAGCGCCCAGATCATTGCCATAGGCGTACGTGACAGCGTGCTGCCGCCTATGCCGACGGTTTCGCCTTCCTTGACAAGCGATGCGGCTTGCTCGAGAGACATGACCTTTTCGCGCAGACTCCGGTCGCGTTCCGTGAGTTCGCGCCGCAGTTCGAGATAAGACGGGCTCACCATATGCTTCCCAGTACGTGTTATTGCCGGCCGGGGTCCCGCGCGCGTCACCCCGCGTGCATCGCGCCCGTATCCTCGTTGAATTGCTTGATGAGCTTGTCCCAGGCGGGAATGGAGCCCTGGAGCCCGGTCCAGAAATCAGTTTCCTTGCGGCGATCGAAGTCCGCTACGGACACACCCTGCTGCTCGACCCAGGTGTAGTAGCCAAGATTGAATATTCGCCGCCGGTCCACGCGCGTGAGTTCGATCACGTGATCGTCGGATATACCCTGAAGGTGCCGCCCGAAGATCTCGCCGGCATGCACTTGGTCGAAGCCACCGGAATAATGACGCCCGAAATAGGTTGCGCGCTCGCTGTCGTAGAGCGTGGCGCCGTCGGTTGCGATCGTAACGATTACATCGGAGGCGCCGAGTTCGAGGTGCTTGGCTACCTTGATGGCGGCTACGATGTTGGCGATTCCGGAGAGCCCGATACTCGCGAGTTGCTTCGCCAGCAGGGGGTCAACAGTGCGCCGCTTCGAGAGGTAGGCGAGGCCGGTCTTGTCGTTGAACAGCAGATTGAGCGCGTCCGAACTGCGATCCGATACTCCGACCACGAGATCCGTATTCATCACGTTGTGGATGAGCGGAATGTGCTTGTCGCCAATGCCCTGGATGTTGTGCTCTCCGTAGCCGTTGTACAGCATCGTCGGACACTCGACTGCCTCGACGGCCGCGATCTTGCTGCCGTGAAGAGACTTCAGGTAATCACCCGCCGCGATTGTACCCGCCGAGCCGGTGGCAGCGACGAAGGCGGAAAGCCGGAGGCCGGCCTCCTGACCGCGCAGATCATCGAATATTCGGTCCAGCGCCCTCCCTGTGCAGTGATAATGCACAAGGTAATTGCCGAATTCGGAGAACTGATTGACGATCACGTTCTGCGGGTCGCGGGAGAGTTCCGCGCATTTGTCGTAGATTTCCTTGACGTTGCTCTCGGTGCCGGGTGTACGGATGATGTCCGATGGGTCGCTCACCCAGCGCTCGAGCCAGGCGAAACGCTCCTTGCTCATGCCGGCCGGCAGTACCGCGACGCCGCGGCAGCCCAGCGTGCGCGAGATCGCCACCCCCCCGCGGCAATAGTTGCCGGTCGAGGGCCAGACCGCCTTGTCGGAGGTCGGATCGAAGCGGCCGGTCACGAGACGCGGGACCAGGCAGCCATAGGCGGCAAGAACCTTGTGAGCGCCGATCATCGGAAAGCGGTCCCCGAGCGCCACCACAATCCTGGCCTGTACGCCGGTCAGGGCCTCGGGCAGCACGAGATAGCCGGGAACCGCTGTGCGCCCGGCACGCAGCTCGTCGTTGAACCAGTGGACGCGCCAGAGATTCGCGGCCAAGGGCTCGTCCGGATCAATACCCGCCAGCACCACCTGTTGCGGGACGGGGATGAGGTCAGGGTCGGCGAGTTCGGACAGGGTCGGCAGGGGAACCCGCAGTTCGCGCAAGCGTCGCACCGCGCGTTCGCGCACCCTCTCATCGGCGATTTCGGGAACGAGGTCGAGCCGACTCATAAGGTACTCGATGAACAATGTTTGGATACGTTGCCCTGCAAGCGGGAGAACTCGCGTGATGTCCAGTCCGCTTCTGTGAACCGGAGCCTCTCTCTTGCGCAATGCGGTGGTGCAGTGATCATGACCAATTGCCTGGCACGTCGCGCCCACACAAAAGCGAACAATTTTCGGAAGATGCAAGCAAGCACCAGGTAACGTAATCCAAAAATTGCCGCGTGTCTGTCGATATCGCGTTTGTGCAATCGCGCCGGGTGCGAGCGCTGGACGAGGAATGTCGTATCAATTTGACATGCTAACATAGCATAAATAGAATCATTGTAAAGAACATAGTCCCAGTAACTGGGATTGCGGGGTCGGCGAACAGGGGGCCACATGGCACGGACGTGGATCACGGCAGCGTTGCCCGCATGTGCCTCGCGTTTGCGAACGTAGCGCTGGCGACCAGGGCGCCACGAGCAAGCCAGTCCGCCTCGTTACGCTTGGAACCGGCACGCCGCGTCCCGAATCCACCAGGCACTCGACTGGAAATCCGCCGGCCATCGGAGACGAACACTTGATGTTCGATCGATTTCCTGTCGCGGATTGTTTTCGTGAGGTGTTACGACTGTGAACGGGCGCGAATCGTTTGGAATCAATAGGAGGCAACATGGGTTCCTCATCAGGCAAGTCTCGTAAACCGCTTTCTGGCCTCGGCGTGTGGGGTTGTGCCATCACGATTGCGTTGTTGCTTCCAGCAACCGATGCCGCATCCCAGACGAAATATCCGACGAAGCCGATTCGGTTCGTGGTTCCTTTCCCTCCAGGGGGAACGTCCGATTTCCTCGCGCGCGTAATCGGGCAGAAACTCACAAACACCTGGGAACAGCAAGTCGTGGTCGACAACCGTGCGGGCGCCGGCGGAGTCATAGGAACGGCGATCGTTGCTAACGCCACGCCTGACGGCTACACCTTGCTGATGAACGCTATTGGGCACGCCGCGAATCCGAGCCTTTACGGGAAGCTTCCCTACGACACGCTGCGCGACTTTTCGCCGATCGTTTTGATCGCCGATGTCCCGATCATTCTCGCGGTTCGTTCTCAACTCGACGTGAGTTCCGTGAAGGGGCTTATCGCGCTTGCGCGCGCAAAACCCGGACAGCTCAACTTTGCTGCCGGCGGCGTAGGCGCGTCGTCTCATTGGGCCGGTGAGTTGTTCCGGAGCGCGGCGAAAATCGAGTGGCAGACCGTACAATACAAGGGCGGTGGTCCCGCGCTGCTTGCTGTGTTGACCGGCCAAGTTGACCTGATGTTCACTCCGATGCCGTCATCGATCCATCATGTCAAGGCAGGAAGGATCAAGGCTCTCGCCGTGACGAGTCCGAAAAGGGTCCCGCTATTACCGGAATTGCCGACCATCGCCGAGGCAGGACTCCCGGCCTATGAATTCCAGGCGTGGTACGGGATTGTGGCCCCGGCCGGTGTACCCAAGAACATACTCGTGAAGCTCAACCGCGATATCAACAGCGTTCTGAGAGATCAGGCGCTTCGCGATGCGATGATGGCCCGGGGGGCACAGCCAATCGGTAGCGGTATTGGCGAGTTCTCAGAGTTCATACGGCGGGAATTGAAGAAATACGCGACTGTAGCAAAAGATTCCGGAATTAGAGCCCAGTAGTGGTGATCGAATGACTGCAGAGCCGGGCAAAACTGGCGACCATTCAACCCGGCGGTCGCTTTGCCTTGGTGTGCCCGCGCTTTCTTGCCCCCGGCTACGGCGGCTCTCGTCGACGGCACTGCGGCTCATGCCTATGAGTTCGACGACTACGGGGGATGCGGGCACTCGGGAGCCGTTGTCGTGCCTGCGGTTTGCGCGACGGCGGAAAAGGCCGGCGCCGATGGAGAGTCGGGGACGATATCGAACGCATGATTGTGCGCGCTCTAATGGACCGGGTGGAGATTGTGGCGGATCGTGCCTTGGGGCCATACGAGGAACCTGCATTGAAGGAGGAGATACCGTCGCTCGAGAGTTGTTCGGATTTTCGCGAGGTCACCGCTCTGCTGCAGCCCGCCTGAGGCGGGTGATGCGCAGACGCAAGTCGGGGAAGTATTCATGCTGAAGCAAAAATCGTCGGAGTACCGCGGGTATCGCAACGCTGGCATCCGCCTGCGCGAAGAGATGCTGCCGCAGCTCAAGCAGCTCTATGGCGCCCACACGCATGAGATGCTGCCTTCTGTTCACGCCTTCGACAAGGCGCATACGGTGATGCTGGTTGAAGAAGGATTGCTGATTCCCAAAGCGGGAGCGGCTGTGCTGCGCGGCCTTCGCAAATTGGAGGCTGAGGGCGTGGTGGAAATGCGTGAGCAGGTGGGCGGCGGGCTTCACTCGGGCGAGCACTACCTGATTCGCCTGCTTGGCGAGGAGATAGGCGGCCAGTTCCATCTCGCGCGCAGTTCGGGTGACGTGAGCTCGGTGGCGATCAATATGCTGCAGCGAGGCAGGCTGCTCGCGCTCCTGCGGGCGGTCAACCGTTTGCGCCGGGTGCTGATCGACCTTGCCCGCAGCCATGTCGACACCGTTCTGCCGGGCTACAGCTTCGGGCAGCATGCCCAGCCGATGACGCTCGCGCATCTCTGGCTTTCGTGGGCCGCGACCCTTGCGCGGGACTTCGGGAGGTTGCACGGCGCCTTTGTGCGCGTGAACTTCAGTCCGGCTGGCGCGGCGATCATGGTCGGTTCGAACTTTCCGGTGAACCGCGAGCGTACCGCAGAACTGCTCGGCTTCGATGCCGTGCATGAAAACTGCGCGGACGCCATTCTTGAGTTGAACGCCGACGACAGCCTTGAAGTGCCGGCTGTCGTCGCGGTTCTCTATCACTCTCTGGCCAAATGGGCCGACGATCTTATCCAATGGAGCACGGCCGAGTACGACTTCGTGGATATTCCCGATCGCTACTGCAATACGTCTTCCATAATGATGCAGAAAAAAAATGTGATCGGACCCGCGGAAGTCAAGGGCGCATCTGCGGAGGCTCTTGGCTGTTTCGTCACGTCGTTCCATGCATTGAAGGGGACGACGGGTTTGCCGATTACCGAGCGCTACTACGCCCTCGAGATGCTGTGGAAGGTCGCCGACAGCGCCGCTCGCGATATCGGCTGGTTCTGCGACCTGTTGCCGGTGCTCGTAATCAACAAGGCGCATATGCGGGAGCAAGCTTGGGTTCATTGGGCTACCGCGACGGATCTTGCCGGCGCGCTGGTAAGCCAGCGGGGACTGGCCTGGCGGTCCGCGCACCAGATCGTCGGTATCCTCGTGAGGCTGTGCGAGGAGCGCGGCTTAGGTCCGGCTGACGTAACTCCAGAACTGCTGGATGAAGCTGCGATTGCCTACCATGAAGCCCCAGTCCGTCTCGGCCAGGAAGCGATACGTGAGACGCTCGATCCGGAAAGGTTCGTCGCTGCGCGCACGCTTAGGGGAGGACCAGCAAAGACGGAGTCGCTGCGGCAAGCGAAGCTTTTCGAAGAGGCCACGGTGGCGGACGAGAACATCGTGGCGGGAATCGATGCGCGGCTCGCGGATGCGGATCGCAAGCTCGAGGAGGCGATGGACGCGGTGATCGCCAAGGCGGAGCACTCATCCTGACCAAGTGGTGCTCATTGAGTCGCCAGGAAGGCTTTGAATGGGTGAATCCGAAGGGCGGAAGCCTGGAAACTGATGCCGAATGAAGCCGGCATCCGACGGGACAGACGAGAAAAGGGGGCGTATGCGGATCACCCATGTCAGGACTTACCTGGTTCACGAGAAGCAGCGAAAGAACTTCATATTCGTGAAGCTGGAGACCGATGAGGGCATCACGGGTTGGGGGGAGGCCCACACATCGCTCGACATGGACACCGCGGTCGTCGGCCATCTCGAGCAGCTGAGCCGGTACGTGATCGGATACACCCCTTTCAACATCAAGCACTTTGTCCAGGTCGCCTGCGACGATTTTGCCTGGCGCCATGGATCGCTGGAGTTCTACAGCGCATTGAGCGGCATCGAGATGGCGATGTGGGATATTGTCGGGAAGGCCTTGAAGCAGCCGGTATACAACCTGCTGGGCGGCCCCTGCCGTCCGAAGATACGCGTATACGCGAATGGCTGGTTCTACGGCGCGAAGGCGCCGGCCGAGCATGCGCGCGCCGCGGAGGGGACGGTGAAGCAGGGCTACACGGCGCTGAAGTGCTATCCCTTCCAGAAGGGTTCACAGCTTCCCGCGAATCGCCTGTATCCGCCCAAGGAAGAGATGGCAAGAGGAGTGGAGATCGTGCGCGCGGTTCGCGATGCCGTGGGACCGGATACGGACCTGATGGTGGACGTATGCCGCCGGCTGTCGCCGATGCAGGCGGTGGAGCTGGCGGAAAGAATCGGGGAATTCAAGCCATACTGGTTCGAGGAACCCTGCCCGATCGACAACATCGATGCGCTGGCGGAAATCCGGAGCAAGACCAAGATACCGATAGTCACGGGGGAGACGTTGTATGGAAAGGGGCAGTTCGTCCCCGTTCTCGAGAAACGCGCGGCGGACATCCTAAATCCGGATGCGTGCATCGTCGGCGGCATCCTGGAGATGAAGGAGATAGCGGCAATGGCGGAACCGCACTACGTGGCGGTTTCGCCGCACAACTTCAATTCCACGGTGCTGGCGCAGGCGGCGACTGTGCACGTTGCCGCGACGATGACGAACTTCCTCATAGCGGAGTGCTTTGTCGCCTTTCTCGAGCAGGGCCGCCGGGTCGCCCGGCAGCTCGAAGTCGAAGGCGGCTATATTTCGCTGCCCGAGGCGCCGGGGTTGGGTGTGGAGATCGATGAAGGTGCGCTTGCCAAGTATCCCTACCAGCAGTTCGACAAGCGCGCGTTTCGCACGTACCGTGATGAGGGACCGTAGCCTCTTTGAACCTGACAAGCTACCGAGTAGGGCCAACCGTCATTGACGTTTCATCAGCGAGGTCGACATGAAGGTAACCACCATTTCGTGCACGGCACTTGTAGCAACCCTCCTGCTGCCCGCAGTTCCATCCTTCGCGCAGCAGGATTACCCGAACAAACCGATACGACTCATCGTGCCGTATCCGCCCGGCGGCCCCACGGATATCATGGGTCGCTTGACAAGCGATGTGCTTGCAAAGCGCCTGTCGCAGAACATCGTGGTTGACAATCGAGGCGGCGCGGCGACGGCGATCGGTGCCGAGGTTGCAGCGCGGTCGCCGGCGGACGGCTACACCTTGTTCTTGTCTTCCGAAACCACCTTTGCGGTAAATCCCGCGCTACGGAGCAAACTTGCCTACGACCCGATGCGGGATTTTGCGCCGATATCGCTGCTCACCACGCAGCCGTACGTGCTGGCGGTGAACCTGTCGCTGCCTGCCAACTCGGTGCGTCAACTCGTGGCCTACGCCAAGGCCAATCCGGGCAAGTTGAGCTACGGCTCGGCGGGCACAGGCGGAGGCGCTCATCTTGCCGGGGAAATGTTCAAGCAGGCGACGGGTATCGATATCGTGCACGTTCCCTACAAGGGTAACGGTCCCGCGATCATCGATCTCATCGGGGGGCAAATCGGGTTGATGCTCGGCAGCATATCCTCTCTCTATCCGCACGCGGCCGCGAAGAGGCTTCGGCTACTCGCGGTGGCGAGCGCGCAGCGTTCTGCCGGCGCTCCGGAGATCCCAACCTTTGCCGAAGAAGGCATGCCGGGGTTTCAAGTAAAAGGCTGGAACTGCATCGTGGCCCCGCGCGGTACGCCGTCGAACGTAATCAAGCGCGTCAACGCCGAGGTTGTTTCCGGCTTCAACCAGCCCGACGTCATCGAGCGGCTGAGGAAGCAGAGCATCGATCCCGCCGTGGGGACACCCGAACAGCTTGCGGCTCACATCCGGTCCGAGCTCGCGCGATATACCAAGTTGATTAAAGCGGTTGGGCTGAAAGTCGAGTGAAAACAAGGGAGGAGCAGACGCAATGCTGAAGCAGAAGTCGGCGCAGTACCGCGGTTTCCGCAACGCGGGGATCCGTCTGAAGGAAGAAATGCTGCCGCAGCTCGCGCAGCTCTACGGTTCCCGAATCCCGGTGCTGATCCCGGCGATCCACGCTTTCGACAAGGCCCATATCGTAATGCTCGTAGAGCAGTGCGTGCTGACCTCCAAGGTGGGCGCTGCCCTTTTGCGCGGGCTGCGGAAGATGGAAGCCGAGGGAGTTGTCGCGACGCGTACACGGGTCGGAGGCGGTCTCCACTCCGGAGAGCAATATCTGATCCGCCTGCTGGGCGAGGACATTGGAGGCCGGATGCACGTCGCGCGGAGTTCCGGTGATCTGAGCTCGGTTGGCATGAATGTCACGCAGCGCCAGAAGCTTCTTGAGCTGATGCGGGCAGTAAACAGGCTTCGCCACGTATTGATCGATCTGGCTCGACAGCACACCGATACCATCCTGCCGGGCTACAGCTTCGGCCAGCAGGCGCAGCCCATGACGCTTGCTCATCTGTGGCTCTCGTGGGCAGCGACGCTCGCCCGCGATTTCGAGCGGCTGCACGGCGCCTACGGGCGGGTGAATCGCAGTCCTGCGGGTGCAGCGATCATGGTGGGCTCCGAGTTCCCGATCAACCGGCAGCGCACCGCGGAGCTGCTCGGCTTCGATGCCGTTCACGAGAACTGCGCCGATGCCATCCTTGAGCTCACCAACGATGACAGCCTCGAAGTGCCGGCGGTCGTGTCCATTCTCTATCATTCTCTGGCCAAGTGGGCCGACGACCTCATACAGTGGAGCACGAGCGAGTACGACTTTGTCGACATTCCCGATCGCTACTGCAATACATCGTCGATCATGATGCAAAAGAAGAACGTGATCGGCCCGGCGGAGGTGAAAGGGGCGTCGGCGGAGGCGCTTGGCGGCTACGTCGTTGCGTACCACGGCTTGAAGGGCACGACCGGCATGCCGGTTAACGAGCGGTACGCTGCGTGCGAAATCCTCTGGAAAGTCGCCGACAGCGCGGTTCGCGATCTCGGGTGGTTCTGCGACCTGCTTCCGGTGCTAGTGGTCAACAAACCGCATATGCGCGAGCAGTCTTGGCGGAACTGGGCGACGGTGACGGATCTCGCGGGGGCACTGGTCGACCAGCGCGACCAGCCGTGGCGGACAGCGCATCAGATCGTCGGGATCATGGTGCGGCTGTGCGAAGAGCGCGGGCTCGGCCCGGCGAACGTCACGCCCGGGCTGCTGGACGAAGCCGCGCTGCTTTATCACGACGTTCCAGCCGGCCTTGATCAAAAGGCGATACACGAAGCTCTCGACCCGGAAAGGTTCATCGCCGTGCGCACGCTGCAGGGCGGTCCGGCAAAAGCGGAGTCGTTGCGGCAGGCGAAGCTCTTCGAGGATGCGACGATTGCGGACGAGCAGATTGTCGCGGGGATCGACGCCCGTCTTGCCGCGTCCGCCCGCAAGCTGGAGGCGGCGGTGGACGACATTATCGCGACGGACGACAAGTAAGCCCGAAATGAGATCGGCGGGGTCCCGTCGGGTTTTCGAGGTAGGCCTTGCGCGGCTGCGCGGATCGATCCGGGCAATGGCAAGACATTGAGAGTAATCAGCCAGCAAGGGGGAAAGACCACGGGCACGCTTCCTCGGCCGTACGCCCGAGGGGATCCCATTCTTGAACGGTGTCCCACACCACCCCGCCGGCCTGCTGCGCTCCGTTTCTCAGGCCCGCGAAGTCGACTCCCGGAATGACGCCGCCTTCCATGCGCACCTTGCCGTCAACAATGACTGTGTCCACATCGTCTCCGATGCCGCATTCAATGACGCTCTTCACCGGATCGCGCACCGGACCATAGCGCAGCGTGTTCCGGCCGGACAGGTCGATGATGATAATGTCCGCCAGTGCGCCGGGCGAGAGGCGGCCGAGGTCGTCGCGTCCGACGGAAACGGCGCCGCCCAGGGTCGCTGCGCTGAACACTTCGCCCGCCGTCGCGGCAAAGTAGGTGTTGCTCATGATCTTGCCGAGGTAGGAGGCGGTGCGCATGTTCATGACCATGTCGCGCGGATAGGTGTCCGAGCCGATCGACAGGTTGACTCCCGCCTCCTGGTACTTCTTCCAGTTATCGAGCGTGCGGGCGCGCCGCACGATGTTGATGGGGCAGTGGGAGATCGTGGCGCCGGCGTGCCCCATGAGCGAGAGGTCGCGGGCGGCCGCGTAGTTGAGGTTGGGATTGTCAGAGATGAAGTTGCCGTGGCCGATGTTGAGCGTCGGGCGGAGGAGTTCGATTTTGTCCAGGAGCTCGATCGGCGTCATCATGTGCTCGCGCACGATATCGTGGAATTCGAGCACGCTATAGGCGGCATGTGTTGCGACCGGAAGCTTGCGCTCGTCGGCAGCCGCGCGGGTCCGGGTCAGGAGCTCGACGCTGGAGGTCTCGACCTCGCGCGGCACGAGAATCCCGCGCACGCGGCCGCCAGCCGCTCCATCGTGTTGCGCGATCCAGTCGAGCGCGGTCTCCAGACCTTTCAGTCCCATCGCGTCGTCGCGCACGCGCTTCAACCGTCCCGTCTCGTCGCCGACCCAGCGCCCGCAATCGTAGCCGGGGGCAAGATAGGCGCGCGTGCCGAGCCGCGCGACTTCCGCCAGCAGCGCGTCCTGCACCTTGAGCTGGCTGCCGTACTCGACGAATGTCGTGACGCCATTGCGCAGAAGTTCGGCCACGGTAAACGCCGCGTTCAACTGAAACGCGGCTTCCGAGCCCGCGTCGCCATGTTTCAGATAGCGCGGGTCGCCTTTGACGATCTTCCCTTCCCTGGGAACGCTGATCTCCAGGAAAGGCTGGCCGTAGTACATCGGGCGGCCGGTATCGGTGATGAGCCGGTGCGAAGCCCGATGACCGGAATGCACGTGCGTGTCGATGAAGCCCGGCGCAACGAGCTTGCCCTTCGCGGCTATCGTCTTGTCGACGTGACCCTCAAAGCCCCGGCCCACGTGCACGATCCTGTTGTCCTCGAATACAACGGCCCCGTCGCGGATCAGTTGATGCCGGCCGCCGGCGTGGCCGACGATCCAGGTGGCTTCGATCTTGGTGCGCATTAAACGGTCTCCCCTCGGGTTTTCTATCGGCCGGGCGCGGCGAAGGGCTTCGCGCCGCTGCGGAGCTTGAAGACCCAGACCTGGTACGTCGCCACGCAGAGAATGACGCTCAGGCCGATCAAGTCGGTAAAGTGCCGCGGGTCGATCAAGAGCGGCGAGAAGCAGAACAGGACGACCCGCAGCGGCCACTTGAGCGGGCCGAACGCATACCCGCCCGTCGCTGCCGAGAGTCCGAGCACACCCACCGTAGCCGTCGCGATCACGCGCGCAATGTGCAGCGGGTCGCCCTGCAGCAGCAGGCCCTGGTCGAACACGAAGGCGTAGGGGATGAGAAAGCCCGGAATGGCGATGACGAACGCCATCCACCCCGTCGTCCACAGGTTCGAGCGGCTGATGCCCGCGGCGGCATAGGCCGCCAGCGCCACCGGCGGCGTCACCATCGACAGGATCGCGAAATAGAACACGAAGAGATGCGCGGCGAGCGCCGGCACGCCGAGCTCCTGCAGCGCGGGCGCCACCAGTATCGCCGATACCAGATACGCCGCGGCGGTCGGCATGCCCATGCCGAAGATGATCGTCAGCATCATCGCGCCGGCGAGCGTGACCATGAGCGAGTTGCCGGCGGCGTCGAGCAGCCACCGTTGCAGGTTGAGCGCCATTCCGGTCTCCACCAGCGTGCCCACGATGATGCCGGCCACGGCCGAGGGCACGGCGACGTCGGCTGTGGTGCGCGCCGCCGAGATGATCGAGTCGAAGATCGTCTTCAGCTTCATGCGCGTCGCGATGCGCAGCCAGCTCACGGCGATGATCGCGAGCGTCGTGATGCCGCCGGTCATCATCAGCGAAAAATGCGACATCAGCAGGTAGATCATCAGGAAGAGCGGCGGAATCAGGTGCCAGCGCACGCGCAGGCCGGCCAGCGACTCGGCGATGGGCAGCGAAGGATCGGGCCCGAGACCGTTGCGCCGCGCCTGGCAGTCCACCACCGCAAAGAGCGACAGATAGTAGAGCAGCGCCGGAACGATCGCGGCAACGACCACCGCCGCGTAGCCAACGCCGACGATGTCGGCCAGGATGAAGGCAGCGGCGCCCATGATGGGCGGCGCGAGCTGGCCGCCGGTGGACGCGGTCGCCTCGATGGCGGCAGCCTGCGTCGGCTTGAACCCCGAGCGCTTCATGAGCGGGATCGTTATGACTCCGGTCATCAGCACGTTGGCGACGGCGCTGCCTGAAACCGTCCCGAAAAGGGACGAAGAAATGACCGATGCCTTGCCGGCGCCACCCCACGCGCGACCGGTCAGGCAGTAGGCGAGGTCCACGAAGAGCTTGCCGGCGCCCGAGCGTTCAAGGAAGGCGCCAACCAGGACAAAGTAAAAGACCATGTGGGCCGAGGCCGAGATCGGGGTGCCGAAGATGCCCTGGGTCGACAGCACCTGCAGGTCTATAAAGCGCATCAGGCTCAAGCCCCGGTGCTCGAATCCGCCGGGAAGATACGGCCCAAGCAGTATGTAGGCGATGAAGAGTATCGCGATGACCGTAAGCACGATTCCGGCGATGCGGCGGCACGCCTCGAGCAGTACCAGGATCAGCACGATGCCGACGACGATATCGAGAGTAAAAACCGCATCCACGCCGGCTATGCGTTCGGTGACGCGCGGACCCTGCAACGCGAAGTAGCCGGCTGAGGCCAGGGCGGCAAGGGCGAGTACCAGGTCGGGGAGCGGCACCGGCTCATCGGTGCCGCGCCGCCCCCGCCAGCTGCAGATGAGGAAGGTGACTGCGGTTGCAGCCCCTACGTGGACGCCGAGAAACGTGAGATGATCGAGCGAGCGCCCCAGCGCGAGCTGGGAGAACTCCACCGCGGTCAGCGTGACGGCGATGACGCCGAGCGTCCAGTAGACGCCGGCGGCGGATAGCGCAACCCTCATCATCCCGCCGTTCCCGGCCTTCCCCGCAGCGGCTCGATCACTTCATCATGCCGACTTCCTTGTAGTACTTGACCGCGCCGGGGTGCAGCGGGCAGTTGCCGCTCAAGCCCGGATCCGCCGCCATCTTCGGATTGAAGTCGGAGAGCGCCGCGTGGATCTTCGGCAGCTTGGCGGCGTTCTCGATGATCGTCTTGGTGACGGTGTAGACCACGCTGTCCGGCAGGTCCGCTCTCGCCAGCAGGTTGGTGGCCGCCTTCACGGTCTTTACCGGCTCGGTCTGGCCCTTGAAGGTGTTGGCCGGCACCTCGGCCGGCGCCCAGCCGTACTTCTCGACCATGCCCTTGATCACCTTGTCGGGCAGCGACAGCATGCGCATGTCGTTGATCGTCACGATCTGGGTCGCGCCCGGATGGCCCTTGGTCACGATATGAGCCCAGCCGTCGGCCTGGCCGTCCTTGATGGTCTCGGCCGCGCCCGAGCGCGTGGTCGCCTCGATCTGCCCGCCTTTTTTCGCGACGGCCTCCTTGCTCGAGCCGAGCAGCGACAGCACCTGGCGCACCGCCTGCTCGCCGGTCCCGCCCGGCCGCGTGGTGAGCAGGTGGAACTTGTTCTTGCCGGCCGCGATTTCCTCCCACGACGTGATGCCGGACTTCTTGGTCACGAAGGTGCCGACGTAGTAGATGTCCATCCCGCCCAGCACGCCCCGTATCTTGGTCTGCTTGTCCTTGAACGCGCCGAACCCGCCGCAACCCTCGGCGGAGGTCACGGCGAAGCTCAGGCCCAGCTCGATCTCGCCGGACTGGAGCAGTTTGATGTTGCCGACGCCGCCGGCCTTGGGCAGCACGTCGACCGAAGAGCCGGGCGGCAGCTGCCGCTGCACCATGTCGGCGATGCCCGCGCCGTAGTTGTACCAGGCCGAGCCGATGCCGACGGTGCCAAAGCGCAGACTGACCTTCTGTTGGGCGAGCGACGGCAGCACGGTGAGGCAAATCCCCGCGGCGGCCATCAGCGTAACAACACGAGCGAGTTTCATGGATTACCTCCTGTGAGATATGTGCCGCCGGTAACGGGGTGCGGGGACGCGCGGCGACTACGCGCTCCCTGATGGATGGTGCAATTAGAGTTTAACGCCGGATGCTTCGAGTATGCCGCGAACGCGCGCCCGCTGCTCGTCCGGGATGACCAGCCGTTCGGCGAAGTCCCGCCCGATCGGCCGCGTCGCGTCGATGCCCATCTTGGTGACAGTAAACGTCTCGGGATCGGAGGTCGGGTCGAGGATCGCCGCCTTGCAGCCCGGGATGAGAACGATGTCCTTCTCGGCGCAAACGCGGGTAGCCACCGCCCACATCACGTCGTTCATGTCGTAGAGGTCGACGTCATCATCGACGACGATGACGTATTTCGTGTAGAACTCTGTCCCGAGCGCGGCCATGATCGCCTGTTGCGGCTCGCCTTGCGCCGTCTTGGTCATCTTGATGATCGCCAGGAACGCGCCGCAGGTCCGATGCGGCACATGCACCGCGATAACGTTGGGCAGGTTGCGGCGCAGCGTGTTCAGAATTTCACCCTCGCGCGTAACGCAGGACACGAGAATATGGTCCTGCGACATTCCCGAGACGATCGAGTGATACATCGCGTCCCTGCGCATTTGCATGCGGTGCGCCACAAAGACGTTTTCCGTGCTGCGGTAGGATGCATAGCCGGTGAATTCGCCAAACGGGCCCTCCGATTCCTTCACATGGGCCAGGATCTCGCCCTCAATGATGACCTCCGCGCCCGCCGGCACCTCCAGGTCCTGCACCCCCGATTTCGCGAGACGATAGGGTTCGCCGAAGAGCCCGCCGATGATCTCGAACTTTCTGACGTTTGGCGGATAGGCATAGGCCATCGACCCCATGTAATGCAGCGGATGGATGCCGAGCGTGATCGCGGCGGGAAGGCTCTGCCCGCGCGCCTCTGCGCGCCGGTGGAATTCATGCATGCGCCGGCGCGAGTGCAGCGACACGCCCAGGCGGTTCTTGCCCTTGACCATCAGCCGGTGGAAGCCGGTCGTATCCACCCCGGTGACTGGATCGCGCGCCGAAATCTGGCCGGCCGTAATGTAGGGCGCGGCATCGTTCTGAAAGTGAAGCGGAATAGGCAGCTTGGCCAGATCGACCTGGTCGCCTTCGAGCACGACCTCCTGCCAGGGCGCGCTCTTGACGACGTCGCAGGGAATGTACTTCTGGCACCGCTCGCGAAACGTGGTGGGCAGGTCCGCCGTCTCGACGCCGAGGCAGGCTGCGAGCAGCTTGCGGTTGCCGGCGATGTTCGTGACCACGGGCATCGTGTGGCCTTCGACATTCTCGTAGACCACCACGGGGCTCCTGCCGGCGCGCTCCAGCTCGAAGACCAGCGAGGTGATGTCAAGGTCGGTGCGCACCGGGGTCCGGATGCGGAGGATCTCCTCGGGGAACTTGCGCTCGACCATGGCGAGAAAGCCGCGCAAGCTTTGCCGCGTGGCGTCGGCGGCGATATCTTCCATGGATGCTTCCTTTCGGACCGCGCAGAACGCAACTTATA
>Ga0326597_10004191_pt1 | contig 20365 bp, 8 predicted proteins | sample RVTome_12_FD_203789 | JGI IMG/M metagenome (GOLD analysis project Ga0326597, IMG submission 203789) | Soil microbial communities from uranium-contaminated site in the Upper Colorado River Basin, Wyoming, United States - RVT100D185 | ecosystem: Environmental > Terrestrial > Soil > Contaminated >...
AGATCATCCGCACCTACGCTGACGAGGGCAAAAGCGGCCTGCGGATCGACGGACGTGCGGCCCTGCAACGCCTGATCAAGGACGTGGAAAACGGCGTCGCCGACTTTCAGGTCATCCTCGTCTTCGACGTGAGCCGCTGGGGCCGGTTCCAGGACGCCGACGAAAGCGCCTATTACGAATACATCTGCCGGCGTGCCGGCATCCAGGTCGCCTACTGTGCCGAGCAGTTCGAAAACGACGGCTCGCCGGTTTCCACCATCGTCAAGGGCGTCAAGCGGGCGATGGCCGGGGAGTACAGCCGTGAACTCTCCGCCAAGGTCTTTGCCGGCCAGTGCCGCCTGATCGAACTGGGCTACCGGCAGGGCGGCCCGGCGGGTTACGGCCTGCGACGGGTACTCATCGATCAGCATGGGTCGATCAAGAGTGCGCTGACCCGTGGCGAACAAAAGAGCCTCCAGACCGACCGCGTGATTCTGATGCCCGGCCCCGAGGAAGAGATTCAGATGGTCAACCAGATCTATCGCTGGTTCATCGACGAAGGGCTCACCCAGTCGGAAATTGCCGGGCGTCTGAATGGAATGAAGGTACGCACCGACCTCGATCGCGCCTGGACCCGGGCAACCGTGCACGAGGTGCTCATCAACGAAAAGTACATCGGCAACAACATATACAACCGGACGTCGTTCAAGCTCAAAAAACTGCGGGTCGTAAACACCCCCGACATGTGGATCAAGAAGGAAGGCGCGTTCGACTCGATCGTGCCGCCCGACGTCTTCTATACCGCCCAGGGAATCATCCGGGCGCGCTCGCACCGTTACACCAACGAGGAGTTGATCGAGCGGCTCCGCACTCTCTACCAGAACCGGGGCTTTCTCTCCGGCCTCGTCATCGACGAAACCGAGGGCATGCCTGCCGCCTCGATTTATGCCCATCGCTTCGGCAGTCTCATCCGAGCCTACCAGATGGTGGGCTATACACCCGACCGCGATTACCGCTACCTCGAGGTCAATCGCTTCCTGCGGCGCCTGCACCCGGAAATCGTGGCGCAGGCCGAAACGCAGATCGCTGAACTGGGAGGCGAGGTCGTGCGCGATCCGGCCACCGACTTACTGCGGGTGAACGATGAGTTCAGCACCTCCCTAGTGCTCGCCCGTTGCCAACCCCACGATTCGGGCCGCAACCACTGGAAGGTTCGATTCGATACGAGCCTCGCGCCCGATATCACCGTAGCGGTTCGGTTGGATCACGAAAACAAGGCGCCGCTCGACTACTACCTCTTGCCGCGCCTCGACTTCGGGCAGCCGCGCTTGAGCCTCGCCGACCAGAACCCCGTCGAGTTCGAGAGCTACCGCTTCGACACCCTGGACTACCTCTATGGGATGGCTGAACGCGCGCGCCTGCGGAGAGCCGCGTGAGCAGCCACCGCCCCAGCAAGATCGAGATGATCCCGGTGGAGCGGGTCGATGTCCTCAATCCGCGCGAGAGGAACGGGCGGGTTTTCGAGGAGATCGTGGATAATATCAAGGCAATCGGTCTCAAGAAACCGATCACCGTCACGCCCAGGAAAGGGCCGGACGGTGAGGAACGCTTCCTGCTGGTGTGCGGCGAGGGCCGCCTCAAAGCGTTCAAGTCCCTGGGCGAGACGACGATCCCGGCGCTGGTAATCGAGGCAAGCGACGAGGACGCCTTCATCATGAGCATGGCCGAGAACATCGCTCGGCGCCAACGCCGGCCATTGGAGTTCCTGGCCGGCATCGAGGCCTTGCGGGACAAGGGCTACGACCAGAAAGTTATCGCGGCGAAAACCGGCCTCACGGTCGAATACGTGCGCGGCATCCTGACGCTGCTGCAGCATGGCGAGGAACGGTTGCTGGTCGCGGTTCAGAAGGGTCGCATTCCACTTAATGCGGCAATGGTCATCGTCGGCGCGGGCGACGACGACAAAGCTGTCCAGGCTGCCCTGCATGACGCCTACGAGTCGGGGAAGCTCCGCGGCAAGCAACTGCTGGCGGCGAGGCGGGTCATTGAGCGCCGGCAGACGCTGGGCCGGTCGGCGGCTCGCGGCACCCCACGAAAGCGAGCAGATGTCACTACTTCAAGCCTGGTCAGAACGTACCAGAGGGAGGTGGAGCGGCAGAGGCTGATGGTGAAGAAGGCCGAATTCAGCCAGCAACGCCTCCTTTTTGTCGTCGGTGCCCTTCGCCAACTTCTCGCCGATGAGAATTTCACCAACCTGCTGCGTGCGGAAGGACTGAGCACGTTGCCCAAGTATCTCTCCGACAGGGTCGCCGCGGGCGGGGCCATGGCATGAGCGGTATTTCGCTTGGCTTTGCGCTTGACCCCCTGTCGGTTCCGCTGGGTCAAATTCTGCCCTCGCGTAAAATACCGGAAGGACTTGGCACGTCGAGGAAGTTCAAGCAGATTCGTTCGTCCATCGAGGCGATAGGCCTGATCGAGCCGCTTTCGGTCATGCCGGTCATTCGCAAATCTGGCCGCCACATGCTCCTCGATGGGCATATACGCCTCATTGCCTTGCGCGAGATTGGCTATGCCGAGGCGCCGTGTCTCGTGGCCACCGACGACGAGAGCTACACCTACAACAACCGGATCAACCGGCTCTCGACGATCCAGGAACATTTCATGCTCCGCCGCGCGATCGAGCGCGGAGTTTCTCCCGAGCGCCTCGCCAAGGCGCTCAGCGTCGATGTGAGCTCCATCATCAAGAAAATGACGTTGCTCGACGGGGTCTGCCCCGAGGCGGCCGAACTGTTGAAGGACCGGCAGTTCTCGCCCGAGATTTCCCGGGTGCTGCGTAAGATGAATCCGACTCGGCAGATGGAATGCGTCGAACTGATGGTTTCGGCCAACAACCTGTCTGTGTCCTACGCCGAGGCCATGCTCGTGGCCACACCTGCTGCATTGCTGGTGGACGGCAAGAAGCCGCACAAGCTCACTGGCGTGACGCAGGAACAGATGGCGAAGATGGAGCGCGAGATGGCGAATCTGCAAGGGCAGTACAAAATGGTCGAGCAGACCTACGGACAAGATGTCCTCAATCTCGTGCTTGCCCGCGGCTACCTCGCCAAACTCCTGGAAAACAAGCAGGTCGTGCGCTACCTCAAACAGCGGCAGTCCGAGGTGCTGGCGGAGTTTGAAACCATCGTCCAGACCGTGTCGCTGGAACAGTAACCAGTCGTACCAGCAATGATGTCAACGCTCCAGTTCCTTGGTGGCGAGGGCGACATTGACGCTTTACAATGAGAGGTGCAGTTCTGGCTGGCCGGTTCTTACGGCGGGGGAGGTAGTTCATGACAAAAATGGACATGATCTGGGTCGCGGTGGGGAGCTTGCTTCACCCCGAAGTCAATCGCTCCCGGACCGTCACGCGCGGTGAGATCGAGACCCAGGTATTAAAACTCTTCGGCGCTTCGATCACGCCCGTAATGATCGAGAAACACCTTGTCAGTTGGGAAAACCGGCAAGCCGACAAGGCAGACCCAAGGCGCGGGGGTAGTCGGAACCGCTATCTATTCAAGACGGGCGACGGTACCACCCCATCCCGAGACGAGAGGTTTCGTCTCTACAAGGCATCGGACGCAAGCCACGACGGACGAGACAAGAGCGGGCCGACACATCCTGATCCCCAAAGCATTGACGCCGGGCACCGGCACCTCGTCCCGTGGTATGAGCAACACTATTTCAAGGCGGCGTAAAGCCGTCGGCTAACCACCACCCCGCCCGTCGATCGATGCTACGGCAGGCGACGCTCTGCGCATCCGCGAAAACATGACCTCGACGCAACCGACCCAACTTCCCCGAACCGGAATGTTCGCGACCGTGCGAAACCGCCGCGGGATTGTCTCGGCGGTCGAGCCATTCGACGGCGAACAGGGACGGTTGCACCTGGTTCACCTGGAGTACAAGGACGACCAGCTTCCGAATGAGGAGCGCCTGCTTTGGGAGCTCGAGCCGCGCAAGGTGCTTCTGGAGCCCACCGCGCTCCCCGTCGTCACCACGACCGATCCGATGCCGGCAGAGGACTTTGATGCTCTGCTGCGCGCCTCGCGCTGGACTGCCGCCGCACCGTATCTGGATCCGGACGGCGGCGGGCCGCTGGAGCGGCTTCCGATCTCAAGCCCCTTCCACGGGGCCGTTCAGGTCGAGGACTTCCAGCTCGTCCCGCTGCTCAAGGCGCTGCGCATGCCGCGGGTCAATCTGCTGATCGCGGACGATGTCGGTCTGGGCAAGACGATTGAAGCCGGACTGATCATGGCGGAGTTATTGCTGCGCCGGCGCATTCAGCGTGTCCTCATACTGACCCCCGCATCGCTGCGTCTTCAATGGCGCGACGAGATGTGGGAGAAGTTCGCACTGCCTTTCGATCTGGTGGATCGGGACGAGACTTACGCGCTGCGCAAACGCCTCGGCATGGACGCGAACCCGTGGCGCTCCTTTAGCCGCATCATTGCCTCGTACCACTACCTGCGACAGGATGACGTGCTCGAGCAGTTCCTTGCGGCGTGTCGCACCCCCGAAGGTTCGCCGCACCTGCCGTGGGACTTGCTGATTGTCGATGAATGTCACAACCTGATGCCCTCCGCGTTCGGCGACGATAGCGACCTTTGCCGGATGCTGCGCCTGCTCGCGCCGCAGTTCGAGCATCGTCTCTTCCTCTCGGCGACGCCGCACAACGGGCACACGCGCTGCTTCACCGGGCTGCTCGAAATTCTCGACCCGGTACGGTTCAGCCAGACCGATGTGCTCAAGCCGGCGGAAAAGGAGCGCGTGCAGCAGGTGGTACTGCGGCGGCTCAAGCGCGAGATCAACGCCCGCACGAACCCGCCGAAGTTCTGCACCCGTCACGACCCGCAGGCCCTGGTGCTTTCGTTGTCGCCGCAGGAGATTGCCTTGAACGCGGCATTCGACGCGTTTCGCACGGCGATTCGCAAACTGATCGCAAGCAGCGAGGGACGGCGCCGCCGCGCCGGAAGCTTTGCCGTCGAAATCCTTGGCAAGCAATTGCTTTCCTGCCCGACGGCGTTCGCCGAGTCGTGGCGGCGCTGCAAGGAGGGGCTCGGCGAGGCGTTCTTGGCCGACGAGCGAGACGTGGATGCGGTGCGTCGAAACCTGGAACGCGACACCGACGATGACCGCGAGGCGCAGTCGCGCGAGGCCACCGCGGCAGGCGTGGTAGGCGCATGGCTGAAGGGCGTCGCGGCAGATCTGAACGACGAGATCGCCGCCATCGACGCCGCCGTGGCCGGCATGCGGCTAAAGCTCGTCCGGAACGATCTCATTGAGCAGGATCCGATCGCCGATGCGCGTTTCGACGCGTTAGTCACACTGGTCGAGAAGCTCTTGCGAGCGAAGGCTGCGTGGCGTAATGACGAGCGCCTCGTCGTATTCACCGAGTACAAGACCACGCTCGACTACCTCGTCCGCCGCCTGCGCGGGCGTTACGAGCCTGAACGCCTCCTGACACTCTTCGGCGGCATGGACGAGATCGAGCGCGACCTCGTCAAGCAGGCTTTCAACGATCCGTCGCATAGTGTGCGCATCCTGCTCGCCACGGACGCCGCAGCCGAGGGTCTGAACCTGCAGCAAACCGCGCGCTACCTGCTGCATTTCGACTGCCCCTGGAACCCATCGAAACTCGAGCAACGCAACGGCCGCATCGACCGCCACGGCCAGGCGCGCGATGTCACCGTACATCACTTCGTGACCGATCAGGACCAGGATCTCGCGTTCCTCGCCCACGTGATCCGCAAGGCGGACGAGATCCGGGAAGACCTCGGCTCGGCGAACGAGCTGTTTGATGAAGCGACGCATCGCCGCCTGGTCCAAGGTGAAAGCGCAGCCGCCGTGCAGCGCGAGCTCGACGTGCGCGTGGCCAGTGCCCGTGGCCGCGCGACCATCGACGCGGATGACACCATCGGCAGCGGAGGCGAGGGCCGCGCGGCAGAAGACCGGCTCCAGGCGCTCGCCGACGAGATCGATCTCGACCCCGCCGCGCTGCGCGACACGCTGGAATCCGCCATGGCGATCCGCGCGGGCCGCCCCCAGCTTGACTGCTCGGCTGCCGAACACACCTGCAAGATCGTGAACCCGGGTCTCCCAGGCTGGAGCGAGGTCATCGACGAATCGCTTCGCCGGGCCGCTGGCCGCAGCAGCCGTGGCCCCGTAGCGCGCGTCGCGTTCAGCCCTGATCCGTTTCTCGATGACATCGCCGGACGCCTGGTGTTCTGCCCACGGCCCGACGTGATGCTGATGCATCTTTCCCATCCGATGCTCCAGCGCGCGCTTTCGGCACTCACACGCCGACGCTTTCCCGGGACCGGCGACGAAGTCTCGCGCTGGACCGTCCGGCTTGGCGAAGTTCCGTCCGGCGCCGACGCATTGGTGCTGCTCAGCCTCGAAGAGCTCGCCGTAAACAATCTGCGAGAGACGTTCCACCACTGGGTGCGAACCGCAATCCTCCCGATCCGGAAGGGGAGCCTCGGCGATCCACTCCCGCACCAACCGGCGATGCAGTTGCGGTCCGCGCGCACCACGCACGAGGCATCGCACCGAGAGCGCGCCCGCGATCTTCTGGACGAGGTGACGCCGGACCTGAAGCGTTTCCTCACCGCGCACGCCGAGCACCTGACCGCGGCGTTGCATAAGCGCCTTGAGACCGCCGGCTTGGAGGCGCGCAAGCAGGAAGAGGAGCGCTACCGGAGCCGCCAGGGTGAGGTGTCGAGCCTGATTGCGGAGAACACGCTTGCCAAGCTCGAACGCGAGATCGCGAAACTCAAGGTCGAACGTGCACAGGGGCTTCTCTTCGACGAGGCCGTGCGGCTCGACGCTATCGATCGCTCGATTGAAGAAAAACAAGCCGAGATTACCCGCCGCACGCGCCACTACGAGGAGGTACGGGCACAACTCGACCGCGAGCGGGAGCGCATCCTGAAGTATTTGCTCCCGAAACGTCATGCGATGTCCGCCGCGGCACAGGTGTTTCCGGTCGCCATCGAGGTGCGCCTGCCCGAGGGTAAGGCGTGAGCACGGTCGATCTGATCGGTTGGGACCGGCTGCGCCACGGCGGTCTTCTGCTCGACGCTCCGCGGCTGCGCCGCGTGGCTGAACACGCGCCCGCGGCGCTGACGCCCTATACAGAGCGTGAACTGCGCCGCCTCGCCACCGCCATGCTCGACGGCGATGCAAACGCCCCGGACTTCGTGAAATTCGTGCTGGAGGACGTGTGTGGGTTTGCGCCAGGCACGGGCACGTGGCAGCGCGGCCCGCAGGTGGGGGCGGAGTGGGGTCGGCGCGCCGTGACCGGAGAGACGACGAAACCGCGCCAGCTTTGGCTCGGCCAGAACGGCGCCATCCTTCCCGTCTTCCTTGACGCCGAACCGCGACTCGGCATCGGCCGCGGACGCAGGGCCGCGAGCCACGTCGTGCAATGGCTGCGCGCAGGCGGTGAGCGCCTCGCCTTGCTGACGAACGGCCGGCAGTGGCGCCTCATCTTCGCGGGGCTCGACTTCGATGCCTGGTGCGAGTGGGATACCGAGCTGTGGTTCGAGGAGGGCGCGTTCTCGCCGCAGGTACACGCCCTGCGCACACTGCTCGCGCCAGAGCCGTGGACCCCGCCCGCGAAAGACGTGCCGGCGCCGCTGCTCCAGGCCATCCTCGACAGCCGCAAGGGACAGGCAGAGCTTTCCGCAGTGCTCGGCGAGCGCGTGCGCGAGGCGGTGGAACTGCTCGTGCAGGCGCATGGCGAGGTCTTGAAGGAACAGTGCAGCGGTGTCGATTCGGCCGACATCTACCGCGCTGCGGTGCGCATGGTGATGCGCATGGTGGTCGTGCTTTTCGCCGAATCGCGCGAACTCCTGCCTCGCGACAACGCGCTCTACCACGGCACCTACGGCCTGTCCGGCCTTCTGGAAGAGCTGGAGAAAGTGGCGGCACGAGGCGGCAACCGTCTTGCGCGCTCGTGGAACGCCTGGCCGCGAGTGCTCGCGCTTTTTCGTCTTGTCCACCAAGGGAGCCACCATCCAGCGCTGCCCGTGCCCGCGTACGGCGGCGAGCTCTTCGCAAGGGGCGACCTGGCCGCCGCCGATGGGCTCTCACGCGCGCTCGCCGTCTTTGAGGCCGCTGCCTTTGATCGTGAGCTGCTGCCCGATCGCGACGTCCACCGTCTGCTCGAACGCATCACCCGCACGAAGGTGAAGGTACGCCAGGGCCGTGCCAGCATCTGGGTGCCTGCGCCGGTTGACTTCTCGGATCTCTCGAGCGAATACATCGGCATACTCTACGAGGGTCTGCTCGACTTCGAACTGAAGACCGCACCCGCAGGCGACCCGGTGATATTCCTCGCCGTTGGCAACCAGCCGGCGCTGCCGCTTTCGCGTCTCGAGGCGATGGACGACAAGGCGCTCGCCAGCCTGCTGGAGACGATGAAGGACACGAGCAAGGGCGACGACGATACCGGCGACGGCGAGGTTGGCGAATCGCCCGACGATGAAACTGCTCCGGAGCAGGATGCCGAAGCGGAAGACGACGACCTTACTGAGGAGATTGACGCCGAGACAATAAACACGGGCGACGAGCGCCACAACACACGAACGCGCGCCGAAACATGGGCGCGTCGTGCAGTCGAGGTCGGCAAGCTCGCGAAAAAGCCCAAAGGCGCCATGACGCCCGAGAAGCGTCTCTTCTACGACGAGGCTGTCGCACGCAAGGCAAGGCAGCTCGTGATCCGCGTCATCCTGCCTGGCGAGTGGTACGTTGTGCGCTGGGGCGGCACGCGCAAGGGTTGGGGCACTTTCTATACGCGTCCGGGCCTCGCGGTACCGACCGTGCACCGCACGCTGCGTCCGCTCGCCTACACGCCGCCCACAACACCGAACGGCGCGCCGGATCTCGACGCGCCGCCCGCCGCGTGGCTACCGAAGACGCCCGAGGAGATCCTCGCGCTCAAGGTCTGCGATCCGGCCGGCGGTTCCGGCACGTTTCCGGTGGCGGCGCTGCGTTTCCTCACGGAGGCACTGTTCGCCTCGCTACACCATCACGGCCGCGTGTCGGCAGACGGCGAGAGAGCCGTCGTGCGGTTGCTTGCGGGTGCCCCCGCAAGCGCGAGTACGCCTGAGGACCGTCTTGGCCAGGAACTACTGCCGTGCCGTCCGGACGATGCGCTCTTCGAGCCGCGCTTGAAGGCTATCCTGCGCCGCCACGTCGTCGAACGCTGCATCTACGCCGTAGATCTCGACCCGCTCGCGGTCGAGCTTTGCCGCCTCGCACTTTGGATCGAGACCATGGATCGTACGCTCCCGTTCTCGTTCCTCGACCATAAGGTGAAGTGCGGCAACAGCCTTCTCGGCGCGTGGTTTGATACGTTCCAGCATTACCCTGCGATGGCGTGGAAGAACCGCGAAGGCGGCGACAAGGGCCACAGCAACGGCGTGCATTTCGAGAAGGAGGCGCGCACCAAGGCGATCAAGGAGTTCGTAAAAGGCACACTGACGCCGGACCTCGCGGCTGCAATCAGCGGTCAGATGGTGCTTACGTTTTCGCCGGATGTTGCCCAGCAGGTTCACGAGCAAGCCCTCGCGCTCTTGCAGCGCCTGCATGATCTCCCGGTCCAGGACAGCGCCGAGCGCGCCCGCCTCTACCGCGAGGAGTTGCTCGGCTCGCCGTCCTACCGCTCGCTCAAGGCGGCAATGGATCTCTGGTGCGCCTGCTGGTTCTGGCCGGCCGACGATCTCGAACACGCGCCGCTACCGACGTCGATGGCCGCGCCGCCGGACGAGACACGCGCGATCGCCGAGCGTGTGGCAGCGCGCAAGCGTTTCTTCCACTGGGAGCTGGAGTTTCCCGATGTTTTCCGCGCTCCGGGATCGGGGTTCGACGCGATGGTCGGAAACCCACCGTGGGACATTGCCAAGCCCAATTCCAAGGAGTTTTTCTCCAACATCGATCCGTTGTACCGCTCGTACGGCAAGCAGGAGGCGCTCCGTTATCAAACTAGCTATTTCGCAGACGAGGAGATCGAACGCGCCTGGCTCGACTACAACGCCGATTTCCGCGCACAGTCAAACGCCATGGGCTACGTCGCGAGCCCCTTCGGTGATCCGATCGAGAACGAGAAAAGTCAGGACCGTTTCTCGATCGTGCGTGGCGGGGAGAACGACATGCTTCACGCCCGCTGGCGCTCGGCGCGCGCGAAGAGCCGTGGGTTTGCCGATCCGCAGCACCCATTCCGGCATCAGGGCTCGGCAGACATCAATCTCTACAAGCTGTTCTTGGAGCAGGCGCATGCGCTACTGCGCGTGGGCGGCCGGCTCGGCTTCATAGTGCCCTCGGGTCTGTACTCCGACCACGGCACCGGCGGCCTGCGCCAGCTTTTCCTTGATCGGTGCCGCTGGGAGTGGATCTTCGGCTTTGAGAATCGGGATAAGGTTTTCGAGATCGACAGCCGATTCAAGTTCAACCCCGTCGTCATCGAGAAGGGCGGCAAGACCGAAGCGATCCGCACCGCCTTCATGCGCCGCAAGCTGGAGGACTGGGATATGGGCCATGCTGAAAAACTCTGTCTACGGTACGCCCGCGATCACGTTGAGGAGTTCAGTCCAGGCAGCAAGGCACTCCTGGAGATTCGTTCCGAGCAAGATCTGACCGTGTTGCTGAAGATCAACGCGAACTCAACACGCCTTGAAGAGCACTCGGAGCTTCACTACTCCCGTGAATTTCACATGGGCGACGACTCGGCGCTGTTCATTTCTTCGCGCCAGCTCATCGACGCTGGGGGCGAGTGGGTGATCCCTGGAGTCTGGCGATCCCGCGATGGGGTTCTATATCTCCCCCTGTTCGAAGGACGGATGATCGAGAATCATTATGGCCCTGCCAAGCGGTGGATCTCGGGCAGGGGAAGGGGCGCAGTTTGGGATGCAGTGGCGGCCGGTTCTGATCAGTTCATGCCTCAGTACTTTATTGAGGCTCCGGTAAGTCGAGCGAGCGCCAAGGTATGTGCAGGGCACAAACTGGGCGTGATGAACATCACGTCTGCCACGAATGAACGTACTGCGAAAGCGGCGTTTGTTCCTGAGTTTCCGTGTGGAGACTCGATCTACACTCTGCAGCGCAACGGATGCGGGGACATTTTAGAACTTTGCGTGTTGGCGGCAGTGCTCAACTCCTTTGTTGGCGATATGCAGTTCAGGGTACGCCTCAATGGATTGCACCTCAGCGAGTTTGTGATCGGCGAACTTGCTTTGTTTGATGGTGCCCTCACGAAGGAAAGAGTCTGCGCGGCACTTGCCCCGGCAGCTGCCGCACTCAACTTTCACTCCCCCGCATACGCGCCTTGCCGGTTGGTCGCCCGCGAGCGGCTGGCGATGATGACAGTGGTGCTTTCGCATCGCGTCGCGCTCGCTGTTCACGAAAGACTGCGTTTGCAGTGTATTCTCGATGTCGCCGTCGCGTACTTCTATGGATTGTCGTCCGATGACCTACGGTGGCTGCTCAGAGAGTGTTGCTATCCGTTGGGCATGGTCACTAGTAAGAAGTTTTCCCAAACGCTCGACCCCAAAGGGTTCTGGCGTGTCGACAAGGACAAGGATGCCGAGCTGCGCCACACGGTTCTGACGCTAATCGCCTTCCACGACCTCGAAGAGAAGATCCGCGCCTGCGGCGGCGACCGCGAGAAGGGCTTCGAGGCCTTCCTCGCCCAGAACGACGGCGAGGGCTGGATGCTCCCCGAGGCCCTGCGCCTCGCCGACTACGGCCTTGGCCACGACGAGCGCGCCAAGCAGCATCAACCCGTCGCAAGCCGCCTCGGCCCGCGGTTCTACGACTGGCAACTCGCGCGGAGCGCCGAGGAATCCTGGCGCGAGTGTCATCTCCACGCCCGCAATCTCCTCGGCGAAGCCGGCTATCGCAAGCTCCTGGCCGACATCGGGGCGGAGAAGCGCGGGGAGATCCGACCGAAATCAGAACCGACTGCACTCCCGGAGCCAGACCGGGGCGCCGGGCAAGGCTCTCTTTTCTTCGAAGGATGAGCATGGAGCGGTTGCGTAATGGTTTTGATGGTATCGGCAACCGGTTCCCGCGAAACTGAAGGTAGCCATGCATCTCGCTCGCATTCACATCAAGAACTTCCGGAACCTTCTCGACGTCACGGCCGAGTTCAAACCGGGGCTCAATGTTCTCGTCGGGGAAAATAACGTCGGAAAGACAAACCTGCTCGACGCAATGCGCGCCGCCCTCGGTGCTGCCTCGGCAGGGGGCGATCTGGTGTACTTGTCGAAGGAGGATCGCCACCGGGCAGCGAACGGCATGTATCTCGACGCCGCTGTTCGCATCGCCCTCACTTTTGAGAATCTTTCCATTGATGAGCAGGCAGACTTCCTCGACGCCCTTAACTACAACGAAAGCAACCCGACTGCGTCCACCGCAACTATCCAGTGCGAGTGGGTGTTCTCCACCCTGCGCGATCGTTGGACCTTTCGCCGGTGGGGAAGCGACCGAAAGGACGCCGAGGGTTCCTTGACCGAGGATGTTCTTCAATCTATACCGGTTACATTCCTTGGAGCGCTTCGGGACGCGGAACGCGCCTTGGCCCCGGGAAGGCAGAGTCGCCTCGCCAAGCTCCTCGTGAGAACGGCAACCCAAGCGGACCAGGACGAAGTCTCAAGAATTGGAACGAACTCGAACAAGGACCTGCGACAGACGAAACTTGTGAAGACAGCAGAAAAGCGGATAGCCGACGTCTTGAATATTGCATCAAGGACCGACCTCATGCGCGACACTGCGATTCGGGCGGCCCCAGCCGACTTCGAGCGAATGGTGCAGGCGTTACGCATTCTGCTGCATCCGACCTCGGGGCCCACGGATGATGACTCACTCTTCGACGAGCTCGCATCAAACGGCCTTGGCTATAACAATCTGATTTACATGGCCACCGTCCTCGCGGAACTGGACGCCCGCATGGATGCTGCGCTTCCTCTTCTCCTCGTGGAAGAGCCGGAGGCGCATCTCCATCCTCAACTTCAGACACTCCTTGCATCGTACCTGGCTCGTCAAGGCAGCCGCGTCCAAACGATCGTCACGACGCACTCGCCTACGATCGCGGCACACGTGGAGCCGCGACACCTATCCGTAATGCATCGAACGAAGATATCTGGACATCGAATTACGCGCATCGATGCCTGCGGCCTGGACGATCGACAGCAAAAGCAACTTCGTCGCGTGCTGGATGTCACACGAGCGACCTTGCTATTTGCACAAGGCGTCATTCTCGTCGAAGGGATCTCTGAGACTCTTCTTCTACCCGCTTTGGCTCGACGAATCGGAATCAATCTTGAACAGCGAGGAGTCTCCGTTGTGGCCATGGCAGGTGTCGATTTCGCATCCGTCGTTCGGCTCTTCGGCGAGTCGAAAATCCAGGTCCCGGTGGCCATTGTGACCGATGCGGACCCTGTCGTCCTTGACAAGTCAGAGTGGAAAACTGCAGAGCCGGTGCGCGACGACGTGACGAAAAAGCCTATACCGTCAGAGAGAGCGCAGGGCGTCAAGGTGAACTTTGCAGGTGACCAGAATGTATTGGTCGAGGTCTCGGAACTTACCTTGGAGTATGACCTCGCCGCTGCGGATGCGGGCAACGCGCTTGTTATTTTCGACGCGTGGGCGAGCCTCTACAAAACACAGCCTCGTTCGCTTTCGCGCGACGACATCGAAGCGCGGGTCGAGGCCAGCGAGCGGGCGCTTTTGTTGTGGCGCGCAATCTGCCGAGGCAGCCCGCAGCACGGCAAGGCGCAGCTTGCGCAGGAACTTGCTCAGCGTTTGGACGCAAATGACGCAGCGACCATGCCCTTTACTGTCCCTGCCTACCTGGAGCGCGCAATTCGGCATGCTGCGCGCCAGCCATCAAAATGAACGAGTGGACCTGGACTGGTGAACAGGAAGCGGTCCTCGCGAGCACTTCGCGCGTTACCCTTGTTCGAGCAGGACCAGGTAGTGGCAAGACCAAGGTCTTCGTTGAACGTCTAAATCGGTATCTCAACTCATGGCAGAACCGCCGCGGCGGAATCGCGGCGCTCTCCTTCACCAATGTTGCACAGGACGAGATCGCTAAGCGTCTGGGTGGGCGCCTCCCCGCGCCACACTTCGTCGGCACACTCGACTCGTTTTTTCTTCGATTTGTCGTCGGTCCCTTCGGCCACGTCGGAGGGATAAAATCGTCAGGGGCACGCCTCATTCCAAGTCCGCTTGACTTAGAGATTCGTGAGCCGTCTTTCGATTTGCGGACGCGGGACGGTGGGCCGAACCCAATACCTCTCTTCCAGATCGGACCGTGCGGGGGTGCCGAGGGCTCCCCGCAGTTCATCGCCAGAACTTACTACGGCGGGAGAGGCCGAATACCTGACGAGCGGATTGCCGAGGTGCACCGGATGAAGACCGCTGAATGGGCGGCGCGAGGCCGAATCACGCATGCGGATAGCCACTACTTGGCCGCGAGCATCATCCGCGGGCCTCACCGCGACGCTGTGCGAAAGCTACTGGCGCGACGCTTTCCGGTCGTTCTTGTCGACGAACTCCAAGATACCGGGCACTTTCTAAGTCGAGCGTTGCTCTCGCTGCTAGCCGAAGCGTCCATTACAGCAGTCCTCGTTGGAGATGAGGACCAAAGGATATTCGGGTTCTCCGGGGTCGACCCGCAGTTCTTCAAGCGTGTTGGGGAGATTGAAGGATGCAAGGACTATCCATTACGCATTACACAGAGATGCGCCACGCGAGTCGCAGCCGTGGCCAGTGCTCTCTCCCGCTCAGAAGCGCGCGTAGAGCCGAAGGCGGATACCAGGGAAGGTGCCGCCGTTCTGCTCGTCCACGACGATCCGAAGGGGTGCCGATCTCCGCGCTCGCTTCAAGAGGCGGCCGCGCTCTGCCGGAAGCATGAATGCATGAATTTGGCAGTTCTGGTCCGGAAGCGCGACGAGAAGCGATTTCTACTTGGATCGGACCTGCTGGACGACTGTCCACTAAAGTCTCGCGGACCTCGCGCGCTTCACAAGGCGGTGATTCTTCTGATGGAGGGGCGTGGTGACCAGGCTGCACGAATCGTAGAAAGTCGTCTGGGACACCTCGTACTCGAGAATGAGGCCCCGCACCGTGATGACCTTGAGCAAGGCGGCGTCGATCCCGCGGAATTCCGGCGCCGCGCACGCAGACTTGGCTTGCAGGCAGCGCAGTTCCCGGGCGGCGAGACTTGGGGACAGTGGAGCGACCGAATGAAGGTGGCCGTAGAACAGGCCGCGATTGACCTTGGCGGCAACGACATCGCAAGGAGGCTTGGAGGCATGTTCAAACGCAGTAGCGGCGACAAAGCGGATCTATCTCGGGCCAAGACGAACGCTGTACCTGGATCGTGGAGGGATGGCCTGATTACCGAGGTCATTACCGTCCACGAGGCGAAAGGCCGCGAGTTCGACGCTGTTTTGCTTTACTGCTCGATGCCATCCAGAAACAGGGGCATCTCGACATGCCCCTCCGAGAATTGGTGGTCAGATGCCACGGACTCGGAGGAACGCGAGGTCGCTTTCGTCGCAGCAACCAGGGCGAAGCATCTGTTAATCCTGTCGGTACACTCGGAGAGCTTTGAAGCGCTACAGAGAAAGAGGCTCGATTTTGTTGCATTGTTCGATCGCAATTAGATGCTGGATGCGCACCTCAAGCAATCGGCGCTCACGATGATGCGACCGAGAACCGTTGAAAGGTCTTGCAATTGAAGTTCATCCATACCGCCGATATTCACATCGACAGCGCCTTGGCCGGTCTCTCCGCTCACGAAGATGCGCCGGTCGAGCTGTTGCGCACGGCAACGCGGAGCGCGTTCTCGGCGTTGATCGACCAGGCCATCGAGGAAAAAGTCGCCTTCATCATTATTGCCGGCGACCTCTACGACACCGACTGGAAGGAATACAACACCGGTTACTTTTTCATCCGCGAGATGGCGCGACTCAACGCGGTTGGCATCATCGCCATCGTTCTGTACGGCAACCACGATGCCGAGAACGACATGACGAAAAAGCTGACAGTACCGTCGAACGTGCGGGTCTTCAATAGTGCCAAAGCCCACACCATCCGCCTCGAAGAACTGCGAGTCGCCCTGCACGGCCAGAGCTTCAAGCAGGCCGACATGCGTGAAAATTTGGTGCCTGGCTACCCCGATCCGATTTCCGGATGGCTCAACATCGGCGTGCTGCACACCAACCTGCAAGGCACCGTCCATGCGCCGTACGCGCCATGCACCCTCACGGAATTGCAGAACAAGGGCTACGCCTACTGGGCGCTGGGCCATGTTCACCAGTTCGGCATCCTGGCAGAGTCGCCGTGGGTGGTTTTCCCTGGCAATCTGCAGGGCCGGCATATCCGCGAGACGGGGCCACGTGGCGCCGTGCTGGTCACCTATGAAGACGGCCAGCTGCAACGTCCGCAACGCCTATTGGTCGATGTCGTGCGGTGGGCGCTGGCGAATGTGGATATCACCGGCACCCAGACACGGGAAGAAGTCGTTGCCAAGGTAGGGCAAGTGTTCCGGCACATCCTCGACCACGAGGCGGATGGCCGGCCCGTCGCCTGCCGCGTCGTGCTCTTCGGTAAGTCCGCGGCTCACGGGGAGCTTTTTGGGCAGGCCCGGCAACTTCGCGCCGACCTGACCGCGCAGGCCATCAACGTCGCCGGCGACAACCTCTGGATAGAAAAGATCAAGGTGCAAAGCCAGCCGGCGACCGACCCCATCGCTATCGCCGAGCGAGGCGACGCGGTGGCCGAGCTGCAAGACCTGCTGGGCGAGGCGTCACAGGACCCGGCGTTCTTGGCCTCGCTCATGGAAGAGTTGTCACCGCTGCTCGCCAAAATGCCGCACGACCTGTTCAAGCAAGACGTACCGGCGTTGCTCGCGGTCAAGAACGGCGACTTCCCGGCGCTGATCGCCGAGATCGCCCCCAGCGTGATCGATCGCATCGCGCGGGAAGGTTAATTCATGCGTCTCGCGCGACTCGACCTCACCCGCTACGGAAAATTCACCGACAAGTCCCTGTCTTTCCCCAAGACTGGCTACGACCTGCATCTGATCGTCGGCCCCAACGAGGCGGGCAAGTCGACGATCCGCCAAGCCATCCTCGACTTGTTCTACGGGATCGCGAAGTCCTCGCCCTACGGCTATAAGCATGGCCTTCCCGAGATGGCCATCGGTGGCCTCCTTGAAGATGCCAACGGCCCTTTCGAATTCCAGCGCTTTAAGAGGAACAAGAACCCTCTGGTGAACGCTACTGGCGAGTCCTTCCCCGAGAGTGTGCTTGCTAAGCGTCTCGGCGGCACCGATGAGAGATTTTTCGAGCGAATGTTCGGGCTGAATCATGCCAGCCTTGTTGCGGGAGGCATGGAAATCCTAAACAGTGCCGGTGATGTTGGCCAGATGCTGTTTCAAGCCGCTTCTGGGATTGCCGGCCTTCATCACGTCCGCACAAAGCTAGAAGAAGAAGCTCACGCCCTTTGGGGGGACCGCAAGCGGGGCGATGCTGCCTACTACATCGCCTTCAAGCAGTTCACCGACGCCGAAGCGCGGATCAAGGCAGTGGGCGTCACGGCCCACAAATGGCTCACATCGAAAAGACAGTTAGATCAGACCGTGGCCGAGGCCGGTACCGCGCTCACGGAGTACCGCGAGCTGGAGTCCCGGCGCGAACGGCTGGAGCGTATCCGGCGGGTTGCGGGCATCCTGCAACAAATGCACACGGCAATGGCCGAACTGACGGCAATGGGTTCCCCGGCACTATTGCCTACCGATGCCGGCGATACACTCGCCGCCGCTGAGTTGGAGATCGCCCAAGCCAAGGCCAAGCGCGAATTGCACGAGCAACGTTTGATGACGGAAACCACTGAACTTGACGGGATTGAACTGAACGCGGCGCTGCTGGAACAGAAGATGGAAATCACGCGCCTCGTAGGCCGCGTTGACGGTTTTCTCAAGGCCAACGAAGACCTGCCCAATGTGCAAGGGCAGATCAATGCCAAGACGAGCGCGGTACTCGCACTGGCGAGACAAATCGGCTGGAGCGAAGACACGGTCACCGAGATCGAAGCCAAACTCCCGACCCGGCTCACTCGCGCAGAACTTGAAGCGCTCCTGCGTGCCCAAGAAGCCATTGCCAAGGACGCGCGACGCGCAAGTGAGGACCGCGACAACAATGAGTCTGCGATTGCCGTGCTGGACGAGCGTATCAAGGTGGTTCCGCCGATCACACCGTTCCCGATGTTGGAAGCTGCGCTGAAGGAGGCCCGCGCGCTTGACTTCGAACGAGGCAGTGCGGAAGCAGAGCAAAAGGCAGCACTGGCGCAAGGCAAGCTCGACGCCGCGTTAGGCGCGCTCGAACCTTGGAAGGGCACGCTCGACGCTCTGCGTTCGCTCGATCCACCCCAGCACGACGAAATCCAGCGCTTCGCCAACCGGCGTATCGCGCTGGAAACGGTGCGGGATCGTGCGGCAGATGGACTACGCGCTAAGCGGGTGGCCGCGACCCAGGCGAAGGTCGAGGCTGACCAGTTTGTGCGACAACAACAACCGATCACCGAACAGGTGCTGCGGGACCGACGCGACCAGCGCGACGCCCTGTGGCACGACTTTCGTTCCGGTGCGAAATCGCTAGCCGGCGCCGGCGACGAGTATGAGGTCGAAGTCAAGGCAACCGATGATTTGGCCGACCGCCGTTATATCGACGCCTCCAAAATCGAACAGGCCCAAACGCTCACAAATAAGTTAGAAGTGTTGCAAGCGGAAATTGCAGAATTGGAGCGGCAAGCCACCGACACGAGCAGGGAGCTATCGGAACTGGACGCCACGTGGCAGGTGCGGATGACGGCACTCGGTCATCCCGGCCTTACACTGGACCGTTTCACGCCATGGTCGCAGAACCGCGACAAGGCGCTGCTCGCCGGGCAGGCCGTGGACGACGCCACAGCTCAACAGAACGCCCTGCGAGCCCGCGCAGACGGACAAGTGCAGGCGCTTCGTGGCGCCCTCGCGGAGCTTGGCATCACTGGTGTGGAGACCGCCGATCTCAAGGCCCTTATCCTTCGCGCCGAGGGGTTGCAGGCGGGCCAAGCCGATGACCGCGCTCGGCTCAACAGCTTGCAAGAGCAGCGGGACGCGGCGGCGCTGGCCATGCCCACCCTCTACGAGAAAGCGGCCACCGCCGACCAAGTCTTAAGACAATGGTCGGCCGATTGGGCCCGGCACATCGCCGCGGCCGGTCTTGCCGCCGACATCGGCACGGCCGGTGCCGCCAAGGCACTCTCCATTTTCGGCGAGATAGAAGAGGCATGCCGTTACATCCGGGATCAGCAAACCAGCCGCATTGATCCTATGCGGCAGGAGATTAACCGCTTCACCGCCGACGCGCGCGCGCTCGCGGGCAAGTACGCGGCGGAGTTTGTCGGACATGCCCCGGTCGAAATTACGGCTCGCGTTGCGGAGCTGCTGCGTAGGGCGCAACAGGACGAGGATCGCCACATCCGCCTCACCGCAACCATCGCCAAAATCCAACAGGAAAGCGCCGCCGCCAAGCAGGCCGAAACCATCGCGGCATCGAAAATCAAGCCGCTTTTCGATGCCGCGCAAGTCGAAACCATCGAAGCTCTGCGCGCTGCAATCGGCGCGTCCAACGCCTACCGAGAAATCGAGCAGCGTATTCGCGACGCACGAGCGGCAGCGCTGAAAAGCGGCGATGGACTGCCGTTGGAACGGCTGGAATCAGAAGTCGCAAGCGAGGACCTGACGCAGATCGCGGCGCATCTGTTGGAAGTCCGCAATGCGCGCGATGCGGCTGAAGCAAAGCGCGATGCATGTATCGCGCGGCGCACCCAAGCACAGGACGAATTCGACAAGATCGCCGGGCAAGACGATGCCGCCAAAGCCGAATCCGAACGCCAAGATGCCCTGCTTTTGATGGGCGATGCGGTCGATGAATACGTTCGCATCACCGTAGGCGCCAAACTCCTCAAATGGGCGGTCGAACGCTACCGCGAGGAGCGACAGGAGCCATTACTCAAACGGGCCAGTGAGACATTTTCGCGACTGACGCTGGGTGGCTACTCGAAACTTGTGGTTGATTTTGAGGCTGAGCCGGTGTCCCTCAACGCGCGTAACGCCGACGGCGCCCTCGTCACTATCAACGGGCTGAGCACCGGCACAGAGGACCAGCTTTACATGGCTCTACGGCTTGCTGCGCTCGAACTCCACTTGGAGCAAGGAACACCACTCCCGTTCATCGCGGATGACCTCTTCATCAACTGGGACGACGACCGCGCTGGGGCCGGCCTTGCCGCG
>Ga0326597_10004193_pt1 | contig 20355 bp, 22 predicted proteins | sample RVTome_12_FD_203789 | JGI IMG/M metagenome (GOLD analysis project Ga0326597, IMG submission 203789) | Soil microbial communities from uranium-contaminated site in the Upper Colorado River Basin, Wyoming, United States - RVT100D185 | ecosystem: Environmental > Terrestrial > Soil > Contaminated >...
GCTCAACAGCATCAGCAGGATGTGGTAAACAGGATTCTGGCGGCATGATCAGCAACCGGAATACACCTTAACTTGGCCGCCAACCTGTCCAACGAACCGGGACCACCTCAGGGTTGCCGGTATTGTTTCACGTGAAACAATGGACAGGAATGCTGACCCATGTTGGCATGCGATTGAAAGGACACGGCTTTTCTCGCCTACAGGCGCCTGTGCCCGGCCTCTCCGCGGCACCGGGCGATCTGCTTCGCACAAGTAGAAAAAATCGCCGGTAACCACCGCAAAGCCGCCCGCATGGCTCACGGCCCGGAGCGCGCTTTTTCACCTTTCGCGGCTCAGTCCAGCCGCGGCGGCGGGGCCGACGAACCACGCTTGCGCAGGAGCTGCATGGCAGTATCCAGTCCGTCCAGCGTCATGGGGAACATGCGCCCGCGCACGAGCTGGAGCGCGATCTGGGTCGACATGTGCTGCAGCCAGTATTGCTGCGGCGTCGGGTTGAGCCAGACGAAATCCGGGAAGCGCTCCATCAGCCGGGTCAGCCATACCGCCCCCGCCTCGTCGTTCCAGTGCTCGATGGAACCGCCCGGCTCGGTGATTTCGTACGGGCTCATGGTGGCGTCGCCCACCACAATCACCTTGTAATCGTGGGTGTACTTGTTGAGCACATCCCACGTCGGCATCCACTCGTTGTATCCGCGTGCATTTTCGCGCCAGACCCGCTCGTACAGGAAATTGTGGAAGTAAAAATATTCCAGGTGCTTGAACTCGGCGCGCGCCGCCGAGAACATCTCTTCGCTCAGCTTGACGTGGCGGTCCATGGTGCCGCCCACGTCGAAGAACAGCAGCACCTTGATCCGGTTCCTGCGCTCGGGGCGCATGCGGATGTCGAGCAGCCCCGCCTTGCGCGCCGTTGAATCGATGGTGTTGTCGAGGTCGAATTCGTCCTCGGCCCCTTCCCGCACGAACTTGCGCAGCCGGCGGAGCGCCATTTTTATGTTGCGCGTGCCAAGCTCCACGTTGCCAGCCAGCCCGCGAAACTCGCGTTTTTCCCAGATCTTGGTGGCGCTGCCCCCGCCGCCCTCGCCACCGATGCGGATGCCGGCCGGGTTGCGGCCCGAGTTGCCGAACGGCGAGGTGCCGCCGGTGCCGATCCACTTGCTGCCGCCGGAATGCTGATTCTTCTGCTCCTGCAGCCGCTTCGCCAGCTCGTCGAGAAGCTGCTGGAAATCCATCTTCTCCAGCCTGGCCAGTTCAGACTCGCTGAACGTGCGCTCGATCAGCCTGCGTAACCATTCGTCGGGTATGGCAGTACCGAACAGGGCCCGGCTTTCCTGCATCAGCCCGCGGAAATATTCGCCGAACGCTCTGTCGAAGCTGTCGAAGTTCTTCTCGTCCTTGACCAGGGCGGCCCGGGCGAGAAAGTAGAAATCGTCGACGCTGGCGCCGGCGCACCCCTGCTCCAACGCTTCCAGCAGCATCAGGTACTCCCGGATGGTGACGGGTATCCTCGCCTTGCGCAGCTCGTAGAAAAACGGGACGAACATGGCTGCCCCCACCGGGCCGTCTGCTAGTGGCTCCGCCGGGACAGGAACGCGAGACGCTCGAACATGTGCACGTCCTGCTCGTTCTTCAGCAGCGCCCCGTAAAGCTGCGGAATCGCCGTGGCGGCGTCCTGGCGCAGGGCCTCGGGCGGAATGTCCTCCACGACCAGCAGCTTGATCCAGTCGAGCAGTTCCGACGTGGAGGGCTTCTTCTTCAGCCCGTTCACATCGCGGATGCTGTAGAACGTTTCCAGCGCCTCCTTGAGCAGGCGCTTCTTGATGTCGGGAAAGTGGACGCGGATGATCCGCTCCATGGTCTCCGCGTCGGGAAAGCGGATGTAGTGGAAGAAGCAGCGGCGCAGGAAGGCGTCCGGCAGTTCCTTCTCGTTGTTCGAGGTGATGATCACCACCGGCCGGATCGAGGCCCGCACCGTCTCGTGCAGTTCGTGCACATAGAACTCCATGCGGTCGAGTTCCTGCAGCAGGTCGTTGGGAAACTCGATGTCTGCCTTGTCGATCTCGTCAATCAGCACCAGCGCCCGCTGCTCGCTCTCGAAGGCGCGCCACAACGTTCCCTTTTCGATATAGTTGCGGATGTCCTTCACCCGCTCGTCGCCGAGCTGGGAATCGCGCAACCGCGATACGGCGTCATATTCGTAAAGCCCGTGACGCGCCTTGGTCGTGGACTTGATGTGCCATTCAAAGAGCGGCATGCCGAGCGAGGTCGCCACCTCCTGCGCCAGCATGGTCTTTCCGGTCCCCGGCTCTCCCTTGACCAGAAGCGGTCGTTCCAGCTTGACGGCCGCATTGACGGCCATTGTCAGGTCGTCGGTCGTGACATAGCTGTCGGTTCCGGTAAACTTCATCGGCGTGCTATCCGTTTCTGGTGATGGGGCTGTCCGGGTTCCGGCCCGAAAAGGGAGCGCCGATCCGGCGCGCTATCGTCAAACTAGTGGACCCCCCGGCCCATAGCAAGTCCGCCGGGCGGGCCGCGCCGGTCGGTCGCAGGGCGGAAATCAGGGGAATCGAAGGGAAATCAACCGAATGCAGATCATGTCGCTGGCCATCGCCCTGCATGTCCTCGCTGCCGTCCTCTGGGTCGGCGGGATGTTCTTCGCCCACCAGGTTCTGCGCCCCGCGGTCGGTCCGCTCGACCCGCCGGTCCGCCTGCCCCTGTGGGGCCGTGTGTTCCCCAGGTTCTTCGCCTGGGTGTGGGTGTCGATCATCGTGCTGCTCTCCACCGGCTACTGGATGGTGTTCGGCACCCATGGCGGGTTCGCGCGGCTGCCGATCCCCTATCACGTGATGAATGGCATCGGCTGGCTGATGATGGGCATCTTTCTGTACCTGTGGTTCGTGCCCTATGCCAGATTCCGTCGGGCGCTCGGTACCGGCGACCTTCCGTCCGCCGGCAAGGCCCTTAACCGGATCCGCCAGATCGTCGGAATCAATCTGATCCTCGGGTTGATCAACGTCGCCATAGGCGCCGGCGGACGCTATCTCGGCTGACGCGATAACCGCTTGCTCGATGCATTAACGTTCGGCCAGTAAATGCCCCGGCGTCGATGGGCCAGCCAGGTCGCCCGGTCTTCCAGAAATCGCCCCAATCCACATTGCCGTCCGACGTCCACGCCGCCCCGGCGGTCCCGTACGCGGGGACGCGGCAGAAGGCCTGGATCCCTCATGTCGCCGGTCTTCGCGGACAAGGAGGCAAGAAGCATGCCAAACAGGTAAAACTCACGAATAGCAGGGAGTTACAGGGCGGTTCCCGAACGCCGGGAGATGGAATTGTAAAATTTTCCGACACTAAGCCTGCGGTTTCAGGATCGTTAGAATTTGCACTTCGCTGCGCAGGGTGCGGTGGACCGGGCACTTGTCCGCAATTTCCGCCATACGGCGGCGCTGGTCGATATCCAGCGCCCCTTCCAGCACGATCTCGCGCTCGAACCGGTCGATACGGCCTTCTCGGGTCTCGCATTGCGCGCAGTCCTCGGCATGAATCCTGGTGTGGCGCACGGTAACCGTCGTACGTTCCAGCGGCCATTTCTTCTGATCGGCATACAGCCGCAGCGTCATGGTGGTGCATGCCCCCAGCGCCGCCGAAAGGAGCTGGTACGGCGTCGGCCCCGATCCCTGCCCGCCCACCGACGGCGGTTCGTCGGCGTGAAACAAATGCGGCCCTGCCGTCACGTCCTGGCCAAAGCGTCCAACCCCGTTTTCCGCCACTGTCACCTCCCCGGCCTCCGGCGCCGCGGGTGCGGTTTCGTCTCCGGAAACCGCCAGATATCGACCGGCCCAGGCCGCCAGTACATCGGCCACGTAGACGGCATCCGCCTTGCGGCTTAACAGGTGATCGGCATCGTCCAGCGAAACGAAGCTCTTGGGGTGTCTGGCCGCGCGAAAGATCTCTCCGGCCTCCTCGATTCCCACCACCTCGTCCCTCGGCGCATGGAAAACCAGCAGCGCCTTGTGCAGCGACGCAATGGCCTCCCGCATGGGCTGGGCGGCAATATCGTCGAGAAACTGGCGGCGGATACGGAAGCTACGGCCGCCGAGGGTAACCTCCGCCTCGCCATCGCGCTCTATGGCGTCGATGCTGCCTCCCAGCGCCTTTCGCAGGTGCCGGGGATCGGACGGGGCCCCGATGGTCGCCACGGCCAGGATTTCCGGCATCCGCCCCGCAGCCATCAGCGCCGCAGCCCCGCCCAGGCTGTGGCCGATCAACAGCCGGGGCGCCTCATGTTGGGCACGCAACCAGTCAGCGGCCGCCACCAGATCCCCCACATTGGACGAGAAGTCCGTATTGGCAAAATCCCCTTCGCTGTGCCCGAGTCCGGTGAAGTCGAAGCGCAGGACGGCGATGTCCCGTTCCGCCAGTGCGCGCGATATGCGCACGGCAGCGAAATTGTCCTTCGTGCAGGTGAAGCAGTGGGCGAACAGCGCATATGCCGCTGGTCTGCCCGCGGGCAATTCCAGGCTGGCGGCGAGGGTCGCCCCCTGTACGCCCGGAAAGGTTATTTTCTCTCTGCGTATGGCCATTTTCCTGTTCCCCTGTCCCCACGTTGCCGGCTACGCGCCTGCGCCTTAGATTGGGCCACTACGTAGCGGCGGCAAGGCGCGATGACGTAACCGGAAAAGAAGAGGAACGGCGACGGTGAGCCGGCACGACCGAGCGACGCAGGCGCCCCCGCGAGACGATGTGGAAATCATCGAATGCGGCGTGGTTTATGATGGATATGTCCGGGTTCAGAAGCTGGCGCTCCGCCACGCCCTGCATGCCGGCGGCTGGTGCCGCGTCATCGCGCGCGAACTCGTGGAGCGCGGCGACGCCGTGGCTGTCCTGCCCTACGATCCAGTACTGGACGCCGTGGCGCTGGTGCGCCAATTCCGAATAGGTGCCTGGGGCAACGGGTGCGACCCGTGGCTCGTGGAAGCGGTGGCCGGGATCGTCGAGCCCGGCGAATCGCCGGAGGACGTGGCACGCCGCGAGGCAGTGGAAGAAGCAGGCTGCACGCTCGGCAGGCTGTTCCGGGTTTGCGCCTACTACGCGAGCCCCGGCGTTCTGACCGAGACCATCGCGGTTTATGTCGGGGTGGCGGATCTGTCATCGGCCGGCGGCAATTACGGGCTAGATCACGAAGGCGAGGACATCGAGGCTTTCGTGCTGCCGTGGAACGAGGCCTGGGCGCAGATGCAGGAAGGAAAATTCCACGACCACAAGATAGCGGTGACATTGCAGTGGCTGGCGCTCAATCGCGACTGGCTGCGTCGGGACCATGGGAGCCGGGGGTATAACCGATGACCGACAGTTGGCCGGAGGGACTCGTCAGCACCGGGTGGCTGGCGCTGCATCTGGACGATCCGCATGTGCGCATAGTGGACGCTACCTGGCACCTGCCCACCGTGGGGCGCAAAGGACGCACGGACTACGAGGCGGCACACATCCCCGGCGCCGCGTTCTGGGATCTGGACGTCATCGGAGATGCGAACGATCCCCTGCCCCACATGCTGCCCTCGGCGGACGGCTTCAAGCGCTACATGGAAGGGCTCGGTATCGGCGATGACAGCTTCGTGGTGGTTTACGACCGGCCTGGCCTGTTCACCGCCGCCCGCCCCTGGTGGATGCTGCGCTATTTTGGCCACGACAGAACGGCCGTCCTCGACGGCGGCATGGTCAAGTGGCAGGCCGAGGGCCGGCCGGTGACGGACGCCCCGCCGTCCCGGCGCGCCGCCAGCTTTACCCCGCATGCCCGGACCGGCATGGTGCGGACGCTGGATCAGATGCGCGCCAACCTGCAGAGCCGTACCGAGCAGGTGCTGGATGCCCGCGGCGCGGGGCGTTTCACGGGCAGCGAACCGGAGCCCCGGCCCAACTGCCGGTCCGGGCATATTCCGGGGGCGCGCAATCTGCCGGTGGACCGGCTGGTGGACCCGCAGCGCAGGACGGTGAAGCCGCCCGCGGTGCTGTCCGCCATGCTGACGGAAGCCGGCATCGACCCGGCCCGCCCGGTGGTGACATCGTGCGGATCCGGTGTCACCGCCTGCGCGCTGGCCCTCGCCCTGCATCTTGTTGGCAAGGACGACGTTGCGATTTACGACGGCTCGTGGTCCGAATGGGGCGCCCGGCCCGATACGCCGGTGGAACGCTGAAGCGCCGGTCCGGGGCACTGGCGTCGAGGACCGCCCGATGCGAAGATGACCGCCCCTCCCCCCTCCTCCCTCTCACTGCAAGCCGAGACGATGAAACAGGACACGCTGATCACCACGGCCGGGCGGCACCCGGACAAGAACCACGGCATCGTCAATCCGCCGGTCTATCACGCCTCCACCATCACGGCGCCGACGCTGGCCGCGTTCAAGGAACGGCGCAAGCACCGTTGGGAGCCGGGGGTGTACACCTATGGCCGCCAGGGCACGCCGACCCACGAGGCGCTTGAGGAAGCGGTTGCGGCGCTATTCGGCGGCGACCGGGCGGTGGCGGTGGCGTCCGGCCTGGCCGCCATCAACGCGGCCATGCTCGCCTTCCTGCAGACGGGCGATCACGTGCTCATGGTGGATACCGTCTACGGCCCGACCCGCCGGTTCTGCGACACCCTGATCGGCCGATTCGGCGTCTCCACCACCTATTACGATCCGTCCATCGGCGCCGGCATCGGCGAGCTAATCCGGGACAACACCAGGATCGTCTATGTGGAAAGCCCCGGTTCGCTCACCTTCGAGGTACAGGACGTACGCGCGATCGCCGACGAGGCGCACAAGCGCGGCTGCGTGGTGATCATGGATGACACCTGGTCGTCCGGCCTGTTCTTCAAGCCGTTCGAGCACGGGGTCGACGTTTCCGCCGTCGCCGCCACCAAATACATCGTCGGCCACTCCGACGTGATGATGGGTGTCGTCACGACGACGAACGAGCACTGGCAGCGGGTCCGCCAGTCGGTCTCGGATCTCGGCGCCAACTCGGGCCCGGATGACGTCTATCTCGCCCTGCGCGGGCTGCGCACCATCGGCGTTCGCATGCGCCAGCACCAGGAAAACGGGCTGAAGCTGGCGCGATGGATGCAGGATCGTCCCGAGGTGGAGCGGGTGCTGCATCCCGGATTGCCGGAAGATCCAGGCCACGCGCTGTGGAAGCGCGACTTCACCGGCGCCTGCGGGCTGTTTGGTGTAGTACTGAAGCCGTGCACGGAAACCCGGATCGCCGCCATGCTGGACGGGCTGCAGCTCTATGGCATGGGTGCGAGCTGGGGCGGGTTCGAGAGCCTGATCCTCTATACTCACCCGGCCGATATTCGCACCGCCACCCGCGCCAAATGGGAGAACGCGGGGCCGACGCTGCGGATCCACGCCGGGCTGGAGGACATCGACGACCTGATCGCCGACATGACGGCCGGCTTCGAGCGGTTCAACGCCGCGCGATAGACCGTCGGGCCGTTCGTTCTCTCTCCGGTTAAGAACTTGCCCACCGCGCGCATCTCACGCGGTGTTGTCGCGCGGGCACAATCCTACTAGCGTTGCATGTGCCGACCGTGCGTATTTTTGGCCGAAAGCCGGGAACCGCCTGATGACTGAACAATGCCAGGCCGCCATCGACGAGGCGCTTGCCGCGATCGCATTCGACGCCGACGGGCTGGTCCCCGCCATCGCGCAGCAGCACGACAGCGGCGAGGTGCTGATGATGGCGTGGATGGACCGCGACGCGGTGGCCGAGACCCTGCGCACCGGCGATGTGCACTACTGGTCGCGCTCGCGCAATCGGCTGTGGCGCAAGGGCGAGAGCTCGGGCCAGACCCAGCGGCTGGTCGACCTGCGCATCGACTGCGACGGCGATACGCTTCTGCTGCTGGTGGAGCAAAAGGGCGTGGCGTGCCACACCGGGCGGCATAACTGCTTCTTCAATGCGCTGCGCAGCGGAAAGGTGAAGCCGATCATACCGGTCGAAGTGGATCCCAAAGCGCTTTACGGCGAATAGCCATGCAGGACGGAGCCGATAGCGTCGTTTCCGTCTCGCTGCTGACCGGCTTCCTCGGCAGCGGCAAGACCACCCTGCTCAACCGGCTGCTGCGCGCACCCGGGATGCAGCGGACTGCGGTGCTGGTGAACGAATTCGGGGATATCGGCATCGACCATGCGCTGGTGGAGCAGGTGGACGAGTCCATGGTGACTCTCTCCGCCGGCTGCCTCTGCTGCACCATTCAAGGTGACCTGTCGCGCACCCTGCGCGAGCTGTTCGTCCGCCGTGTAAAGGGCGATGTGCCGCCGTTCCGCCGCGTGCTGATCGAAACCACCGGTCTGGCGGACCCCGCCCCCGTGCTGCACACGCTATTGAACGATCCGGTGGTGGCCAACCGCTTCGAGCTGGACGGAGTCATCACCACGGTGGACGCGCTGCACGGCGCCGGGCAGCTTGTTCGCCATCCGGAATCGTGCAAGCAGGCGGCGGTGGCCGACCGCATCGTGATGACCAAGACCGACCTTGGCGAACCGCGCGCCATGGACGCGCTGGAAGAGCGTCTCCATGCCATCAATCCCGGTGCTCCGGTGATTCGGGCCACGCACGGAGATGTGGCCCCGGAGCGGCTTTTCGGCTGCGGCCTCTACGATCCGGAAACCAAGAGTTTCGACGTGCGGGGCTGGCTGCAGGAGGAAGCGTTCCGCGCGCGGCAGGGCGGCGGTCACGAACATCACAATCACGTCAACGACAACGTCAGCCTGCACGACCCCAACCGCCATGGCGATGACATCGAGGCGTTCTGTCTGGTACGGCATGAGCCCATCGAATGGCCCGCCTTCGTCGCCTGGATGCAGACACTCATTTCCCACCGGGGCGAAAACCTGCTGCGCATCAAGGGCATCGTGAATATCACCGACGAACCAAACCCCATCGCCATCCACGGGGTCCAGCACGTTTTGCATCCGCCGGTTCGCCTGCCGCGATGGCCCGACGGTGACCGGCGCAGCCGGATTGTATTCATCACCCGGGGGCTGGAACGGCGGGTGATCGAGAACAGCCTGGAAATGTTGCAACAGGCGGCGCGCGACCAATCCGCTACCGCGGCCTTTCCCTGACCCGCGCCGCGTCGGAATACCCTGCGTTGACAGACCACGATGAATGCACCTATAGAGATAGCGTTATGTCTGACGGAATATAACGCTATCTCTCATGGCTAACCGCATTTCCGACCCTCTCTTTTTTCTATCCGCCCTCTTTGCCGGACTGCTGTCAGTTGCCGCCGCCGGCCTGCCGGCGACCGCAGCGACCGCGACGGTCGCGGCGGCCTCCGATCTCCGTTTCGCCCTCGCCGAAATCGCCGACAACTTCACCGCCAGAACGGGGCATGCGGTTCGACTGACGTTCGGTTCTTCAGGAAATTTTTCTCGACAGATCCGCCAAGGCGCGCCATTCGATCTGTTTTTTTCCGCCGACGAGAATTATGTGCTCGGCCTTGCGCGCGACGGCCTCACGCGCGGAACGGGGGCGCTTTATGCAGTCGGGCAGATCGTCATCTTCGTGCCGGAAGGCTCGCCGCTGCAACCGGACGGCTCCCTTAACGACCTGCGCCACGCGCTCGAGGGCGGACGCCTGCGCAAATTCGCCATCGCGAACCCCGAGCACGCCCCTTACGGAAAACGGGCCGAGGAGGCGCTGCGCCACGAAGGACTTTGGGCCGCCATCCAGAGCCGACTGGTACTCGGTGAGAACGTATCGCAAGCGGCGCAGTTTGCCGTCTCCGGCTCGACCGATGGCGGCATCATCGCGTATTCGCTCGTCCTTTCGCCCCGGATGGCTCGCCGCGGTCGCTATGCGTTGATTCCCGAGGCATTGCATTCGCCTCTGCGCCAGCGCGTGGTGCTGCTGAAGAACGCCGGCCTGGCCGCCGAACGCCTCTATGATTTCCTTCGCACCGTTCCGGCGAAGAGTATCCTTGAACGATACGGATTCGTCCTGCCAGACAGCGGCGGCTGACGCACGGCGACGGAGCCGCATCGAAAAACGGAAACGAGGTTTGCCTTGGACTGGGAAGCTCTCTCACTCTCGCTGAGACTCGGCCTGTTCACGATCCTGGTTCTGTTGCCGGTCGGCATTGCGGTCGGCCGCTGGCTTGCCTTCCACGACTTCCCGGGTAAATCGGCAATCGAGGCGACCGCCGCGCTTCCACTCGTACTGCCGCCCACCGTGCTCGGTTACTACCTGCTGGTCGCATTCGGCGCCGCGTCGCCCATCGGCCAGCTCTGGCACTCGGCGTTCGACCGGCCCCTGGTGTTCACTTTCGAAGGATTGCTGCTCGCCTCGATCATCTTCAACGTACCGTTCGCCGTCCAGCCGATACAACGCGGGTTCGAGGCCATCCCGCGCGAAGTACGAGAAGCCGCGATCTGCTGCGGCATGACGCCATGGAAGGCCCTGCGCACGGTGGAGATCCCGATCGCCTGGCCCGGCATCCTGACCGGGCTGGTGCTGAGCTTTTCGCATACCCTGGGCGAGTTCGGCATCGTGCTGATGGTCGGCGGATCGATCCCGACCGAGACGCGCACCATCGCCATCGCCATCTACGATCGCGTGCAGGCGTTCGACGACCGGGGGGCGGCCACCATGTCGGCCCTGCTCCTGGGGTTCTCCCTGGTGTCCATCGCGCTCACCTTCGCGTTTTCCCGGCGCATCGGGCGGAGGCTCGACCGGTCATGACCGGGCTTAGCGTCAGGCTCCACCAGGAACGGCCGATCCCGCTCGATGCGGAGTTCGCCTGCCTGCCGGGAGAGTTACTGGCCCTGGTCGGGCCGTCCGGCAGCGGCAAGACCACCATCCTGCGCTCAATCGCGGGGCTTTATCGGCCGGAAAGCGGACGCATTGCCATCGACGGCGCGCCCTGGTTCGACTCGAAGACCGGCATCGCGATTGCCGCCCATCGACGGCACGCCGGGCTCGTGTTCCAGAGCTACGCTCTCTTTCCCCACATGACGGCGGTCGAAAACGTCATGGCGGCACTGGATCATCTGCCGGCGCAGGACCGGCGCCGTCGGGCCGGGGAATTCCTCGACCTGGTTCATCTCTCCGGGCTGGAGAACCGCCGACCGGACGCGTTGTCGGGCGGCCAGCAGCAACGGGTTGCCGTCGCCAGGGCGCTTGCCCGCGATCCTCAGGTGTTGCTGCTCGACGAACCATTCTCGGCGGTCGATCGGGCAACCAAGCAGCGCCTCTACCGCGAGATCGCGCTTCTGCGCCAGAGCCTGAAAATGCCGGTCATACTCGTTACTCACGACCTCGAGGAAGCGATGGTTCTCGCCGACCGGATGTGCGTGCTGCATCGCGGGCGCACGCTGCAAGCCGGCACGCCCGCCGAGGTGACGACGCGTCCCGTATCGCCCGAGGTCGCGCGACTGGTGGACCTGCGCAACCTGTTCGACGGCGCCGTCGCCGAGCACCGTGCCGTCGACGGCAAGACGGTCATCGACTGGATGGGAATGCGGATCGAGGCCGCTCTGCAGACCGCTTTTGCGCCGGGAAAAGCGATTGCCTGGGTCGTCCCCGACGGCTTCGTCGTCCTACATCGCCGGGATCGCCCCTCGCGCGGCGATCAGGAAAATCCGGTTGCGGGCCGGATCGACTCGCTGGCCGTCGTCGGCCAAACAGCCCAAATCACCCTGCGGATAGCGGACGACGACGTTCATCCGCTGCATTTCTCGGTACCGGCACACGTCGCGCGGCGTAACGGTCTTGTCGTCGGCGGAAAGGCAACGGTGTCGCTCCTGGCCGAGGGCATACATTTGATGGCATCCGTACCGGGTGACGGTCGTTAGACCGAACATGGCGATAACGGTATTCTGACCGGCCTTCGTCGCTTCGACGCAACCGGCGGCGACAAGAGGAAGAAATAGGGGAATCGGAGCGAGCCAATGGAAGACATTGTCCTGCTGGTGGAACTGAAGCTGCATCCGGGCAAGCGCGCCGCCTATGTGGCGCGCGCACGCCGGCACCGCGAACGGGTCCTCGCCAATGAGGCGGACTGCCGCCGCTTTGACGTGCTGATCCCCGAAGATTGCGCCGATACCGTGCACCTGTGCGAGGTCTATGCCGACCATGCCGCATTCGAGCGCCATCTGCAGACCCCTTATATGAAGGCATACATGGCCGATACAGCGCCCATGATCGCGGAGCGCAAGCGGGTCATGTGCCGGCTCGCCAACGAGACGTGAGCGGTACGGCCTTGACCGGAACCGGTCGAGGCAACACGATGGCGTTGTGGCGGCCCGACCGGGCCAGGGGCAAAAAGGTGCAGCATGGCCCCCAAAGACGAACAGGGGCGCGAGCGCGGCGGTGGCGACCGGATCAAGCGCAACTTCCTTGCCGACCGGCGGCTGCGCTTTCTGGTTCACTCCATCGCGCTGGGCGGTGTCGTATTCGCGCTGGTAATATTCGAGATGCCGGCGCTGTTCGGCATCGCCTTCGTCGGCTGGTGGGTGGTATGGACGCTGCAGCGCGAGGCGGCCGATATCTACCACGAACTTTATGAGATCAACGACCGGCTCTCGGGCCGTGACAAAGGGGAGAAGACGCGCGGATAAGGCCCCGTCCTACTCCGCCGGCGCCACTTCCCAGGTCACGTCCAGTTCCACATCCGCCGACCGAAGCAGGTTCATCACCGGGCAGCGGAACTCTACATTCCGCTTCAGCTTCTCGACACGCTCCGGCGGTTCGTCGGTGTGGACCACGAGCTTCAGGGCGATCTTTTCGAAATAGGGCCGGATGCCGGAAACGCCCTTGGGCCCGCGGATGTCGACCTGGCCCGAACATTCCATGTCGACGCCGGTGTAGCGGAAGTCCATGGCCCTGGCGACGCCGTTGATGATCACCCCGTCACAGCCGACCAGCGCCGCCAGAACCGTCTCCAACGGGCTCGGTCCGGTGTTGGTACCGCCCATGCTGTCCGGCTCGTCGGTGACGACGGCTGGAAAATGACGCACGTGGACCTCGGTACGGGTGCCGGCGTCGTTGCGCGCCTTTACGGTGCGGATTCCGAGCTTGCGCGTCCCGGGATCGATGCCGGGCGCCAGCAGATCGCCGCCCGAGGTACGGGTATTCATCGCTAGCCCTTCCTGGTGTCGCTTTCCTTGGGCCGCCAGCGCAGGAAATAGTCCTCGGCCCGATCGAGCACCGAGTTCAGGATCACCACGATCACCATCAGGACGACGATACCGCCCATGGTGCCGGCGGTGTTCATCTGATTGGTGTTCTCCATCATCCGGTAGCCCAGCCCCGCGGACGAAGCGATCAGTTCCGCCACCACCGCGGCAACCAGAGCCTGCGGAATGGAAATGCGCAGCCCGGCGGTAATCCACGGGCTGGCATTGGGAATGGTGACGTGCCAGAAGAGCTGGCGCCGGCTCGCCCCCAGCACGCGCGCCACGTTGCGCAGGTCGAGATCGGCCGACCGCACCCCTTCGTAGGTGTTGAAGAAGACCAGCAGGAAGGTAACCATCGCCGCCATCATCACCTTCGAGGTCAGTGCAATGCCGAACCACAGGATGAAGAGCGGCGCCAGCGCGATACGCGGAATGCCGTACACCGCCAGCACGAACGGCTTGAGCACCATGGCAACCGCCTCGCTCTGCGCGATCAACAGGCCGAACACGAGCCCGGCGACGGCGCCGAAAACGTACCCGATGGCCGTCGCCCGAAAGGTCAGTCCGAGGTCGCTCCAGAGCTCGCCGCTGACGGCGATCTCCCACAGGTAATCGCCCACCAGAGACGGACGCGAGAACCAGAAGGAATCGTAGATCGGACCCGACAGCCCCTGCCAGGCGCCGAAGATGATAAGCGCGACGACGATGCGCCAGCTGATCAGCGTGAACGGCTTCATTCGACCGTCTGCCTCATTTCATCGGCGAGGTGCTCCCACACCTCGTCGTAGATTTCGCGGAAATGCGGGTCCGTATGGATGGTGTAGATATCGCGCGGCCGCGGCAGATCCACCTTCACCAGTTCGCGGATCTTGCCCGGCCTGGCCGTCATCACCACCACCCGGTCGGCCAGCGCGATGGCTTCCGTCAGGTCGTGGGTGATGAAGATGATGGTGGTCTCCGGCCGCTCCCGCCACAGGTTCAGCAACAGATCCTGGAGCTGCAGGCGGGTCTGCGCGTCGAGCGGGCCGAACGGCTCGTCGAGCAGGATCACCTTGGGATCGTAGGCGAGCGTGCGAACAATGTTGACCCGCTGACGCATGCCTCCGGAAAGCTCGTGCCGGTAATGGTTCTGAAAGCCGTCCAGCCCCACCCGCTGAAGCAGGTTCATGCCGATCTCGCGCCGATCGGCCCTCGACCCGATACCGCGCATTTCAAGCCCGAAGAGCACGTTGTCCAGCACCGTGCGCCAGGGAAACAGGTTATCCGCCTGGGTGACGTAGCCGATCTCCCGGTTGATGCCGGACGACGGCCGGCCACGGAACAGCACCTCGCCGTCGCTCGGCTCCAGCAGCCCGACAATGACGTTCAATGCCGTCGATTTGCCGCACCCCGACGGCCCCACCATGGTGACGAATTCTCCCTCGAACACGTCGAGGTTCACCTCGGAGAGCGCCACCACGTCGCCGCGCGCCGCACGGAAGACGCGGGACACTCCCCGAAGCGAAATTATCGGATCGACACCCGACGGAACCATAGCGGTGTCGATCCCCGTCCTAAAGGTAATCAGGCGTGAACAGGCCGAAGAGCTGTTCCGGCTTGACGTCCTTGGTGCCCGTCATCTTCATGACATTCCTTGCCATATCCAGCGTAACGTCACCCTTCTTGTTGAAGGCGGGCACCACCGACTTGATGGCGGCGATGGCGAGTTCCGGCTTCAGCTTCTTGAAGTCGTTCCTGACCACCTTGAACACCTCTTCGGCGCTCCTGGAGGTGATCTCGTTCACCGCATTCCTTGTGGCGCGCACGAACGCCTTCACGATCTCGGGATTCTTCCTGGCGTATTCCTCCGTCGTTACCACGCTCTGGAACATGAACGGATCCATGGACGGATCGTCGCCGGCCGCGTTGTTGATCCACATCACGCCAAGCCCGCGCGAAATGCCCATCAGGTCGATGGGCGGCGAGATGGCATAGGCATCGATCTGGCCACGCTCCATCGCCGCCAGCAGCGCCGCGCCGCCGCCGATACCGACGATCTTGGCATCCTTCGTCGTTAGCCCCCCCTCGCGCAGCAGGTGCCGCCACTGGAAGTCGGTCAGCGCACCCGGACGGGTCATGCCAAGGCGCAGGCCCTTGAGCGCCGCGAGGCGCTGTTTCAGTGGCGCCGACGGGGCTATGCCCAGCTTTTGCTGTACCTTATTGCTCATCACGATCTGGATGAGGTTCCGGTTGTAGTAGTTGTAAACGAGGACGATCTTCCGCTTCTGGCGGATAGCGCCGATCTGATAGGTGCCGGCGCCGACATTGAACTGCACGTCGCCCGACATCAGTGCGACGAGGTCGGGCCCGCCGCCACGGGTGGCGATCTGCTGTACGTCCAGCCCTTCCGCAGCATAGATTCCGGCGTTCTTGGCATAGTAAAGCGGCAGGAACGAGAAACTGGCGACCGCCTGGGTCACCTTGATCGACGTCATCTTCTTTTGCGCCTGCGCAGCCGGCGCTGCCGTTATCAGTGCCACGGTTGCCAGCATCAGCAATTTCTTCATGATGTCCTCCCTTGTGATTGGCCAGTACAGTAATGACTAGGCGACCGGGTTTTCCAGCACGCCCAGCCCGTCAATCGACAGCGCGACCACATCGCCCCGCTTGAGGAAGCGCGGCGGCTTGAAGCCGATCCCTACCCCTGCCGGCGTGCCGGTAGCAATGATATCGCCGGGCACCAGGGTCATACCCATGGACAGGGTCTTGATCAGGGTCGGAATGTTGAAGATGAGATCCTTGACCAGCGCATTCTGCCGCAGCTCGCCGTTGACACGCGTTTGCACCCTCAGCTTGCGCACATCCTTTATCTCGTCGGCGGTGACCAGCCACGGCCCCATGGGACAGAACCCGTCGAGGCTCTTGCCCAGAAACCACTGCTTGTGGCGCGACTGCAGGTGCCGTGCCGTCACATCATTGACGATCGTGTAACCGTAGACGTGCCTGAAGGCGTCGCGCCTGGATATGCCGCGACCCGCCTTGCCGATCACTACAGCCAGTTCCACCTCGTAATCCACTGATTTCGTCGGATCGAGACGGCTCGGAATGGGATCGTTCGGTCCGATCACCGTGGTCGGCGCCTTGGTGAATATGATCGGCACGTCCGGAACGGCATCGCTGCCGGCGGTAGCGTTGAAGCCCGATTTATCGAATTCGTGCGCGTGGTCGTAATAGTTCTTGCCAACGCACAGGATGTTGCGACGCGGCTCGGCAATGGGTGCCCGGAGGCGAACTTTCCTCACGGGCAGACGCGCATCCTTCTTACGTGTCTTCAGGGCGGCGCGCGCCATCGCCAGCGCCTTGCGGCCGCCCACGATCAGCGCCGTCATGTCCGTCGGCAACTCCGGCGCGGCGACCGAAAGATCCACGATCGTCTCGCCGTCCTCGGCCATGACGCCGATTCGGGTGCGACGTCGTTGAGTAAAGGTAACGAGCTTCATCCTTCCTCCCCGGGCGATGGCGGCACTTTCGACAAATGGGCGATTGGCGTCAAGAAAGGTATGGCGACACCCGTACACAACCACGTGAACGCCTTGCAATATATAGACTTATGCGCTGTCCGGACGATGCCATCCAACTGTGCCAATTACAGGATTGGTTTAAATGACGGATCACGATGCCATCCGCAGACGACGCCAGCGGTAAACGCCGGGCACCCACGCGGCGGCCATGAGCGCGACACCCAAACCGTCGACCCAATGGGCGGTGGGGATCAGCAGACAGAAGGCCGCCGCCAGGAACAGCCCGCGCTGCCAGGTCGCGATGCGGCCGGAAAGAAACTCCGTGCCCTGCAGCGCCATGGCAAAGGCGAGATACCCCAGCAGGTAACGCAGTGCCGTCAGGACGATGACGGGCCAGTCTCCGTAGAGCAGCAACGCCGGCGCATAGACGAAACTGAACGGTATAAGCGCCAGCGATGCGCCGAATTTCAGCGCCGCGAATCCCGTCTTCATGGGATCGGCACCGGCGATCGCCGCACCGGCGTAGGCCGAAACGCACACCGGCGGGGTGATGTTGCTGAGACAGGCGGCATAAAACACGACGAGGTGCGCCGCCACCTCCGGTACATCGAGATAGACGAGTGCCGGCGCAGCGACGACCGACAGGATGATATATGAGCCGGTCGTACTGCTTCCCATGCCGATGATAATGGAGATGACCGTGACCAGCACGACGGTCAGGAACAGGTTTCCGTCAGCGAATTCCACCAGCACGGCCGAGAATTTCAGCCCCAACCCGGATAGCACGATGCCGCCGATGATGATTCCGAGCGCGCCGATGGCCGCACCGGCCGAGGTGTTGTTGTGCCCGCCCGACGCCAGCGCAATTGAGGGCGCGCGGCCGGGCGGTTTTGCTCTACCGAGCTACTCCACCTAAAGGGACGTGACCCGATTTTATGTTGGATTTGTAGCGCGTGGCAGTCCGACGGGTACTATCGATCGGCGCCGAATTTGGGTCAATACGATGGCCATGCCGACGCAGCACGACACCAGACAGACTTGATTTTCAACCATATATTGTTCCCGATCGTTGCCCGTCCGATTGATACCAATTTACGATTGGCATAATATCGGTCCATGCTGGCCGGACACAACCTGACCCAGCGTCTGCGGGTGCTGCTCGACAGCGGCCGCTTTCCGCCGCAGGCGCGCCTGCCGACGGAGCGGGACCTGGCCGGCCAGTTCGGCGTCAGCCGCAGCACGCTGCGTAAGGCGCTCGGGCGGCTGGAGGCGGAAGGACGCATCTGGCGCCATGTCGGACGCGGTACCTTCGCGGGTGGCCGCCCCAGCCTCGATGCACCCGGTCTGGCGCGGCTCGCCAACCGCACCCACCCGGAAGAGGTGATGGAGGTCCGGCTGCTGATCGAGCCGCGCATTGCGGCGCTGGCCGCCCGGCGGGCCACGGCGGCAGACCTCGCCGCGATCGAGCGTACGCTGCGCAAGGGAGAAAGCGCCGGCGACGTGCACGCCTTCGAACTGTGGGACGGGGCCTTTCACCGCGCCATCGCCGAAGCGGCGCACAATGCGCTGATGCTCGGCCTGTTCGATGCCGTCAACGCCGTGCGCCAGGAAGAGATCTGGGGCCGGCTGAAGCTGGCATCGCTGACCCCCGCGCGGCTGCGCAGCTATGTGATGCAGCACCACGCGTGCCTGGCCGCCATCCGCGAGCGCAACGCGGCCCGTGCCGAACGCTGCATGACCGATCACCTAGATGCGGTACGGGACAACATGTTCCGGGAAGACAAAGCCCGTCCGCGGCCGGCGCGCTCCGTCCCGGAGTAGACATACCAGCCTCCACACGCATGATTGGTTAACCCCATATTAAAGGTGCGGTGCGACCCTTCCGTCCCTCGTGGGGGAGACAGCGCCGTGCCCATAGACATCAGGAACCACATGGTCAACGCCTTCTATGGCGTCACCAATGAGGACAGTTTCGCCGGCGCCATGCAGGAGGCTCTGAACCAGGTCAAGGTCGGCGGCATCTTTCTCGGCGACAACCTGTTCACCTTCCACAAGAACCTTGGCTTCCTTCACGACGAGGCATTTGTCACTGCATTCAACACCCACGCCACGGGCCGCCACGAGCAGGCGGCCATGTGGCGCATCTATACCCTGTGCTGGGCGGCAAAACGGTCACTGCGCGTGCCGGGCGATTTCGTCGAATGCGCCTGCTACAAAGGCACCACGGCGCGCATCGTCGTCGACTACGTGAACTTCGCATCGCAGGATCGCAGCTACTACCTTTACGACCTGTTCGACCATGCACCCGAGGCGAAGCGGCTCAAGCTCGATTCGCACAGTCCCGAACTTTACGAGCAGGTGCGCACCCGCTTCGATGACATTGCAAATGTGAACGTCACGCGCGGCAAAGTGCCCGACATTCTGCATGAAGTTGCGCCCGCGACCATCGCCATGATGCACATCGACCTTAACGACGTTACCGCCGAACTGGGTGCGCTGGAAATGCTGTTCGAACGGCTGTCGCCGGGCGGCACGCTGGTGCTCGATGATTTCGGCTGGCTCGGCTACCAGGCGCAACAGAAGGCGGAAGTGGCCTTCTTCGCCGAACGCGGCTACGACGTGCTCGAAATGCCCACCGGCCAGGGGCTGGTCATAAAGTAACCGTCAGCCCGTCAGCGCCCGCCCGGCCCACGGAAATGGCGAAGCGCGCGGCGAGTTCGTCCGGGACCGGGAAAGGCGAACGGCGCCAGCATGCGATAACCGGAGTCGACGGCTCTCGCCACGATTGAAACCTCCCGAAGGATCAGCCGCCGCTCATGCCGCCCTGGGCAGCCGGTCACGATCATGTGGCCGGTCGAGATCGAATTCGGGGCCGATGGCGACGATACCGGTCGGGTTCACGTGCGGCATGTTGGAGAAGTAGCCCGACTTGATCTCCGCAACGTTCACGGTCTCGGCGATGCCGGGATACTGGTAAAGCTCGCGCGTATAGTTGGACAGGTTGGGGTATTCGCTGATGCGCTTTTTGTTGCACTTGAAGTGGGTGTGATAGACCTGATCGAAACGCACCAGCGTGGCAAAGGCGCGCCAGTCGGCTTCGGTCAGCCGGTCGCCCGCCAGATAGCGCCGGCGCGACAGGATGTCCTCCATCATGTCCAGCGTGTCGAACACTCGCTTCACCGCCTCGTCATAGGCTTCCTGGGTGCGGGCGAAGCCGGCACGGTAGACGCCGTTGTTGAGCCCCGGATAGACGAAATCGTTGATACGGTCGATCTCGGCGCGCAGGGCGACGGGATAGAAGTCGAGAGAGGCATCGCCCCAGGCATCGAATTCGGTATTGAGCATGCGGATGATTTCGGAGGACTCATTGTTGACGATGGTCTTCCGCTCCCGGTCCCACAGGGTCGGCACGGTAACGCGCGAGGTGCAGTGCGGATCGGCCGCCTGATAGACCTGGTACAGGTAGAATACCCCATCCGGGCCCGGCTTCATCTCGTCGAGCCCCTGCGAATAGGCCCAGCCATGCCGCTTGGGCCGATCGGCAAAGGATGCACCGATCACGGACTCGAGCTTCTTGATCTTGCGGAACATGACCGTGCGGTGCGCCCACGGGCAGTTGTGGGCGACGAACAGGTGGTATCGACCGGGCTCCGCCTTGAAGCCGGACGAGCCATCGGCGGTGATGCGGTCGCGAAACC
>Ga0326597_10004194_pt1 | contig 20354 bp, 16 predicted proteins | sample RVTome_12_FD_203789 | JGI IMG/M metagenome (GOLD analysis project Ga0326597, IMG submission 203789) | Soil microbial communities from uranium-contaminated site in the Upper Colorado River Basin, Wyoming, United States - RVT100D185 | ecosystem: Environmental > Terrestrial > Soil > Contaminated >...
TGAAGGAAGAGAGTCGATCGGGAAGGAATCTCGAAGCAGCCCGACGGCAGCCGTCAGTGCATACGGATGGCCATCGTATCGAAGCAACGCCCGAGACAAGGTCGATCGTTCGATACCCGTCGCGGACGCCGCCCAGGTAATCAATTCATCGCTCTCCATCGCCGTCAGTTTGTGAAGATTCGCATCTGGAATGCGCCCGACATTCTGCAACCCGCTGAATTCGTGACTGCAAGCGAGCACGTCGTCGGGCCGCTGGCCGAAGACCAGCATCATCTTCGGAGGCAGTTGCGAGGCGAGGATTCGCCACGTATCGATGCTGTGAGGATGCAACTGCTTGTCGGCGTCGAAGATGAAAACCGCCCGCGCGTGAGAAGGCATCTGCTCTGACAGCACGTGCAGGAGTTTGAGGAACTCATCTCTTGGATGAGATTCACGCTGGCCCTTCAGGGAGTCGAACAGATCGAGAATCTCCTTGCCCTTGGGCAGCAATGAAATCAACTGCTTGAGTTGCACGCGCCCACGCGGAGTCACGGCCGTGAAATCCGCTCCCCGCTGAATGGCCCGCTCCACGTCGCACATGAGCAGATTCAGGACCAGCAGTGAATCATCGTCTCGCGCGATTCGATAGGACATCACGGCGCAGGGGAAGTTCGGATTGGCTTCGGTCTCCGCAGCAAACCGCTCGATCAGCGCCGACTTTCCCATCCCCTGCGGCCCGACCACCAGTATCGCTTTGCCGGCGGGGTCGGCGAGCGCACGATGAAGGTCGTCGAGTTCAGCGCGGCGTCCAAAGAACGGAATCGCACCGCTGGCACTCACGTCATCGCCAGCCGAAGATGAGCCGGAATGCAACATTCGCTTCGATCATAGGATTGGACCGGCTGACTTCGTCGGGTCGTGCGTTGTTTCAAGCCCCTCGACTCGTGTATTCGCTGATCCGGGAACTCAGGGTCACGGACAGACCGAGACGACCCAGGGGAGAATGCCTCGACCCCTCGAAGCACTGATGCCCTGACGCCTTGATCCGCTCAGGCGCACCCGGCCCCTCCGCGCTCTCCGCGATCTCTGCGGTGAACCTCGCCTCGCGCACCCGCGCGCACCACCCCACTCGCATCTCGTGCGAACCCCGCGCACAGCGGCGCACCTTTCCGACCCCCTCCCTCCGGCCGATCCCCTATGCGCACCGGCGCGCACTGGTCCAGGCGCGCACAGTGCGCGCGGGGGCCGGCGCCGGACCTCGGCCGGACTTTTTTGGACACTTTTTGACGAGTTTGGGAGAAAACGGCGCGATTCGGCCTCGTTCCGGCGCGGCCATTTGGCGGGATGGGCAAGATGAGCGCGGCGGTGCGGGCCGAAAGGGCCGAGGTGCGCCAGCGCGCGGCGTGGTTATCAGCCGCGCGAAGCGCGAGTGAGGGGAGCGGAGAGAGGTGAAGAGAGAGCCGCAGCGAGGCGCCGAGACAGGTCACGGGAGAAGGGTGAGAGGAGATCGATCCCTCGATGCCTCGCTTGGCATGGGCGAGCGGGTCTGTTGCCGAGTGGCGTCATTCTCGCGCAGGCGGGAATCCAATTCGCGCAAGACGCACAGGAAGTCCGCTGGATGCCCGCCTGCGCGGGCATGACGTTCACTGCACTCTTTGAGCAACAGACCCGAGCCCTTGCGAGTCGAATGAATGCCTCGATGCCTCGATGCCTCGATGCCCCGATGCCACGATGCCTCGATGCCTCGACGCCTTGATGCTTTCTTCCCCGCTCCCTCACGCCGCATCAAGCGCGTGGTACTGCAAGCCGTGCCCGCCTTGCGGCCTGATGTCCGGCGGTAGTGTGAACTGGCACTCGCGCACGTCCATGCCCATCGTTTGCGTGATGGTGACTTCGGGCGTCATGGCGAGGTCGATGAAGCGGTGCTCGGGCGCTTCGCCGCGGGCCAGCGGGCTGAGATCCTCCACCAGCGCCACCTTCGGCCGGCAGGGGTCCGCGGGCCGCCACACCACCACGAACGCCTGCTCGCCTGTCGAGAGCAGAACCTGCCGACCCGGCGTGTATGCCGGCGCGATCTCCAGCAGCGCCCGCAGAATGATCGGGTCGAAGCGACGCCGCATCCGGCCCGTCGTCAGGTTCGCCAGCACCTCGACCATCGGCCGGGGCCGCGAGGAATAGAGTGTGCGCAACTCGTCGAACTGATCGGCGACGGTGACGATGCGGGCAAAGACGTGGATCGCGTCGCCGCGCAGTCCGGACTTGCGCCCATCCCAGTTCGCTTTCTGGGGAAAGCCCGAGCCGTCGAAATACTGGTGATGGTGGAGGACGGTGGCGGCGGCGGCGGGTTCGATCTTGCCGCTGAGCATCTCGTGCCCCTGCTGGGCGTGCTTCTGCCATGCCGTGTCAAACTCGTCGTGCTGTTCCTGCCACCGCGCCAGCACCGCCTCGGGCAGGCGCGTCAGCCCCGCGTCGTGCAGCATCGCCCCCATCGCCAGGTTCACGATGTTCGTCGCGTGCTTGGCGTTGAGGCGCTTGCGCTGGCGCACCAGGTAGCCCTGGAGTTTCATCCCGATGATCGTCGCGAGGTAGGCCGTGTTCGCCGCGTGGCCGATCATCCGATACTCGTTCGTGTCGCTCTCTTCGGTGAAGAGGGCCGCGGTGGGTTCGGCCATGAGCGTCTCAGCCAGAGTGGAGACGGTGCTGGTGAAGTCGCGCTGAAATCGCCGCCACAACCGATCGTCGTGCAGATCCGACAGCGCCCGCTCGGCGAGCAGGTGCATCTCTCGGCGGGCCTTCTCGACGCTCGGGCTGAGGTACTGGTCGATGACCTCGAATCCCGGCGCCGCGACCCACAGCGACCGCTGCCCGAGTTCGGTCAGGCGGCGAATCGTCGTCTGGTCCATCTGGTAGCCGGCCTTGACCAGGATGGAATCGGGGCGCTGCGCGTGCATGATCGGCATCGCGATGGTCATTCCGGGCAGGGCCTGAGTGATGTCGATGTGCAGCATAATGTTCAGTTGCGGCGAGCCGCAGTGCGCGTGGGCCGCCCTTCGAGTACCCTCCTTCCTTCAATCGGCCATTCCGGACCCGGTTATTGGCGACGCCTGGGAGAAACGCGGTCGAGTCCGCCGATAACGCGCCGGCGGACCTGCGTGCGGACGGCGCCCTCGCGTCAGAGGCCCCAGGATCACTCCCGCGCGGCGCGGCGGAAGTCGTCAAACGCCTGGCCGCTGCCCGTCCAGCCCCGAAATTGCGCGAAGGCCTGACGGAGCAGCAGGTCGAATCCACCAAGCGTCGCCGCGCCGCGCTGCTGCGCGAATCGCAGCAGGGGGGTGAGGGGTGGGGCATAGACCGTGTCGACGACCAGCGTCGATTCGCTCCATGCCTTCTCGCCATGATCGATCAGCGGAAAAGGCAATCCATCCGGATCAGGTCCGCCCGCCATCCCCACCGGCGTGGCGTTGATGATCACGTCGCAGCACGAGGCGCAGACGTTTTCGAGGCGCGCCGCGACGATCGTCGTCCTATCGCGCTGCGTTTGCGTCTTCACTCTCTGCGCAAACTCCTGCGCCAGCCGCCGGGCCTTGTCGAGATCGCGGTGGTGAATCACGATCGTGCAGCCGAGCCGCGCGAAGCCTGTGATCGCCGCCCGGGCCATGCCGCCGGCGCCGATGACCGCGATGCGCTGTCCTTTCAAGTCGCTCGTCTTCACGCCGCGCGCCGCCGCGACCGATTCGACGATGCCGCTCACATCGGTGTTGCGTGCTTCGAGCGAACCGTCTTCACGCACAAGCAGCGTGTTGGCCGCCCCGGCCATCTCCGCCGCTTCATCAATCACGCCGCCTCGCTGCCGCACGAACTCCAGGAGGTGTGTCTTGTGCGGGATCGTGACGCTGGCGCCGCGAAAGGTCAGCGCCTCATCCTCGAGCAACGCTTCAACCGTCGTGCGAAAAGCCAGTTCATCCGGCGCGATGGGCAGCGGCAGGTACACGCCGTCAAAGCCGATGCGATCGAACGCGGCGTTGTGAATCTGCGGGCTGCGCGAGTGCTCGACCGGCCAGCCGATCACTCCGTACACCTTCGTCGCCGGCCCGATGCGACGGAAGCGATACCCCTTCACCAGTTCCTCGACCGTCGGCTGGCCCGGCGCCGTCGCGCTCTGCGGCCGCAGCGAAGCGAATGTCAGCAGCGCGCCGAACTTCGCCGCCAGCACCCGGCTCATCAGACCCAGCGGCCCCAGGCACAGCGCGATCGTCGGTTTGTGCCGCGCCCGCAGAATCTCAAACGCTTCAAGATTGTCGCGCAGCGAGCGTGCCATCCACGCGATCTTGATCACCCCGCACGCCGGTTCGCTCGCCATCCGTTCGATGCGCCGCAGGAGATCGGCCGGCCGTCCTTTGAAATCATGGCATGAGAGAATCAGCGTCGAATCGAGTTCCCGCAACTGGTCCGGATGCCGGATCGCGAGTTTTACTTTCTGGCGCAGGTTGGCGGACCGCTCGAAGGATGCGAGTTCGACGTCGAGGTAGCGTGGCCGGGCGTGCAGGCCGACGTGTTCGAGCAGCGTGACCCGCTGCTGCTCATCGCCACCGAACTCACCGCCTTCGTCGCGGCTGCGGCACGTCACGATGCAAGGCAGGGGTGAGTCCTTCACCAGCCGCTCGATGAGCGCGATGTCCTCCGCCACGCCGTCCACGCGCCACTCGATGAGGTCGGCGCCCGCGGCATGTGCCGCTTCGGCCTCGGCCGAGGCCGTCACTACGTCCTCAACGAAGATGGAAACGCAGATGAAGGTCATGTCGATCGCCGATCAACAGTATCGGACTCCCGCGGCGTGCGCCTGCCGAAGAAGGGTCGTGCGTGGAGAATCCGGCCGAACTGCGCGGCCCCGGCGGCCGTAGCGTGAGCATCGCGCTGGCGCTGACCCCCATTCCCACGTTCCGCTGTTCCCCCGGAGATTCGTTATGGCCGCAGGCATTCTCGTCACGGTCCTCAAGGTGGCCGCCATCCCCGCCGTCGTCGTCGGCTACATCGCCATCGCCGGCACGACCGGTTTCTGCCCCAACTGCACGAAAGTCATGGACACCGTCCTCGGCCGCGCGCCGTCTTCCGAGGCGCCGCAGTCGATCGCCGGCCTTACCGCTGAGGATCTCGATGGGAAGGTCGTGAAACTCGACGAGTACATCGGTCGGCCGGTGATACTGGATTTCTGGGCCACTTGGTGCGGTCCGTGTCTCAAGCAGCGCCAGGTTTTCGCGGGCATGGCGGAGGAATTGGAAGGCTCGGTGCATCTCCTCGCACTCTCCATTGACGAAGGGGGATCTGCGGTCGTGAAGTCGCACCTGGCCGGGTCCGGCCACGCCGTGGGCGTCGAACTCATGGCCCCGGATGAGTTGTCGCGTCGATTCAACGTGAATGCCATCCCCACCCTCGTCTTCATCAATGCCCAGGGCAATGTCCGCGAAGTCTTCACCGGCATGCTCGATGCCGCCGCACTCCGAAGCCGCATCGCGAAACTCAAATCGTGAACAGGCGGGATTCGATTGCCGCAAAGAGGCACAAGAGGCGCAATAGGGAACAGGCTCAGTCCGGGTCAGGCGGCTCGGAGTTCAATCGAAACTTTCTGAGCCTTGTAAGCCGCGTTGCGGCCATTGCCTTTCAATGCCCTTCCATGACCAGGCCGTCGAATGAGATCAGCCCCAGCGGCTCCTGCGTGAAGAAAGGCTCAGCCGCCGCGACCCCCAGCCGCGAACCGAAATACGTTCCCAACGCCGCGATCCCCTTGAGTACCTTGCGGTTCTTCTCGGGCAGCACGAACTGGCTGTGATACGCCTCGATCGCCGCGATCTTACGATCCTCATAGCCGCTGATGTCGAAGAGGAATGTCGGGTTATGCACCTTGCGCAGGTGCATCGCGTAATAGAAGAAGAGCCACTTGGGATGGATCGGCGGGCCCGATTGCCCCCACGCTTCATCGACCTTGACGAGCCGTGCGGCGAAACGCGCCCCGATCACCGCCTGCGTCACCGCGAGATGATCCGGATGCGCATCTTCCAAGTAAGGCGCGAAGACAATCTGCGCCTGGTGCTCTCGTATGACCGAGGCGATGGCGTGGCGGAGTTCCAGCGTGTTCTCGACGTAGCGATTGGGGAAGTCGAGCAGGCGACGTTTGACGCCGAGAATCTCCGCCGCCTTCGCCGCCTCCCGCGCACGAACTTCGGGTGAACCGTGCGGCGTCGGCTCGCCGTTGGTGATGTCCAGCAGCAGCACGTCGTGTCCCTGCTCGACGAGACGCGCGATCGTTCCCCCCATGCCGATCTCCTGATCATCCGGATGCGGCCCGACGACGAGGACATTCATCATTCCATCCTTCGCATAGAACGGGTGGGAAACATAATAACTCACCACAAAGGCACCAAGGCACGAAGAGAGGCAAGACAAGTAGCGGAAAACGCGATCGCAGGTGGCAAACTCTCATGCAGTCAACACAGGTGCCTTATTTCTTATGCCTATCTTTGTGCCTTTGTGCCTTCGTGCCTTTGTGGTGAACATAATGCGTACAAAACCGTGCACATATTCGACTCACATTCGCTCAAGGGTCCGAATGCCCAGGAGTCCCAGGCCGTCGGCGAGGATGCGCTCCGTCAGCCGCGCCAGTCTGATCCGCGCATCGCGCAACGCCGTCGTCTCCGCCCGCAGCACCGGGCACTGCGTGTAGAAGATCGAAAACGCTCCGGCCAGATCATAGAGGTATTGGCACAGCCGGTGCGGCTCGAGCGTCTCCGCTACACTGGCCAGCGTTCCCGGGTAGCGCAGCAGCGACAGCGCCAGGCTCTTCTCTTCCGCCGCCGCGATGCAGAACGCCGCATCCGACCTGACATCCGCCGGCGCCTTGCGCCCGATGGAGCGGATTCTTACATACTGATTCTGAAGGTACGCGCCGGTGTTGCCCTCAAACGCGAGCATCCGATCCCAGGCAAAGACATAGTCCTTCACAAGATGAGTTGACAGGTCGGCATATTTCACCGAGCCGATGCCGATCGCCCGCGCCACCGCCTGCTGCTCCTCGGCCGGCAGGTCGGGATTCTTTGCGCGGACAATCGCTCCGGCCCGCTCGATCGCTTCGATCAGCAGGTCTCTCAACTTGATGTTCTCGCCGCTGCGCGTCTTGAGGGGCTTGCCGTCCGTCCCGCACACCGCCCCGAAGGGGACGTGCCGCAACTCCGCCCGACTCCCGTCCGGCAGGCGATCCCAGCCGATCATCCGGATCGCCTCGAAGACCTTGCGGAAGTGATCCCGCTGCCGCGCATCGACGATGTAAATCACCCGCTGCGCGCCGAGTTCCTGCACGCGGTAGCGGATCGCCGCCAGGTCCGTCGTGGCATAGAGAAACCCGCCGTCGGACTTTCGGATGAGCAGCGGCGTCTCATCCCCCTCGATCTCGACGACAATCGCCCCCTGCGATTCCTTCGCCACACCTGAATTAATAAACGCATCAACGACCGGCCCGAGTCGATCGCGGTAGAACGACTCGCCGCGGTTGTGCTCTTGCGTGACCGTCAGATCGAGCAGGTCATAGATCTCATAACACGCGGCCATGGTGATGGCGGTGATCTTCTCCCACGCCGCCACGATCTCGCCGTCGCCACGCTGCAAGCGCACCAGCGTGCCTTTCGCCTCTTCGAGCCGTTCCTCGGCGCCGGCGACCTGCGCCTCCCATTCAACAATGCGATGCGGGCCGGCCTTGATGCGCCGGGCCGTTTCCAGCGCCTCCCGATCCGCGCTGCAATCAAGACTCGCATCGCGGTACGCCACTTCGAGGTGGTCCAGGTCGAGGCGATCAAGGTCCACCTTCCGCCGCCGCAGCGAGGCAATCACCATGGCAATCTGCAATCCCCAGTCGCCCAGATGATTCTGGGGAATGACTTCGTGGCCGACGCGGCTGAGCACGCGGCACAGACTGTCGCCGATGATCGAGGACCGCAGGTGCCCGACGTGCATCTGCTTGGCGATGTTGACGCCGACCAGATCGATCACCACGCGCGGAAGGGCTTGGGACTTGGGGCCTGCAACCTGGGGCCTGAGGCTTGATGCCGGCGGCGCGGCGCTCGAAGCGCTGGTCTCGGTCAGATCGCGCAGATCGCGTTCCAGTTCCTCCAGCCATCGCGGCAGCGCCTCGCCTCGCAGCCTCAGATTAATAAACCCCGGCCCGGCGATCTCCGGCGTTTCGCACACATCGTCGAGGCGCGCCTGCGCCACCAGCGCCGCCGCCACCTCGCGCGGATTCTTGCCGAGGCGCTTGGCCAGCCCCATCGCCACGTTGGACTGGAAGTCGCCGAACTGCGGGTTCTGCGCCGGCCGCACCAGCGGATCAGTGTCCGCGAGTTCCTCCCCGAAGGCGGCGACAATCGCCTCCACGAAACACCGGCCGAGAAGATCAACGGGGTCAATCGTCATGCGGCTGCCAGTGTAGTCCGCTTTGCCGCCAGAGGTGAGCCGCCTTCGCATCCGGTGAGGAGCGGCCGTACACTTTTCGGGGCTATCGCGGTTTCGTCATTCCCGCGCAGGCGGGAATCCAGTCGCGGCAGACTCTGCAGTTTCGACCATCAGAAGCGGTTCGGATGAGCCTTGCCACCACGCTGGATGCCCGCCTTCGCGGGCATGACGACGAAAACGCGATTGCCTTGGTATCCTTTTCCGGTGTCGGCCGCGCCTGGTCGCACTCATCTATCGGAGGCATCATGTTCACACGACAACCACACTTTTCCCTCCTGGCGGCGTTCGTGGGTGCGGCTCTGATCGCCGCCACCGCCGGTTCAGCCCGCGCCGTGCAGGATGATCGAGAGCCTCCGACGCTTCCCGACCCGCCCGTCGAGGCGGTCGAGCAGACTGCCACCCCGCCGCGCCCGCAGACCCTTCTCTCGCGAATGTTGCCCAACGGTGTGCGCATCCTCGCCCAGCCCATCGACGGCGCCGACCACGCCGCCATCCTCGTCTCCTTCGCCTCCGGCTCATCGCACGATCCTTCCGATGCGCCCGGCCTGTCGCGCCTCCTCGACCGTCTCCTCCTGACCTGCGCCGCCGATGACGGGCCGGTTCGCGCCTCGGCCCAACTCGACGAGCGCTATCCGGCCGGGTGGAACATCCGCTCCTTCGACGTGCTGAGCGTCTGCGGCCTCGTCGTTCCCGCCGATCAGGTCGATGGCGAAGTCGAGCGCCTCGCCCAGCGCCTTCGCACCCTCAAGATCGACGACATCGCCATCGCGCGCGAGACCGACGCCATGGAGGCGGAGATGCGGACCCTCTTCGAGGAGCGGCCGCTGCTCAAGCCGATGTCCTGGCTCGTCGCCAAGGCCTTTCGCCACGACTCCGGCGCGCCGCGCGGCATTGATCCCGTCCGCCTCGCGCGTCTTAGCGTTGACCGCATCCAGCGCGAGTGGCAGCAGCGAATCATCGGCGGCAACGTCACCCTTGTGCTCGTCGGCAACGTCGAGCGCATCGGCCTCGACGCGGTGATCGATCGCGCCTTCGGCGCCTTGCCATCGGGCAGCCGCCCCGACTTCCCCGTCACCGTCCACCCCGTCGGCGCCGTCACGCGCGACATCATGGACAGCAGCGACCTCCCGTCCAAGCGGCACCACGGCACCGCGGCCTTCTTCGCACCCGCCGTGACGCATCCTGACCACCCGGCCTTCCTCGTCCTCGCCACGACGTTGACGCAGTACGCGGCGGGCCTGCCCGGCGCCGAGTCGCGCCTCGACTTCCAGTACAACATGCTCCTCGATCCGCGCGCGGCCTACCTCACGCCCCACATGTGGCGCTTCACGAGGGAGGGCGGGCCGGCCGCGGCGCTGGGCTGGTGGGACGCGCATATCAAGAAGAGCCGCAAGTTCACCCACGCCGACGCCAAGCGCACCCTCGGCTCGCTGGACTGGCAACTCGGCGCGCCGCTTCGCGGCAAGGTCGTCGATGAACTTGGCACGCGCCCCGCGCTGCTCTACACCATCGCCTTCGCCACCGCCTTTCGATCCCACTACGGCGATGACGCCTTCTGGGAGGGATACCGCCTGAAACTCGAGCGTATGGATCCCCGCGACCTCGTTGCCGCGCGCGACACGTACTTCGCCGACGCCAACCGCGCCATCTTCATCCTCAAGGGCGATTGAGTGCCCCCGGGCCATCCCATCATTCTCTCGACGTGGTCCTTCGGCCGAACTGCCAACGCCGCCGCATGGCCCATCCTCAGCGCCGGCGGCAGCGCCCTCGACGCCGTCGAACAAGCCTGCATCGCCGTCGAGGATGATCCCGCGATCGACTCCGTCGGCCGCGGCGGCCTGCCCGACGCTTCCGGCGTTGTCAGTCTCGACGGCTGCATCATGCTCTCGCCGCGTCAATGCGCCGGCGTCTGCTTTGTGCGGCGCTACGGCAACCCCGTCTCCATCGCCCGCCGCGTCATGGAGCGCACTCATCATCTCCTGCTTGCCGGCGAGGGGGCGGAAGAGTTCGCGCAGGCTCAGGGCTTCATGCCGATGGAACTCCTCACCGATGAGGCCCGCGAGGTCTGGCACAAGTGGCGCACCGATCCCGCCCAACTCAAGGGCGAGCGCTATCGAGGCTGGCTCCCCCCGCGCAACGTCGAAGAGAAACGCGGCCTGAGCAACCTCGACCGCGCCGCCGCCGCCGACGAAGCCCTGCCCCACAACCGCACTCACGACACCATCGGCGTCCTCGCCATCGACGCACGCGGAACGATGGCCGGCGCCTGCTCGACGAGCGGCATGGCCTTCAAAGTGCCCGGCCGCGTCGGCGACTCGCCGATCATCGGCCATGGCCTCTACGTCGATCCCGCCGCCGGCGCCGCCGTCGCCACCGGCACCGGCGAACTGCTCATGCGAACCTGCGGCTGCTTCCTCGCCGTCGAACTCATGCGATCGGGCTGTTCACCCCCCGCCGCCGCCGCGCAGACGATCGAGCGCATCGCCGACTCGTGCGAAATCCTCGACGACCACCAGGTCGGCCTCATCACCCTCGCGCCCACGGGTGAATGGTCCGCCGCCGCCCTCCGCCCCGGCTTCCGCGTCGCGGTGCGGATGGAGCATCACGATGGTCTTGCGCCTGCCGCTCACATCTGCACTCCCACCAGGAACTCGCACAAAACGGTCGAACCGTCTCAATAGTGGTTCCTGAGCCGATCGCCTGCGATTCGCGGGTTGTGGCAGGCATCACCGCTCCGGCAGGAAGCGCTTCTCACCGTACTTGGAGAAGTAGTACTGCGTGCTTCGCTTGGCGACATCGAAGAGAATCTCGGCCATCTCACCGGCCGTCCAAGCACTCTCACGGAAGTAGAAACTACCCCGGTCGAAGATTCCGTTCGGGCCGAGCGCGTGAAGGTACGTCTTGTTCAATTCGCCGAACATGGCGATGGCGCTGACGCGATCGCGGATCGAGGAATCGTCGGCGAAGTCGCAACCAAAGCCGAAGCAGACGAACGGGAAGATCGTCTCGCTGCGCAACGCCGCTCGCAGACCGATTACGTTCTTGCCGAGACGTTCAATGGCGTTGCCCTTGGCCTGCTTGGGCAGGCCCTCTTTGGCTCGCAGGTCGTTGGTGCCCTGATTCTTGACCTCCGCAATCAGGAGCGGAAACTGCTCACCGTCATTGGCGACCAGCCTCAGGATGCCGCCGTCAGGCCGAACGGCGCTGCGCGTGAAGTGGCAATGGAAGTGGACGTCAGGGAAGTGCTTTCTCAGATGCGTGCAGATGGCGTCGAGTTTCCATTCCTTGTCGTGGATCAGTGCGATTGGAGCAAACCTGCGCAGCCGTTGAACAACCATTTTCAGCGCGCGGTTGATGTCCTTCTCCTGGCCTTTGGAGGTGGCGTTGATCACCGTGCCGGTGCGCAATCCACGTAGTTGGTCCTTGTTGGCCATGTGTCAGCGCCGTTCGACCAGGAACAATTGCTCCTTGACGTGAATGGAGCGCCCGCGCAGGTTGCGGCTGCCCCGGAAGGTGTTGTATGCCGTTTCGACGACCTCGACGCACCCGTACTGGCGCAGCAGCAGGTCGAACTGCTCGCGAGAGATGAACCCCTCGCTGTTGTACGAGATCAGCAGGTGCGAGGCGGGGGTGTGCTCCACCAGGTCTGCGAGCGCCTTGAACGCCTCTGACCGCTTGTTGTAGTCGGAGCGCTGCCAGCCCTGAGCGATGCCTGAGACGGTGCTGACCTCGACAGGCTCCTGGTTGCTCACAATCAGGTTCAGCATGAAGTAGTTCGAGCCGTATGGGTGCTGGTTGTACGGCGGGTCGAAGTACGCCACGTCAAGTTCAGGCAGTGAGCGGACGACCTGGTTGGCGTCCTCCTGTCGCACATCCACGTCGCACTCGAATCGGCTGAAGATGGGAAACGGCAGTTCGATCTTGCCGAGTATGCGCGTCAGGGCATCACGGTTGTTACCGCCGAACTGCCCGACGCCGTTCGCGTCCTTGTAGAATCCCTTGAACACTCCGGACGTGTTGTTGTGAATGGACGCCTCGGAGAGAAGCGGCGCGAGCAGAAAGGCCCGGTGGTTCTGCGGAACTGCATCGATAGCGTATCGGAGTGAGTCAATCCGCATCGCGTTGTCGGTCGAGTAAAAGACTCGTTCGCCCGGCTGAATGACCTCGTCGCATTTCGGGGCGTACAACCGGCGAATGAACCCATCGCGCACCGGGAGCGTCTCAGCAGACTCGGCGACGACGCGGTGATGGCGCCTGAGCGCATCGAGGTCGATCATTGATCGGTTGGTGAGGTAGCAATCGCCGATGACCTTCGCGTATCGCTCGATGTCATTTGACACCAGCGATTCGGCATGCTGCTTGAAGTACCGCGAGACCACGCCTGAACCGGCGAAGGCGTCCAGAATCCGCAACTTGTCCTTTCCAAGACGTTTCCGCACCCGGTGCAGCGCTTGGTCGAGGGTGTGAAGCAGGCTGCGCTTGTTCCCGATGTACGTGATCAGTTGATCGGTGAAGAATCGCTCATCCTCCGCAATCGGCTCGGCCGCGCCGTGTGCTTCCCAAAGGCAGCGGTCTGAAAAAGTCGTCATGCGGCGATCGCCTCCTGTCGTGAGCCTATGCGATTGGGCTCGAACCGGCAATGCGGGCGCAGGCTCGACCATCATCGGGAAGCGGTCCGGTTGTTGGCGGCGGGGCACAGATTCCCTCGTGCGACTTGATCGCTTCCCCCCGGCCGCGTCCGCGATCTCAATTCCTCCCCCATCCCCGTCGATCCCGCACCTCCAAAACCCGATAAACAAGCGGGATCGGGCTCCGAGGGGCGGGGTCGCGCACCCGATCGGCGGTCTGAACCGCATCCGAATCTGGACGATCCGCGCAGGCAACCTACGATTGCACGATCGAAAGCAGTTTAGAACCGTTCCAAAGAATGGGACGTATAGGCGGGTGGCGGATCCACCCCCACCAGTGAGGAGAAACCATGTTCGAGCGCTTCACCGACCGTGCCCGCAAAGTCATGGCCCTGGCCAACCAGGAGGCGCAGCGGTTCAACCACGAGTACATCGGGACCGAGCACATCCTCCTCGGCCTGGTCAAGGAAGGCTCGGGCGTCGGCGCCAACGTCCTCAAGAACCTCGGCGTCGATCTGCGCAAGGTCCGCCTCGAGGTCGAGAAACTCGTCAAGTCCGGCCCGGACATCGTGACGATGGGCAAACTCCCGCAGACGCCGCGCGCCAAGAAGGTCATTGAGTTCGCCATCGAAGAGGCACGCAACCTCAACCACAACTACGTCGGCACCGAGCACCTCCTCCTCGGCCTGCTCCGCGAACACGACGGCGTCGCGGCACAGGTGCTCATGAACCTCGGCCTCAAACTCGAAGAGGTTCGCGAGGAAGTCCTCAACCTCCTCGGCGCCGGCGTCGAGTCGCAGGAGAACGAAGGCGGCGAACCCGCCGGCCCGTCGACTTCCGCGCCCGCCTCCAAAGGCAAGAGCAAGACACCCGCGCTCGACTCCTTCGGCCGCGACCTGACCGAACTGGCGCGCGAAGGCGGCCTGGACCCCGTGATCGGCCGCCTCAACGAGATCGAGCGCCTCATCCAGGTGCTCTGCCGCCGCACCAAGAACAATCCCGTGCTCCTCGGCGAAGCGGGCGTGGGCAAGACCGCCATCGTCGAGGGCCTCGCGCAGCGCATCATCAGCAAGGACATTCCCGATCTGCTCTTCGATCGGCGCCTGGTCGTGCTCGACCTGGCGCTGATGGTCGCGGGGACGAAGTACCGCGGTCAGTTCGAGGAGCGCATCAAGGCGGTGATGAACGAAGTCCGCCGCGCCGGCAACGTCATCCTTTTCATCGACGAGTTGCACACCCTCGTCGGCGCCGGCGGCGCGGAGGGCGCCATCGACGCGTCGAACGTTCTCAAGCCCGCGCTGAGCCGCGGCGAGATCCAGTGCATCGGCGCCACCACCTTCGACGAGTACCGCAAGTACATCGAGAAGGACAATGCCCTGGCCCGGCGCTTCCAGTCCATCACCGTCGAGCCCCCCGGCAAGGCGCAGACCATCGAGATCCTCAAGGGACTTCGCGAGAAGTACGAAGCCCACCACCGCGTCCGCATCACCGACGAAGCGATCGAGCAGGCCGTGGAACTTTCCGACCGCTACATCACCGGCCGCGTCCAGCCCGACAAGTCCATCGACGTGATCGACGAGTCCGGCGCCCGCGTCCGCCTCCAGAGCATGACCAAGCCGCCCAACCTCGCCGAGATCGAGGAGAAGATCGAGCGGCTCAGCGTGCAGAAGGACGAGGCGGTGAAGGAGGCCGACTACGAGCGCGCCGCGAAACTGCGCGATGAGGCCGAGAAACTCCGCCGCGAGAAGGAAGACATCCAGAAGCAGTGGCGCGAGAAGCAGAGCGAAACGCTTGGCACCGTCGATGAGGACGTCATCGCCGAAGTCGTCAGCAAGATGACCGGCGTGCCGCTGACGCGCCTCGAAGCGGAAGAAGCCAAGCGTCTGCTCCAACTCGAAGAGGAACTGCACCGCAAGGTCATCAGCCAGCACGACGCGATCACCAGCATCGCCAAGGCGATCCGCCGCGCTCGGGCGGGGCTGAAAGACCCCAAGCGGCCGATGGGCTCGTTCATCTTCGTCGGCCCGTCGGGCGTCGGCAAGACGCTGCTCAGTAAGGCCCTCGCCGAGTTCATGTTCGGCGACGAGGAAGCACTCGTCATGCTCGACATGAGCGAGTACATGGAGAAGCACAACGTCAGCCGACTCATCGGCGCGCCGCCCGGCTACGTCGGCTATGAAGAGGGCGGGCAACTCACCGAGCGCGTCCGCCGCCGGCCCTACTCCGTCATCCTCCTCGACGAGATCGAGAAGGCCCACCCCGACGTCTACAACATGCTCCTTCAGATCATGGAGGAAGGGCGCCTGACCGATTCCTTCGGCCGCAACGTCGACTTCAAGAACACCATCCTCATCATGACCTCCAACATCGGCGCCGACCTCATCAAGGGCGGCGCGCAGTTCGGCTTCGGAAAGAAGACCGAGGTGCAGGACTACGAGCGCATGAAGACCACGCTCCTCAAGGAGATCGAGCGCTACTTCCGGCCCGAGTTCATCAACCGACTCGACGAGGTCATCGTCTTCCACCCGCTTACGCGCGAAGACCTGGTGCAGATCGTGGACTACGAGACCAAGAAGGTGCGCGACCGCCTCGAGAGCCACGGGCTGGTCCTCGAGATCGAAAAGAGCGCCAAGGACTTCCTCATCGACAAGGGCTACAACCCCGACTTCGGCGCCCGGCCGCTGCGCCGCGCGATCGGCACGTACATCGAAGATGCGTTGAGCGAGTCGATCCTTCGCGGCGAGTTCGAAGGCAAGAACCTCCTGCGCGTGTCGTACACGGAAGACGCCGAGCACCTGACCTTCGCCGCCGAGCATCGGCCCGATCTTGCAGGCGCCGCCGCAGCGAGCGAGGGCAAGAGCAGCAAGGGCGGCAAGGGCGGCACCGATGAGCCCGTCGCCTCAGGCTCGGGCTCAGGAGGCAACGGCGGCAACGGTGAGTCGGCGAATTGATCGAGTGAGCCAACGAGCCGCGCCTGTGAGGAAGCGGTGTTCGCCGAGCGAGGTCGAGGCATCAAGGCATCGAGGCAGCAAAGCCTCGGCACTCCGCGCCGGGGACGACTGGCATCGCCGCGCTCCCGCCCGCCGTCATTCCCGAGAAGTCGGGAATCCAGACTCACCTCTCACCTTTCTGCTCTCACGTTTCTCGCGCTTCGCGCGGCTGATAACCACGCCGCGCGCCGGCGCACCTCGGCCCTTTTGACCCGCACCGCGGCGCTCATCTTGCCCATCCCGCCAAATGGCCCTTCTCGAACGAAGCCGAATCGCGCCGTTTTCTCCCGATTGCGTCAAAAAATGTCCAAAAATGTCCGGTTCGGGACCAACGCCGGCCCCGGCTCGCACCGTGCGCGCCTCGACCGTTGCGCGCCGGTGCGCATAGGGGATCGGCCGGGGGGAGGGGTCGGAAAAGTGCGCGGCTGTGCGCGGGGTTCGCACGAGATGCGCGTGGAGTGGTGCGCGCGGGTGCGCGGGTGCGCATCGGAATCATCACCGCGGAGATCGCAAAGAGCGCGGAGAAGGCGGGGATTCTCACCACCAAGTCGCCAAGGCACAAAGAGGACTGGTTTCGGAGTGGATGAAGGTCGGCTGAAAGTTCGCCATGAAGATCGCGGAGCGAGTTCGGGCTTGGGGATCTGGGGCTTGGGACGCGCAGCGCTTCGCCGACCCTGACCTTGACCGAACACGTCATAGTCATACACTGGCTTGCCATGGCGAAGTCCGTACGCCGCAAGCCCGCGCCGGCAAGCAAGACTCCCTCCTCCGGCTCTGCGGGGGAGGGCAAGGGTGGGGGCAACTCCTCTCCCCGTGGGAGAGGCCACGGTGAGGGCGGCTCTGCGACGGTTCCGCCGTCCCGCCCGTCGTCGCTGCTCGACACGCGCGTCATCTACTGCGGCGACTGTCTCGAACAACTCGAAAAACTCCCTCCCACCTGCATCGACCTGATCTACATCGACCCGCCCTTCAACTCCAACCGCAACTACGCTGAGTGGGGGGAAGTCTTCTGGGGCGAGACGAAAGAGAAGCGGGCCTTCGAGGACTGGCACGCGAGCACGCAGGCGTACATCGACTACATGCGGCCGCGCTGCGTGCAACTCGCCCGCGTCCTCAAGAAAACCGGCTCCTTCTACTACCACTGCGACTGGCACGCATCGCACTACGTCAAGGTCATGCAGGATCAGGACTTCAATCCGATGCCTGCTCACGGGGACAAAGAATGACGGGTCGATTGGGAACACAACTCCGGTTGACGACAGCGGTGAGTAGCGGCCACGAAAGCGATCGCTACGCGCCTTTCGTATCGGTGGCCGCTCCGAAACCCCTTGCCGGCGTCCCTCATCCGATTCCCTATCAAGGAAGCAAACGCCAACTCGCACATTACATCGTGAGTCTCTTTCCCGTCGGCATCAAACGACTCGTCGAACCGTTCGCCGGTTCCGCTGCGGTCTCGCTTGCAGCGGGACACATGAAGCGCGTCAAGCGTTGGGTCATCAACGACCTTCACCGGCCCCTCATTGATCTCTGGATCGAGATCATCCGTAACCCCGACGACATCAGCGACAAGTACGAGAAGATATGGAAGGCCCAGATCGGCGACGAGCGGGCACACTATGACCGCGTGCGCGACCGCTTCAACAAGCACCACCGCCCCGAAGACTTTCTGTATCTTCTGGCTCGCTGCGTCAAGGCCGCGATTCGCTACAATTCGCGCGGCGAGTTCAACAACAGCCCGGACAACCGGCGACTCGGGGCGGTTCCCGACACGATGCGGCGGCACATCATGGGCGCTTCGTGGTTGTTCAAGGGCAAGTCGTCCCTCTCTTCGCTCGACTACCGCGAAGTGATCGAATCCGCGCGCCCCGGCGACCTTGTCTATATGGACCCGCCCTACCAGGGCGTGGTGGACACGCACAACCACCGCTACCGACATGGCATCACGTTCGATGACTTCGTGTCGGCGCTGGACGGTCTGCGTCGCAAGGAGATCGCGTTCATCGTCAGTTACGATGGGCGCACCGGCACGAAGCGGTACGGTCGCCCGCTGCCGGCGTCGCTTGGACTTACGCACGTTGAGATCCCCGCCGGGCGTTCCACGCAGGCGACGCTGCTCGGGCGCGACCACCGCACCTACGAATCGCTGTACCTCTCGCCGGAAATCAGCGCCGACGAAGTACACCTGAAACACGGCCCTCGCCGCCGCTCGGAAACCGCTTCGCTCTTCGCGGAGTCCGTCTGATGCCGAAGAAGTTGTCGAAGGTTGCGAAGAAAGCGCTCGATGCCGTCACCGGCAAGCGCGCCCGCGTCGTCGTCGAACACATCCTCCAACACGGTTCTGTTACGACCGACGATCTGAGGGACAAGTACGGATATGGGCATCCGCCCCGAGCAAAACAGGATCTTCAGGAGCAAGGCATTCCCGTCGTCACCACGTTTGTGAAGGCGAAGAACGGCCGGCGCATGGCAGCGTACAGCCTCGGCGATCTCGATCGCATCACCGCGGGCCGCGTCGGCGGGCGCGCGAACTTCCCCAAGGCGTTCAAGAAGGCGCTCGTTGAGTCGTATGGGAGCCGCTGCGCGCTCTGCAACGCGCCGTTCGAGGCTCGTTACCTCCAGATCGACCACCGGATTCCGTACCTGGTCGCCGGCGACGGAGCCGCCGCCTCGCGCGATGCGAATGACTACATGCTGGTCTGTGGCTCATGCAATCGCGCCAAGTCCTGGTCGTGCGAGCATTGTCCCAATGGGCTTGTGAGCAAGAACCCCAAGGTATGCGCCGTGTGCTATTGGGCGAGTCCGCTCAAATACACGCATGTCGCCACCCTGGACATACGCCGGCTGGACCTGACTTGGACAGGAAAGGAGGTCTCAGATTTTGACGCTGCAAACGCAAAGGCGGGGAAAGAAGCGGGCGCGATGCCGAAGTTCGTCAAGGAAGCAATCCGCCGCGCCGTCCGAGGAAACGGCAATGGAGCCAAGGAGATGGAACGGTGAAGGTCGGCCGCCCCGACATCGACGCCTTCGAAGCCGTCATGGAGCGCGAAGACCGCCAGCGCGGCTTCTTCATCGCCTTCGGCTACTCCACCGACGCTGAGCGCGAATGCAGCGCTTTCCACAAACGAACGGGTAGAATCATCAAACTCCTCACAGTGCAAGAGATACTCGATGAGGAGTTTGTGCAGAAGATGTAGGAGACCATCGACGGACAAATCAGATCTGTTCATGGCAAGATTCGTCATGGCCACGCGCACGTCCGTATTGCCGCGTACAAACGGAGATTCACATGCGACCTAGGGAGGAACTACTGTTCTCGAAGTACGACATTCAGAGCGGTTTGCGCAACGCACCGAGACAGATGATCGAGGCGATTGAGAGACTCTCCGACTCGGAACTCCTAACGTCAGACGAGAATGCACTAATCGATCGTTTTGTATCGTCTTATACGATCGTGGTCCCGGTGCTTGCGATCGATGATCGAACTGCTAGCGAGCATGATGTCGTCCCTGATGAGTATTCACGAGGCGGCGGTCCCAGGCAAACAGAGATCAGATTCCGAGTGCCTTTCACGGGCTCTCGAGAAGTGTTCTTTTGTCGTCCATCGACTTTCTCGCTAGACCCTCCATATGCGATTGTTGATGCGCATGCTTTAGTCATTCCCGTTGTACGGAGCGATCATGATCATGAGGCCTATAAGCGAGAGTTCGAACATCGAATCGGAGACATCGTGATACATCTGGATCGACTTCGGCAGGATTGTGCTGGTCAGGATTCCAGATTACGGCAAACCGCCCAATCACAACTCGCAAAGCGCCGCGAGAAGCGGCGTAGAGATTCCGAATTGTTGGACAAGCTAGGGATTCCCAAGAGTAGAGAGCCATAAGAGCGGAGCCCCAGAACGAAGGAATGGAGTGTGGCGATGACCCTCACAATCGGCGAAGTCCTTACGATTATCGCAATTACTAGTTCCCCGCTCGTAGCGATTCAGGTCCAAGTGTGGCTTGAGAAGTATCGAGTCTACGCACGGCGCCAACATGAGGTGTTTCGTATGCTAATGGCGACGCGCCAATCCCAACTGAATGCAAATCATATCGATGCGCTGAACCGTATAGACGTCGATTTCTATGGTATTTCGATACTTCGATTGAGATGGCAGTATAAGACCGAACGCGACGTAATTGCTGCTTGGCGTGAGTATCATACGCATCTCCATTCGGATGCACCGGACGAATCGGACGGTCGCTTTGCGTTCAACCAACGG
>Ga0326597_10004196_pt1 | contig 20344 bp, 17 predicted proteins | sample RVTome_12_FD_203789 | JGI IMG/M metagenome (GOLD analysis project Ga0326597, IMG submission 203789) | Soil microbial communities from uranium-contaminated site in the Upper Colorado River Basin, Wyoming, United States - RVT100D185 | ecosystem: Environmental > Terrestrial > Soil > Contaminated >...
GTGCTCGGTACGCTGGCAGCGGCACTGAGTTATCTTGCCGCACTGCTCCGCTCGCTGCGTTCGAGTACCGTGCGCAGCATCCTCCTCGTCGGCGGAGTCGTCCTTGCGATCTGCGTGGTCACCGGGACGGCATGGTTGTCGTTTCCGAGCGATCGGCAGATTGGTGTCCTCGCAATCGCCGCCGTATTCATTCTGATCGGCAGTGGATTCCCGATCGCCATTGCCTTGCTACTAGTGGGCTTCGTAGGGCTTGCGTTGTTAAAACGCGATTTCGGAATCGCCACGGACACGTTGTCATTAGCAGCACAAGGAACGATCTCCGAATACGTGTTTGCGACGGTTCCGCTGTTCGTGTTGATGGGCTTCTTTGTCAGCGTCTCGGATATCGGCAGTGACAGCTTCAAAGCTGCGCAAAAAGCGTTCGGCCGGCTTCATGGCGGCCTTGGCGTCGCCACCGTGGCTGCGAACGCCGTATTTGCGGCAATCACGGGCATTTCGATCGCCTCAGCTGCGATATTCGCCAAGATCGCCGTGCCCGAAATGATGGCGCGCGGCTATACGGCGCGGTTTGCGGTCGGACTCACGGCGGGTTCATCCGTGCTCGGAATGCTGATTCCTCCAAGCCTGCTGTTGATCATCTACGGCGTCATGGCCGAAATATCGATCGGAGCTCTATTCTTAGCAGCGGTCGTACCGGGCATCGTACTCGCCGGCGCATTTGCGATCGGCGTCGTCGCAATGGCATGGTTCTGGCCGAGTTTCGTCGGCCACGCTCACGCGCCAACCGATGCCGAACGCAGCATGCGGGCACGCGATGCACTGATCGCTTTTTTGCCGGTCTTCGTGCTGATCGTGCTCGTGCTGGGCGGGATCTACGGCGGCGTGTTTACGCCGACGGAAGCTGGTGCCGCTGGCGCTGCCGCTGCCATGTGCATCGCCCTGGTCAAGCGCCGCTTGACCAGGCGCAAGCTCTGGGAGGTTATCAACGAGACCGGCCAGGTCGCCGTCAGCATTCTGTTCCTGATCATCGCGGCGAGCACTTTCAGCCGCATGCTCGCCCTGACCGGCTTGCCGGCGGACATGGCCGGTGCCCTGGGCGGGCTCGGTCTCGGCATGGCCGGGTTTCTTGCCGGCTATCTACTGCTGCTGGTAGTCCTCGGGACAATATTAGATTCGACTTCTATCTTGCTGATTTTATTGCCCTTAGCGCTGCCCGTGGTCGCGGAGCTCGGCGGTAATCTGATTTGGTTCGGTATCGTCACCGTCATCGGCGTGGAGATCGGCCTGTTGACGCCGCCGCTGGGCCTGAGCGTCTACGTGATCCAGTCCACCCTCGACGATCCGCGCATCAGCCTCGGTACGATTTTTAGCGGCGCATTCCCATTCGTGTTGATCACGTTCGCCGTCACGATCTTGCTCATGGCCTTTCCGGGCTTAAGCCTCATTTTTCAGTGAGCGCCGCCGCGTTGCTTTGTGAATAAGAATCCATAGAGCCGCAGCCGCTAGCGCGCCGAGCACATCCGTTAGATAACCTTGCAGCAACAGGCCCATGCCGGCGAGTCCGGCAAGCACGCGACTACCAGCGTGCAACGGAATACTCAAGTAGCCGACGATCGCGGTCGCAAACAAAAAGACCCCAATACCGCTGGTGAGTACTGTCGTCGCTACAACAACGGCACCGCCTTCCGCGAGCAGTCCAGGGCTAAACGCGAATGCGAAGGGCAGTACATAGCAGATGAGGCCGTAACGAAACGCAGTCCAGCCGACCAGATTAATCTCAGCATGCGCGATGCCGGCAGCAACGTAAGAGGCTAGCGCTACGGGTGGAGTGATGGTGGATACGCAGCCGAAGAAAAACACGAATAAATGTGCCGTCATCAGCGGGATTCCCATGTCGGCGAGCGCCGGGGCCACCACCGTCGCAAGGATCAGATAAGAAGCTGTCGTCGGCAGCCCCATGCCGAGAATAATCGCGACGATCATCGTGAGCACGAGGCCCAGCAGCGGGATGCCGACAGAAAACGAAATGATAAATGCCGAGAGCTTGGAGCCGAGCCCGGTGATTGAAAGGATACCGGAGATGATACCGGCGGCGGCACACGCTGCCGAGATCGGCACGACGCTGCGCGCCCCGAGCATTATCGCACGCGCAATCCGAATCGTAAGATCGGAAAGTTTCGGTCGCACAAATAGTGTATAGAGGACGACTAACGCCGCGATCGCATACGCGGACGCTTTCACGGGCGAGTAACCCGCGATCATCATGCCGATGAGTGCAATAAAAGGTACGAGAAACGGCAGACCCCCCCATAGCGTCATTGCAACTTCCGGCTGACCGGCATCGCTCGGGGCTGGAATACCGATATCGCTCTTAAGTGCCTGTAGATGCACCACGAACAGCGTTGACAGAAAAAACAGTAGCGCTGGAATCACGGCCGCCTTCATGACGTTGATGTACGGCGTACCAACAATCTCGGCCATGATGAATGCCGCCGCACCCATGACCGGCGGCATGATCTGTCCACCCGTAGAGACGACCGCTTCGATGGCAGCTGCCTGATGCGGCTGGTAGCCTTCCCGCTTCATCATCGGGATCGTGAACGATCCGGTTACGGCCACGTTTCCGGCAGCAGACCCCGAGATCATGCCGAGCAGCGTACTGAACAGCACGGCCGTTTTCGCGGATGCGGCGCGCAGGCCGCGTGTGGCCGACCGGGACAACTTGAAGAAGAACTCGCCGGCACCGAATTCGCCCAGGAATGCGCCGAAGATCGTAAACAAAATGATGTAGGTCGAAGCAACGCCGATCGGAATCCCGTAGATGCCTTGCCCCGATAGCGATAGAAACCCAATGACGCTCTCAAACCGCACGCCGCGGCTAGAAAAAATTCCACCGAGATAGGGCGAAACGAACGGATAGAGCAAAAATATCAACGTAAGACTTGCAAGAAACCACCCGAGCGCACGGCGCGTGCCCTCGAGAACGAGCAGTATGATCAGGCTTGCAACGAAGATATCGGCGCCTGTTGCCACACCGCCGCTGCGCGCGATCGCCTCCCAGCGCAGCAGCAAGTAGCCACCGCTTGCCAGTGCGAGCAACCCTAGGCTCAAGTCGAGACCAACAGCCGTGCGCGATCGCGCAGGACCTCGCGCAGCCGCAGGCTGGGTGCCGGTGAGAAAAATTAGTGCCAGCACGGCGGTTAGATGAAAAGCTCTGACGACCATTGTCGATAGAACCAATACGCCGCTGACATTCGCAAGATGAAAGATACCAAGCGTCAACGCGATTCCGGCAGTGAGTCGGCTTTGCAGCATGCTCACTAGCCTGCTGGAATTCACCGATGGATCCGCCGGCTAGAGGGCGTCAAAGAAGCGACGCGCGCCCGGATGCAGCGGGATCGATAGCTCCGTGCTGTGCGCCGGATCGATTTGCAACGCCACGGCGTTAGCTCGTTGCAGCTCGGCGAGATTGCCGTAGATCGCGGCCACAATCTCGAAGACAACGTCGTCGGCCTGATCGGCATTGACGATCAATATGTTATCGACGGCTAGCGCAGTCGCAGCACCGCGTGTTTCGTAAACTGCGGCGGGAATTTCGACGAGCCTGTAATACGGATTGTCGGTGACCACCTGCGTAAGAAGTGTTGGGTCGATCTGCAAAAACACTAGGCTCTGAGTTGCGCGGGCTTGCAGAACTGCAGCCGCGGGATAGCCCGCCAGCGCGAAAGCGGCGTCGACATTGCCGTCGCTGAGCTGACTGAAGCCGTCTGAGTAGGACAGAAAACTCGGCACGATGTCATCGAGCGTCATGCCGTGCGCTGCCAGGAGTGTCTCGGTGAGCGATACCGTCGGCCCTCCGGCCGGGCCTACGGCAAGCTGTCGCCCTCTGAGCTCAGAGAAATTTTCGATACCCGTGTTCGACGAGGTGACGAGATGCAATACGCTCGGATGCAGAGCCCCTGCCGCGACAATGTTCAGCCGCTGTGCGTAGGGCGGGCGGCCCTGATAGGCAAAATAGGCGAGATCGGCATTCGTCAACGCTAATTCGAGGTCGCCGCGGGCGACCAGGCGCGGATTTTCGATCGCCCCACGCGTGACAATCGCGACCATCGAGATGTCGTCGGCGTGCTGAGTGACGAGATTAGCGATCCCTTGCCCGAGTGGGTAGTACGCGCCCCCGAGGGCCGCAGTACCGAGTCGAAATTCGTTTGCGCCCGGCCCCGGCGCACAACCGAAAAGACTGATAGCCAGTACCGCGAGCATGATGTCGCGAAGACGCGGGCATTCGAGAATGAAGAGTTGGAAAGACGCTTGCATGGCGGCGCATGGATGTTCGATTTTTCGCCATGATAGCAGATCGGCTCGGCGCTCGATTCACTATAGCAACGCATGAGTGTGCTTCGCGCGTGAAGTTTTCGCTATGATACGCATCGAGCGCCAGACTACAGTTTCGGCAGCCTTTATCAATTGGAAATCGATAGGAAGGATTATGGGAGTTAGAAGAGTTGTAACCGGACACGACAAAAACGGCAAAGCAATCGTTATCTCCGATGCCGATGCGAGCAACGTCGTCAAGCCGAGCCACCGGCCGGGCGTCGCCATCCACAACATTTGGATCATCGATTCCGCCCCCGCTGCGATCAATGGCGCTGCCGAAACGACGGATCGAACGATCGGCCTGCTACCTCCGAACACCGGCTCCGTGTTTCGCGTCATCGAATTCCCCCCGGAAAAAGACTGGATCGGTTCGGTAGACCAAGATGCCGCCAAGGCCGCGTGGGAGTCGATCGGTGCCGCTGAAGTCGGCGATACCGATGAACCGCCGCACCCGCTCATGCATAAAACGGAGACCGTGGATTACGCGCTCTGCCTCGAGGGCGAGATCGTGCTCGTGCTCGATGATTCTGAAGTGACGATTAGAGCCGGCGACACTGTGGTGCAGCGCGGGACGAATCATGCGTGGAGCAACCGCTCGGATAACGTCTGCAAGATGATGTTCGTGCTCGTCGACGGCACAAGCTAGCCGTGGCGTTCTGACACAAGCTAGAGAACGATTCAGCCCGTGCCGACGTAAGGAATGAGGCGGCCGAAAATCAATACGCCGAACCATAATCCTAACGACAATGCCCCCGATAGGCGCGCATCGGTCGGCATCGGGCTATTGGCCGGCAACCTATCTACCCGCGGCGAGAGCTTGTATTGATACCACAACGCGTTGAGGCCGGCGAGTACATACAGAAGCATCTTTAGCTGAAAGCCAATATTCACTGCATAGCGGTGGGGGTCGCCAATGAAAAACATGATTCCGGTGACGGTATTGATCGTTAAACCGGTGTAGATGATGGGCAAGAGATCGTGCGACGCGACGGTCGGAATGAGGCGGTTAAAACCGAGCAGCCGAAGATCAATGACAATCAATCCGCCAAGTAGCATACAGAGCCCGATAAAATGCAACGTCTCGAGGATTGGCCACGTCCACGGCAACGCGAGGACCAGAATTCCGAGGTTGTCCGCGATCCAGTCGAGTATCGGCATCTTAATTCCTCGCGGGCCGTTATAGATACGCGGTAAGGCGGCCGGTAGTGATGGCCACGAGCCACATGCCCAGGGACACGGCTGCCAACGGCTTCATCCCCTGGGGAAGCGCGGCGTCTGTCGTCCAGTTCGCCGCCTCGCGCCGCAGCACTGGCTGCATATAAGCCGCCACGAGTACGCCGCCGAGAACCATGAGCATCTTGAGCAAATAAGTAGGGCTAGCGACGTAGGCAACCGCTTGTGACGTAAAGAGCATGGAACCCGTGACTGCGTTGACGATTAGCCCATACCACGCGATCGAGATGAGTCGATCCAGCGCGGCATACGGTATTCGCCGGAACAAGCCAATCAGGCGTAGATCGACTACTGCGACGAGCCCGATCATGATCGCCATGCCGACTGAATGGCCGGTCAGCAGCAATGGATAGCCCACTAGAGATGTGCGCACCCAGTCAGCCAAAGCGGTCGATTCCAACCACGCCACAGACACCTCCTCGTCGATAACATCATCTCACCCGAAGATTGGCGCACGTAGCTCGCGTAACATGCAGCCGACGGCTGAATGCGGTCGCCGACCAACCTGGCTTGCCAGATCGGGACGCGCCTACGATGGCATCCTCGCGCTGCACAGTTTGAGGTCGTCAGCTTAAATGTCTATTGCGATTAATACGTACAGCTAACAGCGAATCCCCCCATTTAAGGGATGACTCGCTGCAGCAATCGGCCGTAGCTGTAGATGCTAGCCTGGACGGCCACCGTTCATTGACAGGAAGTTCAGGAACTCCCGGCGGGTTTTGGGACCGTAGGACTCGAAGCCCGGGTTCGGATCGTTGCGGTAGTTCGCCTTATAGGTCGCGACACTGTCTGTCTGCGCGGCTCGACGCACGTCGTCGGGGCTCAGGCCGTAAACGCGCGCCGAATTCAAGCCGAAAATCTTGGCCTTGATCTCGGGCGTGATTGCCGGATATCCATAGGTCTCTTGAAACTCTTCGGAGATCTGGAAAGTCCGCATGGCCTGGATCTGGTCCTGCGGGCTACCGTGCCAAACCGTATCGGTACCCCAACAAATGCGATCTTCGCCGAAGTACTGCAGCAGTTTACCGATGACATGCGCAGCTTGGTCGGGTATGCCTCTATAGGCGTTCCAGACACCCCCGAGCTCGGCGTACAGATTGCCCTCATTGCGCCGGAAACCTTGGTCCTCGTGCGCCTTGATGAATCGGTTCACACCTTCGTCCTGATTCGGATCGTACGGCCCCTCGGTCTTGCCCGGTTCGAATCCCGAGTGATAACAGATGAATGTGACGTCCGGGAACATCTTGGCCGCAGAGGCGATATCGCGCGGATGCGAGTATTCATACGCGAGAAACGGCAGCGGTAACCCGCGATGCGCGCAGATAATCTTCGGTCCGTCGAGTTCGCGTACTCGCTCAATGAATGGAACACCGGTTTCTTCGTCGTCCATGTAATAACCGAACCCATTCTCGCCCCACTGCGGATAGAGCTTCCATGCCGCGATATCGTATTGCAGCAAAGATTCCATATAGTCAAATGCGCCGGGCAGATTCGGCATCACGCCACCATGCACCAAGCCGCGGCGTCCGTCGCCGAGCGCGTTGACGAGTTCACGGACTTCGACCGCGTAATCGATGGGCGTCGGATTGCCGTCCGGCGGACCCCATAGGGCCGAAACCACACTGGCGCTCGTATCGGCGTCGAGGAACACGTCTTTGATGAACTGCACCGATGAATAGCAGTCGAGAGAACCCGGCGCGCATTTAGCCGCCTGCACAAAATTGTTCTCGAGCACGAGCTGCCAGCGGCGTCCGTTTAGTGTGCTTTTCCAGCCCGCATTCGGATCGACGACGTGGTTTTGGATATCGAATATAAATTCATTACCGCCGACGGTCGCCTGCGCCAATTCAACATCCAAGGCCGCCTCAGCGGGAATATCAAAAAAGCCGCCAGTATGTCCACGTTGAGCATGCGCCTCATTGAAGGCCAGCAGAGTCGCCGCTGCGCCAGCGGAACTCTTCAAGAACTGCCGCCGGCTCAAGCCTAATTTTCTCGCGAGCTCGCTAACGCGCTCGTGTGCGAACTTGTTGGCGCAATGCTGGTCGGGCGTGAGCGGCACCGGAAAATGCTCGCCATTCGAAGTCGTGTCGATTTTGATGGGCAGGCGTGCGCCATCCGGGTCAAGATCACAATACATAGCAGTCCCCTTCTGATTTTCGACTGGCACTTTGGGGGCCAGTCACTCTAATAAGGTGCCCTGAGCATACAAGGTAAACTCGATCTCATCACCAATACTTGGCAGTCCCAGCGTCAACCCAAACTCACTGCGCTGGAGGCGGCCCGTGGCGATAATCCCGGCCGTCCGGCGTCCCGTCAGCGGGTGGGGCCCGAGCTTATTGATCTCGACCGCGAGACTCACGGGCTTTGCAATACCCCGTAGCGAGACTTGCCCGTCGATTCGCAGATGCGTCGCATCGATGCGCTCGACGGCAGTGCTCTGGAACGTGATCAACGGATGCGCCTGGGCGTCCAAGAAACGCTCGCTGCGCACGAGACGATTAAGCGCGGGATCGCTCATGTCCACGCTGGCGGCATCGATCGAAGCGATGACCGACGCGTTTTCGGCGTCCTCGGGATCGAAAACGAAGCCGCCGCCGATCTCGCGGAACGTGCCGATCGTCTTGCTGAACCCGAATACGTCCAGTGCGTAGACCACCATCGAGTTCTCAGTATCAAGGACGTAGCGGTCCGTCGCGGCCCCGACATGGCAATCGCTGCAGACACCGCGATGACCGTCCATGAGCATCTGTGCTTGCGCGATACCAGGCGCTAGGAGTGCGCAGATAGCAGCGATGAGGGTACTAGCGCGCATTTCAGTAACTACACTCGAAGCAGATCGCGCCGATCGCAACCGATTGGTCGGGCCCGACGACGAAGTACAGATCTCGGCGACCATCAATAGGATTCAAACGCACTGCCGCTCTGCCGACCGCGAGCTCACGGCTCGTATGGTTAATCTCGAATGATCCCGCGAGTTCGCCGTTGGGCGCATCGAGCCGTAGATCGATTCTTCCGCCCGGCCAACGCCGCGCCGAGCCTAAAGTTGCGATCGTAATATTGCGCACGCCGCTTAGATCGATGCTTGCCAAGCGCGCACTTGCCGGCCCGGCACGCACGGCGACTACGCCCGTCCCCTCGACAGCTGCGGACTCGAAACCTTCCAGGCTATCGAGTTCCATGGCCGGCACGTTCGAATGCCGGAACATGTGTGTCGCAGAACCGATCGCCGGCGGTTCGCCGGCATTTCCGCGATCGGTATACGACGCTGTCAGTAGATATCGCCCCGGCAGCTCCGGACCGAACGGCCCTTGCGTCGCGACCATCGCAACGTTGGGCGTTACCGCTCCCGTTATTGGGCGAAACGTACGCGCAGGGCCCTCGCCCAGAAACGACAGCACGTATTGCACCATTGCCGTTGCGTCTTCGAGCGGTACCGCGTGCGCCGGCATCAGCATGTTGCCCCAGATTCCCTGCGAGCCGTTGATGACGTTATAAGCGAGTGCCGGCGCAACCGACAGGTTGCCTTGAAATTTTTCGGCAATCGCCGCGTAGGTCGGTATCGCCGTCGGCCCAGTTGACCGCTCCGAATGGCACAGGAAACAGTCGTCGGCTTCGACGAGTTCCTTGCCGCGTGTCGCCCCGACGATCGCCCCCGCTTCGGCTGGCGCGGGACTGAAAGTGTCGTAATTCTCGGCGATGTATTGGAACTCGATGGCAACACTATAGGGATCCAACGCCCCGGACAGGCTATCCCCGTCCTCGGTATCGCTGGCGACGACGATGTAGCGGATCGGGAACCGATCCCAGAAAAACGTCTCGTTGCCGCCGATGTAAATGCTCACGGTCGGCAATTCGTTCGCGGCAACAGCGAGCGGCAGCATCGAGCCGAGCAAGAGAAAAAACTGAGTTCTGCGCATGAACCTTATCGTCGTTGCGAGGCACGGTCCGTGTCCAGGGACCGAATCGAGCCGGTAATTTAACAGACCCCGGGTTCGGCTGCAGTCCCAAGGCACGCGCTAAAACCCAGGCACGGCATAGAGTCTCGGCTGCCTCTTCCCGGCCGCTAGCCTGGCGGATGGTCGAATGCAAGAAACTCGAGAGCAATTGCGGCCGGGCCACCCTCGCGCCATATGCCTGCCAGGCCCTTCTCGGGCTAAAATGGCAGCCTATGCCTTCCGTAGAAATACTCGATCGCACCGAGCTCCTCGAACAGATGCTCGCGCATCTCGAGCTCGATTCCACAACGACTGCCATGGTGACGGTGGATATGCACCGCGGGCACCTCGACCCCGATATCGCGACCATGGCGACGCCGCCGGAAACCTCGCGGCGAGTCATTGCAGCCGCACAGGATGCGCTCGAGTTTGCGCGGCAGAAAAGCATTCCCATCATTCACGTCGTGTTGACGTACCGCAAACTGCCCGGAATCGGCAGCGAAGGCATGACCGCGCCGTTCTGGGCCGCGATCTCAAAAATCACCGATGCAAAGAATCGCTTGACACTCGATCGTGCAAGTACCGTCAACGATCATAATCTGGTCGGCTCGCGCGGTACCGAAATCATTCCGGCATTATTGGACCCAACTGACTTCGTGATCGATAACAAAAAACGGCTGGATTGCTTTCTCGGCACGGATCTGGATTTGCTATTGCGTAACCTCGGGATTAAGAGCGTGTGCCTCATGGGCATCAATACGAATACTTGCGTGCTGAATACCGCGTTCACGGCACATAATCTCAACTACCGAACCGTCGTGCTCGCGGATTGCGTCGCGAGCATGTACGGCGACGACCTCCATGAACTCGGCCTGCAAAATATTCAGCGTTGTCTCGGTTGGGTCGTCGATAACGCAACATTCAAGCGCAAGATCGAGGCGGGAGCGGCGGCGGCCGAAAATGGGGCGAACCGATCTAGGCAGGCGGAATAATCGGCAACAGCAATTCTGCGGGCGACTCCGGCGCGATATGGACGGTCGTTTCGCCGCCGAATACCGCCGGGGGGCGATCTTCCGGATCGTCGTGTAAGAACGGCCCGCAACCACGCAACTCATTCTTAAAGTTCGACATGCGCGCGCCAGACGCTTTGGCGTACTCATAGTCTTTGCCGCGCACGCTCAGACCAATTCGGAAACCCGCCGGCACGACGATCGATGTTGGCCAGATTTCGACATGGAGGTCGACCGGTACGCCGGGGGTCAACGGCTGACTCTCGTCATGTGTGTGGTAGGGCCGCCAGGGTTCCGTGAGCTCCGCATCGAGCTTGCGATGCGATGCACGTAGCCAGCCCTGGCCGATCGGCGTATGCGGATCGATCGCGCCCTGGAATACGACTTCCTCGCCATCGGCATCGAAGACGCGGAGAACGACAAATAGATCGGCGTCGGTCGTGCTCGATGCGACGCGGAATTTCAGCGCAGAAGGCCCCGTGATCTCGACGTCCGATTCCAGCGGGTCGGTCAAAAACGTCAGGCCATCCCCGAGCGCATCGAACGCGATCTTCGCCGATCGCGTCGGCTGGCGGGCCGTCAACGCCAGCCCCTCGGGATCGAGATAAAAGCGCGTCCACCGCGTACCTGGCAGCGGCCAGGAATCGTGGTCACGCTCGACAAAGCGGTCCACATGCCGCACTTGCAGCTTCACGCGCGGTTGCCGATCCCAGCCGTTGTCGCTTCCTTTAAGAAAATGATTGAAGAAACGCTTCTGCAGATCGACACCGTAGTCTGTGTAGAACCCCGTCCAGTGCTCTAGACCGTGGACCTCCAGCCACTTCTGCTTCGATGCGGCCCGCATGAAGCCTTCGAAGTTGCCGCGGGGATGCAGCCCCTGCCCGCCCCAATTTGCCGCCGAGAGGAACGGCACTTGAATCTTGTCCCAGTGCGCCGAGCGCTCGCGATGATAAGCGTCGTCGAACGGATGAGCGCGAATCTCGGCGCCGAAATCGCTGCGGTTACGCGCGAGCTCGGCATCACTCAGAGTTTCCGCGCCGCACGCGGGTGCACCAGTGGCAGGGTTCTTGGGTCCGCGACTGCCCAAGCCGTATTGCACGGTCTTGACCTGCATGTCGTACCAATTCGCCCAGAACGTGCTGAGAATGCCGCCATGGTGGGTCATGTCGCGATACCAATCCGCCGAGCCTTCCCAGATACACATGGCCGCCAGATGGCGGGGCTGCGTTGAAGCGACTTGCCATTGATTGATGCCGTAGTACGAGATGCCATTGAGCCCAACCTTGCCGTTGCTCCAGGCTTGCGTGCCGGCCCACTCGATGCACTGGGCATAGTCACGCGTCTCTCGCGGCGAGAAATGGTCGACGTAACCCGGTGAATTACCGCAACCGCGCGAATCGGCCCGAACGCAGGCATAACCGTCCGGGACCCATTTTTCCGGATCGACGACTTCCCAATTCTGATACCGATTGCTCGACCCGGCCGCGACATCGGGATGCGCCGCCGTCATGATCCGCCACGCACTCGGATAGCCCTCCTGAAACGCGAGCCCCTTTGCGTACGGGCCGTAAGACAAGATGGCCGGGTAGCGCCCATCTTTAATTGGCCGGAACACGTCGGCCCTAAGAACGAGACCGTCGTCCATCGCGATGGGCACGTCCCAGTCGATGCGCATGCCGTCGCGCACTTCCGATCGCTGCTCGAGCATTACGCGGACTCTTGTACCTTGAAGCCGAGTAAGCGTGCCGCGTTACCACCGACAATCGCGGCCTTGTCGGCATCGGTGAGCTCCGCCGCACCTTCCACGAAACCCACTGGATCGTACATGCCCATGTCATAGGGGTAATCCGTACCCAGCACGATGTGATCGCTGCCGTAGAGGCGCACCAGGTATTCGAGCTGATGTTCGGTAAATACAACCGTGTCAAAGTAAAGGCGCTTGAGATAACTCGTCGGCGGTTCTTTGATACAGCGCCGACAGTCCTCGCGAGCGCCGTGCGCGTGATCGATGCGACCCGAATAGGCCGCGAGATAGCCCCCGCCGTGGGCAACGCACACTTTGAGCTTCGGATAGGCATCGAGTACCCCACCGAAGATCAGGTGGCTGACGGCGATCGTCGAATCGAGCGGGTTACCGATCACATTCGTAAAATAATGATCCGTGAGCCGTCGGCCGTCGGAAAATCCGCTCGGATGCAGGAATACGACGACATCGAGCTCCTCGGCTTTGGCGAAGAATTGCCGAAACCGTGCCTCGGATAATTCGGCGCCGGCTACGTTCGTCGAGATTTCGACGCCTCTCAAGCCCAGCTCGTTGACCGCGCGCTCGAGTTCGGCCACGGCGAACTCCGGCGACTGCATCGGAACGTTCGCGAGGCCGACGATGCGGTCGCTGTTCTGTTCGGCGATCGTCGCGATTTTATCGTTGATCATTTGCGCTGCCGCTCGCCCGAGCTCGGCATCCAGGCCGTAGTAATACTGTAGTGGCGCCGGGGAGATCGCCTGGACATCGACGCCCATTGCGTCCATGTCGGCAAGCCGTCGTTGGACGGATGTCAGCTGCTCGTGAATCGTGCCGGCCTGGCGCGCATTGACGTCGCGGGTCGCCTGGTTGGCGAATTTGAATAGATCGTCCATCTCGAGATCGAACCTTTCGCCGACCAGGTCTGCGGCCTCCGGCACGAACACATGGCAGTGCAGGTCCACGGCAAATCGCCGTTTCGATCCGGCGCCTCGCTCCGGGCGACCGGCTACGACAGTGGGCTGGCCCGATCGCGGGCTACACGAATACAACATGAAATCCTCCCTTCAATTCAAAATACGCCTAGATGCTCGCTCAAATCGCCCCGGCTCGAGCGCAACTTTTCGGCACTATCCCTGACGACGACGCGTCCGGTATTCAAAATCACGATATCGTCGGCGATGTCGAACACGAGCTTCGCATTCTGCTCGACCAAAATGATCGAAAGCCCTTGTGCTTTGAGCTTCGCAATCGTCGCCATGACTTCGGCGACGATTTGCGGCGCCAGCCCTTCCGATGGCTCGTCCATGAGCAAGACGCGGGGATTCGACATCAAGGCCCGGCCGATCGCGAGCATTTGCTGCTCACCGCCCGATAGCGAGCCGGCCAACTGCTTGTGACGTTCCTGGAGGCGCGGGAAAGCGGCGTAGACCGTCTCGTGCGTCCATGGCTCTGGCGCAGCCCAGGCCGGCCGGCGCGCGGCCACGAGCAGATTCTCCGCGACGGTCAAGTTTCTGAAGATACGCCGCGCCTGCGGCACGAGTGCGACGCCCTGCCGGGAGATATCCTCAGGCGCAAGCGTCGCGATCGGCTGCGAAAAAATGCAAACATCGCCGCCGCGCGCTGGTAGCAAGCCGACTGCAACGTTCATGCATGTCGTCTTGCCCGCGCCATTACGGCCGAGCAGCCCGAGCAAGGTTCCCTGGCGCAAGCTGAAGGATACTGCGCGCAAGACCTGGCTCTCGCCGTAATAGGCGTCTACGCCCTCGAAGCTCAGCGCGTCAGCTACCAAGATAAATCTCCCGCGTGCGCACATCCGCGACGACGTCGGCGCGCTCACCCTCGACGACGACGCTGCCGAAATGCATGACCGTGATCTGCTCGGCGAATTCGAGCGCGATATCCATATCATGCTCGATCATGACGATCGTCACCGCGCGCGGAATCGCGGCTAAGAGCTGCTGGATGTCGGCGCGCTCCGCGTTGGACAAGCCCGCAAACGGCTCATCGAGCAGCAAGACTTGCGGTTCCTGCGCCAAGGCCATGGCGATCTCGACACGACGCTGCTCGCCATAGGGCGTTTCCCGCAGCGGCTTGGCCGCGGAACTCTCCAGCGCCACCTGCGCAAGTACCGCCTGTGCGCGCGCCATGAGCTGTTCCTGCGCTTCGAGCCGCACCAGCGGATTCCAGCGCAGAGAAGATAAACCGAGTAAAGCCAGCGCAACGTTATCGCGCAGGCTCGCCTCGGGAAACAACGTAATAATCTGATAGGTGCGCGCGAGACCGAGATGCGCACGCCGCCGTGCCGGCAGGTGCGTGATGTCGGTACCGTGCAATCGGATCGAACCGCCATCGACAGGAAACTCGCCGGCAATGAGATTGAACAACGTCGTCTTGCCGGCACCGTTCGGGCCGATAACCAGCCGGCGTTCGCCGCTTGCGACGTTAAGGCTGAGGTCGGAGATCACGCGCAGGCCGCTGAAGGACTTCTGCAAGCCCCGAATCTCGAGCGCGCTCATGTATCCACCCCAGGCCGCGGCGCCGAAGACGGCTTCGATCGAAACACCAGGCGAAACCGTTGCCAGAGCCGCACTGAGCCGGGCACGAGCCCGTCGGGCATAAAGATCACGATCGCGACGAAGATGACGCCGAGCACCAGGTTCCAACGCTCGATGTAAGCGCTCGCAACCGTCTTCATTATGACCACGAGCGCGGCACCAACGAGCGGCCCGAGCAACGTGCCCGTGCCGCCGGCGATTACCATGAGCAGCACCTCGGCCGAACTCGCAAGTCCCAGCACGTGCGGACTCACGAACTGATGGTAGTAAACGAACAGCAAGCCTGCGATACCGCTCACGAGGCCGGAATATAGAATGGCGAGGAAGCGAATAAGCCACACGTGGTAACCGAGCGCGGTCATGCGGCGCGGCTGATCGCGCGTGCCGCGGAGGCTCGCGCCGAACGGCGAGCGGTCGAAACCGCGCATCGCGGCGAGGGTCAGTAAGAACGCGACCAAGGTAAACAGATAAAACACGCCCGGCACACCGAGATCGATACCGAACGGCAGTGGCCGCGCCGGTAAAATGATGCCGTTGTCGCCATTGGTCAGGTCGATCCACCGGTAGGCGATGCCCCACAAGATCTGGCCGATCGCGAGCGTGATCATAATGAACCCGATCCCGGCTGTGCGCAGGGCCAACAAGCCGAACACCGCCGCTGCCCCGAGCGTGATCGCTAATGCGCAAAAGGCCGCAGGGAGATGGCCCCAGCCCGCGACGACCAGCCACGCAGCCGCGTAACTGGCGACGCCGAAGAGCCCCGCGTGGCCGAGCGAGACGAGGCCGGCCCAACCGACGAGCACATTGAGTGCCAGTGCGAAGATCGCCCAGATCAGAATCTGGCTCGCGATGTTGATGTAGTAATTGCTGTCGAGCCAAAGCGGCAACGTCGCGAGCGCGGTCAAGCCGATCAGCATTGCGATCCTGCTCACAAACTTTGCCGCCCGAAAAGTCCTTGCGGGCGTACAACGAGCACGATCACCATCGGCAGAAATAAGATCACGTAGGCGATCTCCGGAAACATCGCCTGACCGAAATTGTAGATGAAGCCGATTAGAAAACTGCCCAGCAGCGCGCCCGGCAGGCTGCCCGCGCCGCCGAGGATCACGATGATCAGCGCCAGCGGCAGCATCTCCGCGTCGAGGCCCGGATAGACGGAAAGTATTGGTCCGCTCAGCACACCGGCAAAGCCGGCGAGCGCTGCGCCGAAACTGAAGACAGCCGTAAACAGCCGCGACACACGAATGCCCATGACCCGTGCAATCTCCGGATCATCGACGCCCGCGCGAATCAAAGCGCCGAGCCGCGTGCGCTCGAGCATGAACCACATGACAGCCGCCACGATGACGCCGATCGCCACGACGGCCAAGCGATACTTCGGAAACACGACATCGCCGGCGCGCAGCACGCCGCGCAGCGATTCCGGAGTTGCGAGCGGAATTGGATCGCCGGTCCAGATGAGCAGGCAGAGATCAGCAATGATAAAGGCGAGGCCCAAAGTCACAAGGACCTGAGCGAGTTCCTGACCGGCTAAGCGGCGCAACAACAAGCGCTCGATGAGTCCGCCGATGACGCCCAGCACGAGCGCGCTCAGCAGTGCGGCCACCCAAAAATTGAACTCTAAACGCAGGAAAGTCACGCCGAAGTAAGCCCCGAGCATGAACAGCGCACCGTGAGTGAGGTTCGGGATGCGCATGAGCCCGAAGATCAACGAAAACCCGGCCGACAGCAGGAACAACAGGCCGCCCAGGGCGATGCTGTTGATGGTCAATATGATCCAAAGGGTCATAACAAGTCCCGACTCGCGCCGCGAACGGCGCGATGCGGCCAGCGGTGGAATGCCTCAGCGCAGATGTCGCGCCGGCGGATAGTCTCGCGAATAGACGGGCTGCGCGAGAAATGCTTCCGAGCCATAGGTCCAGAATTGGCTGACGTTCTCGTACGTCTTGATGGGAGTGTTGACCAAGCTGCCGTCGCGGCGCTGAACTTCGAGGATGTAGATATTGCCGACGACGTTGCCGAACTCGTCAAAGCGCACGACACCACGCGGGGTTTCGGCGAGCGTCAGCGAACGCATCGCCGTCATCAGCGCGGCCGTGTCGTCGGTCCGGCCGCCCACTCGCTCAAGCCCAGCGGCAAGCACCATGGCTTCGAGGTACGCCGAGACGGCGTAATAACCCGGCGCGACACCGTAGCTTTCCTGCATGCGCTCGACGAATCGCCGGTTACTGGCGTTATCGAGCTCGGCGGAATAAAACGATGAAGTAATCACGCCCAAGGCCTCGGTGCTCATGTTCCGGAGCAGCGACTCGTCCGCGGACGTCATGCCGCCAAGCAATGGGATGCTGCCCTGCAAGCCGAATTCTTCGTATTGGCGCATGAAGCGCAGCCCGTTGGCACCCGCGAATGCCATATAGACGACATCGACGTTGCGAATTTGGGCGATGTAGGCGCTGTACTCGGCCACGTTCAGCGGCGGCCAGAGCTTGAGCACGACCTGCCCGCCCTGCTCCTCGAACACGCGCTGGAATCCGGCCACCATCTCTTGGCCGTAAGCGATGTCGTCACCGATCGTTATCGCTGTTCGAAAACCGCGATCGACCGCCGCATAGTGCCCCATCGGGTGGGCGGCTTGTGCCGAGCTCGAGGATGCGCGGATAAAGAAGGGATTCGGTGCGCGCTGCGTCATGTCTTCGGCCGCTGCAATGCTCAAGGTCGGCACGCCGACTTCTGCGACGTAATCGTTGATCGCAAGCGCCTCGTAGGCCGCGAGCGGCCCGATAATCGCATCGACGCGCTCGCGCTCGACGAGCTCCTGGGCTTTGGTCTTGGCGGTGGCGGGCGAACCGCCGGTATCGGCAACGACGAGCTCCACCGGCCGGCCCGCCATCATGAAACCGTGCTCCTCGAGATACACATTGAGGCCCTGTTCCATCTGGATGCCGCCGGTGGCCAGCGGGCCCGTTTTGACGGTGAGCAAGCCGATCCGGACCGGAGCCGCAGTTTGCGCCGCCGCGATACCCGCGCAGGCCATCCAAAATGCCAGTGCGCCGGTCAGCCGGCGAATAACAACGGTAAATCTCTCAGTGTCCATACGCTAGCTCGTACTCCCCGGTCGATCGATCGTTCCCACCGCGAGACTCTATTTCATATGCCGATCGAAGAACGCCACGGCATCATTCAAAATATCGTGCTGAATCGGATCCGGCACATAGGCGCCGGCAGCGTTACGCTGTAGAAAGATAAACCCATGCTCGTCATGGTCGTAGGATTTCCACTGATACTCCTTACCGGCCTCGCCGAGCAACTCCGCGGCAAGTCTGAAAGTCGCCTGGTTGTGGTCGCGGTCGCGGCCAACGACGAAGATGGGCGTCGTGATCGCATTGATCCGCGCCATCGCGGTCGCCATATCGAGCCGGGCACGCAGCGCTGCCGTCGCCTCACGCTGCATCGCTTCGGTGTTGACGTCCATGGTCTCCGGCAGCGTCGCCTCCGGCGGCGCGTTCGGGTCGGGCGGCCGGCGCGCAAGATAATCCGACGCTGCCGGCTCGCTGGCGATACCGGCACGCAGGCCGTGGTATTCAGAAGCGACTTTGAACAGCATCTCCGCGCCGTGGCTCACGCCGGCCCAGCCGACACGATCCGCGTCAACATCGGGCAGCGCCTTGACGAACTCGACGATCGAGATCGCGTCCTGATACTCGAGCGGGCCGCGGCTAAATCGCTGGCGCCCCTGAAACTCCCGCTCGGTAAACGGCGTGCCGTATTGCGTGTCAACTTCGGCGCGATAGCGCATCCACACGACCGCATAGCCTTCATCGAGAAACCGCTCGAGCGTGCCGCTGCCGTACTGCGTCCACTCCCGAATCCACCGCAAGCCAAAGCCACCGTTCATGTGGGCGAACACGATGGTTGGAAACGGGCCCGGACCTGGCGGCTTGCGATAGCCGATCGGCGCGTACACGCCGTCGAGTAATTCCACGAACATGATGTTCACCGGAATATTCGATCCCATGACCGGCTCGGTAACGCTCGGCGCAATCGCGGACGCGGCTCGCGGCACGAACAGCCATGCGGGGTCCACGCTCTGGTTGGGTCCTCGCGTTTGCGCATGAACGCTCCCGAGCGCCAGTAAGCCAACGAAGATTAAAGTCGGATTGCATCGCATCGAAGTCCCCTTTGAGATACTTATATTCGTGGCACTCGCTACGCAGGCGAGCATCGTGGTGCGGGTGCGCGATGCCCGCGCGGCCGCATGAGTGGCATCATACCGTTCGGCCAGCTAGCCAGGAACCGCTGGCGGATACACCGGCCCGCCGCGGCCACTAGCGGCCGGCGTCGCCGTAGCTAAAGTAGGTCAAATTGCCGTCGTATATTATTGATAATTATCATATAAACTGGCGCATCGGACTGCGCAAGCCGCGCCCACAGAAGTGCACCGGCGCCGCCCACCGAGCGCCTGGCGAATCGCCAAGCGCTCGGTAGCGAGCTCATCGTTTCGTAGCTACCGCCGATTCATCGTCACGCTGGTATCGGTGTCCTTGGGCGGCACGATCGGCAGCACGATATACGATGCCCGGTCACCGCCGGTATACACGGTGTTGTTGCCGAGGTTGTAAGCGGCAAAATAATGCGAGCCGTCGTGCGCGTTGACATCGAGTCGAATGCGCGAGCCCGCCTCGAATACCATGCTCGTCGCCCAGATTTCGACTTCGATAGGCACAACCGCGCCGGGAGTGAGCTTTTGCTCCTCGTCATGGGTGTGATACGGCCGGTACGGCGTGGAGAGCTCCGGATCGAGCTTGCGGTGCGATGCCTGCAGGATCCCGCGAGTCGCCGTAACCACACTGCCGTCTGGATTCATCTTGCGCAGGTAGGCGAACACATCTAGATCATCCGTTTCCGAGGACACCCACATCACGAGGTTGATATGCCCGGTGAGTTCGACATCGGCTGCGAGCGGCTCGGTCGTAAAACTAATCGTCGGCAGCCGCCGGTTGGCCCGGCTATAGGCCTCCGGCCCGGAGGCATAAGTTATTTGACCTTGGCGACGCGGAGGACTCGAGCTCAAGCGCACGTCGTGGATCGCATTGTCGACCACACCCGCGTCATCGGCAGTTAGGTAATACGTCGTGTACTGCGTGCGCGCGAGCGGCCACTCGTTTTCGAAACGCCAGGTGCACGCTTCCTCGCCCGTACGGATGCAGAGCTTCACGGGTGGCTCATCCATGATTCCCGTATCGATGTCCTTGAGCCAGTAGTCATACCAGCGCAGTAGCTCGTGCTTACCCTCGTCGGAGTAAAAAGCGTCCGTATGCCCACCCGTATGCACTTGCAGCTTTTTGACGGCGGACGCTGAGCGAACGTAGCCATCGATGTTGCCGCGTAGGTGATGATTCCAGCCTTCCCAGTTGCCGGAGCTGTAGAGCGGCACCGTGATTTGATCGAACTGGGCGCGCGCTTTGACTTGGTCCCACCAAGGGCTATCCA
>Ga0326597_10004197_pt1 | contig 20337 bp, 16 predicted proteins | sample RVTome_12_FD_203789 | JGI IMG/M metagenome (GOLD analysis project Ga0326597, IMG submission 203789) | Soil microbial communities from uranium-contaminated site in the Upper Colorado River Basin, Wyoming, United States - RVT100D185 | ecosystem: Environmental > Terrestrial > Soil > Contaminated >...
GTTTCGCTCGTTTATCCGGCCGCCCATCACACGCGGTTCGAACACTCGCTCGGTGTCTATCGCATGGCGCTGCTTTATCTCAAGCGGCTGTCCTACGACGATCGGTTCGCCAAGGCGATTTCGGTTCACGATGCCGAGGTCTTTATTGCCTCGTCGCTCCTTCATGATCTCGGGCACTGGCCGTTCTGTCATCCAATCGAAGACCTGTACCTCGTGGGGGTGCCGCAGCACGAGCTGTTCGCGAACAGCTTCCTGCTCGAAGGCGAAATCGCCGACGCCTTGCGAGACGACTGGGGCATTAACCCGCGCGAGGTCGTCGCTCTCCTTTCCGAGAAGCCCCGCGACGCAAAGTCTTGCATCTTGCACAGCATGCTGTCAGGGCCGATCGACGTCGACAAGATGGATTACCTGTTTCGCGACAGCCTGCATGCCGGCGTTCCGTACGGCCAGAATTTTGACCAACAGCGTTTGATCGGCAGCTTATGTTTGAATGAAGACGGCGATGGTTTGGCGATCACCGAGAAAGGGCGGACGGCCGCCGAGATGATGGTCTTTGCTCGTTACGTCATGTTCAGCGAAGTCTACTGGCACCATTCGGTTCGTTCCGCGACCGCGATGTTGCAGCGAGCCTTTTATTTGCTGTACGCCGATCTCGATCTCGACTCGCTGTTTCGGCAGCACGAACAGCAGATGATCGACGAGCTGATCAAGGCCGCGGGCACCGGACCCGCCAACGAACTACTGGACGGTTTATTTGGTCCGACGCGTCGACTCTACAAGCGGTTGGCTCAGTACAGCTTTTTCCAAGAGCGAGACATCTACGACCAACTAGCTCGCCGCCCTTATCCGTGGCTGGTCAGCTGTGCCGAGCACTTCACCACCCTGCTCAGCCGTGAACTCGGTCGCCGCGCCGCGCCGCATGAGATTCTGTTCGATGCGCCACCGATCAAGTTGGAGGTCGAATTCAACATCGAGGTGTACGATCCCAAAGAAGCTTGTTACCGGCAACTTGGCGACATCTCGCCGGTCGTCCGCACCTTGGCGCGTGAACAGTTCGACGACTTCGTGAAACGAGTACGGGTGTTCGCTCACCCCGAACTTGCCACCGGCATCGACACAACTCACGACGTCAACGGCTTGCTTCGCGAAGCAATTGCCGTGACCAGCGGAGCAGCCGCGCGATGAAGATGGCTGGCAACACGTTCTTGGTGACGGGAAGTTGTTCGGGACTCGGCGAGGCATGTGTTCGCAGATTCGTCGAACAAGGCGCAAATATTGTCGCTTGCGACATCAACCGCGCGGCGGGCGGGACTTTGATGGATGACCTCGGCTCGCGGGTGTTGTTCGCCTTGACCGACGTGACGTCGGCCGAAGCGGTCGAAGCTGCGATCGCCGCCGCCGTCGAAAACTTTGGCGGGCTGCATGGTGTCGTTAACTGCGCGGGAATACTCGGGGCGTCGCGAGTCGTCGGTCGCGACGGGCCGCATGACCTGGCGTTGTTTTCGCGCGTGATCGAGATCAATTTGATTGGCACGTTCAACGTGCTGCGGCTTGCGGCGCAAGCCATGTCGACGTTCCAGCCGAACGAGCAGGGCGAGCGCGGTGTGATCGTGAACACGGCATCGGTCTCGGCCTTCGAGGGACAGCTCGGCCAGGCTGCTTATGCCGCGTCGAAAGGTGGCGTCGCTTCGATGACGCTTCCGATCGCTCGCGAATTGGCTCAGTTCGGCATTCGCGTCGTATCGATCGCTCCCGGGATCTTTAACACCGCGATGATTGCCGCAGCGCCCGAGGCGGTTCAAGAGTCGCTCAGTGCCCAGACCATTTTTCCAAAGCGATTGGGCGATCCCGCGGAATATGCGGCCTTTGCTCAACACATCATCGAGAACCCAATGCTGAATGGTTCTGTACTCCGTCTGGACGGAGCGATGCGGCTGCAGGCGAAGTAGCAAGTTGCATTGAAGGTAGATGGTTCGCGATTGCGGGTCGCACTTCTTTAGCTTGCCAGCCACCCTAATTGATCATCCTGGCAAAAATGCTTGTTTCGATGAGCGTAAGTCAGCCGTAGCGAAAGTGTCAATCAACCGACACAAAGATCTCGCGGAGCACTTCGGAAGCCGTTTCCCAACTCTCAGCCGCCGCGTCGAAGTCAACATTCATCCAACGGATCGGCTGATCCGCGAGAACTCGCGACTTTGTCGCGACATTCGGATTGATGGGGAACTGGGCGCTGCTGCCCGTGGCGAGCCGCATTTCGACTTCTGGTGCGAGCAAGTAGTCGACTAATCGTCTTGCATTCGCCGTATTCGAACCTCCCTTGATGATGCACAAGCTATTGGGAATGAAGAGCGATCCGAGTTCGCCTTCCGCTTGATCGGGAAAGATGATTGCGACGGGCATACCGTTGTCGATTTCAATGATCGCATCATCGGTGTCGGTAATGCCAAAGGCCAGCTGTCCACGGCCGACCGCGGTGGCGACTTGCTTGTTGCCCGACATGACCGCGGCATTTTGTCGGATCGCGCGGAAGAACTCAGTCGCCCGCCCGTCGCCCCAAGCGGCAAACAACACTGCCGCGTGCGTCGCCGTTGTTCCGAACAGCGGCTTCGCGATGCCTACCTGCCCTTTCCAATTCGGATCGGTTAAGTCGTGGATGGAAGTTGGGAAGGCGTCTCGTTGGACAAGCTCCGTGTTCACGATTAGCACGCGAGCCCGAGCCGCTAGTCCATACCAATCGCGCGCCGACGAGCGGTAGTTCTCGGGAAACGCGTCGGCGTTCGGCGAATGATAAACGTCCAGCAGCCCCAGCTTCTTCAATCGCAACGTATGCAGGATCTCGTTGTTCCAAAAGACGTCGCAGCGCGGACGTTTCTGCTCCTGAATAATCGCACTCACCAGGCCAACGGTCTTTGTCGACTCGACGTCGTATTTGTCGAGCACTTGGATACCGGTGGAGGCTTGAAAGTCGTCCAGAATCGGCTCGGAAAACTCGCGATCGAGCGCTGCGTAGACAACGACCTCCTGCTTGGCGCGCGACCAACATCCTGTAATAGATGCCAGTAAACCCAACAACAAACATGCGAGAAAAGGCTTGCGAGTCACGAGAGATGCTTTGTTCCAGGAAGTACGTCAATCTTTCCAGCCTGATCTGTCAGCCTGGAAAGGCTGACGTACGGGCGCAGCACAGACAACGACCGACCAGCTAGAATAACGTTCGGGTTTCCGCTTGACCATGTCGCCTGGAGTTGCCGGCCGATGCCGCGTTCGCCGAGATTGATTGCGACGCGTTGGCTGTTGGTGGTGATACCTGCGTTGGTCTCGATGGCTACGATCGGCTGTGGTGGTTCGAAACCGGAGCCCAAACAGACTGGCAATCGATTGGCAGAGGCTGGAATCGCCGTGAAGAACGAGCAGGCTTCGTCCAATGCCTCGAATCCGACGAGTTCACCTCCGCTTCCGCCTGACGAACCGCCGACTCGGATGCCGCAAGATCGGACTCTCGATGAATTGTTTGAGGAAGCAGGGAGCAAGCCATTCGGAGAGGCGCCAAACATCTTGGCGACGGACAATCCTGCGATTCCTCGAATCGACGAAGAACGAGTTGTGGCAGCTGGGATTCGCAAGCTCGCTGGCAAACATCTGACGTTGTACACGGATCTGCCGGAGGCACCGGCGGTTGAGGAATTGCCTCGGGTCTTTGATGCCGCGATGCCACAGTGGTCGGAGTACTTCGGTGTCGATGCGGCCGCCGCCGAGTCGTGGCGACAGGTCGGATACTTGATGCAAGACAAGACGCGTTTCGTTACCGCGGGTTTGTTGCCGAAAGACCTGCCGACTTTTCTACACGGCTATCAACGTGGGTCCGAGTTGTGGATTTACGAGCAGCCTTCCGATTACTATCGTCGCCACTTGTTGTTGCACGAAGGAACGCACGGCTTTATGAAACGGTTCCTTGGCGGTGCCGGTCCCCCCTGGTACATGGAAGCGACCGCCGAACTGTTCGGCACGCATCATTGGCACAACAAGCAACTGACACTGCGCTGGTTCCCGGAGGACAAGGAACTGACGTCGTTTTGGGGACGCATCAAAGTTGTGCAGGACGAGTTCCGTGCCGGGAATGGGCGGGCGATCGAAGACATCTTGCGTTATGACAAGACCGCGCACTTGCAAGTCGAACCGTACGCCTGGTGTTGGGCGGCAGCCGCGTTCTTCGATTCGCATCCCGTGTACCGTGATCGCTTTCGCGAACTTCGCAAGTTCGCACCGGACGATACGTTTTCCTTCTCACAGCGATTCTATGATTCGTTGCGAGACGATTGGCCCAGCGTTGCGAGACAGTGGCACGTCTTCATTGCCAACATGGACTACGGGTTTGATGTGGCGCGGGAAGCGATCGACTCAAAGCCCGCAGTCGACTTGTCGGCGGAAGGTGTGACCGTCGCAATTGCCGCGGATCGTGGCTGGCAATCGACTGGTTACCGACTCGAATCCGGTGCGAAGTACAGGCTCGAAGCCACCGGTCGCTATCAATTAGCGGATCAGCCAAAGATCTGGTGGTGCGAGCCGAACGGCGTCACGATCCGTTACCACAAAGGGCTGCCGCTCGGCATGCTGCTGGGGGCGATTGTCGACGAGTCGGCGCCCGACGGCGGAGCCATTCCGCTGGTCACTCCGAAAGCGATCGGGCTCGGTGGTGAGTATCCGATCGAAGATGCCGGCACGCTGTATTTGAGGATTAACGACTCGCCCGCCGAACTCAAAGACAATGCGGGTGCGCTCGAAATACGAATTACCAAGCTGCCCCCGAGCTAGATTTCGTCCCTCATTGACGAACTTATACTGAAGCCCAACAATGCAGGACTTACTCGTACATTAGCCTTTCTAGGCTGACCGGTCAGGCTGGAAAGCCTGACATACTTTCAACTTGTATACGACTGAGCTACATGAATCATATCGAAGCAGAAGATCCTGACGTGTGGGCCGCGATTGCAGCCGAAATCGAGAGGCAGCGAGACGGTTTGGAGATGATCGCGAGTGAGAACTACACCAGCCCCGCTGTCATGCAGGCGATGGGCAGTGTGCTTACGAACAAGTACGCTGAGGGCTATCCAGGGCGGCGATACTACGGCGGATGCGAACACGTCGATACGATCGAAACGTTGGCCATCGATCGAGCCAAGCAATTGTTCGGCGCCGAACACGCGAACGTGCAACCGCACTCGGGATCGCAAGCCAATATGGCAGTCTACCTGACGGCACTCCAGCCCGGCGATACTGTCCTCGGATTGGATCTGGCTCACGGTGGTCACTTGACGCACGGCATGAAGCTGAATATCTCCGGCCGCTTATACAACTTTATTAGCTACGGCGTCACGCGCGACACAAACCGGATTGACTTCGATCAAATCGTCAAGCTGGCTCGCGAGTACAAGCCTAAGCTGATCGTCGCCGGCGCAAGTGCCTATCCGCGCGAAATCCCTCATGGACGGTTTGCCGAGATCGGCGAAGAAGTCGGCGCCAAGCTGTTCGTCGACATGGCGCATTACGCCGGACTCGTCGCGGCGGGTCTACACGACAACCCCGTGCCGGTTGCCGACTTTGTGAGTACGACCACTCACAAGACATTGCGCGGCCCACGAGCCGGATTGGTGCTGTGCAAGAAGGAATATGTGAAAGAACTGAATCGCAGTGTCTTTCCCGGTCTGCAAGGCGGCCCATTGATGCACGTCATTGCCGGCAAAGCGATTTGCTTTGGAGAGGCATTGCGCCCGGAGTTCAAGCAATACGCCCAAGCCGTCATCGACAATGCCAAAACATTGGCTGAGGTACTTGCTGGCGGCAGATTGAAGCTGGTTAGCGGCGGCACGGACAATCACTTGATGCTGGTCGATGTCACGCCGTTGAACATTGGCGGCAAGATCGCCGAGGAATCGCTCGAAGCATCGGGCATCACCGTCAACAAGAACATGATCCCCTTCGACGAGCGAAAGCCGGTTGATCCTTCGGGAATCCGAGTCGGCACGCCGGCGCTGACTTCGCGTGGAATGGGAGTCGACGAGATGCATCAAATCGGCAACTGGATGCTGGAAGTTCTGAGCAGCCCGGAGGACGGGAGCGTGCGAGCAAAAGTCCGCAGCGAGGTTCGGGAGATGTGTGAGCAGTTTCCGGTGCCAAGCGATAAGGAACTGTCCAAATCCGAATGACCAATGACCGACGTGTTTGTTTTGACGTTCACTAGCCAGCAGCCACTCCGCCCATGCCCAATCGAATTCTGATCGCCGACGATAACGAATCGAATCGTGAATTGCTTGACGCCTATTTGGCGGGGATCGATTGCGAAACCGGGATTGCGGTCGACGGCCAAGATACGCTTGACAAGGTCGCGTCGTTCAAGCCCGACCTGATCCTGCTCGACATCATGATGCCAAAACTCAGCGGCTTTGAGGTCTGCAAGAAGATCAAAGAAGATCCCGCATCGAAACAAATCATGATTCTGATGGTCACGGCATTGAACGAGCTGGGAGACATCGAACGAGCGGTTGCAGCAGGGACGGATGACTTCCTCTCCAAACCTGTCAACAAGGTTGAACTGACAAAGCGTGTGCAGAACATGCTCCGTTTGAAAGACATCTCCGACGAGAACGAGCGACTTCGCCGTTACATCGAAGAGATGGGAGACGACCGGGGCGAGGACGAACCATCGGAGAGCGAGGACGATTCCGACTCGAACGAAGAGACGGGCGAGAACCGAGGCCGGGACACTTAAGATGTCACGCCTCGACCGTGATCTGGAAACGAAGCTCACGGACTTTGCTCTCGCGCTAGTCGATCAGCAGAAGGCTCGCGTCGCCGTGCCTCCGCAGCGCAGCTCGACCGGTTTCTGGTTCGGTGGCGGCAATATGGTGGAAGACGCGGAGGGGCGATTCTATCTCGTGGGGCGATACCGCAATTTTGGTGATTCGCGAACCGGCCTGGGGGCTGGCGAACGAGGACTGGAACTGGCGATCTTCCGCTCCGACGACCGCGGCCAGAGTTTTCAGAAGCAAGTCAGCTTTTCGAAGCCGGAACTCAATGTGGGTGATCGTTCTGTGTTGTCGATCGAAGGGAGTGCGCTCCATTTTAACGAGCAGGGCGTTGAGCTATTCGTCTCGACGGAGAAAGCGGGGATCGAGTACCCGGCTGAGTTTCAATCGTTCTTAAAGCCCGGCGCTGGTGTCTGGACGATCGAGCGGCTTCAGGCGGATTCGATCGATGAGCTGAAAAACGCCTCGATTGAAACAGTGCTTGAATCCATCGAACCGGCGGTGCTGCACGTGAAAGACCCTGTCGTCTATTCCACGGCCAGCGGCGATCTCGTGTTGATGTACTGCACGCATTCCTACTGCTGGTCCAGCTCGAACACGGCGTATGCGATGCGAGCGAGCGGCAGCGACGAGCTAAGCGAATCGTGCTTCAGTTTCTTTCCACGTGGTTTTGCGTGGGACATCGCGATCGCTCGCGGCACTTGCATTCTTGATGTCCCCCAAGTTGGTGTCTTCGCCAATCGGCAAGTCAGCTTGCTCTTCTATGACGGCGGCGAAGCGCTCCGCAACTTGGACGAACACGAGCAAGCGGTGAAACGCCCCCGAGGCTATTCGTGCGAGGAGATCGGCGGCGTCGCCTATTTCATCGGTGGTGATATGAGCCGCATCTATCGGCTCTCGCGGAACAAACCGCTTTTTATCAGCCCCTATGGCACCGGCTGCAGTCGCTATGTCGACGTTCTCGCGGCTAACGACGGGCTGTATGCGACCTGGCAGCAGTCGCAGGTGGATCTTTCTCAGCCATTAGTGTTGAACTTCGTGAGTAACGACGAAGTTGCGAAGCTTCTCGCGTGACGACTCCCAGCGACGATCAGCTGCTGCGAGTCATTATTCGTTTGGCGTAGGGTCGTCCTTCGTCATCTATCTTGTCACCATCGAGTTCGATCATAACTCGTTTGCGACGTTGGAGATCCGACAACTCCGCTGGGCGATCATCGCGCCGGATCGTCACGTCCGCTGGCACAACGACCTCGCGTTCGCCTCCTTCTCGCGTTCGAATCGTCACGATGCGCGATTCGACATCGACGCTCGAGACCATGCCCATCAGGCGGTTTCCGGCAACGGGAGGAGTCGCGGGAGCGGGACGTCCCGGAGGGCGCTTACCACGCGTGGCCGGTTGGCCGCCGCGACGTGCGTTGCCTCCGTCGCGATCGACTTCGAGATGGACGGTGTATTGCTGCGTGACGGGCTTGCACCAACCTTCCTGATCGTTGCAGGCAAAGTACTTGACGGTGACCTCGAACGAATCCGCGCCTCGCCCCGCGTCGATATCGAGCAGGAACTCGCGCGGATCTCCGTCCGATTCAACTTCGATATTCGGCGCTTCGCCTGAAGATGGCGAGATCGTTGCGTCGTCAGAGGTTTTCACTTCGAACGTCAGCGGCGCCGCCAAGTTGTTCCAATGCACGTCGTACAGCGGATCGAGATGGAAACCGAGATAGAGTTTTCCCGACCCAGTTTTCGTAACACTACTTTCCGCTTCCGCTCGCAGCTTGACGTAGAACGGCTCGAGCGAAATCATCGTCGGCTCGATCTTCAATGCTTGCATTTGGCCAGGCATCTTTACGCGAGGCACCACACCGGTCTTCGCCGCCTTGGGCGGTTCTGCTGTTTTCATGTTGAGATCAGCAACTGTGGTCGGTTGGTCGACTGCTCCCACAAGTCGCTCCAGGTCGCTCCGCAACTCGGCGGGTTTGCTCCACGAGCGGCGAACCGCGATCTTGCCTTGCGGATCGATGATGAACTCCGAATTTGGTGCATCGCCGAGCGCGTGCTTTAGGTCGTTCTCCATCGTATCGCAGATCCAAGCGATCTCGGAGCCGAGCGTTCGCTCGGCTTGTTTTACATGCATCAGCCGCTCTTTCAATGTGAACGGCGTGATATAACCGTTTGTTTCAGGGTGAGCCAGCGCTTTGTAGATGTAATAGAACTTGACGCCCTTGGGTGCATAGTCGCCATAGACCGTCTCCAAACTGGGGACGTTGCGGAGGAAGGGCGGTCACGTGAGGCAGCCGAAGACGAGTACCGTATAATTACCCTTTAGTTCGCCGAGCTGAATCGTCTCACCAGCTGCATTGAAAGCTCTGAGATCCGGCAGTTGCTCGCCGACCGCGGGCGACTTGCGATCGAAGCTTTGAATGACGCCGTCGCGAGCTGATTGGGCTTGCTTGGGTTGTCCAACAGCGACATTCGCTGAAAGCAAGCTGACGGCGACCAACGAAAAGATGAGACACTTCATCGCGACGACCTCACGGTTTCGTGTTAACTGCTGACGACGTATTAACTTCAACCCCCGTGCGCTACAAAGGTTTCGCTCTGTGTGAATGGGAAAGATCCGCGAGCGAGACTAGAATACATCGTTGCCCAAGGCGCTTTATGAGGAAAACAGCGGGAATTATCGCGTGAACCGACCGCCCCAGACGATTCAAGTAGCCTGTCCTCAGTGCCAGGCAACCATCTCGGTGCCTGCTGCCTCTGCCGGGACAATGATCACCTGCTCGGATTGCCTGGAGGATTATGTCGCGACGCCCGTGGCAAAGCGAACCAGTTCCCCCAACTCGCCCGCGCCGCATAAGTCGGCGGCAGTTACGCCCGACACCGACGAGGACGCACTTCAGCGTCTCTTGAATCCGAGCCTCGATGTCTCGCTCGCGGAGCACGAAACGATCCGGCTTGAAGATGATTTGTCGAGCGACGTTTACCCGGCGAAGAAGAAGCGAGTCATCGAAAGTGATTACGAATTCAGCGTGGCATGTGTGATTTGTGGCACGCGACTCGATGTGAACGATTCACTGATCGGTAAGAAGATCAAATGCCCTGACTGCCACAACGCGATCGAAGTTCGGACGCCTCCACCCGACCGGCGCCGCGCTCCGGTTCACGCCGCGCCTGGCGCTTGCGATGAAGATGACTTCGGTCTTGCGGAGGCGACCGATAACGCAGCGTTAACGTCTCCCTATCATTCGCTCGCCAACGACTTGTTGGCCAAGGCAGAGTCCGAGGTCGCACGAGAATCGCCGACAGCTCCGCGCCAGCAACGCTCCCCTGTGTCGGATTCACTGCAACGCGCCAAGGAATCGCTCGACGAAGCCGACGAGCAGGAGCGACCGAAGCTGCCTGCCGCGCCGTTTCGCACGGGCGTTTTGAAGTTCCTGATTGATCCGTTGACGATCGCTCGCCTGCTCGTGCTGGCATTGGTCCTTTTCGTCGAGCTGGGCGCCGCTCAAGCATCGATCACGAGCGCGGAAGGTGGCCCGCAGTCACAGTTCGTTGCCGTTCTGTTCCGAATGTTTGCGATCACCGTGGGAGCCATGTTTGCAACCAATCTTGCTGTTAGCCTGTTGGGGATTCTTCAGGACACGGCCAACGGCAAGGACGCCATCGAAAGCTGGCCAGACGTCAACTTTCTGGACTGGATTGGCGAAGCCTTTTATATCTTCAACGGGCTCTTCATGACGATCTTTCCCGCATGCGTCGCGGCGAAACTACTCAATTTGTTTGGTGCGTCCGATAGTTTATTTTGGTTTGTCTGCATTGTCGGAAGCTCCGTGGGGATCTTGTTTTTCTTCCCATTTGTGCTGGTGTCGATGCTCGAATCGGCATCACCGATCGTACCTGTCTCGCAACCGATCATCCGCAGCCTGCGTTTGGCTGGTGCCAGTTGGCTTGTCTTCACGCTGCTCTCGAGCTTGTTGGTTGCGGCCGGTCTTGGTCTCGTTGCGCTGCGAGTCTTGCGGCCTGGCCATTTGGCCATGAACTTCGTGATCGCCGTATTCTTGATCGTAGTCTTCGCGGTCTATTTTCGACTGCTCGGCCGGCTGACTTGGTGCTGTGACGAGGCTGTGTCGGCGGAAGACATACGCCTGGAAGAGGCTGCCGAAGCGGGCGAAAGGTGAGACAGAATCGAGCTGGCAGGGGAGGAACGAAGGCGTTCCAATCCGCTCGTCGCAAACTCCTTTGTCTAGGGGACTTGCGAGCATCGAGAAACTCGCTCGCCGGTTGTTGGTCGGGGCTAAAACTGGTAAACTATCTGGCTTCGTATTCTTGCTAGATCCCGCTCTTGTGAGACGCCTCGTTCTGCCGTGTGCGACGAGTCCTCATGAAGGTGAATTCGACCGAAAGGATTCCCGTTGTCGACCGACTCCAGCGACCCCAATGACCCGGAAAAAAAGTTCTTTCCCCATGAAAATCCTGGCACTCGCATCATCGATCTGCCGATCGAAGATGAGCTAAAGCAGAGCTACTTGACGTACGCGATGAGTGTGATCGTCAGCCGAGCGTTGCCAGACGTACGCGACGGATTGAAGCCTTCGCAGCGTCGCATTCTTGTGGCGATGAACGATCTGAATCTGGGGCCTGCTTCCGGCCGAGTCAAATGCGCGAAGATCTCGGGTGACACCAGCGGTAATTACCACCCGCACGGCGAAAGCGTGATCTATCCGACGCTTGTTCGGATGGCTCAAGAATGGAACATGCGACATACTCTGATCGACAAGCAGGGGAACTTCGGTTCGATCGCGGGGCTGCCTCCCGCGGCGATGCGGTATACCGAAGCTCGCCTGTCGGCCGTCGCGGCGATGATACTGGACGACCTCAAGCTCGACACGGTCGAGTACGTCCCGACTTACGATGAGCGGAACACTGAACCCAGCGTCTTGCCCTCGAAGTTTCCAAACTTGCTGGTCAACGGAGCGCAAGGGATCGCGGTCGGCATGGCCACGTCGATTCCGCCGCACAATCTGCGCGAGATATGCGACGCGGCGACGCGGTTGATCGACGATCCGGACGTAACGATTGACGAACTGATGGAGTTCGTCAAAGGTCCGGACTTTCCGACAGGTGGAATCGTTTGCGGGCGGAGTGGAATTCGGCGCGGCTTCCTGACTGGTCGATCGACGATCATCGTCCGCGGTCGCGCCGTAATCGAAGAGCCTGCGCGCGGGCGCAGTCGCATCGTCATTAGCGAGATTCCTTACCAAAAGACCCGCGATGCGGTCGTCGAGAAGATCGCCGAGCTGGTCAACGACGATCGAATCAAGGGCATCTCCGGAATTCGCGATGAGAGCGATCTCAAAGAGCCTGTGCGGCTGGTGATCGAACTGAAACGCGACGCCGACCCGGAAGTTGTGCTGAACCAGCTCTATCAGTATTCGCAACTGCAAGACACATTCTCGCTGAACTATTTGGCGCTCGTCGACGGCAAGCCGCGAACGTTGACGCTCAAAGAATTGCTTCAAGAGTTCATCCGGCATCGAGTGACCGTGATTCGTCGTCGGACGCAGTTTCTGTTGGCAAAGGCCCGCCGCCGAAAGCATACGGTCGAAGGCCTGCTGCTGGCGTTGGCAAACATCGACGAGATCATTCGTGTCATCCGCGCCTCCCGAACGCAGGCCGAAGCGAAAGTTGGCTTGATGGGCGTCGAGTGTCCGGCGGCGATGATGGAGCGAGCGCTCGGCGACGAGGGGTTTGCGCACTTTCAAGCGGAGCGCGGGCAAGCCGGTTCTTACACGCTCACGGCGGTTCAGTCGGATGCGATTCTGCGAATGACGCTCGGCCAATTGGTCAATCTCGAACGAGAGAAGCTGAGCGACGAACATCACAAGCTGCTTGAGGAGATCAAGGAGTACTTGCGGATCTTGTCGGACGACCAGAACATTCTGGACATCGTCAAAACGGACCTCGAAGAGATCAGGCGACGCTTTGGCGATGACCGCCGTACGGAGATCTCGAGCGAAGAGCTGGGCGATGTCGACATGGAAGATCTGATCACCGAAGAGACGATGGTGGTCTCGATCAGCCACGAAGGTTACATCAAACGTACGCCCGCAAGCACCTATCGGGCGCAACGCCGCGGAGGCAAGGGCCTCAAGGGCGCGAAATCGGACGACGAGGACCCGATTCAACATCTGTTTGTGGCCAGCACCCACGCCTACTTGCTGTTCTTTACTAACAAAGGGCGCGTTTACTGGCAAAAGGTTTACGGTCTGCCGGCGCTGTCGCGTGAAGCGAAAGGGCGTGCGATCGTAAACCTGCTCAATTTGGATGAGGGCGAGAAGATCGCGGATTGTCGCGCGGTACGAGATTTCGATCTGCCGGATCACTATTTGATGATGGCAACTCGGAAGGGTTTGATTAAGAAGACTCCTCTCGAAGCGTACAGCCGACCGCGACAGGGTGGGATTATTGCGATCAAGTTGCGAGAAGATGACGAACTCGTTGATGTCGTGGTCACGAAGGCCGGCGATGAGGTTGTCCTTGCGACCGCCGGTGGTATGGCGATCCGCTTTAGCGAGTCCGATGCGCGTCCGATGGGCAGGAATACCTCTGGCGTGAAAGGCATTCGGCTCGGCAAAGGCGATGATCTTGTTGGGATGGTTGTTGCTGATCCCGATTCGACGTTGCTAACTGCGTGTGAGAACGGTTACGGGAAGCGGACCAATTTTGGTCCCTCCATGGCTGTTGAAGAGGAAGTTGGCGAGGAAGCCGAGGGAGCGGCGGACGAGACGACCGCGGAAGGCGAAGACGAAGACGAAGTTAGTTCCGGCTCGCGTTATCGGACCCAGCGGCGTGGTGGAAAGGGCGTGCGAGATATCAAGACGACGAAGCGTAACGGCAAAGTCATCGGAATAACGCGAGTCACGGATGATGACGAGTTGATGATGATGACGGCTCGTGGAAAGATCCAGCGAATCGCGGCTCGCGAGATCAGCGTCATTGGCCGCAACACTCAAGGCGTTCGGATCATGAGTTTGGACGACGACAAGCTCGCCGCGATCGTTCGCGTGCCGCGCGACGAAGACGATGAAGTTGGAGAAGTTGGAGAAGTGAGCAGCCCAGAACAATCAGATCCTGTGTCGGATGCTCCCGAGTCGCCGGGTGAAACTCCAGCGAGTGATGAGCAAGGAAACTAGAAGCCTTACAGTATGACGGGCCTCCGAGCCCGTCGTGGTTCGGAATTGTCAATGATCGACGGCCTCGGAGGGCCGTCGTACGAAGATGATCAATGACCAAGCAACGCCGAGCATTAATTACCGGCATCACGGGCCAGGATGGCGCGTATTTGGCGCGATTACTGCTGGAGCGTGATTACGAAGTGCATGGTGTCGTGCGCCGGTCCAGCACGGAGACGTTTGAACGCATTAATTCAATTCGTGACCAGATTCGGCTGCATCAGGCGGATCTCTTGGATCAATTGTCACTGGTCCGCGTTATGGAAAAGTCGCAGCCGCATGAAGTCTACAATCTTGCCGCGCAGAGCTTTGTCCCGACCAGCTTCGAGCAGCCGCTTTTAACCGGCGAATTCACGGCACTCGGCGTCACGCGAGTGTTGGAAGCCATACGATTGGTCGATCCGGCGATCCGATTCTATCAAGCGAGCAGCAGTGAGATGTTTGGTAAAGTCCACGAAGAGCCACAGACCGAGCGAACGCCGTTTTGGCCACGCAGTCCTTACGGTGTTGCGAAGGTCTACGGGCATTGGATTACTGTCAATTATCGAGAGAGCTACGACTTGTTTGCATGCAGCGGCATCCTCTTCAATCACGAGTCGCCCTGGCGTGGCAAGGAGTTTGTGACGCGAAAGATCTCGGACGGCGTCGCGCGGATCAAGCTGGGAAGGCAACGCTCGCTAAAGCTTGGAAATCTCGATGCGCATCGTGACTGGGGATTTGCCGGTGACTATGTGCATGCGATGTGGCTCATGCTTCAGCAGGACGCACCCGACGATTTTGTAATCGCGACTGGCGCGAAACACTCTGTTCGTGAGTTTTGCGAAGTCGCGTTCGGTCATGCTGGGCTTAGTTGGCAGGATTACATTGAGATCGACCAGGCGTTGATCCGCCCTGCCGACGTTAACACGCTTTGCGGAGATCCTCGGAAAGCGCATCGGCAGTTAGGCTGGGAGCCGAAGGTCTCGTTCGCGGAACTCGTGCGAATGATGGTCGACGCGGACCTCGAACGCATTGCGAAGGAAACGTCGTGAGAGCCTTCATCACAGGTGTGACGGGGTTCGCCGGTTCGCACTTGGCCGAGCATCTGTTGGCGTGCGGTGACGAAGTTTTGGGAAGCTCGCTTCGTGGACAGTGGCCGCGTGGCGTTCCGGAGGCGGTTCGGCGGGGGGTTTCGATGTTTTCGTGGGATCTGACGACTGGCGCGAACGAAGCGACTCGTCTGATCGTCAATGAGTTTCGAGCGGACGTGATCTTTCATTTGGCTGCGATTAGTGTCCCGTCTGAGTGCGGGACGACAGAGCCGACGCCGCAGGCACTTGCCAGCAACGTCGGTGGGACGCAAGCGGTCACCGAGTTGTGTCGTTCGCTCACGGATCGACCGCGCGTACTGCTCGCAAGTAGTTGCTATGTGTACGCACCCGTATCCCTTAAATCGCCAGTTGTTTCGGAAAGTGCATCTCTCGCCCCGCAGCGTGCCTACGGAAAGACCAAGCTGCTGGCCGAACAAGAGTTTCGTCGCGCGATAGGCGACGAGGAACTCGATGGCGTCGTCGCCAGATCTTTTCAACACGCGGGACCCCGCCAGTCGCCTCGCATGATTCTGCCGGATTGGGTTCGTCAGTTCACTGCGTCGGACGCCGAACCGATTCGGGTTGGCTGTCTTGATACCTACTTGGATTTGACCGACGTACGCGATATCTGCCGAGCGTATCGCCAACTCTTGTTGGACGGACCGCGTGGAAACGTATACAACGTTGGCAGCGGGATATGCCGCAGAAGCGGTGATCTCTTGGAAATCATTCAAGGGTGTTTCAGTTCGCGGCGCGAAGTACTCGAGTTGGAGCCGGGACATCGCCAGCACCCGATTGCGGACATCTCGCGACTGACTCAACTGAACGGATGGAAACCGGAAATATCGCTTGAACAAACAGTGACTGACACTTTGAATTATTGGCTTGAGGAAGGAACAGATTCATGAAAATCGCGGTGGTTGGAACCGGATACGTTGGACTTGTCACCGGCACCTGCTTTGCGGACAGCGGTAACGATGTCACTTGCATCGATATCGATGAGGCCAAGATCGAGCAGCTCAATCAAGGAAAAGTGCCGATCTACGAGCCCGGTCTGTCAGAGCTGGTGGTCCGGAATGCCGCCTCGGGGCGTTTGCACTTCACCACCGACCTTGCCTCGGCGGTAAAGTCCGCTCAGCTCGTTTATCTCGCCGTTGGCACGCCACAGTCCGACGATGGATCGGCGAATTTGTCGGCATTGTGGGCGGTTGTTGATGCCATTGTACCCCATCTAGCAAAGGACGCCATCGTCGTGACTAAGAGTACGGTTCCGGTCGGTACGAATGCCGGCATTTACGCGCGGCTGAACGAAGCCACGGGGCGAGAGTGCGATGTGGCGAGCAATCCGGAATTTCTGAAAGAGGGTGCGGCCATCAAAGATTTTACTTTTCCGGATCGTGTTGTGGTTGGTGTCCGACGGCCGGAAGTTGCTGAGACATTGCATGAGTTGTACGCACCGTTCCTGCGCACCGAGCGGCCCTTCCTGGTGATGTCACCGGAGAGCGCTGAACTGACGAAATACGTTGCCAACGCGTTACTTTCGACAAAGATCAGCTTCATCAACGAGATGGCGAACATTTGCGAGCGCATGGGGGGTGACATCAACGATGTCCGCCGCGGCATCGGGCACGATCAACGAATTGGATTTCAGTTTCTGTTTCCCGGCGTCGGCTATGGAGGAAGCTGTTTTCCGAAAGACGTTCGAGCCTTGGCCAGCATGGCGAAGAGTGTTGGTGTCGAGCCGCGGATCATGAACTCGGTCGACGAAGTCAACGACAATCAGAAACATGTCCTGATCAAGAAGCTCGAAGCTCACTTCGACGGTCCGCTCGCGGGCAAGACGATCGCGATGTGGGGGCTAGCGTTCAAGCCGCGAACGGACGACATTCGCGAAGCTCCAGCGCTCGTGATGATCGATCGACTGCTTGAATTGGGCGCGTCGCTCCGAGTTCACGATCCGGAAGCGATCGGGAACGTGCGAGCGATCTATGGCGACAAGCTAAAGTACGCGGCTCAGCCGATGGACGTATTGGAGAACGCCGACGCCCTGGCGATCAACACCGAGTGGAGCGAGTTCCGGAATCCCGACTTTGACCAGATGAAACGGCGGATGAAGCAGGCGGTAATCTTTGACGGGCGGAACCTGTACGACCCCGAACAGATGCGCGAGCATGGCTTCGTGTATCACTCGATCGGGCGCCGTTCAGTCGAGCCATAGAGCGAGAATCGTGTCCTTATGGCGCGGATTCGTCAGGAAAATGCTGGCGACAACCCGCCGCAAACGCTAGTTGTCCGTGCGATTCGCACTAGTTCAATCGGTCGTCGCAGTCGAGCGACTAACGGAACTTATCGCACGAGCCAGACCGGCGAGTAGACGAAAGCCGTGGTGCCACTTGTCGGTGAAGGGATCCCGCCCCGAGCGAGGATGTTCGCGGGTTGCACCATAACCCGCTTGCTCGACTGGCTCCCGGTGAGTTTCACCTCCATGATGCGGATCCCGGCGAAACGGACGATCGTGTACGTTGCATTGTTTCCGGGACCAGTTACCTGACTGAAAATTGGTACGATGCGCGGCAGTCCTTTGATCGATTCCAGCTCGTCTTTAACTCCGGCGCTAATCCCGGTGTCGCCGTTCAAGGGAAGCTCACTGTTGTGATCGAATTCGAGTTTGCCGCCGTGATACGACAGGTCGGATGGAGAGACTCCTTCGACGATTTGCCGAGCGATATCCGCGGTACTGTTGTTGTTGCTGCCGATATCAATCGTTCCGCGATTGCCCGGGGAACCGGTTCCATGGGGATAGAGATTCAATTCGAGGATGCCGTCGCAGCCCGCCCGGACTTCGTCTGTGGCCGGATCCCACTTCCAATCGTCTGCCCCAATTCCATTGCAGAGATCGTTCCACGTATCCTGGTCCAAAGCGAAGGGCAACATATCCAGATTGCCGCTCGAGGGAGTCTGAAACCCTTTGAAGCTGTTCATGAGCGCGGCAGTGGCTTCGACTTCCGCGCCAACGCTGTCAATTCCCAAGACTCTGGCCATGAAGAATGGAATTCTGCCGTTCTGAGACTCGGTTCGTCGTACGCGGACCCAGACCGTATTCGGCGTGTTTATCCCGCTCACGTCGATCGATGCCGTGGGATCGGAGGGATTCGGCATGAAGCCGACGACGACATCTTCATTCGCGAGTCCTGGCGACTGTCGCAAGACTTGGTTCAGCGACGCGTATTGAGCTGCCCGAGCGCGGGCATTCTCTTCCATGACCCAGGCATTGCTGTCACCGGTCATCGCACCGATGTCCACCAACTCCCATGCCGCCGCTAATGCGGCTGAATCAGCGGAACGTTGCATTTCTTCTCTGGCCACATACAGGTATCCGAGATCGACAGCGAAAGCTAACATCGCCATGATCATAACCATCAGAAAGGCGCTCAGGACGAGGATATTGCCTTTACGTTTGCGACGAATGGGACGGCGGTGCATGATCTGCCTCAATATGAATCGGTGGAGTTGACGCAAAGCTTAGTTGCGAGTGTGAACCACTCGTTCCGTCGTATCTTCAATCACTTCGCCGGTGGCGAGTGTGGCGCGAACGCGCTTCAACACGAGCGACGTGACTCGGTTCCCGGCATACGCAACGCCGGAGTTCTGCACTGAGATGTCTGGATCATATCCGTTCAAGCTCTCAAGGTTCGTCGTAAGGCTTGCCTTGAGATAACCTTGACCGCCAAAGTTGCCCCACGTCGTCGCAGAGCCATTGGTGATCTCGAAAGTGAGCGTGCCGTCAGCGAGCGCGAGACTCTGTGTCCAGCGAACCGCTTCGTTATCGAAGGCGAGGACTCCAGGTGACGGGAACTTATGCGAGCTGAGTGGCTGCTCGCCATTCCAGACCTGAAGTTGCAGTCCACCCGCCGTGAACTCGGGTTGGCTCTGGTGGTTCAGTTCGAAGGCAGCGTGGAGCGAGCTGACATGTGATAGCGGCGAGATCGTACAGCTGACTTGCGGTGCCGCGCTGTTCGGGTCAGGACTCAAGACGACCAACTCCCAGTCTTCTTCGATTGCCACGACAGTGATTGGTTCGGAAGCGAATCCGGTTGCAGTGGAGACGACGAGGACGAGGAGGCAACCGAGTGCGGCAGCCAAGCGAGCCGTTTGCGCATACGGCCAACGATAGCAACGTGGCGTCATAAGAAGTACCCCAGGCTAGAGATGGGGACAAACAGCTGTGCAATCGCAAAACTGAGTGTCTCGATGTGAGTTCCTTTCGGCGGCCTGGCGATCTCGAACGAGACCCATGGCTTTGCGTCCCGGCCTCACGGCCGGTTTGCCCTTGTCGAGGAACTCTGCCCGAGTTCCAGAACACACCGAAGTGCTATCTAAATAGCTAGGTCAGAGATGCTGTTTTGTCAAATCGACAAATCGGAATAGATGCTGTGCGTAGTGCTCTGGCCATCGAGTGGCGCGCTGATTGGAGATGTGAGCGGTGTGCCTGAATCCGGCTCGACCTTGCCCGATTGTCGTTTGCTCGTAGCGACTTCGGGCGTAGTGGCTGTCGGCGAGCGAGTCGAATTCGTTTGCGAATCGTGTTGACGGAGACGTTCCATGACAATGTTGAAGTTTTCCGCAAACTCCGTCCAATAATCCCCGGGCCGGAGCGTAAACGCCGGAGGGGTCTTACCAGCAGCAAGTTCCCGCATGACTCGCTGCATTCGAACCATGGGCCCGGCAAACCGACTGCTCAACCTCAAGCAATCCAACAGCACAAGTGGGAGCAATAGGACTGACCCCAGTAACGCCGGGCCGCAGTTAAGCCATAACTGGGTGAACAGTTCGGAGGATGATTCCGGTTGTTTTGTAAAGAGGATCCAGCAAACCGCTATGAGCGTCACGGAAAACAAGCAGTAAAACCAATAGATTGCCGCGTGTGCCAACAATGTGCCTTGCAGCTGTTTGTCGGCAATCATCTGGTGTCGTCGTTTTCCGCCCGTCATGGTTTCTGTCCTTCACTAGATTCAGATAGCTGTCGCGCGCTGGCACGAAGAGCAACAAGAGTCTTTGCAACCGTAGCACACGGTTTAAGCGAGCCACCACGAAATCGAGGCGAAGGCAAGAACCTTTGTCGTCGTCTGATTTGACAAATGTGCAATCGCCGCCTATTTGTTTCAATGCACATCTAGTTTTTAACTCGTGCGGAACTCAGGCAGAGTTCCTCGAAAAAGGCAAAACCGGCCGTGA
>Ga0326597_10004198_pt1 | contig 20336 bp, 24 predicted proteins | sample RVTome_12_FD_203789 | JGI IMG/M metagenome (GOLD analysis project Ga0326597, IMG submission 203789) | Soil microbial communities from uranium-contaminated site in the Upper Colorado River Basin, Wyoming, United States - RVT100D185 | ecosystem: Environmental > Terrestrial > Soil > Contaminated >...
GTCAGCCTTTCAATATCTCTTGGCAACCAGCCGAACTCCCTGCATAAAACAAAATCGTTCCATACTTGCAAAGCCTCCTCCTCATCCTCATTCATATCAACCTTCGCGAACCCTCCGCAATGAATGATCTTCACCCATACTTTCGTCAGTTCTCGTCTTTTGTTTTTTTTTCAAAAATACCCGTTTTATCCATTAGCTCGGCGATATCGTCCTCACTCAGATACTTTTCAACATTCTCCAGACTCAGCTCAAGCGGCTTACCATCCTGATCCGCTAAGTTCCATGATTTAAAATGACAGAACAATCTTTTAAGCCCCTTCAAGAACATATCTTTCGAGTCCTTATTCTTATTCTGGAACTCTCGAGCTTCACCGACGAAGAGTGAGGTATACACCTGCATGATACCCCCCTCCAAGTCGGGTAATTCCACATCGATATACTTCCGAGTCTCTGTACTCGCACGAACAAGTTTTTTTTCCATAATCATAAAAAAACAAAAATATGAATATAAAACTAAGCCGTATAAACGGTTCCGGCATTCTCATTCTCTACCTTGATCCGAACAGCTCGACCATCACCAGTATCGTAAAAAGGGATCGCAGTGAACTCGACCACGTACAGATCATCTGTCCCCGTAGGAAGATTATAGCTCGTTAGGCGAAGATCGCTTACTTCGATGATCACCTTATACGTTGCGTCGTTCGTATCCGTAGCAGACACAATCACACCACTATCAAGAGTGATAATCATTGCTCGGCGTACTTGGCGAAGATACCGGTCACGGTCAGTGACATTCTCAAAAAACTTCTTGAAATTGAAAGTGAACTGCAACCCCTTCTCTCCAATATGTGAAGGTGTAGCACGCAGCGAGCCGTATCTTTGCTCAAGGTTGTTGTTGATCCCGAACTCCCAATCTTCCACATTCTCCTCATCAGCAGATCCGGCTGCTGCAATCGTCGCCCCGAACTGGAAAGCAGCATGGTGGAATACCGCAACATTCGGATCAAGGCTATAAACCGGAGTCTGAGGAACCAGCTCGACTTTTGCGTTATTGGCGATCGTGTATGAATTACCGAGGGTGGCGATCTCAATAGTCTTCGCAGACGTATCAATCGCAGCTACAGCGTCAGTCTCACTTTGGGGAGTCTCATCGAAAATATTGACCGTGTCGCTAGTCGTCAACCCTTCAACACTCTCAAGCTCAAGATCAACAGTGGAGCCGGCTCCGGCGTCCGCCACCAGATCGCTCTTCAAGAACAGACCATGAGCGATAGTGGTCAGTGCCAGGCCAACAATCCCATCATTAGCCGATAATGTAAGAGTATTCACCAACACCCCGAACGCCCGCTCAACAGAATAATTCTGACGGTTATTGCTCGTGTCGGTCAGGTTCCCCTTCCCTTGCTCCATCGTGAACCCCGGTAAAGAGTTCGCCGTTGTGATAGTGTGCCGGAAGACAGAAGCGTCAGTAAGTGAGGAGATATCAGCACTGGCGATAGTCCCCATAGCTCCGTAAAGGAAGAACACACATTCGTTATAGTCTAGATCAAGTGAGTACTGTCCACCAGTATCAACCTTCCCGAGAACCGGCTGTATCCCCACATGACGGTTGGATTGGATAGGGTTATTCTCGATCACTTCTTGATTGAATTGAGCGTCACCATCCTTGAACCGAATGAAGTTATCAGGTTGTACTGCGGTAGCGATAGTAGCTTCCTTAATGATTGACAGATACGAGAGTCTTGTTGAGGCCATAGTATTTTTATAAAAAAATAGAAAATAATTAGTTCAAAATCTTCTTCTTCTTCTTCGGTTTTTCTTCTTCTTCTTGATCTTCAACTTCTACTTTTTTATTTTCCTTCAGTTCAGAAACTTCTTCAAGACCCTTGGCCATCGCCAGTTGAGTCTCATCACCGGCGTTCAAGCATTCATACACTTCACCCGGAGCAATAGCAGGGTATCCTGTTATACATATTCTTTTTTCTGTCACATTCTTGAATTTTTTCATATTATGAAAATTAAAAAAATAGACATGCTGAAGCATGATTTAGGTTATTCGGCTGCCGACAACAAGACACTCAAGAACGATCAAAACCTCAACAGATTTAAAGGGCCGATCCGTACTCGGCTGATAATTGACCGATACAACCTTCGCAATCTCGCAAGTATTAGATCCGGATAAGGGAAGCTGAGGATTATTACGGATTATCCCGATGATACTATCATCATCTGTATTGCCTCCCGTGTTCCCCCCTACCATCAACCGCTGAGACTCTTTGAACTGAACTTTCTCGAATTTCGCCGTATTTTCAGCATCATCAAAAAACCTCTTGGCATTATCTACCAGCCTTATATGTACCGTATGAGTTTTTTGATCCAGGTTCATCCCCCGAAAATCCCAGCTCTCATCAGCAGCGTCAATGGTTATGGATGGCAAGCTCAACTCGGGGATCACATACGGATCACCATTGAATACGTGCTTGATATCGCTCAGCTTCTTATTGGGAACCGCCTTCGCTGTATCAAGCAGCTCTTTGAGAGCTTTTATTATATCGTCCATATAAATAAATAACTAAGGCAATAAATGCCGGACAATGATGGTTTTGATCTCATCAACCGTTCTTCGTTTAAACTCTACCAATTTTCGCTGGGGGAGTCTACTTGACGCTCTTCCGCTCTGGTGTTGTGCTGCGTATTTTGTGTTGCTCTTCAGTGCGGCAAAGTCTCCACTGAATGCTTTCGCCCAGTTCTTTTTCAGTTTTCCTGTTCTCACCAAAATCGGCCCGGGAGGAAACCCCAGTGCTGCCCGTTCAGCTAAGGTACGTCTTGAGAGTTTCGCCCATCTCGGCGCAGTCTCTGTATTCTTCCCCTCCTCACTAAATTGCCGATTTTTTTCTTTTTCTAAAAGATCAGAGATTTTTTTATTGCTCTTGCTTTCATCTTTTGCTCTTTTCTCAATTCCCGAGATCAAAGAGACTGCCGCTCGTGTTGATACAGAGAAGGCCATCAGTATTTTTGATCAATGGATTGATCGAGTATAGCACCATCATCATCCACGCCCTTGGCTGCAAATATCTTCCCTACTCCTCCACCTTCACGAGTGGTGAACTCTTCCCAGTCATTCCCGAAAAGTCTTTTTCTTCTTTCAGCAATTTCTTTCAAGTCTTTCATAGCTGATTTTTTCCTGAACGCCGCAGCTGTGATAGCGTCCTCATCATCCTTGTCAGCATATATCACTAACATAAGCATTCCCGAGGCTAGCCGAATCTCAATATCCTTCAGGTACAGATGAGCTGGACTATCCTCGAAGTTCGTATTGGACACCTTCAGCTCTTCAGGATCATAGACCTCAGCAAGTACAGAGAATATAATCCCAGCAGCACGCTCCCTGAACTCCTCAATAGTAGAATCATCGAGGTCAGAGTTCCCATTTTGTCCCGACTCGAATCGGATCTCATCGTCGGTAGTGAAGGAAGGTGCAGCCATTGTCTAGCAGGTTTAAACAATAATTGTGTTCATTTATTTTTTTTTATATTATCGAGGTTTTTTCGCAGAGATACAAATCCTTGATCAAGCTCACTTTTGAGGCTCGATAGAGCGCTCTTCATCCATTCCATATTAGTCTGGATCTCAGCCAGTTGAACCTTCAGCGCAACAATCTGATCATCTCCACTCTCTTGTTTTTTCATTCGCGACCGTAAGTTGCCCACGTCGTATATGGTTTTAAGTAGCGCCGTTGCGACGCCACCAATAAAAAGAATAATCGGCCAGATATCGATGAACCCTTCCATCATTATTTTTCGGATAAGAATTTTTTGAAATAGGTATTGTAAAAAACCTGTGAAGCAGCAAGAGATAAGCCAAGGTTTGCAAGAACCTCATGAAAATCAAACTCGCCACCTTCAGAGAACTGAACGAAAAAGGTTGATACCAACCCGGCAACAATACAAGCCCCGAAGGATATTGCATATCGCAGCCGAGAATCCAAATCCTTAAACCGATCAGATTGTAACCTCGAAGCAGCTACCCCAAGTAAAATTGATAGAAATTGATCCATGAGAATTTCTTAAAGATTATTGACATTTTTCACGTGTTCATACAAAACGCTCTTCATAGTCCCCGACGGATCTTCAACGTATATCTTCGAATCAAGAACAATATCATCAGTCACCTGCTGCTTAAAATAAGTTCCATCATGGTTTTTTATGGGTGGGTTCATAATCCAAAGAGGATTGTTGACCCGTAACTTCTCATTACCATCATACACATCCATTCGGATATACACCGCACCTCGTTTCGAATCCCTTTCTAAAATATAAAAATCCAAACCCTCATACGAAAAATGCTCCTTGCCATCTCGCCTCTCCAATGTGACATCCATCCAAGCATTATTCTTATATTCCATTCGGTCTTGAATTGATAGGCCCTCCATCTCTATAGCCATCGGCCCCTTCCCCGGTGGTTCTCGATACTCTTTTGAATCATCAAAAGCAACAATAATCCCAACACCCAATGCCACAATGGCTAATACCCCAGCGATATCTCTTTTATAGACTTCCATTTTTTATTCGTAAAATCGTGTGAAAAAATCCGGTGCTACTCCGGGCGTATACTCAATTGTCAGTTTTGGATCTTCAGCGGTTCCTGCCTGATCAGAAGAAGTATACCAGTATGAATTGCGACCCCCGAAACTCCAAGATCCAGTAAAACTATCTGCCGCCTCCCAGGCAAACTTGGTTGCATAGCCAGTTATCCCTTCCGGTTCGACATTATCAAGCCCCGCGCTATTCAAAGTCAGATCATTATACGCGGAAGCGTCATTGAACGAAAAGTAGTCAATCGACGCAAGCTCATCATTTTCGGAGTCATTAAAAGTAAAAATATCAACAAAATAACAAACCCCAACGCTGTTACAAGGCCACCTTACAACCCACAAATCATTTTCCCCAAGGTCAGCTTCCTTGAATGTGCCACTGAGCGATAGTGTTCCTGAGTCTATACTATCGAACTCACCAATGACCGAAGTATCAAAACTCATGAAACCTCTACTCAGGAGCTGGAATTGATCCGTATTGAACGAGGCTTGTAGCATCGCCTTAATCGGATTACTGACCATTGAACTCTGCGATGCTGTTGCCCGATTATTGATATCCGTGAATATCTCATCAACAAAAACAACCTCACCTATCCCATCCGCCGTATCTCCCGGGCCTTGGCTTTGCCCTTCCATAGGGTAGGCAATCAGTGTATCAGCGGAAGCTGAATAAACCGACGTTAAAAAAAGAAGAAAAACGAGAGAGATCGAAAAAAAAAGCTTCTTCATTCTTTCAAAAATTAAGGAGTTTTGAATCCAAGACGAACTTGTAGTCCAAGCGTGCCAGTACCAGCACCATCCACATCAACACAAACCTCGTCTCCTTCCACTACATCATCAGTGCTCGTATTGATTGTTGGAGCTGTAGCAGCAGACGAAGAATCTTTTTCGTTCACATCGATCGTAATGGCGACTGATAGCATATCAGCAGCGTCAGTAGCGTTATTGATCATGATACTTGGAAGCCCGGAAGATGAAGCAGTGAATACATGAGCGCCTACACTAATTAAATCCATGCCCCCGACCTCTTCAGGAACAACATAACATGCTTGTTTGTTTCCCGTGGCTAGAGACCCATCAATAGCAATCACATCGAAGCTGACGGTTTTTGTCACTGAATCATCAAGCGATCCCAAGTCCAAGTCCTTATCAGGAATAGTCAGCGTCCTTGTAGTGCCGGTCGTTAGACCCGACACTTCAAAATCAAGTACCTTGCTTGTGTCCCCCTCATCTACGATGGCGAACCCTGAATCAAGGAATGACTTTCCGCTCACAAGAGAAGCGGCTAAAGCAGTTCCAAGTGAGAAGAAAACTGCTAGAGCGATCAAAAATATCCGATTGTAGTTTTTCATTTTTTTAATAAATAATGGACTCAATGACGTTGCCTGACCCACTATCAGTTACCGCCTGATCAATTGTCACATCAATATGGTTATTATCGGATCCAGCCTCCAACGTGCAAGTATCAGCAGTTTCGAAATATCCACTCAGACGGTTTTTATCGCCCGTGATGGAAACATCACCCCTGTACACGTTCTCGGTTAGCTGGTTATTATCCCCACCTGAATTAATTGTTACTGTGTTGTCGAAGCTTGAATTACTTATCACATTCCCATCACCTGCAATAGTCAAGGGGTCATTGATATCACAATTCACACATTTGTTTCCTGTTGCCGAAGTATCCGACAAATCCAGTTCACCAACTTCAATATTCTGGAAGAGATTATTATCGAAGCTCTGAACATTGATATTGTTAGCAGGGCCAAGATCAATATTAGATAGTTTCGTATCGGTACCCTCAATGACTATATTGGCATTAGACGCAAAAAAATTATTCAAAACGGAGTTATTTACAGCTACGTTAACGCCTCCACTGGGGAACACCCTAATATCACTTCCAATACTACTTGTTCCCAGATCCAGAATTTTGAGACCACTGGAAAAATCACCGGAAAAAAATATTTTTTCTACTTTCCCATTGGTGACAGAAATAGTATTGCCAGAGCTTGCTCCGCCTCCCACAATCCAGATATTGGAAGCTTCACTATCCGAATCAGCAAAATAAATACCTGCTAAGCTCTGGTTAGGAACCTCAACTTTAAGATTGTAGTATGAAGATGAAGTCGTATTTTTAACAATCGGCGTAGTATTGGAAGTCGAGTTGTTATCAACGCGGATATTCTTAACGATTACCGTATCCACACTCGTTGCCCCTTCAACTAATGGTACAGCGTCACTATGCGCATAAGTGAGTGTTGATAGTGGCCATCCAAGGCCATCAATAACAAGATCAAAACCTGTAATGACAATATCGAATGTCGAAGCGTCCCAGTTCACATCAGATCCAATAAGAACATAGCTATTCACACCGACCACCATATCATCTGACTCCGTTGTGTCTTCTTCGATATAGATGAACTGTTCACTTGCATCGAAGGCGTCCTTAACAGTGGCATAATCACCGGTTGATCCAACTGTCACCCAATCCGAGAAGCCTGCAACACTATCAGTATAAGCCTTTATACTTTCCGAAGTTGCAAGAGTAGTGGCACTAGCAGTTGCCATTGTGTCATCGTCAATGACATCAGATACATCCGTTGTAGTCGGGAAGTCAAGATTGAACCCGTTCAAGTCAAGGTCACCCCCTAGCTGTGGTGTCGTGTCATCTACTACGTCTGACATTCCCCCACCAAGCCCATCAGATAAATCGTCACAATTCGATCCATCAATATAACATAATTCTGCCAGCCGAACAGTGGTACTACTCGGGTTCGGGATAATATAACTGCCGAAATAATCCCATACACTCGTCCCGAAGGGGAACGGGTTTTGTGCAGAGACAAGATGGTGTGAGCCTACCGCCAATACGATGGCAATCAACAGTATTGAGAAGATTTTTTTCATATGGTTTTTTTAACGGCGGTCACCGATGGGGAAAAGATAAGCATCAATGAATCCACTGGTATGACTAGCAGTCGGCACATAAATATTCAGCCATCTCGCCCAAGTCTGATTGATGATCAACTCCACCACTTCATTATCAGAAAAAGTATAGCCAACATCACCATTCACTGCCGTCTCATTGAGAGTGTTGTATGCTCTGACGAAGGTATACAGGTTCGTTTCATCAGCCGGATCGCCCCACTCCGGCTCTTCGTAGTTCATGGAGGCCAAGAGCCGTACATTAAGGATTGCCTGAGCTGCCGCCCCATCATCCTTCCCGATCAAGATAATTTTAAAAGTCTCGTAAAGTGAGACATCTAACGCTTCACCGAATACATCAGCAGCAGCAGCGTCACCGTCTTCAAGAAGTGTATGGCGTTTGCCTAGTCTACTCATTTTTAGATTTTTTTAAGAAATTTCCAGTGCTTTCGCCTCAACGAGCGCTTGCAATCCTTTGTCTTTCAGGCCATGCCCTTCGAAAGAATCACCGGGTTCAAAGACTTTGCCATTGCATGATATTCGACTGAGGACTACATAGCCTTTTTCTTTTTTCTTTCCCTTCTCACCTTTTTTCTTTTTTGGCTTTTCCTGAGCCTCAGAAACTTCCTCCACCTCTTCCAAGTTTTCTTCTTTTTCCATTTTTACAAATTTTTAAAAATTAAAATCAAAGACTAGTTCCATGCCAATACATGAATCACATCCGTATCAGCGAAGTCAGTCGCTCCTGTATCATCAATCTCAACTCTGTTCGAGGTTGAAGTGATTTGATTGGTCAAGTCACCCTTGAGAACTCCATTCGCATCATAGACCAATGCCAAGAACCCTGCCACTGTGAAGGGGAAGCTAATCCGAGCTACTCCCAGATTAAGTTCCGTCTGGTCTAGCGTATGAGTGATGAGTGACATTCTTCGACTTCCGGCAACTCTACCACTTCGAAGAGCAGCAGTATCCCACTCGTTATTCGCTCCTCCAAGTGTCTCTGCCAATGCAGTCGTATCCGCACTAGCAGCAACCGTTCCACCGGGTGAGTCGGCTGTCTCCAATAACATCTCATTACCCGATTGCAGGCTAGTGGCCTTCACGTTCTCCGTACCATCGTTATTGATGTCATCAACGAGTGCCGGAGTGAATACAGCAGGCGTAAGAGTCGACACCAGACCAACAGCAATAGTCGAGCCTCCATCAATACCATCTCCTTCGATGATATCATTAGCGTCGGCATGAGTAGCCGGCGTTGTGCCTGATACTCCACGGGAGAAGGTCACATCATCACCGTTGACCGCAGTTACCCTGAGCATTTCATTCTCAATTCTAATCAGTTTCCCCGTAGCAAAGGTGATATTGCTGTAAGAAGTCACAGCACCCGTGACGGTCAAAGGGTCAGTCGTGTTATCGAAGTCACTATTGGCCGTATCATCCGTTGTATCCGTATCAACCACTTCAACTTCATAGACATCAGATCCAATAGTGACCGTCTGAGCCTCTACCACATCAGAAGCAACTCGAAGAGTCCCCTTCGCTGGCGCACCTGCGTCATAAGCATGCGGATTGACCAGTCTATCGGAAGTAATTGATCCCGACTTCAGGATATCAGAGTCGATCGCACCAGTTGCGAACAGAGCGTCAACGGTTCCCTCAGTGAAGGCTCCCTCATCAATCTTTGATTGAAGCGTTGCCGTGTCAAAAAAATCAGCCTCAAAAAGTGCTCGTCCCGTACCATCAGCAGATAGTACACCGGCCACCAGGTCATTAGTTGATACTTCCCCCAGTTTCTCAAATTGGCAAGAGTCTTCATCACCTAGATTGACATACAGCGCATGGTTCCCTGCTGCTACATCCGTATCAAGGAATGTAGCTTGGCGAGCATAGCCGGACTCTGTATCAGTAGGCGGTGTCGTTCCCTTTGCTCTGGTCACATCCTGGCTTGAGTCCTTCGCCAGCACAATGACCTGGGTCGTATCCGGTGTCTCAATATTGCCCTTTTCAAGAATGTAAGGAACAACAACTTTTGTTCGGAATTTTATCATGGGTTATTTTTTAAAAAAATATGGTCACTAATTCACGGCGTTCTTGTACAAGAATGCTGCGTCAGTATCGACAATCAACACATCGAAGTTATCCGTACACCGCACAACGGTACTCTTGCCCCCGTTCTCTTCCCGAGTATCAATAGACCGTTGCCCTCTGAACCGCCCACCGGTACTAATCCGAGGTGTCCATGCAAAGCTAGGTTCCATGATGGTAGCCCGAGGCGCTTGATAAAACACACCGAAGTCCTTGCCCCATACATCAGCCTTTGTATTCGTTTGGCCTTTTTTGGAAGTGACATTGATATTATCACCAATGATCAATTCTTCAAGATCAAACAGTTCAGCAATAGCCCGTTCAATTGCGCTCTCATCTCTTGACCCTGACCCCACGAATTTGACCCGATCAACAATATCAGGATGAAATTTGATTTTTGAGAAAACGGCTCTTCCCATGTACGCCTTATTGGCACGTATCCCTATTTTTCCTCGCACTGCCTCAATAGCGTCCTCGATTTTAGAGAGTGGATCGCTATTTACGAAGTCAGACCATTGGTCACCTCCAGCAAGAGTCTCGTTATTGGTGATGGTTGCAGTCGCTGTCAACTGAGCAGCAAAAGCTACTTCAAGATCAAGCCACATGGTCTCGGTGACCATTATTGTAGCGTCTCGTTGAGCGTCATACGGAGCGTCATACTGATCGATCTCTCTGTAATCGATAGCGACCTCTACATCTCTCTCTTCAATATTCCAATTGGCCTGGTCAGTCAACTCGAAGGCCATTCGGTTCGAGCTTGCCCCATAAGCTCTGGTAAGGTTATAAGTTCGTAGATGATCATTGCTGAACCCTCGGACTTTTCCAGTTTCTTTTTTAACCGGCAAAACCGGTGCTATACGTTCCGCAATATATCGTCTATTCCGGTGGATATTCGACAGAGTAGATAATTGCGGATCTTGATATCCTGATGTTGGTGCTGGCATGGTTTAGAATTTAAATGATTTTAAAAATGATTCAAATCAGTCTAAGTGTGTCGCTCTCCGAACTGAATGAGCATAGACACCACATCATCATCCACCCCACCATCAAGTAGTATCCCAACATACTGTTCACCGGCAGCAGCAGCCGAAGCCTTGCCACCTGCTCCAGGCCGAACACGAGCGCCACGAGAAAGTGTTCCGCCTAATTTAACAAAACAAGTACCTGCAATTGGCAAAGGTACATGCTTCGCTACTGAACTTCCATCGATCCCTTTCGTTTGCAGCGGAGCAGCGAAAACTGCTTCAGCAGTCACGGCAGCCCATACAGCAGGATCAGCTGTATTCGGTGCAAGAAATGTGTACTGCTTAGAGTCCGCTGATAGATCGCTCTCAACTCGAGCACTAACAGTAGGCATTTCCGGCTGATTGATAATTGACGCTTTAGCCATTTTAATTTTTTAAAAAAATAATTGTAAAAGAAAAAAACCTACTTCAACCCGTGTTGCTTCATCAACTCATCTTCTTTCTGCATATACAGTTTTGAAATTTCAGAATCGGTCTTCGCATTCGCTTCCGCATAGTCAGCAGCCTCCCTTGCTATGTCCTGTTCTGTCATGCTCTCAGTGCTGTAGTTACTTGATCCGTGCCTTTTTAGATCAACTTTGGAAACGAGATCAAAAAGTTCAAAAAACTGTTTTTCTTTTGTTTCCGTTAAACCCTCAATGAATGAAACGACCTTCTCAGCATTCGCTTCAGTGAATCCAATAGACCGCTCTTGGCTGAGGGTACAATTTGCCCGGACACTCTCAACGATTCTTTGTTTCCGATTCTCCGCACGAGTCTTGTCCAGAGCCGATTGCAGATTTTTGATTGAATCAGCAAAACTTTTGTCCTTCTCTTTCAGCATTTCCTTTACTTGTTCCGAGCTGTAGGACTCTTCCCCATCTTCATTTCCATCCTCTTCATCCCCATCACTATCTTGAGACTCTAGTCTAGCCTTGAGAGCTTCAACACGAGCTTCGAACTTCATTCGCTCATTATCCTCAGACTCATATAACAGACCTTCGACCAAAACTATATCGCTGTCCAGGATTGTCTCCTTTGCTTCGATATGTTGGATAGTTTTTTCAAGCATTTTCATGTTTTGAAATGATGAATAAAATAAATTAACTGACTCACTCAACGATAGACTAGCACCCTTTATTCCCGGAACCTTCACAATATCCATCGCCAAGAACTCCAACCCCCGTAAAAAAAGTTTATTGTCTTCCCTCTCAAATTTATTGACATTCACTTCAATCGAGACCGAATCGATCAACTGATTATTGATCATGTCGATAATGTCCGGGTTCCTCTTCGTGTTCATGATCTCAGCCTCATAGAGAAGCTTCCCATCTTCATAACTGGCTTTTTTTATTCTTCCCACATTATTCATAACATCGCCGGAGTGGTTTAGGCCAATCGGCCGACCTTTTAAAGTCTTAGCAGATTTTCTCAATTCTTCAGCCTCATAGCTCACACCGTTACGGCTATCCCCAGCTTCAATTGCAATCCCCTTAATCTTAATACGATCAAAACCCTCTTTGCTCTCAAGAGTTTTGACTTTTTCAAAAGCTGAATTGAAAACCAGGTTTTTCATGATTGTCGGTTTTTTTCTCGATTTAAAAATCGACAATCATCAACTATACTATTCTTTTTTTAACTGACTTTGGTTGTTTTTGCAAGATTTTTTCATTCCATCACAAAAAAAACACAGTCCTTCATGAAAAATAGTGATCCTATTTTTTTGTGATATTCCGCACTTTTCACAAAACTCTAAATTGTTATTCACATCAGCTTTCATTTTTGAGTTTTTTACGTTGTAGTCGAGAAATCTTTTTTTCTTCTTCAAGATTTTCTTTTTTGATCGGTAAATAATAATCAAAGCTATTATGATGAATACCAAGCCCCGTAATCGGTGATGGTGTATCATCCCCCACCCTGCTCTGCCATTCTTCAATAGCCAGGATCAACCACAGCCAGCTTGCTGTTTTACCATCTTTTTTTAATCCCGATGGTCTCGGGATAACAACTTGCCCGGCTATCTTGAGCCGGTCAGGAATAACCATCTTGTAATCTTCATACCCATCTTTGGCTGATTTGTCATACACGAGTTTTTTAAAAAGTGCTCTCGCATGAGTGATAGCAGCCAACTTGTATATATTCCGGTTAAATGAAAAGCCTTTGACCTGTTTAAGTGCTTCATCAAGTGGTACTTCCCCTGCGAAGTTCACTTCGATAGCTTCTTTGATCTGCCGAGCAGAATTATCCACAACTGCTTTAACGTTGGAAGCGAACCCCCGAATAAAGGAATTGATTTTTGTTGAACTCGCTTCAAAAATATCTGAGCCTATGGCTTGTTGAGCCAGTGCAATACTCGGCTTAAAAAGTCTCCCTTCGGTTCGTTTGCTGAAGACTCTTTTTTGCCATTTCTCTGCTCTTCGATCAATAGATCGGAACATGTTTCGGATGAGTCTGCCATTGCCTTCAAGAACGAGTACCTCTTGCTTACCGACTTTTTTGGTTTTTGCTCTTCTGTATAAACTTTGAACGTCTTTACGAATCCCCTGCTCAAACTGCAATCCCATTGGAATAAAATCAGAGTAGAATACTTGTTGGATTGATCGTTCATTCTCAGTGATTATTTGTACAAACTTTTTTTCTCGTTCAGAAATTTTTATTTCACTTGTGACTTTATTTTTTTTTTTACTCTGTTCAAAAATCTCTGTTGAGTCATAAGACTCCTTGTCATTATCGGTCTTCTTTTTTTTATCCCTTGTGGCCAAGTCACCGACCTTCGTATCACGGCTCTCTTCAGGAAGCCCGAAAAAATCACGTGTCCATCTCACATCATTTTCTCCTGAGTCCAGGAATCCTGAGTCGGCTAAGGTCTTCAAAGTCTCCGCCATTTCTTTCAAGTTCTCGTTTTTGATTTTGTTCACCTCCAGAAAAGGGATTTTGGCCGACTCCCCGAAATTGATTTTGACCAGCTCTTCAATATGCTTATTGTACTCTTCCACGACTTCTCGAGCCTCATGTTCAAGTGATTGCTCGAAGAAGTTTATTTTTTTCTCGACCATAGCAAAAGATCCGGTGGAAGTAGAACCCACATTCAAAAAGTCAGCCAAAACCATCTTCACCAATTGCCGGTCATGATGGTCTATTGCCGCTTGAACCTCAGCCATCGCTCCTGATACAAGCTCAAAATCCCATTCATCAGGTATAACCGCATACGTCTGTCTGCCCGAGGTGATATCACCTAGCCACTCTTCAACCTCACTTTTTTTTGATTCTGAAAGTGAAGTTTTGACCTTCAGGAGTGGAAATCCAACTCCCCACCGCTCAGCACCAACCTCTTGTACTTGATACAGAAGATTTTTTGTTCGCCAGTGGATAAACCCCGACCGAAGCATTGATACTCCTCCAAGGTTACCGCCTTCCTGTTCGTTCGTCAGTAGGATGAGTTTTTCGGCCGGAATTGATATATTCCCGGCCCTACTACTCCCATCCCTTTGTTTGTTTTTTGGATCTTGTGGCTCAAAACTACTGATATTCTGCTGCACTCCGGCTTGTCCATTCGCCATCTCCCACTTGTAGTGAGCGAACGGATGGCGTGCTTCCCAGTCCAACCAGTAGAGCCTACCATCATTACGGTTTTTATCCTTCCCGAAAATCTTTTCATAATAATAAAATCCATAAACCTTCTTTCCCTCGATCTGTTCTTTTAAGCGAGAGAAAAATTTGAGTTTTTTAAAAAGGTTGTACTCGACAAATTCGATAATCTCATCCGGCACATTATTCTCACTGCCATCAATATACCAATTGGCTGATAGCAACGGCCCACTCATAGCAGCTAGAATGCTCTTGATTGACCCATCCGTTTTTCTCATCTCATCAAACTTTCGGTATCCGGTCTGCCCCCTCAAATTATTGTTTTGCTCAGTAAAAAACTCTCCACCAAAATAATCTATTCCCATTTTGCCAAAAACTGCCGTCTTGTCCGACTTATTGAACCTACTTCCCAGCTTGCGCCAAAATCCTGTTAGTGCATTTGCCATTAGTTTTGGGTATTTCGTGATGTTAGTCTAGCATTCGACTTTGCCCTCGACAAAGTAAAAGACCTTGCCCGAGAGTATTCTTGAGCGATCCATAAAGCAATTCCAAGAGCGTCTGCGAAGTCCGGGGAAGGTATACCTCTTTTTCTCAGCTCTTTTTTTTGCTCGATCATGATTTTCTGATCGTTCGTGTAGCCGTATCGTACCGAGGTCAGATCACCGACTATATTCCCATCCTCCAGTATCCCCACTTCCCCATCCTCAAACAGTCCTCTCATATACCACATTATTTCAGCTTTTTTGTTTGCGAACTTTTCAAAATCTCTGGCCTTCGATCCAAAGTTCAAACCAACAATGCCCGGCTCAACACCTAAGGAAGTCTGGAAGCCTCGAAGACCATCGGTCACTCCTCCCCCCACTCCCGTATCATCAATCCCAACAGCAAGTACACTTTTGTATTTTTCGCAAAGTCTTTGGATCTCTCCAATAGTGAACCCGGTGTCCTTCCCATCATAGCTCACACACTCTTCGACCTTCTTACCTCGAAGAACATAAATAACCGTTTTGTCTTTCCCGAATCGGGCAATATCAGCTCCAATGTACAGATACGGATGGTCTTGATCATATTTCTGACAATAAAATTTTTCGTTCCCGATTGCCGAGTGAACATCTACCAGAGTCACTAGCGAATCCTCACTATCCTCCACGAACCGTGCCAAAACACGACTCTGGAATGGTGCACTCTCCACACCCCAAACATGTATCTTATCCCAGACCCATTTCGGAGTCACCAGACTTGTAGAAACAAGCGGCAATGCCTCCACCTCTTCCAGTGTCATATTCTCAAGATCTTCAACTTTTCGTATTTTATTCTCAGTAAAATTCGGCGTATCAAAAGCAGAGATAACGAACTTCGTGTACATCTCCGAACTGAATGAATCGTGAAAAGTCCCTTGTGCTCTGATCGGGTTCCCGAGCATGAGTAGTCTATTATTCTTTCCCGTCAACATGCCTTCAATAGCTTCCAAGTTCTCCGGTGATACTCCACTGGCCTCATCGACAATCATCAAGAGGTTCTCAGCATGAACACCTGCAATACTATCCGGCTCACGAGATGAAAATCCCATACCATACACTTCCGGAGCGATTTTTATCTCAGTCTGTAAAAGCTCTCCTCCCAGATCAATTTCCGAGTTCCGGGTGGCCAGCATGATCTCCTTCCAGAGCGTAGTTTTTACCTGCCGAAAAGTTGGCGCTGTAGTGAAGAAAGCAGTGATCCCCTCCGACTGCCCGTATACGAATAACCAAGCTAGAGCTATCCGTGCAGCAACATAGGTATTGTGTGTGGGAATCATGGCCCGGCCAGCGAGGAACAAAGACCTTGGCGAATCAACTAAAATACAACAAACATTCCTCACACCGAGAGGCTTAATTTCTTTTATTGTCCGGATTGTTTTTCTTGATCTTTGAGCTTTGTGTATTTTCGCAGTTTTCCTTTTAATTCTTGAAACTTCACAATCAGGAGAGAATCTAATTCTCCATCCATCTTTCCATCTTTTTCCAAGGTATTTTGTCTTTTTTTTACTGATTCTGGCCTTCCAGCCAAAAGAAACAATTAGTTCATAAATGCCATCCATTAGTTTTTTATCCATCATCATAATCTCATACTCCCCTTTGCCTGCTGCGTGACCATCAGAATCAATTATACCTCTTAGTATTTCCAATTTTGTGTCAAAATCAGCTCTTAAAAATTTTTGTGGAATATGTTTATTTTTAAGTAGATTATTTTTTTTCAGAAAATCTAAAAACCCACCAATCAAACCATAGCTATATTTTTGTTTTCTTTTTGAAATTGTTATTTTCTCATTTTCTATATTTTTTATCACTTCTTCAGCGTCTTGGTCACCAAGCGTTATTGCAGACATTGAGCCTGTCCCATCTCCGAGCCAAAAGCCAAAGGTATAAGCTGGAATATTTATTTTTTTCCCCTCAATATTTTTCGTGGTGGGAATTGAAAATTTTCTGCCATAATTATCGGTTTTTAAGTTTTGTGAAACAATGTCTTTCGTTCTCAAATTTATTCCTAGTGACCAATATTCCCTCCAGTCTTCAATTTTCGATCGCCCACAATATTTAGTTTTTGATTGTGCTTTGTGTTTTTCATTTGCTAAAATGACAGCCCAAAGATGGTCATCAGAAGCGTCTAAAAAACTATTATCATCAAAAAAAACTCGGAAAGTCTTTTTTTTATGAACTGGAATTGTTTTAAGAATCTTGCAAGGTTTTCCGTCTTCACTGAAAACAAAATCTCCGGCTTTGAGTTCACCCATTTTTGCCCAGCCTGTAGGGGTAGGGATCGGTGTATTGATGCAGAGAGCTTTCCCAGGCCCGTTACAAGCTCTGACCGTAGTACGATGATTTTCAAAAACCGATCTGAAAATTTCCCCCTGTGTCCACCAGTACGACCATCCGCAAGCCTCCATGAACACCAGCGGATCATTCTTGATCTTCTTCTGGAGCGTCTCCCATAGTGCTTCGTCTTGCTTTGTCTTTGACTCGATTGAGCGCATCAGCCAAACTATTAAATGGTTTTTTGGGATCTTCGCCAAAGGAAGTAATTTTCGTCACCAGTCCTTTCTCGGTTCTCGCCACATCCCAAATGATCTTCTGTTCTTTCACCGTCGGTGGTCTTTTTTTTATGACTCCTGTTTTTTGATCAATTACGTATTCGCCTTGCTGTATTGCTTTCGCCATCTGAATGAGCGCATTCCTGTGCATAGTCTGCACGAGCTTTGTCTTTTCTTTCTTCCATTTTTTCAATGCGTCTTCAGCTGCCTCAAGTGAAGCCTGTTTTTTTTGCTTCGCCCATCCTTTTGTTCTTACATCGAGTGAACCTGTTCTTTTTATTCCTTTCTCTTTCAAAAAGGAGTCAAAACTCACTCCTTCCCATTCAATATACTCTCTTTTGAGTTTCCCGTAGTCCCTGGAAGGGCTTTTCCTTCCTGGCATTTTCTTTTTTTTCTGGAATAGGCTTTTTTTTTCGCTTTTCTGATGCTTTTCATTCGTTTGCTTTTTTTCTGAGATAGGCTGTTTTTTAGAGGGTTTTTTCATTTGTTGTTAATGAGCGAAATTATTTTCTCTCTTGAATCTTCTGTCAGGTCTTCCTGAAGCAGTTGTTCTAGTGTTCTAGTCCTTTGCCTGCCGGATAGTTCTACTTGGTTGCGTAAAATTACTGACCCATCTTTTCTCTCTGCAATTGGAATTTGATTCATAGGTTTTGTTTTTAAAAATTGGATCCAATAGGTCGGACTTGCACCGCCATCTCTATCATAGAATGATAGCGCTCTACTCTTGATCTATATTCGCATAATACTTGAACCCATTAACGGGATAAATGTAAACGTATTTCATTTCTTTTTCTGTTTGATCAAAAGAATCTAAATGAGTGTAAAAAGGCATTCATTTTTTGTGTTTTTAGCGGTTCCTTGGCAAAGTGTAGATTTTTGTTCAAACTCTAGTACTTTTTTAAAATCTTCAGGAGCTTCATATTCACTTACATATAGTTTATTTGTTTTTGATTTTTTTCTCACCCAATCCCAAAAAACATCATGCTGAAAGCCTTTTTCCATATATTCTTTCGTGCCTTGATATGGAGGATCACAGTATACTATTGCACCAACCGGAATTTTAATTTTTCTATAATCTTCAGAAGAAAAACTAACTTTTTGCTCTAGTTGCTGTAGTTGCTCTAGTCGCTGTAGTGACTCTAGTTGCTGTAGTTCCTGTAGTTCACGAATTTTCGGGAAAATAATTCGATGGATTTTTATAAAAGCCATTCTTCTTTTTTGCCATTTCTCAATTTTATTAAATTTCTCTTTTATTTTTTTAGGGATTTTTACTCCGATTGTTTCAAGCAACTCAGCATTTTTATTCATGACAAATTCATGGCCGGCTTTTTTATATTTTTCTACATTTTTTTTAAAAAGATAATATTGCTGTTGGTTCCCGAACGAGTAAATACAAATGGAAAACCCAACAAACCAATCATCGTAATTTTTCGGATTTTTTTTTATATCATAAAATTTTTCTCTTGGAATAAAATCAAAAACCTGTTCAGGTAAGCCATCTTTTATCACCTTTTTTATCAATTCTATTACATATTTATTTTTATCATTTGCGATTATTTTATATCCATTTTTTAAAAAATACTCAGAGATTGCAAATCCTCCACAAAAAAGATCAACAAGGATATCAGCATGCGGATTAAAATTTTTTATAGTTTGATAAATTTTCCCAGCACTTTTTCTTTTTGATCCCATGTATGGAATTGGCATTTTTATTCAAACTTTAATGTTAAAACTATGTTCACATTCAGGACAGGTAACCATCTGATCTTTGAATTGTTTCCCCGATTCTTCATCCAGTGGCGCATTGCCTTCCTCAGCCGGTTCAAAATCCAAATTGAAAATCTCATCGAATCCGGTTATTGGTATGAGCTCTTCATCTATGTTTTTTAATTCTTCAAAAACCAATTCCAGATCCCATTCACTCTCGTTGAGCTTATTATCGGCCAGCCTATATGCCTTCGCTTGATCCTCATTAAGACCAACGACCAAGCAAGGAACTTCTAAGAGTCCAAGTTTTTTTGCGGCCTCAAAGCGTGCATGGCCGACAATGATTATGCCTTGCTGATCAACAACAATCGGCTGCCCCCACCCAAAGGCAGTGATACTAGCTGCTATCTTTTTTATTTGCTCAGGTGGATGTTTTTTCGCATTCTTCTCATACGGTTTTATCTCGCCAATTTTTTTCTCAATTATTTGATTCATATGTTGAGTTTTTATTGATTCTTTTCAGATTTTCGAAAATTCCCGACTACTAGCGGTTTGCAATCATAGCATATTCTTTTTTTGGGAGGTGACTTGACCTTGGCCACTTCATACTGCCTATCACAATACACACAAATATAGGTCTTATTGATCTTGTCTTCCATCATCAATTGATTTTACGTGCTTGAATAAAATTACCTTTGCATAAGTCGACGCTGTCATATCATTAAGTTCCGCCAGCTCTTCAATTCTTTTCCTCAGCCACCAGCCTGCGCTCACGTTGATTGTGCCTTTTTCATTCATATTTTTATTATATTATTTTTTTTAAAATATCAAAATGTTTTGCCTTTCCTTTTTGACCTTTTCCGTGCCTTCTCAATTTTCATTACTTGTTCTTAGGGGATAATCACTTTGTTCTATTCTAAGTGGATAATAATCCGGTCTGCTATCTCCTCCGTCAGTCCGGTGTCTGTTTCTGTCTTAAAGAAATTCGGGTGCTGGTGATCTAAGAACTCTTCGGGTCCGGAGTCGTCTAGGATTGCATATTTATCAATGACGTACTCTTTATTCTCATCGAACCAGTCCTGGATATTGTGACCTCGACAAAGTTCATCCTCTTTTACCCCATATTTAGAGCTGCTGGAATACCTAGATGTTATGCCTATGAGCTCATGGGGTAAAACAGCTAAACGAACATTATTGATCCCTTCAGGGTCATGGCGCCAAGATGAGCTGAGAACAACCTTTGATCCTGTATGGCATAAAATCCTATGAAGCACTTTCACGAGCCATGGAGACAAAGGCCACATGCTTGTTTCTCTCATGGGAGTTTTTTTATTGTTGAGAACGCCGTCAATATCGAGAAAAAGGA
>Ga0326597_10004199_pt1 | contig 20336 bp, 16 predicted proteins | sample RVTome_12_FD_203789 | JGI IMG/M metagenome (GOLD analysis project Ga0326597, IMG submission 203789) | Soil microbial communities from uranium-contaminated site in the Upper Colorado River Basin, Wyoming, United States - RVT100D185 | ecosystem: Environmental > Terrestrial > Soil > Contaminated >...
TGCTGGGCGCGCTCATCGTCCTGGTGCCGTTCCTCGACCGCAAGGCGGCCCGCGGCGAGCCCAGCCCGCTGTTCACTGCGGTCGGGATCGCAATCTTCCTCTATCTCGCGGTGCTGACATGCTACGTCTGGCTGCACTGACCGCCACCGCAGTTCTCCTCTCCGCGCTCGTTGCGGCGGAGCCTGCGACCGGCGCCGACGGATGCGCGGACTGCCATCGCGACCTGGTCGCGGAGCAGGGACCGGACGTCCACGCCGCCGCCGGCCTCGGCTGCGCGGCCTGCCACCGCGGCCACCCTTCCGCGAAGGAGGCGGCCGCGGCGCACGCCGGCTTCGTGGCGCGGCCGAAGGGCTGGGCGGTCGCGAACCTCTGCGGCGGCTGCCACGCCGACATCGAGGGCATGCGGACGCTGAACCCGCGGCTCCCCACCGACCAGCTCGCGCAGTACCGCACCAGCCACCACGGGAAGCTGGCCCAGAAGGGGGACGCGCGCGTGGCGACCTGCGTGTCCTGCCACGGCCATCACGGCATCAAGCACGTGAAGGACCCGGCCTCCACGGCCAGCAAGGAGCGGATCGTCGAGACCTGCACCGGCTGCCACAACCCGACGTACATGGCCGGCAAGGACGTGCCCACCGACCAGCTCCAGAAGTACCAGGCGAGCGTCCACGGCAAGAAGCGCCTGGTCGAGCGCGACCCCGGCGCCCCCGCCTGCAACGACTGCCACGGCAACCACGGGGCCGCCCCCCCGGGCGTCTACGCGGTGACCCACGTCTGCGGCAAGTGCCACGTAACCCAGGCCGAGCTGTTCGACGCGGGGAGCCACGCGAAGCACTTCAAGGACGCCGGGGTGCCGCCGTGCACGACCTGCCACAACCACCACGACGTCATGCCCACGACCGACGCGCTCCTCGGGACGGGGCCGGGCGGGGCTTGCGGCATGTGCCACCAGCCGGGCGACCGCTGCGACGTCGCCACCCTCGCCATGAAAGACGGCCTCTCCCGGCTGGACAAGGCGGTGGCGGGGACGCGCGCGTCGCTCGAGCACGCCGAACGCCTCGGCATGGACGTCGAGCGCGCGACCTACGACCTCACCCCGGCCACGGAGGCACTGGTGCGCGCGCGGGTGGTGGTCCACACGTTCTCCGCGGAGGAGTTCGCGAAGGTGATCGAAGAGGGCGTCCAGACCGCGGCCGAGGTCGGCCGTACCGCGCAGGGCAAGCTCGACGAGCACGGCTTCCGCCGCCGCGGGCTCGCCGTGGCCGCGTTCTTCCTGGTCCTGCTGGCGGGACTGCTGGTCCTGAAGGCGCGGCGGCTCGAGCGGGCCCGGGCCGCGGGCGGCGCCTAGGCGGCGGCGGGCTCTGCGGTGAGGCACTTCCACACCATCATCGAGCCCTTCCGGATCAAGTCCGTCGAGGCGATCAAGTTCACGCACCGCGAGGGTCGCGAGCGCGCGCTGGCCGCCGCGGGCCACAACGTCTTCCGCCTCCACGCCGACGACGTGCTGATCGACCTCCTCACGGACTCCGGCACGGGCGCGATGTCGTCCGCGCAATGGGGAGCGCTCATGCAGGGCGACGAGTCCTACGCCGGCAGCCGCTCCTTCTACCGCTTCGAGGCCGTGGTGCGCGACCTCACCGGCTTCGCGCACGTCATCCCCACCCACCAGGGTCGCGCCGCGGAGCGCATCCTCTTCCAAACCGTGCTGAAGGCGGGCGACGTCGTCCCCAACAACAACCACTTCGACACCACCCGCGCGAACATCGAGGTGGAAGGGGCGGAGGCGCTCGACCTCGTGATCCCCGAGGGGCGCGTGCCCTCGCTCGTGCACCCCTTCAAGGGCAACCTAGACGTCGCCCGACTCGAGCGGCTGCTCGCGGAGCGCGGCGCGCGCGTTCCGCTGGTGATGGCCACGGTCACGAACAACTCCGGCGGCGGGCAGCCGGTGTCCCTCGAGAACCTGCGCGCGGTGAGCGCGCTCTGCCGCCGCCACGGCAAGCCGTTATTCCTGGACGCCTGCCGCTTCGCCGAAAACAGCTACTTCGTGAAGATCCGGGAGAATGGCCAGGGCGAGCGGACCCCGAAGGCGATCGCCCAGGAGATGTTCGCGCTTGCCGACGGGTGCACCTTCTCCGCCAAGAAGGACGGCCTCGCGAACATCGGCGGCTTCCTGGCCATGAACGACGACGCGTGGGCGGAACGGGCCCGCAACCTGCTCATCCTCACCGAGGGCTTCCCCACCTACGGCGGCCTCGCCGGCTACGACCTGGAGGCGATCGCCCGCGGCCTCGAGGAGGTCGTCGAGGAGCCGTACCTGCGGTACCGGATCCGCTCCACCGCGTACCTGGGGGAGAAGGTCGCCGCGGCGGGGGTGCCCATCATCCAGCCCCCGGGCGGCCATGCGATCTACATCGACGCGCGGGCGCTGCTGCCTCACATCCCGCCCCTCGAGTACCCGGGCATCGCGCTCGTGAACGCCCTCTACCTCGAGGCCGGCGTGCGCTCGGTGGAGATCGGCAGCGTGATGTTCGGGGCCCATGCCGACGGCAGCGAGTCGCCCGCCGCGATGGACCTCGTCCGCCTGGCCATCCCCCGCCGCGTCTACACGCAGTCCCACATCGACTACGTGGCGGAGGCGGTGATCACGGTGGCCCGCGGCGCGGAGTCGTTGCGCGGCTATCGCATCCTGAAGGCGCCCCGGGTGCTGCGGCACTTCACGGCGCAGTTCGCGCCCCTCGAAGGCGGGATGGCGGAAGCGGCTACCCGGGCTTGAAGGAGAGAAGCCGCGCGCTGGGATGAGGCGAGGGTCGTCCACGGGTTCTCGACCGCCGCGCCCAACCCCGTGCTGCTGGATTTCGTGCGCGGCGAGCTCGTCCGCCAGCCGGCCCTGTGTATCGTGGACCTCGGCTGCGGCGCCGCGCGCAATGCCGCGCCGATGGCGGCTCTCGGCGCGCGCGTGATCGGCACCGACCTGGCGTGGCCGATGCTCGAGGCCGCGCAGCGGCGCGCCTCCCTCGAAGGCGGGCGCGGTCGCGCCTCGTTCGCGTGCGCGAAGATGGACGCCCTCCCGCTGCGCGACGAAAGCGCGGACCTGGTGGTCGCGCACGGCATCTGGAACCTCGCCCGCTCCGGGGTCGAGATGCGGAGGGCGATGGCGGAGACGGCCCGCGTCGCCCGGCCGGGCGCGGGCCTGTTCGTCTTCACCTTCTCCCGGGCCACTCTCGCTCCCGACGACCGGCCGGTCCCGGGCGAGGCCTTCGTGTTCACGCAGTTCGCGGGCGAGCCCCAGTGCTTCCTGACCGAAGCGCAGTTGAAGGAGGAGCTGCTGCGGGCCGGGTTCGAGAAGGACCCGCCGGGGCCGCTCGCCGAATACAACCGCCGGGTCCCTGGCCGCGCTCTCACGCGGGGCGGGCCCGTGATCTACGAGGGGACCTTTCGACGGCGAGCGCGACCCTCCCGTTGACGGGGTCGCCGTCGCAGGCGGTATTGCAGAACTCTGACACTCCCGCGCGAGGCCGGCTGCTACCGTTGCAGGATGCCGAAGTGTGCCGGGGACCCCGTGGCCGGTAGCGCCGTCCTCGAACGGGCCGACGAGCCGGAGATCATCCAGGGCGGGATGGGCGTCGCCGTCTCCGGGTGGCGGCTGGCGCGGGCCGTGTCGTCCCGGGGCCAGCTCGGCGTGGTGTCCGGCACCGCCCTCGACGTCGTGCTGGCGCGCCGCCTCCAGAGCGGAGATCCGGGAGGCGAAGTCCGCCGCGCGCTCGCGCGCTTCCCGGACCGCGCGGTGGCCGACGAAGTGCTGGCCGCCTGGTTCGTGCCCGGTGGGAAGCCTTCCGACGGCGCTTTCGCGAGCCTTCCGATGTACACCGCGGCTCCCGCCCGCCGCCGCCACATGCTGGCGGTGCTGGGCGGGTTCGTGGAGGTGTTCCTGGCCCGGGAGGGTCACGACGGAAGAGTCGGCATCAACTTCCTGGAGAAAATCCAGCTCCCGACGCCGGCGACACTGTACGGAGCGCTCCTCGCCGGAGTCGACTACGTCCTCATGGGCGCGGGCATTCCGCGGGACGTTCCGTCGCTCCTCGACGGCCTGACCCGCCACGCTCCGGTGCGCCTGCCTCTCCACGTAGAGGGCGCCGCTGCGGCCGACGCCTTCGAGCTGTCCTTCGATCCCGCCGACGTGCTCGCGGCCCCTCCGGGCCCGTTGCCGCGGCCGCGTTTCCTGGCCATCGTCGCCTCGGCCACGCTGGCCCAGAGCCTGGCGCGGCATGGCGCGCGCGTGGACGGGTTCATCGTGGAGGGGCCGACCGCGGGAGGCCACAACGCGCCTCCGCGGGGCCCGCTCACGTTGAGCCTGGGCGGCGAGCCCGTCTACGGTTCGCGCGACGTGGTGGACCTCGCGCGAATGCGGGCGCTCGGCCTGCCGTTCTGGCTCGCCGGCTCCAGCGCCTCGCCCGAGCGCCTCCGGGAGGCGCGGGCGGAAGGCGCCGCCGGCGTGCAGGTGGGAACCCTCTTCGCGTTCTGCGAGGAGTCGGGCATCGAGCCATCGCTGCGCGCGCGCGTCCTCGACCAGGCGAGGAGGGGCCAGGCTCGGGTGTTCACCGATCCCCTCGCCTCGCCTACGGGATTCCCCTTCAAGGTGCTGCAGGTCGAGGGCACACTGTCCGAGGCACGCGTCTACGACGCTCGATCGAGGCGCTGCGACCTCGGCTACCTCCGCGAGCTGTATCGCCGCGCCGACGGGACGCTGGGTTATCGCTGCCCGGGCGAGCCCGTCGAGGACTACCTGCGCAAGGGCGGCGCCATCGAGGACACCCGTGGCCGGAAGTGCATCTGCAACGGCCTGGTGGCGACGGTGGGACTCGGCCAGTGGCGCGAGGGGGGGCCGGAGCCGGCGATCCTCACCTCCGGAGACGATGTGCGCGGCGTCGCCCGCCTCCTCGGCGGTGGCACGCGGTACTCGGCGTCGGACGTCGTGGCCTACCTGACCGATGGGCCGGGCACGGCTCCCGCTCAAGCGGCGCCGTAGACCTCCACCCGCAGCCCCTCGGCCCGCACGCGCGCGGCGATCCGCTCCAGGCGCTCGTCGCCCAGCGCCCCCACCCGCGCATCGGCCGGCCGGCGCGCCACCGTATAGACCTGCACGCGGTCGATTCGGCCGCCCCCTTCCACGATCTCCCGGAGGCGGTCCGCGTAGGCCTCGACCTCCGCATCCGGCGGCTCCGCCCCGTCCATGGCCACGAACATGCCCTGGATGACGATGGGACGCTCGCGCGCCACCGCGAGCAGGTTGTCAAGGATCCGGCGGAAGGGCAGGCGCGTCCCGTCGACGCGATGGAAGTGCTCCTCGGTGCCCGCGTCCAGCTTGCACCACAGCTCGTCGAAGCACGCGAGCGCGGCGCGTACGCGCGGCCGGTCGAGCATCGTCGCGTTGGTGAGGAGTCGAAGGGGGATGTCGAGGGCGCTCCGGTCGAGCACGTCGCGTGCGGCGCGGGCCGCGGCCGGAAACTCCCTGGGTGTCGTGGGCTCGCCATCGCCCGCGAACGCGATGTCCGCCACCCGGCGGAGCGCCTCCGGCGCGGTCGCGAAGAGGGGATGCCGCCAGAGCGTTCCGGAGCGCGCCCGGTCGAGCAGCGCCTCGAGCTCGGCCGCGAGCACCGCCACGTCGATGTCCGCCGGGCCGCCGGGCGTCTGCCGGTCCACCTGACAGTAGGGGCAATCGAAGTTGCACTTCTTGTCCGGGTTCAGGTTCACCCCGATCGACAGGCCTCGGGCCCGGCGCGACACGACCGCGTAGACGTAGCGGTTCCGGTCGAGGCCCCGGTCGTGGTCGGCGAACGTCAGCTCGCGCGCCATGTCCTCATCGTAGGCCGACTCGCCCGTGGATGGCGCAGGGCCTCCGGCTCCTCCTCGGGGACGTGGGGACTGTGACTATCGCCCTGGCGGCGATAGAATCCCGACAATGTTTCGCAGGACTCGTCTCATGCTCTCCCAGCCCGCAGGAACGGCGCGGTGAACTTCGAGGAGGCGATCGAGCGCGTGCCCTTCCTCCGGGCCCTCGACACGCCCGACCGGGAGCGGCTGCGGCCGTACATCGAGTTTCGACGCCTCTCGCGGAGCGGGCGTGTGTGGAGCCAGGGGGACGAGACCTCGGCGTTCGGCTTCGTGGTCCACGGCCGAGTCAAGCTCTTCAAGACCAGCGAGGCCGGGAGGGAAGCCATCGTCGAGCTGTGCGGGCCGGGGGCCCTGCTCTGCGCCAGCGCGGTATCCTGCTTCGCACCGTACTGCTGCAGCGCGGGGGCGATGGAGGACGACGTGGAGGTCGTGCTGGTGCCCCGGCGCGACGTCCTCGAGCTGCTCGAGCGGAGCCCAACGGCGGGGCGCGCCTTCCTGAGGGAGGTGACCGTCCGCGGGATGAGCCTCTGCCAGCGGGTGGAGGAGCTGTCCACGGGCCAGGTCGAGCGCCGGATCGCGACCCTCCTCCTGCGCCTGGCGGACCAGGTGGGGGTCCCGCGGAGAGGCGAAGGGACCTGGATCCCCATCGCCTTGTCGCGCCAGGACCTCGCCGACCTGTGTGGCACCACCATCGAGACGGCCATCCGGGTGATGACCCGATTTCGCCGCGAAGGCGTCGTGCGCTCCGCGGCCCGCGGGCTGGTGGTCACGGACCGTGTGTCCCTGGAGCGGACCGCCCGCGGCGCACGCAGCGACTGAGCGTCTTCCCGCGCCTCAGTCACTGGAACCCTGCCTGAGCAGCCGCTCCAGCAGGGGGTGGATGACGCCGTCCTCCTTGCGGACGTGGTCCCGCAGGAGGAGGGTCAGATCCTGGGCTACGACGGCGACGTCCGACTTCGCCTCCGGCGCTCCCTGCCGCATCCGCGTGCCGCTCGTGCGGAGCATCGAGACGAGGCTCCGGATCGTCTCGTGTTCCCGGAGCATCGCCGCCGTCGATCCTATCTCCCGGGGCAGGTAACGGTCGAGCAGCGGATACACGCGCTGTTCCTCGTCTCGCATCATCGGCTCCAACGTGCTCTCGCAGAAATCGAGGAACTTCCCGAGGGCCGCGACCACAGGACCGCCGCCGCCAGGCGCATCGGATGCCGACGCCTCGCGGCCGACGGCCGATTCGAGTCGAGCGACCGCTTCCAGGACCTGCCGGTGCTGCCGGCGGACGTCCTCGAGACGGGGATCCTTCACGTACGGACGATGGACGACGACGACGACGGAGCGTATGACGGGCGTCAGGTCGGCTTGCATGTGGCGGGGCGGAACCGTACAAGGTGGGGAGCCGGCCGCGCCGGGAGGGAGCACGATGCCGCAGCGCAAGAAGGCCGTTCGCACTGGAAAAGGGGCCGGCATCCGACGCATCGCCGTCAGCACCGGCGGGGGCGACGCCCCCGGCCTCAACGCCGTCATCCGCGCGGTCGTGCTGACGGCCCACAACCACGGCTGGGAGGTCGTGGGGATCCGCGACGGCTACAACGGCCTGTTCCTGCCCGACCAGTACCCGGACGGCGGCCTCATCCGCCTGACCCCCGAGCAGGTGTGGGGCATCACCCCCCTCGGCGGCACCATCGTCGGCACCACCAACACCGGCAACCCGCTCCGGTACCCGACGCGGATGCCCGATGGGACGATGGCCGAGGTGGACCGTACCGACGAGGTCGTCAAGGCCCTCGCCGTGAATCGCATCGACGCCGTGGTGGCGGTGGGAGGCGACGGCTCGCTCATCATCGCGAACGCCCTCGCCGGCAAGGGCGTCCGCGTCGTGGGGGTTCCCAAGACGATCGACAACGACTTGAGCCGGACGGTGATCACCTTCGGCTTCGACACCGCGGTCTCCTTCGCCACGGAGTGCCTCGACCGCCTGCACTCCACGGCCCAGGCCCACCGTCGGGTGATGGTGGTCGAGGTCATGGGCCGCTACGCGGGCTGGATCGCTCTCAACGCGGGCGTCTCCGGCACCGCCGACGCGATCCTGATCCCGGAGATCGCCTACGACATCGAGACCGTGGCAAGCAAGATCAAGGAACGCGCCGCCCAGGGCCGCAACTTCGCGATCGTGGTCGTGGCCGAAGGGGCCCGTCCCAGGGGCGGCAGGCGCTCGGTGATCGAGAAGCGCCTGGGGGCGCTGGAGCGGCTCGGCGGTGCGGCGGAGACGGTGGCGCAGGAGCTCCACATCCTCACGGGGAAGGAGACGCGCCACGTGGTGCTCGGCCACCTGCTCCGCGGGGGCACGCCCACCACCTTCGACCGGCTGATCTCGCTGCGGTTCGGGGCGGCGGCGGTGCGCGCGCTGGCCGAAGGCCGTTCGGGGGTCATGGTCGCGCTCGACCCGCCCACCGTGCGCTACGTGCCACTCGACCAGGCCACCCGGCGCATGAAGACGGTCCCCCTCGACTGCGACACCATCCTGACCGCCCGCGAGCTGGGCGTCTGCCTGGGAGACTAGGCTAGCGGGGGTGTGGCTCCCTCAGGGGTGCGTGACGCGAACGGCCTCGTCCCCGGCGAGCAGGGTCAGCACCCCGAGCACGATGAAGAGCGCGGCCGCCACCCAACGCATCCACTTCATGTTGACGCGGTGGCCGAGCGCGTCGCCCATCCAGACTGCCGGCACGTTGGCGATCATCATGCCCAGAGTCGTGCCTGCCACCACGGAGGAAAGGGAGTCGTAGCGCGCGGCCAGCGCCACGGTGGCGAGCTGGGTCTTGTCGCCCATCTCGACGAAGAAGAAGGCGATAAGAGTCGTGAGGAACACCCCCGCGCCGCGCAGCTTGCGATCCCCCTCGAGCTCGTCGGGCTTCAGTGCCCAGACCCCGAAGGCGAAGAACGACACTGCGATGATCCACTTCAGCGTCGCGGGAGTGACGAGGCTCGCGAGGTACACCCCAACCCACCCGGCGAGGAAGTGGTTGGCGAGGGTGGCGACGAGGATGCCGAGGGCGATGGGCACCTTCCTCTTCAGCTTCGCCGCCAGCACGAAGGACAGAAGCTGCGTCTTGTCGCCCATCTCGGCGAGCGCGACGATCGAGGTCGAGACAAGAAGGGCTTCCAAGGGCAGGACCTCCGACAGGGGGCGCCACTCTACGCGGGCGGTCGCAGTCGATGTCGAGGCGACGAGCTTCTTCAGGAGGATCGGATCCCGTATTTCCGCATCTTGTTGTACAGCGTGCGCCGGTCGATGCCGAGGAGGCGGGCCGCGTGGCCCTTCCTTCCCGCCGTCTGCCGCAAGACGTCCTCGATGTAGCAGCGCTCCATTGCCGTGAGCGAAGCGCCCTCGCCGGCGAGGCGGCGGGCGATCTGTCTCCGCCAGTCCGAGCCGAGCTCGGGCAGGTCCTCGGGCCGGATCTCCTCCCCCGGGGCGAGGAGCGCCGCCTGTTCCATCATGTTCCTCAGCTCGCGGACGTTCCCGGGCCAGGAATAGCTGCCGAGCAGCTCCAGGGCCTCCCGCGAGAGCCTGCGAAGGGGCCGCGAGTTCTGCGCCGAGAAAGTCCCCAGGAAGTGCTCGGCGAGCAACGGGATGTCTTCCGGCCGATCCCGGAGCTCCGGCAGGCGGATCTGGACGACGTTCAGCCGGTAGAACAGGTCTTCGCGGAAGCCGCCGCGGCGTACCTCCTGCGCGAGGTTCTGGTTCGAGGCGGCCATGAGTCGTATGTCCACGGGCTGGGAGCCCCGTCCGCCCAGGCGTCGGATGCGCTTGTCTTCGAGGACGCGGAGCAGCTTGGCCTGAGTGGCCGGGGTCAAGGTGTCGACTTCGTCGAGGAACACCGTGCCGCCTTCGGACTCCTCGAAAAGGCCCACCCGGTCCGAGACCGCCCCGGTGAAGGCGCCCTTGTTGTAGCCGAACAATTCGCTTTCGAGCAGCGCGTCCGGGATCGCCCCGCAGTGGATGACCGTGAGGGGCCTGTGGCGCCGAGGGCTGTTCTGATGGATGGCGCGGGCCACCAGCTCCTTCCCCGTCCCGCTCCTCCCGGTGACGAGAACCGTGGCGTTGCTCGGGGCTACGGACCCGATCACGTCGAGGACGCGCTTGATGGCGGGGCTGTTGCCCAGGATGGCCTCGATGCCGTCCCGGGCTCGGACCACGCCGCGCAGCCTCTGCACCTCCCGCTGGAGTCCGATCTTCTCCAGGGCCTTCTGCGCCAGAAGCACGACCTCCTCCATGGCAAAGGGCTTGCTGACGTAGTCGTAGGCGCCACGTTTCATGGCCGCCACGGCGGTGTCCACCGAACCGAAGGCGGTCATGACGATCACCTCGGTCGCGGCGCCCGCCTGTTTGGCGGCCCGCAGGACGTCGAGGCCGTCGGGGCCCGGGATCTTGAGGTCCGTCAGGACCAGATCGAAGCGCCCGTCCTTGAGCCGCTCGATGGCGGAGCGGCCGTCGGCGACCCGAACCACCTCATGCCCCTCCCGATCGAGCACCTTCACCAGCAGGGCGCCCATGGCTTCATCGTCCTCCACAACGAGCATGCGGGCCTTGACGGGCATGCGGGCCTCCTACCGAACCATGGGCAGGTCCAGCACGAAGCGCGCCCCTCCTCCCGGAGCGTTCTCCGCACGAATGGTCCCACGGTGCTGCCGGACGATGCCGTCGCAGATGGCCAGGCCGAGGCCGGTCCCGGTGCCGACCTCCTTGGTGGTGAAGAAGGGCTCGAAGATGCGCCTCAGGTTCTCCTCGGGGATCCCGGGGCCGCAGTCCTCGAAGGCCATCTCGAGGCGCGGCGGCCGCGACTTGGAGTCCTCCCGGGTCTCGATCCTGAGGCAGCCCCCGGAGGGCATGGCCTGTTGCGCGTTCAGGACGATGTTGGCAAAAACCTGCTGGAGCTGGTGGGGATCCGCCTTGAGGCGGACGGGCGAGGGCTCCAGGTACAGCTCCACCCGGATCCCCGCCGAGGCCAGTGGCCTCTGCAGCAGATGCAGGGTGGCGCGGAGGAGCTCGTGAGCGTCCGTCCTCACCCGGCGCGGGCGGCTGCGGCGCGAGAAGTCGAGGAGCTGCTGCACGAGCCGGGAGATGCGCCGGGCCTGGGCCACGATGGACTCGAGCTCCTCGCGCCCGGGCACGGTCTCGCTGCCGCTCATGAGGAGGAACTCGGCCGTGCCGGAGATGGCGTTCAGCGGCGTCCCGATCTCGTGGGCGATCCCCGAGGCCAGCTGGCCCACCGCCACCATCTTCTCGGTCTCGAAGAGCTTCTGCTCCATCCGCTTCCGGTCGGTCACGTCGCGCACGAAAGCGCGGATCTGGATCAGCCGGCCCGCCTCGTCGAACTGGCCGGTGGCGTCCATCTCCACGTCGATGGGCTCGCCCCGACGCGGGAGGAACACCGTCTCGACGCGGCTGCCGCCTCCCGAAGCCACCTCCCGCCGGTGCCGGGCGAGCTTCCTCTGTTCCCCCGGAGGAACCAGGTCCGCCAAGGACATGCCCTGGAGCTCCCGCAGAGCGAAGCCGAGCTTGTCTCGCTCGGTCCTGTTGGCGTGGAGAAAGGAGCCCTCCGGCGAGAGGACGTGGATCATCTCGGGGGCATTCTCGACCAGGTCCCGGTAGCGCTCTTCGGAGACCCGGAGCGCGTCGGTTCGCTCGCCGACCATCCGCTCGAGGTCGTTGGCGTGACGTTCCAGCTCCCGCTCGAGCCGTCTCTTCTCGGAGATGTCCTGGATGAACTCGATGAACCCCCAGGGGCGTTCCCCCGCGCGGGACAGGGGGTAGGCATCGACTTGGAGCACCAGCGCCCGGCCGTCTTGGAGCCGGCGCTCGAACTCCCTCTCCTCGGGCCGCAAGCTCCTCATGGCGGCGTTCCCCGGGCACGCGGTGCACACCGCGCCCTCGCCGAAGGTGGCATAGCAGTGCTCGCCCACCATCTCGGCGGCGGGGCGGCCGAGGAGCTTCTCGTGGAAGGCGTTGGCGGCCAGCACGTGGTGGTCGGCCGAGACGAGCCGGATGCCCGCCTTGATGCCGTCGAAGATCGTCTGGAGCGTGGACTTCGCGTCGAGGAGCGCCCGCTCCGCAGCGCGGCGTGCGGTGATGTCCGTGGCCCTCAGGATGACGCCCGTGGTTTCTCCTCGCTTGTTCCTCATGGGGAGGCAGAGCTCGGCCGTGACGAGGTCTCGGGTCGCCCCCGGAAGCAGTGCTTCCGACTCGACGACCTGACCGGCCCGGGCCCCTTCGAGGGACGACATGAGCGCGTCCGCCTCCGGCGCAGGGAAGACGTCCTTCAAGCGCCGGCCCATGGCCCGCTCCGCCGGCACACCCGTCATGCGGGAAAGAGCCGGGTTGAAGGCCCGCACCGTCAGGTCCCGGTCCAGCACCAGGATCCCGTCGTTCAGGCTCTTCACGATGTCCTCCTGGTAGTCCCGCAGCGCCTCGAGGTGGACCTCCCGCTCCTGAAGCGCCTCGGCCATGGCGTTGAAACCCCGCGCCAGCTCCTCGACCTCGTCGCCGGTGCGCAGCCGGATGCGGTGAGAGAGGTCTCCCGAGGCCAGGACCGCGGCTCCCGAACGCAGGGTGCGGATCGGATCCGTGAGACGCTTCGCCACCAGGGCGGCCAGGAGGGCGGCCGCGAACGCGGCGGCGAGGAGCACACCGGCGAAGAGCCTCTTGAAGGAACTCAGCGAGGAGAACAACACCTGCCGGCGAACCGCGTAGAACAGGACGTAGGGGACATCGGATCCCACGCGCAGCGGAACGAAGCGGACGATCTCGTCGCTCCCGGGGCTCCAACCCGGCTCGCCTGAGAGGATCCGCGAGGCCACCCCGGCCGGATAGTGCCCGTGGACGTTGGCGGAGCTGCGGGAGGCCAGCAGGAGGTTCCAATCCCTCCGGTACCGGGAATGGTAGAGGTAGTGCCCCTCCCGGTCGGCCACGGCGACCGTCCCGTGGGGAGGAAGGCCGCTCCCCTCGACGATCTCGAAGTAGTCCCGGGCGAGGAGTTCGAGGATCAGGAGTCCGCGGAACTCGCCCGACTCGGCGGTGACCGGGAGCAGGAGGGTGATGACCTGGACCACCCGCCCGTCGTCGGACTCGGCCCGCACCTCGCCCGGGAACACCAGGAGCTGATCGGGTGCCGCGTCCTCCGCGCGGTAGAGATAGTAGGCGCCGATCCCCGGCCTCAGGTCGGGAGGGAGCGCCTCCTCGCTGCCTCCCGCGTCTCGCTTCCGGACCTTGATCATCTCGTCTCCGCGCCCGTCGAGGAAGCGCAGACGGTAGTACGCCGGCCTGCCCGTCAGGCAGCCGAGGAAGAGCTTCACCGCCGCCTCCCGGTCCGCGACGGTCGCGGATCGGCCGTCCTGGCGCGACCGGAGGTAGCGCTGAAGCAGGAAGCTGTCCCCTACGGACCGGACGTCGCGCTCGGCCAAGGAGAGGAAGCCGTCGAGCCTCTCCTTGAGGAGGGCCACGTTGTTCTGCAGGTGATCGAGAGCGAGCGTCTCGAGCGTTGCGAGGTGTAGTCTCAGGCCGTAGAGTCCCAGCAACAGAGCCGGCAGCGTCGACAGCAACACGAGCACCGCTGCGAGACGCCCTCGGATTCCGCTCCTTCCGCCGAGCGTCATGCTTCCCATTCTCATCCGGTGTGGTTGTCCGGCAAACAGCCCAAGCAAGACTCATTCCCGAGCGGTCCACAGACCTACTAAGCCGAACAATCTACGGCCGTTGTGAGCCGGAACGTCAGATTTTAGTGGGGCCTTAGGTGCGTGGGTTGGCGCAGCTTTTTCCCAAGGCGCAAGACATTCCCACTGCCGCCAAGGGGCTCCGAGGCCGCGGCCAAGAGCAGAAGGCGTGGGCGACAGAGGCTCAGGAAGTTCCCATGAGGGATTGGATGCGCAGCCAGGGGCACACCGCATCGGCGGGATGCATCTCCGGCTTGCTCAAGGACTTGCCCCTGACGCCGGCTGCGAACTGGGTGACGCCGGAGTCGGCACGCCGCTTGCGCGGCCAGGCGACGAAAGGCGACCGCGAGGAGCTAGTGCGGGTTCTCGTCGTGGAGGACGATCCGGCGATGAGGGATCTGCTGATCAAGGTCTTCGAACACCTGGGACTGAACGCCGTGGGGGCCTCGGGCGGATCTGAGGCCGCCGCGATGGTGGTGGCTGGGAATCACTTCGATCTCCTGCTTTCCGACATCCGGATGAACCCCATGGACGGTTTCGCGCTCGCCTCAGTGGCGAAATCCCTCACGCCCCCGACGAAGGTCGTCCTGTTCACGGCCTATGGGGAGCCCGATGACGAGCGGCGAGCTCGGGCCGCCGGGGCGGACGGGTACATGAGCAAGCCGTTCTCGCTGAAGGAGCTTCTCGCCATGGTTCAAACGCTCCTGCGGTGTGAGCCCCCAACGGGGGAAGGCCGCTCCTAGAGAGCGGGACGAGTCCCCGCGGCAAGCGGGGGAGAAAGGAAAAGGAGACGACATGCTCCGCGCGGTCAAGCCCACGCTCCTGGTGGTCGGAGCGCTTACGACGATCCTCTTGGACGGCCTCGCCCGGGAGGCGGCAGCCATCCCCGCCTTCGCGAGGAAGTACAGGACGAGCTGCACCACCTGTCATGTGGCGATCCCGAAGCGCAACGCCTTCGGCGAGGCCTTCCGCAGGAACGGCTACCAGATCCCGGCCGGAGACGAGCGGTACATCAAGGAGGAGCCGGTTTCACTCGGGGCCGAAGCGTGGAAGGAAATGTGGCCGGACGCCATCTGGCCCGGGGCCATCCCCGGGACCTTCCCGCTGGCCGCGTATGTCCACCAGCGCTTCGTCTTCGACGGCCCCACGGACGACAAGGAGTTCGATGCCCCCCACGAGCTCGAGCTGCTCTTCGGCAACACCCTCGGAAGGAACGTCGGCTTCTTCGGCGAGTGGGTGGCCTACGAGAAAGGGGTAAACGCGCCGGGACTCAAGCGCTTCTTCATCCAGTTCAGCAACCTCTTCGAAAAGAGGCTCGGCAAGGCGGTCTCGCTGCGCGTCGGCCGCTTCGAGCCGGGCATCGCCGACGGCTACAAGGACGCCGACCGCATCACCATGGAACACCCCATCACCCTCGACTATCGAGTCACCAGCGCCTTCCGCGTCCGCGACGCCCAGAGCGGCGTCGAGCTGGCGGGCGTTCCCCATCGCCGCTTCGAGTACGTGCTCGGCCTCGTCAACGGCCAGGGCGTGTCGGTCAACGACCCGGACAACGACAAGGACGTCTATGCCCGCGCCGGCTTCAAGTTCGGGGGGATGGGATTGGACGGCAGCGGAGGCCCCGAAGGGGAGGAACTGGTCATCGCCAACAACTACGTCGACAACTCCGTGATGCTGGGCTTCTACGGCTATTGGGGCGTCGCGACCCAGACCGACAGCAACAGGGTCGCCTTCCGGAACGAGTTCAGACGGTTCGGCGTCGACGCCCGGGTGAACTTCGGCCGCAACTACCTCCTGGCCGGGGTGGTGCGCGGCCGGGACGACAATCCCTCCAACACGAGCGCCCGCGACGTCGACAGCACCGCCTGGTTCGTGGAGATGGACCGCGTCTTCAAGCCCTGGATCATCGGCGTCGTGCGCTACGAGAGGCTGGAGATCGACGGCAAGCCGGACCTGACACAGGTGGTCCCGAATCTCACGCTCCTGGCCCGGGCCAACATCCGCTTCACGCTGGAGGCCTTCCTCCAGCCGTCGCTGGACGAGGACAAGTTCCGGACCTTCAAGGCCAATGTGCTGTTCGTGTTCTAGCGCCGGGCCTCGAAAGGCGCCTGACAGGGAACGGGAGCCGGCGTCGGCCACGGGGACGAGGAGACGAACGCGATGACGAGAATCCTTGCCGCAGGCGCCCTCGCGGCGCTTCTCGCGGCCACCGGTCCCGAAGCCGGCACCATCCAGGGGCGGATCAGCCATCCCCTCCTCGCCCGCTGGCCGGCGACCGTCTTCGTCGAGAAGATCCCGGGGCGGGATTTCGCGCCCCCGGCCGAGCACCCCGTGGTGGACCAGAAGGACCTGGTCTTCATCCCCCACGTGCTTGCCGTGATCAAGGGCACCACGGTGGACTTCAGAAACTCGGACAGCGTCAAGCACAACATCTTCTCCTCGCGCAAGTCGCCTACCGTATTCAACCTCGGCGCCTACAGCTCCGGCGTCGTGCGCAGCGTGACGTTCGACAAACCGGGCGCGGTCTCGCTTCTCTGCAACGTGCACGCCGAGATGTCGGCTTACGTGGTCGTCGTGGAGACGCCCTACTTCGCCCAGACCGACCGCGAAGGCCGCTTCACGATCGGCGGCGTCCCGCCCGGCAGTTACCGGCTCGCCTTCTGGCACGAAACCGTGGCCTCCGACCCCCAACCCGTCGTCGTGGAGGGGGGAAAGGTCGCCACGGTCGCGTGGCCCCAGCCGAAGAGGAAGTGAGCGTGCAGACCGCCGCCGTGCGGATGGCCCTGTGGGCCCTCCTGGCAGACGCCCAGGCCTCCCCCGAGGCGCCGCAGCCCCCGGGGGACATGGTCCTGATCCTCGCGGGCGCGTTCACGCGAGGGCACGGTCAGGGCAAGGAGGACTTCTCTCCGGAGCGTGAGATTCACCTCGACGCCTTCTACATCGACCGCCATGAGGTCACCAACGCCGAGTACGAGCGGTTTGATCCCGGCCACCGCAGGGCCGAGGCCTCCGACTGCGACGACTGCCCGGTCACCAACGTGAGCTGGTGGGAGGCAACGGCCTACGCCCGCTGGGCCGGAAAGCGCCTTCCCACCGAGGCCGAGTGGGAGAAGGCCGCACGCGGCCCCGAGGGCTCCCTCTGGGGCTACAGCAACGAGTACCGGCAGGGGCAAGCCCGGACCGAGGCCCCCGGGGCCACACGCGTGGGCAGCTATTCCCCCAACGGCTACGGCCTCGTGGACATGTTAGGCAACGTCTGGGAGTGGTGTGCCGACTATTGGAGCAAGGACTCTTACCAGCGGGGCCCCGACCGGAGCCCTCAAGGTCCGCCGAACGGTCCCGGCCGCGTGATCCGGGGCGGCTCCTTCAAGAACGGCCCGGAGGTCCATCTGGCCGCGCGCAGTTGGAGCAAGCCGGCCTACCGCTATCGGAGCATCGGCTTCCGCTGCGCACGGGACGGCCCGAAGGGAGCACCCTGAAGCCATGCGGCTCACCGTCGCGACGAACTTCGCGCTGGACCTCGTTGAGGGGATCAAGGGGTACCCCGTGTACGAGCTGTTCGGCAAGCACGCGGCCGACCCCCTGGGCGGGGGCGGGCCTCCTACATGCTGTCGCCCCTCTCGAAGAAGGCCTTGGCGGCCCATGTTCAGCACGCCCACCGCTGCGGGATCCGCTTCAACGACCTGTTGAACGCCGCCTGCCTAGGGTTGAGGCGGCGGGCCAGCACGCTCTGGAAAGCGATTGGAAAAGCGCATGAACGTGGGACGTGACGTTCGATATCACTTCTTGGCTTCGCTGGTCAAGGTCGGCGTCCTTCTGGGCGTTGCGGCCGTGCTCGTCTTGGTGGTGCTCCCCAAGCTCCGCGGCGACTACGGCGCCTCTCCTCTCCTGGACTCCCGCACGGTGGTGTGGTTCGTCATGGAACTCCACCTCATGTTTGCGGCGTTCGTCCTGGGCGTTCCGATCTTCGCCACGATCATCGAGGTCGTAGGCGCCGCGACGAAGGACGACAGATACGACCGGCTCGCCTGGGAATTCACCCGACTTCTTGCGCTTGCCTTCACGACCACGGCCGTTCTCGGCGTGCTCGGTCTGGCGGCCCTCGTCGTTCTCTATCCGAAGTTCATGACCTACCTGGGGAAGATTTTCTCGCCGACGTACCTGCCCTACGCGGCGGCCATCGTCGCCGACGCGATCCTTCTCGTCATTTACTACTACGCCTGGGACGCCATGAAAGGACGCCGCAAGTGGCTGCACATCGGAGTCGGTGCGCTCCTGAACATCGTGGGCACCGCCCTCATGTGCATTGCCAATGCCTGGACGACCTTCATGATGAGCCCGGCAGGTGTCACTGAGGCGGGCGGGCTCGTCTCGCTCTCGCAGGCAGTTCGGAATCCTCTCTGGTGGCCCATGAACATCCACCGGCTCATCGCCAACGTTGCCTTCGGGGGCGGCATTGCGGCCGCCTACGCCGCGATTCGGTTCCTGGCGGCGAAGTCCCACGAGGAACGCGCCCACTATGACTGGATGGGCTATGTCGGCAACTTCGTCGCCATGTGGGCGCTCATCCCCCTTCCCTTCGCGGGCTACTGGCTGGGGAGGGAGCTGTATGCCTTCAGCGCCCAGATGGGCACCAGTCTCATGGGGGGTGTCTTCTCCTGGCTCTTCATCATCCAGGCCGTGCTCATCGGAGCACTCTTCATCACGGCCAACTACTACATGTGGCTGGGACTTGGGCGGATTCCCGGCGGGCAGCGCTACTACAGGTACATCCCCGGCATGGAGGTCTTGATTCTTCTCTCGGTAGCCGTGTGGATGACGCCGCACACGCTGGTCGCCTCGCTGGCCGAAGCCCGGCGTATGGGCGGGGCGTTCCATCCGCTGCTTGGCGTCTTCGGTGTCATGAGTGCGAAGAACACCGTCGTCAACCTGGTGATCTTGACCACGTTCCTGTCCTTTGTCCTCTACCGGCGGGCCAACAAGGAGCGCTTGCCGCTGCGTCCAGCGGGCGGGATGAGTGCGCCTGTGTTCATCGCCGCCCTCTCGCTCTTCCCCATCCTCTTCTGCGGTGTCACCGGTTTTCTCGGCGAGGGAGCGAAAGCGGAAATCCGCCTGCCCGGCCTGCAACGCGAGGTAGAGACGATTCGCGCGCGCCTCCTCGGCAAGAGCCAGACGATGGAACAGGCGGTCTTGGGAACAAGCGAGAACATGGTCGTCATCCTGGAGCAGTTGAGAGAGCTCAACCGCAAGGAGGCCGAACTGGAGAAGGCTCGTCAGACGCCCGGGATCCACCACGCGGCTGGTTTCCGAGTGATCGCCATCGTTTTCGCGGCTCTGCTGGGCCTGGCGCTCCTGGACATGTTCGTTGTGCGGGGCCGGATCGGCGGCCTCCTCCAGTGGTCGATTCTGGCGACTGCCGCCGGGATCGTTGTGTTCTTCGGCGTCAAGGGTTACTTCGTGGAGGCCGACGTGCGGATCGGCTACTCGGTCTACCAGGTGATGGCCGTGCTGTTCGCCATGATCGTGGTCACCGCGCTCGACCTGTTCCTCTTCTTCGGAGCCAGGTCGTTGGGCACAGTCGAATGGGGGAAGATGCCTCGGCGGTCGCAATACGCGCTGGTGCTGCTGGCGGTCGTCTTCACCTTCACGATCGGTCTGATGGGGTTCGTGCGGTCGGGGATCCGGGACACCTGGCATGTCTACGGTGTCGTGCGGGATACGTCCCCGCAGGCATTCACTCCGACCATGGGGTACGCCGCCTTCGTCATCACGGCCGCGACGCTGATCTTCTTCGCGCTCCTGTTTGTGGTGTTTTGGTTCGGCATGCGCAAACGGGAGAACGTATGACGAATGCCAGAAACCTGATCCTGTTCATCGTGGCCATCGCTGCGGGCTTCGTCTACATCTGCAACGTCATTCCTCAGATCGAGAGCAGGCCGATCGTTGAGGAGGCGGTGATGGGCGCATCCCCCGAGGAGCTGGTGGCCGCGGGCAAAAGGATCTTCATGAGTGATCGCGCGCAATGCCTCACCTGCCACGCGCTGGGGGAGGACCCGAAGGCCCGATGCCCGAACCAGGAAGGTGTCGGCGAAAGGGCTCCCCAGCGCAAGCCGGGAACGAGCGCGGCCGAGTACTTCGTCGAGTCCGTCTACAACCCGAACGCCTACATCGTTTCGGGGTATCCCAAGAACCAGATGCGACCGGTCAACAAGCCGCCGATCGCGCTTTCGCACGACGAGATCCTGGCCGTCATAACGTACCTCAACACGCTGGGAGGCCACACGGATGCCGATTTCCTCGAGCGGGTCAGGAAGGCGCAGGAGCCGTGGCGCCAGGGTCTTCTCAAGCCGGAGGAGGGCGGGGATGAGTTCAAGCCGCCAGTTTTCCAGGGTGATGCGAGCCGCGGTCGCGAGGTGTTCCAGACGCAATGCATCAACTGCCACCGCGTGGGTACGGAGGGCCGTGAGGTCGGCCCGGAGCTGACCAAGATCGGGGCCTCGCAGACCGCGGACTACATCCTGGAGTCAATCCTCAATCCGAACGTCGTGATCGTGCGGGGATACAAGGAGACGATCGTGATCTGGAAGCAACCCGATCGTCCGAGCGAGCGGGGTGCGGCGCTGGCCTGGCTTCCGAACAAGGACCACCCGCGCACGCTGCGGCTGAGCGTGCTGGGGAGTGATGAGCCCGAGGAGAGAGAGATTGACCTCACGCAGGTGGCTTACGCGGGCGACACCATA
>Ga0326597_10004200_pt1 | contig 20334 bp, 16 predicted proteins | sample RVTome_12_FD_203789 | JGI IMG/M metagenome (GOLD analysis project Ga0326597, IMG submission 203789) | Soil microbial communities from uranium-contaminated site in the Upper Colorado River Basin, Wyoming, United States - RVT100D185 | ecosystem: Environmental > Terrestrial > Soil > Contaminated >...
TCGAGCTGCGGGCCGGCCCGGAGCTGGCGGTCGCCGCGACAAAGACGTACACGGCCTCGCTCCTCGCCATCGCCCGGCTCTCGGCGACGCTCGCGGGGGAGGCGGGTGATGGCGATTCGGCCGCCGCTGCGGCCGAGATCTCGACGATCCCCGAGGCCATCGAGCGGGGCCTCGAGGTCGAGGCCGACGTTGCCGTGCTCGCCCGGGAGATGGCGGCGACCGATCGCTGCGTCGTCCTCGGGCGAGGCTACGAGTACGCGACCGCGCGCGAGTGGGCGCTCAAGCTCAAGGAACTGGCCCGGGTCTTCGCCGATCCCTACTCCGCGGCCGATTTCCAGCACGGCCCGCTCGCCCTCGTCGAGCCCGGCGTGCCGATCCTCGCGGTCCTGCCCGACGGTCCGGCCGCGGCAGGGCTCGCCGCGCTCGTCGGTCGCCTCCGGCGAGACCAGTCCGCGGACGTCGTGGTGCTATCGGATTCGGCCGCGCTGCGGGATCTGGGCCGTCGCTCGATCGCGCTCCCGGTCAGCGTGCCGGAGTGGCTCCGCCCGATCGTCTCGATCGTCCCGGCCCAGCTCCTCGCCTACCACCTGACCCTCGCCCGGGGCCTGGACCCGGAGGCGCCGCGCCACATCCAGAAGGTGACCCGGACGCGCTAGCCACGCGGGTGCCGATCTAGTCGTCGCGTGCCCGACCGGCGACGGCACCGCGATTCGCAGACGGTCTCCCGGGGAATGTAAGAGCGGGATTCGTAGCCGAGCGCCGGGTGGATAGGCGCTCGCGTCGTCGAGCTGAACGTGGACGTTGACCGGTGTCGCGGCTCCGGATGCCCTCGGGGCCCCAGACCCCGATCTAGCGTTCCTGCCACGACCGTCTGAGAAACGGTGGGCGGTAGAGGCGCGGGCCGCCGAGCTCGGGCCCTCGCTACCTTGTCGAATCAACACCCGGGACGATCAGGACGGGTTGGCGACGCCCCGCCGGGTTCGGCGACGCGCTCGGCCCGCGACCTGAGAACGGGTCGGGCTTGCACGAGCCTCGCCCAGGGCAGCCCAACGGGCGTTGGCGGACGTTCCGGCGCGGGTTCCTGGTCTCGGTCGCCCGTGGTGACGAAAACGGCCATGCAGCACTGGCTCGCCGACGCCCGCGCTCTCTAGGCTTGGATCATGACGCGCTGGCGAAGCTGGCTCGCGATCCTCATCGTTGGGGCGGTCGCGGCCTGCGCTCAGGCGTCGGGATCGATCTCGCCGTCGGCGTCGCCGTCGAACGCGGCGTCCGCCGTAGCGTCGCCAGTGGCGTCGGCCTCGGCCGCCTCGTCGGCCAGCGCGAGCCCGGTCGACGGTCGCTTCCTTGGCGACATCGCCCTGCTCGACGGTCGGACGATCCGGGTGGCGTGTCGCGGCGCGGGCTCGCCGACGGTGATCCTCGACGCCGGCCTCGGCGGCGGCATCGAGTCGTGGAGCCACGTGTTCGCGAAGATCGCAGAGTTCACCCACGTCTGCTCGTACGACCGGGCTGGGGTGGGCGACAGCTCGCCGGTCGAGGGTTCGAAGACGACGTCCAATATCGTGGCCGACCTCCGGGCCTGGGTGGCAGCTGCGGGAATCCTCGGGCCATTCGTTCTGGTCGGCCATTCGGTCGCCGGGCTCCACCTGCGGCTGATGGCGGGCGAACATGCTGAGGAGCTGGCCGGCGTCCTCTTCGTCGACACGACCGATCCGACCCAGAACGATGTGCTCCTGGCGGCTCTGCCACCCGCCACGGCTGACGACCCGAACTGGCTCGTTGATCTGCGTGGCTACTTCGCAGCCGGCTGGCCGGTTGGCATCGAGAGCTACGACATCGGGGCGGACATCGAGCTCGTGGAGGCGATCACGTCGTTCGGTGACCTCCCGGTGATCGTGCTGACGGCCGGGATGGCGCAGGTGACGCCCGACGCCGCGATCCGCGAGCAACTCGACGCGATTTGGGTCCAGCTCCACGACGACCTGGCGGCGATGTCGACGCAAGGCCGGAACGAGATCGTGTCGGGGGCCCGGCACGGAATCCAGGACGACCGGCCGGCCGCGGTCGTGGATGCGGTACGGGAGCTGGTCGAGGGCGCTCGGGGCTGAGCCGCGCAACACGCGGACGGTGATCCGGACGGTACGTACAAGGGGCGTTTCGGGAGCGGGGCCGCTAGGCGAGTCGGTGGAGCCGCGGCGTGCGGCGGTCGCGTCGCTCAGCGGGCGCGGAGGGCCCGCCAGAGCGTCCGCGGCGTGGGGCTCTGGCCGTACATCAGGACACCGGAGCGGTAGAGGCGGGCGGCGATCCACAGGGCGACCGGGATGAACAGCGCCAGGAGCGCAATCGCGATCGCGACCTCCGCCGGTCCGGCTGTGCCCTGGCCCATCCGGGTCAGCATCAGGTAGGGGCTGAAGAACGGGATGAACGACATGACGATGACGAGCGGCGAGTCGATCGGGATGAGGCCCGTGCCGGCGTACGAGGCGACGAGGTAGCCGCCGACCGAGACGATCGTCAGCGGCGCCACGATCTGGTTGACGTCCTCCTGGCGACTGACGAGCGAGGCCGCGCCGGCGTAGAGGACCGCGTAGAGCGCGAAGCCCAGCACGAACATGATCCCGAAGACGACGAGGAGCGGCAGGGAGATCCCCTCGGGCAGGGCGATGTTGGACGAGCCACCGAGGATCAGCGACGCGATCCGGTCCTGGAAGATGAGCGCCGCCGCCGACGGGATGAGGACCACGACGTACTGGACGAGGGCCAGCCCGCCGACGCCGGCGACCTTGCCGCTCATGAGCTGGAACGGGGTGGCGGCCGCCAGGACGACCTCCATGACCCGACTGTTCTTCTCCTCGGCAACGCTGAAGGCGACCCACTGGCCGTAGAGGATGATCGCCATGAAGAGGAGGATCGAGAGGACGAAGCTGATGGCGAACGAGCTCGCGAACTCCTCGCCGGTCTGGGGGCCATCCGTCGACGCGTCGGGGTCGGCCGGCAGGACGTCGAACTCGGGCGGCGCGAAGAGGGCGGCCTGGTCGATCGGCGGGATGCCGGCGCGGGTGAGCCGGTCCTGGATGACGATCGAGCTTGCTGCCTGGCGGACGAGCTGCGTCGTCCGCGACAGGAACGTGTCCTTCGAATAGAGCGTGAACGCCAGGTCGCCGGCCGCGGTCCGGTCGAGGACGAGGAGGGCGCTCGTCGCGCCGTCGAGGACCCGCGCCCGGGCGGCGTCGACGTCGCCTGTCGCCTCGACCTTGTAAGCCGTGGTCGTGTTCTTGTCGGTCGGCAGCCCCGGGATCGGGGCATTCAGGAGGAGCCCGAGAGCCCCGGGGACATCGACCGCCGGTTTCGAGTCGCCGACCACGACCTCGATCCGGTCGCCGGTGCTGCCGCGGTCGATGAACCGGATGATCACCGGGGCCAGGGCGAGCCCGACCCCGACGACGACGAGGAGGACGGTCGTGATCTTGAAGGTCCGCGTCCGGCCGCGCCACAGGAACTCGCGCCGGGCCACGGCGGCGATGTTGCGGAGGGTGGTGGCGAGCGCCGGGCTCAACGGGCGACCCAGTACGTGGGCGGAGGGACCTCGCCGGCGTTGGCAAGGTGGTGGTCCTCGGACGGGGCCCGCCCGACGCGCTCGATGAAGATCTGCTCGATCGACGGGTCGGCGATGAGGAACTGGGTGACGCGCTCGCCCCGCGCGAGCGCCGCGCCGAGGACGTCCTGCGGATCGCGGCCGCGGACGTCGAGCTCCGTGTAGTCCTCGCCCGACCGGACGACGCTGACGCCCTCGAGCTCGGCCAGCCAGGGCAGGGCCGTGTCGCCCTCGACGCCGAGACGGACGACCTGCCGGCCGCTGGACCGCTTGACGTCGAGGATCGGGCCGCCGAGGACGAGCCGGCCGCGGTCGATGAGGACGACCGCTTCGCACAGCTCCTCGACCATCTCCATCTGGTGGGTCGAGAAGATGAGCGTCGTGCCGCGCTTGCGCATCTCGCCGAAGGCTTCCTTGAGGAGCGAGACGTTGACGGGGTCGAGGCCGACAAAGGGCTCGTCCATGATCAGGACGTCGGGCTCGTGGAGGATCGCGGCGATCAGCTGGACCTTCTGCTGGTTGCCCTTCGAGAGCTCCTCGGCTCGTCGCTTCTCGTACTCGGGGATACGGAATCTTGCCAGCCACTCCCGGCCGCGGGCGGCCGCTTCCCTGCGCGGGATGGCATAGAGCGAGGCGAAGAAGACGAGCTGCTCGAGGACCTCGAGGCGGGGGTAGAGGCCGCGCTCCTCGGGCAGGTAGCCCCAGGTCCGCCTCGGGACGTCCGTGGTCGGCGTGCCGTTCCACGTTGCCGTCCCGCTGTCCGGGCGGAGGATGTCGAGGATGATCCGCATCGCCGTCGTCTTGCCGGCGCCGTTCGCGCCGAGGAATCCGAAGACCTGGCCCTGATCGACGCTGAAGCTGATGCCATCGAGGGCCGTGACCTGGCCGAAGCGCTTGACGAGGTTGTCGAGGACGAGGCTCACTGCCGGGTCACTCTACGGACAGGTGGTGAACATTGCACGGGCCGATGGTCGCGGGCGGGCGTGGCAGTCCGGCCCGTCCGAGGGTCGTCCGGGGCCGTTTCGCGCCCCCGCGCCCCGCGCCCCGCGCCCCGCGCGCCGCGCGTTTCTGAGATGGTCTCCCCGGGAACGTTGGACGCAGACCACAGGCGTTCCGCTCGCGAGTGCGGGCACGGCGGGGCAGCCCAGGGCGGGCGCTGAACGTGGCGGGCCCGCCTGGGCATCGATTTGGCTCGGCGCGACCGACTCGCAAGCGATGAGTGCGTCGCCAACGGTCCCCGGATGACGATCTGAGAACGGATCCGGCGGGCCGGCGGCGCGCGGCCCGGGCCATGGCCCCGAGCCCGATGGGCGCGCCTCGGCCGGCCGTGGATCCGAGCATCCATTCGCCTGGCGACTCGTATCTGTCGATCAGGCAGCTCCGGCAAGGGTCACGCTCGGGGTGGCCTGCCTGGGACACGCTCGCGCCCGGCGATGGCGGCCCGCCCCGCTGCGCATCCATTCGTGAGACGACTCGTTGCGCAGGTTCTCGAGAGTGCTCGTGCGCCAACAGTCGGGTGGCGACTGGTAACGCATCGCGACGCCCGAAGCGGGTCAGGCCGAGCCGTGGTGTCGAGGCGAGCGATGACGCGGCCCGGGCGGGTACCTCAGGGAAGCCCCCAGCCATTCGTCTGGCGACTGGATGAGCGTCGCCGCGACCCGGTGCGGCGGAATCTGGCGACCGGCCCATCTGGGGGCCGTGCGGAGCGCGGGCCTGCGGCTCGCGCAGGCTACAGCTCGCGCCCGGGGCTACAGCCCGCTGTAGGCGTGGAGGCCGCTGAACCAGAGCGAGCCCGAGTAGGTGACCAGGACCATCACGAACCCGAGGACGAGGAGCAGGGCGGCGGGGCGGCCGGCCCAGGCGCGCTGGTTGCGGGCGTGGAGGTAGATCGCGTAGACGAGCCAGGTGACGAGGGCGGCGGTCTCCTTGGGGTCCCAGCCCCAGTAGCGGGACCAGGCGATCGAGGCCCACCACGAGCCGAGGATGATCATCGTGGCGAAGATCGGGAAGCCGATGATCACCGCGCGGTAGGCGACCTGGTCGAGGACCTTGTGGGACGGCAGCCAGGCGAAGCGGTCGTCCACGCCCTGGGCGAGGTAGCCGATCCCGGCGGCGAACGACGTCGCGAAGATCCCGTATGACAGGACCGCCATCCCGACGTGGATCGTGAGCAGCGGCGCGTTCTGGAGGGCCGGCACGAGCCGCTCGATCGACGACGGCAGCGACGAGGCGTACAGGGCCAGGAAGACGGCGACGCCGACGGGGATCGCCGCGATCGAGCGGATCGGGTAGCGCCTCGACAGGACGAGGTAGCCACCGACGATCGAGGTCGCGAACGCCACCGAGAACTCGAAGAGGTTGCCCCACGGCCCCCGCCCGACGACGACCCCGCGCAGCGTCGCCGACACGAGGAGCGCGGCGAATGCCGCGACCGTGAGCCACTGGGCGATGCCCGACAGACCCGTCCCGACCGCAGACGGCGCGGGGCCCGCCGATTCGGCGGCGGCGCGGGCCCGGACGAACGAGCCGCTCGCGATCCCCGCCCAGGCTGGCTGCGCACCGGCGGGCCGCGGGGCCAGGGCAGCCGCAGCGGCCGTGGCGGCCGCGACCCGGCGCCCGTTCGCGAGGAGGACCGCGTGGCCGACGTGGGCGGCGAACGCGACCACGAGGAGGACCGTGCCGGCCGAGAAGAGGAGCTGCGCGACGGGTGACATGGTGTCCTCCGGGACGCGGGTCTCGCGGACGGGGTTCCGGCGGGCCGGTCGCGGGGAACCCGGCCGCCTCGTCCCGTCCGCCGATCAGGCGGCGGCGGCGCCTCCGGGTGGCGGGCCGGCGGGGCGGAGCGCTCGAGCGCGGTTCTCGATCTTCAGGACCAGCCCGCAGTTGCCGCACGTCGAGAGGTGGGCAAGCCGGCCGGTGGAGCACTTCGGGCAGCGGACGAAGAGGTCCCGGCGGCACGTGTCGCAGGTCATCGCGCCAGACGGGAAGACGAGCTGGTCGACCGGGCAGTACGGCTCGCCGGCGGGGTAGTCGGGCCGGCCGTCGACGAGCCGTGCTCGTACGGGCGCGACCTCCAGGCTGACCTTCGCGCGCGGTGCGCGGACGACGTACAGGAGCCAGCCGAGGACGAGCAGCGACAGGATCGGCCCGGCGACCCCGACGAGCAGGATGATCGGCATGAGCCCGACGAGCTCGCCCCAGTCGGGAATCACGAACGGCGTCAGGATCTCGAGGATCCGCTGCCAGAGCTGCTGGAACGCTTCGATCACGACGAAATCCTAGCAGTCAGTCCGGGTCGGGCGCGGGTCCGCGCGGCGGCCGGCGATGGCCGAAGGTCGTGCCGGCCTTCGGCAACGGTGCCACGGCCCCCGGCGCAGCTCGCCGGTGCGAGCGCTGCCCCGGCGCGCCACCGGCACCACCGGCACCGCCGGCGCCACGGCCACGGCCACCACCGGCGGTCCCACCACCACCGCGGCCCGACGGTGCGGGTGCGTCGACCGACAGCCGTCCGAGCCGCCCGGCGAGCCAGGACGCGCCGGCCGTCCGGGCCCCCTTTGCCCCGACCGCCTCGCGGAGGCCTCGATCGTCGGTGACCACGAGGATGCCCCACGTCCCCGCCGGCCCGTCGGCCGCGAGCTGCGCCCCGACGCCGTCATCGATGACCTGGTCCGCCGAGACGCGCCCCGAGTAGGCGACGCGCAGCCCGGTCGCGAGCCGGCCCTTGATCCCGCCCGCGGGCGGACCGTCGAAGACGAGATCGACGACGACCGACGGCGGGAACGCCGCGCGGATCCGCCCGACGACGGCGCCGGCCGGACCGGGCGGGCCGCCGCCCCGGGCGAGGGCGTGGAGGAGGTTGTTGCCGTCGATGTAGACCCGCTCGACGCCGGCGAACGGGTCGCCGGTCGGGGACGCGGCGTAGCCCGGCCGGAGTGCCGGTGTCCCGCGGGCAGCCCGTCCGCCGGGCCGTCCAGCCGCGCGGCCGCCGATCCGGCGGCTCATGCCCAGGTCCCGAGCGGCCGGACGAGATCGACGATGAGGCCGGCGAGCCGCTCGGGCGCTTCCATGCCGACCATGTGGGCGACGTCCGGAATGACGACCCGCCGGGCGCCGGCGACCGACTCCTCGAGCCGGCCCGCGGCGGCCAGCGTCTCGCTCGTGTCGAGGGCGCCGACGACGGCCAGGACGGGAATCCGGATCTCGGCCAGGCGGTCGCTGGCCGGCGGATCGAGGACGATTGGCCGGCCCCACACACGGTCCGGATCGAGAAGCGGGCGATTCATCTCGCGGACCGCTTCGCGGATCCAGCGGGCGGCGCGGCCGGGCGGCTGGCCGGGGCCGTCGACCCACAGCTGGACCTCGAGCTCGGCCAGGCCGTCGAGGTCGCCGGCCCTCTCGATGGCCTCGATCCGCTCGCCGATGGCCGTCTCCTCGGGTGACTCGATGCCTTCGAACCCGCCGATCCCGCCGCCGACCCAGGCCAGGGCAACGGCACGCTCGGGCGCCTCGACGACCACGTCGAGCGCGGTCCGAGCGCCCCGCGAGTTGCCGACGAGGGCCGCCTGGCGGATCCCGAAGGCGTCCATCACGGCCCGGGTGTCGGCGTGGTGGGAGACCTCGACATCGTCGGTCGTCGAGCTCCCGAAGCCGCGCGCGTCGAAGCGGACGGCCCGATAGCCGGCATCGACGAGGAGGGGCACGACGGGATCCCAGGCCCGGAGGTCGGCGACCCAGGCGTGGAGGAGGACGATCGGCGGGCCCTCGCCCTCGGCGACGGCGTGGAGCCGGCCTCCGGGAACGGGGACGGCGACGGTCGTAGACGGCATCGGCCCATCGTAGCCGCTGGTTCCGGCTAGGATCGGCGGGCATGCTCCTCCTCGTCGACCTCGACGGCGTCGTCTACCGCGGCGCCGATCCCGTCCCCGGCGTCGCCTCGCTCCTCGCCGAGCGGGCCGCCGCCGGCGACGACATCGTCTACGTCACCAACAACTCGATGCACTACCGGGCCGACTACGTGACCCGGCTGGCCTCGATGGGCGCGCCGGTGACGGCCGACCGGGTCGTGAGCAGCCCGCGGGCGACGGCCCTCTACCTCGTCGAGCGCGAACCGGGCGTCCGTCGGGTCCTGACCGTCGGCGCGTCGGGGCTCGACCGGGAGCTGCGCGACGTCGGGCTCGACGTCGTGGCCGCCGCGTACGTCGCGGAGCGGATGGCCAGGGAGGGCCTCGACGGCTGGGCCGCCGCCGGCCATCCCGACGCGGTCGTGGCGGGCCTGGATCCGCAGCTCACCTACCTCCGCATCGCGGCGGCCGCCGACTGCGTCCGGGCCGGAGCCCGGTTCATCGCCACGAACCGCGATCCGGTCTATCCGACCGGGCGCTGGCTGCGACCGGGCGCCGGGAGTGTCATCGCCGCGATCGAGACCACCACCGGGATCTCGCCGCTCGTCATCGGCAAGCCGGAGCCGCTGCTCCTGGAAGAGGCGGCCCGGGCCGTCGGCGCGGACCCACGGACGGCAATCGTGATCGGCGACGGCCTCAGCACGGACATCGCGGCCGCCCGCACGGTGGGCGCCCGGAGCGTCCTGATGCTGACCGGCGTCTCGTCGCGGGCCGAGGCCGAGGCATTGCCCGCCGCGCTCCGCCCGACCGCGGTCGCGACCGACGCCGACGAATTGGGCGCCGTCCTACGAGGCCTGGCCCTCGGCGGTTGAGCCCGCATCGCGGAGCTCGGGGATGCCGGCGGCCCAGGCATCGAACGCCGCCCGGAGCGGTGCCAGCGTCGCCTCGTCGGCGAAGGCCACGTCGAGGGCGAACCGATCGATGGCCCACAGCTCGGGCAGCGTCAGGCCGATCCGCTCGACCGCGTTCCGGTACTCCTCGGAGAGGGTGATGTCGCTGACCGTCAGGTCGTCCGTGCTCAGGGTCACGGGAACCCCGGCCCGGTGGAGCCGCCCGATCGGATGCTCGGCAATCCTGGGCACGATCGACGCCTGGGCGTTCGAGGTCGGGCAGAGGTCGAGGGCGACGCCGCGGTCGCGGAGCTCGGCCATCAGCGCCCCGTCGGCGGCGGTGCCAGGCCCGTGGGCGATTCGCTCCGGACCCACGGCCAGCGCCCGGCGAACCTGCGGCGCGCCGCCCCGCTCGCCGGCATGGACGGTGATCCGGAGACCGCCGGCCCTCGCGGCCTCGAAGGCGAGGGCGTGGTCCATCGGGTCCGGGAAGCGAGCCTCCCCGCCGGCCAGGTCCCAGCCGGTCAGGCCGCGGTCGCGGAAGAGGGCGGCCGTCTCGGCGAGGACGACGTTGTCACGCGGGTCATGGGAGCGGATCGCGGTGCAGATCAGGCGGACGGTCATCCGATTCTCCCGGGCGGCCCGCTCCGCGCCCGCGACGACCGCCCCGATGCCGTCCCTCAGGGAGAGCCCGCGCGCGGTGTGGAGCAGGGGAGCCCACCGAATCTCCGCGTAGCGGACGTTGTCGGCGGCCTTGGCCTCGACGAGGTCGATCGTGACCCGCTCGAGGGCATCGGCGTCCTGCAGCAGCGCGACCGGCAGGTCGAAGGCGCGGAGGAGGTGGGCCTGGTCGGGGCTCTGCGGCGCGCCCACGAGGGCGGCCGACATCCCGTTCCAGGTCGCCGGGGCGTCGACCCCGCGGGTTCGCGCCAGGTCCAGGGCCGTGTCGACGCGGAGCGAACCGTCGAGATGGAGGTGAACCTCCGCCTTCGGCATCCGCTCGAGGAGGCGGACGGTGGCATCGGGGAGCGGCCCGGCGATGCCGGGGGCGTACGGTCCGCGGACGTCCTCGCGGGTGGTTCCGGTGACTGGCTGGGGCATGGCCAGCCGATGCTACGGCACGGGGTGGCGCGGCGAGCATCCCCCGACCGCGTGACATCCGGCGCGGTACGCTCCGCCGGTGATCGCCCGACTCCGCCGGCTCCTCCTCGCGGTTGCCTGGCTCGCCGTCATCGTCGTCATGGCGCTCGGGGGCGCCGGCGTCGTGGCCCAGTGGTCGCACCCGCCGGGCACGCCGGCCCGGGCCGAGCTGACGTGGCACGGTGACCAGGAGGTCGGGCCCTCGCTCGACGCCGCCCAGGCGGACCTCGAGGCCATCGGTGACGAGGTCGATCGGCTGTCCGTCCTGGCCCGCGGCGCCCTCGCCGCGCTCACCGCCGACGACCAGGAGCCGTTCAGCGTCGCCCTGGGCGAGGGCGGCGACACGGCCCGCGCCATCGCCGCCGCATCGTCCGCCCTCAGGGCGGACCTCGTCGCCCTGCCCGGCGACCTGGCGACCGATCAGATCAGCCATGGCAGCGACGTCCGGGCCAGGCGCGCGGCGATCCTGGCCGCGCTCGATTCGACGTCGGGGCTCGCCCGCTCGTGGGCCAGCCTGACGGTCGGCAGCCTCGCCGCGTCGGACCTCATCTCGCTCCTGACGAGCCACGACGTGACGGTCGCCGCGGCCGCGTCCGAGGGCCGCAGTGCGGAGTACCCGGCGGCCCTCGCGACCCTCGCCCGGGCCGTCGCCAAGCTCGACGACGCGGCGGACATCCGCGACCGCCTCGCGAACACGACCGACGTCGACACGCTCGACCAGTGGATCTCGCGGAACCGCCGCTACGACGAGGCGCTCATCGCCCTCTACAGCGCCCTCCGCGACTCGGGCGGCCTCGTCAACGACGCGGTCCGCGATGCCTTCCGCGAGGAGGGCGCGGCCCGGGCGATCCTGCCGCCGGACACCCGCGGCCTCGTGGTCATCGTGGCCGAGATCGGGCGCGGTGGTCTCAACCAGGCCGTCATCGCCATCGGACAGGCGCGCGGCCGCCTCAACCTCGCCCTCGAGGCGCTTACCCCCGCCGGGGGTGGCAGCACCTGACGTACACTCCGAGGCCTAGATCCCGGGCCAGCCGACCGAGCGCGCGGACATGGCCCTCCCGGAGGAACGCCACCCGTGCGCCTGCGTGTCACGACCGACCTGCCCTGGGACGTCGTCGCCGACGTCCTGGTCATCCCGATCGTCGGCGATCCCGCCTTCGACGGCCCCCTCGGCGAGATCGATCGGCGGGCCAGTGGCGAGCTCAGGGCCCTGGTGGCCTTCGGTGAGCTGCGTTCGAAGCGATTCACCTCCTCGATCGCCGCGTCAGGCGGCGTCCGCGCCGCCCGGCTGCTGACCGTCAGCGCCGGCCCGGCCGACGGCATCGACCGGGAGCTCGTGGCCCGGCTCGGGTCGGCGGCCATGCACCGGCTCGCCGGGCGGCACGTCAAGTCCGTCGCGGTCTGGCTCGAGCCGCTCGCGGCCTCCCTCGAGGGCGGTGCGGAGGTCGTGGCCGGCCTCGTCGCCCGCGGCATCGTCGAGGGGAGCTTCGACCCCAGGTCGCTCTACGCGGATGACGTCCCCACGGTGCCCCCGGTCATCGATGAGCTCGTCCTCGTCGGCCCCGCCGACGCCGACACCGCCGCCCTGACGACGTCCGCCGAGCGTGGCGTGATCTTCGGCGAGGGCGCGAACCTGGCTCGGAGCCTGGCCAATCGATCGGCCAACGACGTCAGCCCGGAGGTCCTCGCCGAGGAGGCCTACACGCTGGCGCGGCAGCACGGCCTGTGGATCGACGTCATCGGGCCGGACAAGGCGACCGAGCTCGGGATGGGCATGTTCATGGCGGTCGGGAAGGGGAGCGACAACCCGCCCCGGATGATCGTCCTGCGCTCCGGCAAGAAGGGCGAGCTCGATGCCGCCGGCCGGCACCTCGCGCTCATCGGCAAGGGCGTCTGCTTCGATTCCGGCGGCATCAGCATCAAGCCGGCCGACCGGATGGAAGAGATGAAGATGGACAAGACCGGTGCCTGCACCGTGATCGCGGCCATCGCCACCGTCGCCCGGCTCGCCCCCGGCACGCCGCTCCTCGCGGTCGCCCCGGCGGTCGAGAACATGCCCGGCCCCCACTCGGCGCGGCCCGGCGACATCGTCAAGGCCCTCAACGGCAAGTTGGTCGACATCATCAACACGGACGCCGAGGGCCGGCTGATCCTCGGTGACGCGATGACCTACGCGGAGCGGCTGGGCGCGACCCACCTCGTCGACGTGGCGACGCTCACCGGCGCGGTGTCGAGGGCCCTCGGCGACCTCGTCACGGGCGCCTTCGGGACGGACCCGGCGTTCACCGGCGAGGTCCTCGCCGCCGGCGCCCGGGCGGGCGAGCGCTACTGGCAGATGCCCCTCGTGGATGAGTACCTGACCGAGATGGAGTCGTGGTACGGCGACATCATCAACAGCGGCAGTGGCGAGGGCGGGCTCGTGAAGAGCGGCCTCTTCCTCCGCGAGTTCGCCACCGTGCCCTGGGTCCACCTCGACATCGCCGGCACGGCCTATTACCGGAAGGCGAAGCCGTGGGCCGCCCGGGGCGCGAGCGGCGCCTCGCACGCCACGCTCGTCGAGCTCGCGCTGGCGGGGGCGAAGCCGGCCTGAGGCCGGCGTCGTCGCCCGACCGGACGAGCCCCACCCCGCCCCGGGCGCAGGCCTCGTGGAGGGCGCCATCCCGGCCGTGATCGCCGGCGTCGCCGGCCTGGCCTGGGGCGTCGCCGCCGACCGCATCGCCGCCCGCTGGCCGGCCCACGAGGACGGCAGCGTCCGGCCGGTCGACTGGCGGACGTTGGCCGTCGCGATTGCCGGCGCGCTTGCCCTGGCCCTCCTCGTGGATCGTCTGGGCGCCGACCTCGCGAGCCTCCTCTACGTCGGCGTGGTCGTCGTCTTGCTCGTCCTGCTCTTCGCGACCGACCTCGACCAGCGCCTCCTGCCCGACGTCGTGACCCTGCCCCTCGTGGCCTACTCGCTCGTCGGTTTCGTCGCCGGGCTCGGGCCGTTCGTCAAGACTCCCGAGGACCTGCTGTGGGCCGCCGTCGCCAGCATCGCCCTGCCGGCCGCGCTCCTCATCATCTCGATCCCGTTCGGCGCGGGGGCGATCGGGATCGGCGATCTGAAGCTCCTCCTCGGGGTGGGCCTCCTCGTCGGCGGGACCCGCATCCTGGCGACGGTCATCCTGGGCGCGCTCGCCGCCGCCGCCGCCATCGTGATCCTGCTGGCCGCACGCCGGATCACGCTCAAGAGCTACGTCCCCTACGGGCCCTTCCTCATCGCCGGCGCCCTCTGGGCGATGCTGGGCACGCGCCCGGGCTGATCCCGCCGGTCGCCGTCCCGGAGCCGCGCTGACCGGTCCGACCGGTGCCCGCATGACCTTCGGCCGGTCGACGGCTGGACAGGCCGGCGTATGATCCCGGCAGCCGGATCAGTCGTTCCTGCGTGGTGCCCAACGGGGAGCGGCGGTCGCCCGGCGAGCGAAACCCCAATCGCGCCCCCGCACGTGACGGAGCTCGTTCGCACGATGACGACGCCCTCGTGATGCGCCGCCCGCCAGCCGACTCCCGGGGCTGGACCCGGCCGCCCCGCCGCGCCGGTCGCGGCGTCGTCCTGGCGATCCTCCTGACATCGGTCCTGGGCGGCCTCTTCGTCGGCACGCCGCCCTCGGCGACCCGCGCCGACGATCTGGCCGACGCGATCGCCAGGCAGAAGGCGATCGCGGCCCAGCTGGCGAAGCAGAAGTCACAGGTGGCGACCCTCGCCAGGCGCCAGGCGGCACTGAGCAGCGAGCTCGCCCGGACGAAGTCGTCGCTGGTCCAGATCAACGCCGACCTCGTCGCCGTCCGGACCCAGGTCGTCCGGATGACCGTCGAGGTCGCGATCGCCCAGGGGCAGGTCGACGAGCTCGATGCCCAGGTCGTGAAGCTGGATACGCAGCTCGTCGAGATCGAGGCCCGGGAAGCTTCCAAGCTGGTCGAGCTCAACGAGCGCAAGGCGGTCCTCGCGGAGCGGATCCGGCTCGCCTACGACACCGACCGGACGACGCTCCTCGAGACGATGCTCTCGAGCGAGACCTTCACCGATGTCCTCGCCGAGGTTTCCTACCACCTCGACCTGGCCGAGCAGGACAAGGCCCTCGCCGAGCGGATCGTCAACGACCAGAAGGTCCTCGCCGTCATCCACGCGACGGTCGTCTCGACCCGCGAGCAGACCGAGACCATGCGCTCGGCCGCCGACGCCCAGCGGGCGGTCCTCGACACGCAGCTCGCCGACCTGGCCGCGGCCCGGGACCGCCTGGCAGCACTCGAGAAGGAGACGGAGTCGCTCCTCAAGGCGCAGCAGGCCGCGTATGCCCAGATGTCCAGGGACAAGGCCGCGATGGCCAAGGCGATCGCCGCCAGCGAGCGGGCGGAGAAGGCGCTCCAGAAGGAGATCGCCCGTCTCGTCGCCGAGCAATCCCGGCGCGGCAACATCCCCTCGAAGTACAACGGCACGCTCGCCTGGCCGATGGGGGGGACGATCACCCAGGAATACGGCTGCACCGGGTTCGCCTGGGAACCCCGGAAGGGGAGCTGCGCCCACTTCCACAGCGGCATCGACATCGCCGCCCCGATGTACACCCCGATCCGGGCGGCCGGCCCGGGGGTCGTCCTCTTCGCCGGCGCCAACCCGTACGACCCGCGACCCAAGGCCTGGATCGTGATCGTCGCCCACTCCGAGAACCTCGTGACCTGGTACGCCCACGTCGACAACAGTGCCCACCCGATCCGGGTCCGGGCCGGCGACCACGTCGTGACCGGCGAGGTCATCGCCTACGAGGGGATGACCGGCCGGACCACCGGGCCGCACCTCCACTGGATGGTGGAGCTCAACGGCAGCTTCGCGAACCCGCGGCTCTTCCTGTAGCCAGCCGGCCGCCGGGAACGATGCGGTCGCGCCACCCGGGCCGTGCGTTCACCAGCCGATGACCTGCCGCCTACGGGCTGGTGCTACGATCGGGCCCGGAACCCCCGCCCACGGCACCCGAGGAGGAGCCCCCGGTGAAGCGGACGATGGCGATGATCCTGGCCGGCGGCGAGGGCGAGCGCCTCTCGATCCTGTCGTCGGTGCGGGCCAAGCCCGCGGTCCCCTTCGGCGGCAAGTACCGGATCATCGACTTCACGCTCTCCAACTGCGTGAACTCGGACATCAACGACGTCGTCGTGCTGACCCAGTACAACCCGCGCTCGCTCAACGACCACATCGGCCTCGGGCGACCGTGGGACCTGGACCGGGCGAGGGGCGGGGTGAAGCTCCTCCAGCCGTACATCGCCCGTGGTCGCGTGGCGGAGTGGTACCGCGGGACGGCCGACGCGGTTCTCCGGAACCGGAGCATCCTCGAGCACTCCGACGCCGAGACGATCCTCGTCCTCGCCGGCGACCACATCTACAAGATGGACTACCAGCCGTTCCTCGCCGCCCACCGGCGGCACCGCGCCGACGTGACCATCGCCGTCCGCCGCGTGCCGCTCGCCGAGGCCTCGCGGATGGGCATCCTCGCCCTCGACGACGCCGATCGCATCGTCGAATGGCAGGAGAAGCCGAAGCAGCCCAGGAGCGACCTCGCCTCGATGGGCGTCTACGTCTTCTCGCGGCGGGCGCTCCTGAAGTGGCTCGACGAGGACCGCATCGACTTCGGAGGACACGTCGTCCCGGCGATGCTCGACGGCGGCGCCCGCGTCTTCGGCTACCGGTTCGCCGGCTACTGGCAGGACGTCGGCACGATCCAGTCGTTCTGGGAGGCCAACATGGCCCTCCTCGTCGACGACCCCGAGCTCGAGCTCAACGACAAGGACTGGGTCATCCACACCAAGTCCGAGGAGCGGGCACCGGCCAAGGTCGGTCCGACCGCCCAGGTCCATCGGAGCCTCATCAGCCACGGCTGCGTCATCGACGGGACCGTCGTCAACAGCGTCCTCTCGCCGGGCGTCCGGGTCGGGATGGGGGCCGTCGTCCGCGATTCGATCGTCATGTTCGACTCGGTCATCGGGTCGCGCGCGGTCATCGACCGGGCCATCCTCGACAAGGAGGTCACGGTGGGGGCCGGCGCGATCGTCGGCGAGGGCCCCGACGACACCCCGAACAAGGCCGAGCCGGGCCGCCTCAACACGGGCATCACCGTCGTCGGAAAGCAGGCGACGATCCCACGCGGCGCCCGGATCGGGCGCAACGTCCGGATCGGTGAGGGCGTCAGGACCGCCGACTTCGCGAAGAAGGTCGTCGCCGGCGGGGGATCGGTGGAACCCGGCGCGAGCCGGCGGATCGCGGCCGCTCGGGAGACCAGGGAGGCGGCCAGGGAGGCTGCGCGCTCGGCGGGCTAGACTGCCGCGGTGCCCATGGAACCCGCCCCGTCCGCCGGGGCCGCGCCCGCGCCGGCCGGCCCGGGCGTACCGCCGGCGGCTCCCCCCGCCGATCCCGCGCTCGTCGCCGACGTCGAGGCCTGGCTGGCCGATCTCGGCCTCGTCCCCGGTCCGCGCGTCGAGCGCGACGGCGTGACCGCCTGGGACATCGTCCTCGACGGCCGGCGACGCCGCGAGCTCCGGACGACGCTGATCCTGGACCCCGGCCTCGGGCTCATCGCCTGGGCGCACCTCGCTCCGCCCATCGGCGACGGGCTGCGGAAGGCCTACCGCTCGCTGTTGCGCTGGAACGACGAGTTCCCGCTCGCCAAGTTCTCGATCGCCGACGACGGCCGCCCGATCCTGGCCGTCGAGCTGCCGACCCGCTGGCTCGACGTCGATGAGCTCGGTCTCGCGTTGGCCCGAATCGCCGGCATCGCCGACCGCCTCTTCGACGAGACCCGCGCCTGGCTGTGGGTCGGCGGCCGGGTTCCGGACGGCTACGCGGATGGCGCTCCCCGCACGTCCGAGCTCGTCGACCGGTTCGCGCCGCGGCTCCCGGAGCTGTTCGAGGCATGAGCGTCGGCGGAACGAGGCGGTGGGGCCTGTCCGGCCGTGCCGCGAGGCTCGTCGCGGCCGCCTTCCTCGCCCTCTCCGCGATCGGCCTCGGACCGGCCAGGGCACCCCTCGTGGTCACCGCGGCGGCGCCCTCCCTGACCCTCGTCACCGCGACGACCTACGAGGTCCGGCCCGAGGAGGGCAAGGTCGCGGCCACGGTCAGGATCACGGCGACGAACCACCTGAAGGACACGGTGACCCGCCGATACTTCTTCGACCAGGGCTACCTGTCCGTCCTGCCGGGGACGTCCGACTTCGTCCTCACGGCGGCGACCGGCTCTCCGACGGTGTCGGAATCTTCCCGGACCGAGAGCGGCGTCCTCCTCCGGCTTCGGTTCGGGTCGCGCATCGCCGCCGGGAAGTCGCTCGACCTGACCCTGACCTTCGATCTCGTCGACCCGGGCGGGGCCCCGGACCGGGCGGTCCGGATCTCGCCGTCGCTCGTCCTCTTCCAGGCCTGGGCCTTCGCGAGCACAGAGACGCCGGGCTCGTCGGTCGAGGTCCGCATCCCCGACGGTTACAACGTCGTCCTCGGACGTGGCCCGTTGACCGGCCCGACCACCGACGCGGCGGGCTGGCAGGTCTATTCGAGCGGGTCACTGGCGACGCCGCTGACCTTCGTCGCCGACGTCGCCGCGGACCGTCCCGGGGCCTACGTCGACGGCCTCCGCTCGACGACGGTCGGGTCGCGGACCGCGTTCGTCATCTTCCGGGCCTGGCCCGACGATCACGCCTGGCGCAGCCGGGTCACCGACCTCGTCATCGAGGGCCTGCCGATCCTGGCCGAGGCGATCGGGGCCCCGTGGCCGCTCGACGGCCCCCTGACGTTCACCGAGACGCTCGTCCGCAGCACGGGAGGGTACGCCGGGACCTTCGATCCGGAGAAGGCGCTCGCCCAGATCGGCTACACGGCCAGCCCCGGGGTCGTCCTCCACGAGGCCGCCCACGTCTGGTTCAACGGGACCCTCGTGGCCGATCGGTGGATCGCGGAGGCGTTCGCGTCCTTCTACGCCGAACAGGCCGCCGAGGCGATGGAGGTGGCCATCGAGTCGCCCGGGCTTGCCGACCTCCCGTCCGACGCGGCGTTCCCGCTCAACGCCTGGCGGGCGACCGGCGAGGCGGAGCCCGACGAGGACGCGTTCGGGTTCGCGGCGTCGCTCGCGCTCGCCCGCGAGATCGCCGATCGGGTCGGGATTGGCGCGCTCCGCGAGACCTGGCAGGACGCTGCCGCCGGCGTCCCGGCCTACCAGCCCGTGGCGAGGACGAGCGGCGCCCCCGGGGCCGGCCACCTCGCGGTCGAGAAGGGGGCGGACCCGCCGGACTGGCGCGCCCTCCTGGACCTCCTCGAGGCGAACGCGGATCCCTCGACGGCCGCCCGCCTCGAGCGCCTCTGGCGCCGCTGGGTGCTCCGGCCCGAAGACCGGGCGCTGCTCGAGGCGCGGACCGAGGCCCGCCTCGCCTACGACGCAGCGGTCGAGGCGGCCGCCCCCTGGCGTCTGCCCCGCTCGGTCCGCGACGCGATGCGGGCCTGGCAGTTCGACGCGGCGCTCGAGCTCGTGGGCGATGCCCGCGACGTCCTCCAGCTGCGCGAGCGCGTCGCCGCCGCGGCCGGTGCGGCCGGCCTCACCGGACCCGACGCGATTCGTCCTCACTTCGAGGCGTACGACGCGCTGGCCGAGGCCGGCGCCGTGGCGGTCACCGAGCTCGCGGCGCTCGACCGCATCCAGGCCGCCGAGGCCGTCCGGATCCCGGAGCCGGGACTCCTGGATCGCCTCGGCCTGATCGGCGTCGATCCCGAGGCCCGGCTGGCGGCCGCGCGGGCCGCCTTCGAGGGCGGCGACCAGGACACGGCGCTCGCCGAGGCCGCCGCGGCCGAGGCGGAGTGGTCATCCGTCCCGGACGTCGCACTCGGGCGGCTCACGAGCGCAGCGCTGCTGACCGCGGCCGTGCTGCTCCTGGCCTGGCTGGTCGCCCAGCGCCGGCGGCGTCGTGATCATGCCCACCGGGCCTGAGGCCGCCCAGGTGTCCGGGCAGACGCCGAGATGCGAGGCGCGATGATCGGTCGAGATGGGGCGGGCGCGTCGGCTGGTCGCCGAGCGGGGGCGGGCGCGTCGGCTGGCCGCCGGGCGTGGGCCGCCGGGATCGCCGTCGTGCTGGCCGTGGGGCTCAGCCTCAGCCCGCCCGTCGCCGCCACGGCCACAGCCGCGACCGGGCGCCTGCTCATCTCGTCCGCGGCGACCTACAGCGTCGATGTCGACGCCGGCGTCGTCCACGTCGTCGACGCCGTCGTTCTCCAGAACGACAAGCCCAGCGACGCCGAATTCCTGTACTTCTGGCGGGAGCTGTCCTGGTCGGTCCAGCCTGGGGCGACCGGGATCGCCGTCCGGGATGGGGACGGATCGCTGGCCGTGACGCCGCGGGCCCGCGACGGCTACATCGAGGCGGCGTTCCGGCTCCGGCGCGACCTCCTCTTCGGCCAGTCCATCGACCTCACGATCAGCTGGGACCTGCCCGGCGGCGCGCCTCGCTCGGACTCCTCGATCCGGGTGGGCCAGGCCTTCGCCTCGTTCGACCTCTGGGCGTGGGGCGATCCGGGGTCCTCCTCGGTCACGGCGACCCTGCCCGAGGGCTTCGAGGTCCAGACGTACGGCTCCACCGTCGAGACCGCCAGCGTGCCCGGCGGGGTGACGGTCTCGGCGTCGGCGATCGACGATCCGGCCGATTTCTGGGTCGCGGTCACCGCGACGCGCGACCGGTCCATGGCCATCGAGGAGCTGCAGCCGTCCCGCGACGTGACCCTCCTCGTGAAGGGCTGGCCCGAGGACGAGCTGTGGCTGACGACCGTCACCACGACGCTCGACCGGGGACTGTCCGAGCTCCAGGAGCTGATCGG
>Ga0326597_10004201_pt1 | contig 20331 bp, 30 predicted proteins | sample RVTome_12_FD_203789 | JGI IMG/M metagenome (GOLD analysis project Ga0326597, IMG submission 203789) | Soil microbial communities from uranium-contaminated site in the Upper Colorado River Basin, Wyoming, United States - RVT100D185 | ecosystem: Environmental > Terrestrial > Soil > Contaminated >...
GACAAGGGCAAGGTGATGAAAGCGCTAATGCCTCGCCTGGCTGGAAAGGCCGAAGGGCGCGAGATCAACGAAGTGGTCGGCGCGCTCCTCGGGTAGGCCCTTCCCCGGCAGATGCAGAAGCGCCCCGTGTCCGAACTGACACTCGTGCGTTCTTCTGATTGAACCGGTCTGTTATCATTGATTCGCGCCGCGGGAGCAGTATTTGCTTAAACGAATAGGCGCTTCCTGAAATGACGTCACATAACCGCCCGACGCTTCCGATTTCACCCTCGCAGGCCGCGATGTTCGCCATCGGGTTGGCGACTGCACTTGCCGTCGTCCTCATCCCGGTACTCCCGGGGGAGACCCCGCTTGATCCCGGTGACGTCGCCTACCAGACGTTCTCGGCAGGCGGCACGGTCATCGTCCAGGAAGGCGCGGTCGTCACCGAGGCCCAGATCGTCCAGATCAGAGCGGAAGGCCTTCTCGACAACGAAATGGGCTTCCCCGACCTCCTTTCGGCGACCCTTGTAGCGCTTGTCTCGGGCTTCATGCTCGGCTCATACCTCTACCTGTTCCAACCGCGGGAGGTGGTGGGGGTCAGGCGGCTTGTGATGCTGGGGCTGCTCGTGGTGCTTTGGGTGGCGGCCGCCAAGGTCTTCTTCTCGCTAACCTTGCCCGACTCTGACCGCCTCTATCTCGGATATATGCTTCCGGTCGCCGCCGCGCCCATGCTCGTCGCCACGCTGCTCGACGGCGGCCTCGCCGTCATCGTCGCCGCCACCATCGCTCTCCTTGCCTCCTTCGCCGCCTTCCAACTTCCCGACGCCCGCAACTCTATCGCGACCGGACCGATGGAATCGTTGCAGATGGCAAGCGCCCTCTTCCTGTCGTCCGTCGCCGGCATCTTCGCCGTTCGCAACGCCGAGCGCGTCAACACGTACGCGACGGCAGGCGTCGCTGTCGGCGCTGTCACGTTCGTCACCCTGTTCGCATTCTGGCTGCTGCTGCCCAACCGCGAGAGCGTCGACGTGATCTGGATGCTCATCGCATCCGGCTTCACCGGCCTCGGAGGCGTCATCATCATCATGGGCGGGTCCTATATCCTCGGCGCGACCTTCGGGGTGGCAACGCGCATCCAGCTCATGGAACTGGCTCAGCTCACCCACCCGCTGCTCCGCGACCTGCAGGAGAAGGCGCCCGGGACCTTCCACCACAGCGTAATCGTCGGCAACCTGGCCGAACGCGCCGCCGACCTGACGGGTGCGGACTCCCTGCTCGTGCGTGTCGGGTCCTACTTCCACGACATCGGCAAGATCGCCAAACCCGCCTTCTATATCGAAAACCAGATGGGCGCCGAAAACCCCCACGACCGCCTCGAACCCAGCGCGAGCGCCAAGATGGTGTCCGAGCATGTCCGCGCCGGCATGAAGCTCACGGCCCGACACCGCATCCCCGCGCGGGTGCGCGCCTTCGTCCCCGAGCACCACGGCACGCGGTTGGTCACATACTTCTACCGCAAGGCCAGCGCCACCGACCCCACGGTCGATCCTGAGCGCTTCCGCTACCCCGGCCCAAAGCCGCAGAGCAAGGAAACGGCTATGGTCATGCTCGCCGACTCAGTGGAAGCAGTCGTCCGCGCCAGCAAGGACCGCTCCCACGAACGCATCGACGAACTCGTCGACGGCGTGATCAACGAGCGGGTGACTGAAGGTCAACTCGACGAGTGCGACTTGACCCTGCGCGACCTGCGCACGGTGGCCGAGTCCTTCAAGGCCACGCTCCGAGGCATCTACCACCCACGGATCGAGTACCCGGCGCCGGCAAAGGGCGAGCTTGAGGCCCAGAGCGGACACACTTCCGTCGCTCACCTGATGCCCCCCAGCGAGCCAATCGAGGCGCCACCCGCGCGATAAGAGCGCGAAGAGTCCGCGATGTCAACCGCGGACCACCCGTCTTTGTTGACACACCACCCACCCACAAGTAACATTTCCCTTTGGCGTCTGCTACCCGGCGGATGGCCAACGACGCGACCTTCGCAGTCGGAAGACTTGTCCGAAAGCCGCCCATACGAGGGACAGCAGCGAGACAAGCTCCGGCTTTTTGTTTGAGTAGAAGATAGAGAACGAAGAAGCACTATGCCGACAATCAATCAACTGGTTCGCAAGGGACGCAAGCCCCTCAAGGGCAAGACGAAAGCGCCTGCCCTGCGTTTCCATTTCAACGCCCTCAAGAACCGCATGCTTCGAGGCGACGGCAGCCCGCAAAAGCGCGGCGTTTGCACCAACGTGCGAACCGTCACCCCCCGAAAGCCGAACTCGGCGCTCCGCAAGGTGGCGCGCGTGCGGCTGACGAACACGATGGAGGTCACGGCCTACATCCCCGGCGAGGGCCACACCCTCCAGGAGCACTCGGTTGTGCTGATCCGCGGCGGCCGCGTGAAGGACCTCTCCGGTGTGCGCTATCACATCGTGCGTGGCGCCCTCGACGCCGGTGGCGTCGTCGGTCGCAAGCAGCAGCGCAGCAAGTACGGAACCCGGAAGGCCTAACGACATGCCACGCCGAGGTAAGGTTGCACGACACAAGACGACGCCCGACGCCAAGTACGGCAGCGTCCTCGTTCAAGTGATGATCAACAAGGTCATGTACGACGGCAAGAAGTCGATCGCGGAACGGATCGTTTACGACGCGATGGACCTCATCGGCCAGCGAACCAAGGAAGACCCGAAGCAGGTGTTCGAGCAGGCTATGCGGAACACCATGCCAATTCTAGAGGTACGCCCCCGCCGCGTTGGTGGTGCGACGTATCAGATTCCGCTGGAAGTGCGCCCCGCCAGGCAGACCTCGCTGGCGATGCGCTGGATCCTGGGCGCGGCACGTGGGCGTAGCGGACGCCCGATGGCCGACCGCCTGGCAACAGAGCTCGTGGACGCCTACCGCGAACAGGGCTCTGCCATCAAGAAGCGCGAAGACACGCATCGCATGGCCGAGGCCAACAAGGCCTTTGTCCACTACAGGTGGTAGGGGACAAACCGGCAGTGACGCGCTACTAGTTCAGCTTTCTCGAAAGCGGAAGCAGGAGACCAATGGCTGACTCTGTGCCCATTGAACGGGTACGAAATATCGGAATCATAGCCCACATCGATGCCGGGAAGACCACGGTTACCGAACGCATCCTCTTTTACACGGGGATCACGTACAAAATCGGTGACGTGGACGCCGGTACTGCCGTCATGGACTGGATGGCACAGGAACGAGAGCGCGGCATCACGATCACCGCCGCCGCGACGACCACAACCTGGAAGGACCACCAGGTCAACATCGTAGATACACCCGGTCACGTGGACTTTACGGTCGAGGTAGAGCGCAGCCTCCGCGTCCTGGACGGAGGCGTTGTCGTTTTCGACGCCGTCGCCGGCGTGCAGAGCCAATCCGAGACTGTCTGGCGCCAGGCCGACCGTTACCACATCCCGCGCATCTGCTTCATCAACAAGATGGACCGCGTTGGCGCCGACTTCTGGAAGACGATGCAGTCCATCCGCGAGCGCCTGAACGCGCGGCCGATCGCGGTGCAAATCCCGATGGGCGCGGAAGACAAGTTCGCCGGCTGCATCGACTTGGTAGAGATGCGGGCGTTCACGGTCCCCGAAGGCGAACTCGACCCGATCATCGGCGAGATCCCGGCCGAGTTCCTGGAAGAGGCCAGGACACGCCGCGAGGAACTGATTGAGGCCATCGCCGAAGTCGACGACCAGATGCTAATCAGCTTCCTCGAGGAGCACGACGTGACCGCCCTTGAGCTGAAGAAGGCGCTGCGCCGCGCAACTCTGGCCGGCCTCGTAAACCCGGTGCTGACCGGTACGGCACTCAAGAACAAGGGCGTGCAGCCTCTGCTGGACGCCGTACTCGACTACCTGCCCTCGCCGGTGGAAGTCCCGCCCGTGACCGGCATGGACCCGAAGACCGAAGAGGAACTCACCCGCGGCCCCAGCAACGACGAGCCGTTCTCCGCGCTCGCGTTCAAGGTCGTGGCCGACCCCTACGTCGGGCGGCTGGTTTACTTCCGCGTGTACTCCGGCGTCGCCAAGCAGGGTTCGATGGTGCTCAATAGCACCCGCGGTAACCGCGAGCGCCTGGGCCGCATCCTCAAGATGCACTCGAACCGCCGCGAAGAGCTGACAGAGATCGAAGCCGGCCAGATTGCTGCCACCGTCGCCCTCAAGAACACATTCACCGGCGACACCCTGTGCGACGAAAGCAAGCCCGTAATCCTCGAGGCGATCAAGTTCCCGGAGCCGGTAATCGCCGTCTCCATCGAACCGAAGACAAAGGACGACCAGGAGCGCATGGGCGAAGTGCTCGCACGACTGGTCGAAGAAGACCCCACGTTCCACGCCCGCAACGACCCCGAGACCGGCCAGACGATCATCTCCGGGATGGGCGAACTGCACCTCGAGATCATCGTCGACCGCATGCTGCGCGAGTTTAACGTGCAGGCGGACGTCGGCCGCCCCGAGGTCGCGTACAAGGAAACCATCACCGCGCCGTCCGACGCCGAAGGGCGCTTCGTCCGCCAGAGTGGTGGCCGCGGCCAGTTCGGTGTCGTCAAGCTGCACGTCGAGCCGCACGAGCCACGGGGTTCGGGCTTCAAATTCGAGAACAAACTCGTCGGTGGTTCGATCCCGAAAGAGTACGTCCCGGCGGTCGAGCACGGCATCAAGGAAGCGCTGGAAACCGGCGTAATGGCCGGTTATCCGGTGATCGATGTCAAGGTGCAACTTGTGGATGGGTCGTATCACCCTGTAGACTCATCCGAGTTGGCGTTCAAGATGGCCGGCTCCCTGGGAATCCAGGAAGCGATGAAGAGGGCCCGCCCCGTTCTTCTCGAGCCCATCATGAAAGTGGAGATCGCCACTCCCGACGAGTTCTTCGGCGACGTCCTTGGCGACGTCAGTTCTCGGCGGGGGCAGGTCGCAGATGTTGACCACCGCGGCCATCTCCGCGTCATCACGGCGCACGTGCCGCTGGCTGAGACTTTCGGCTACGCGACGACCCTGCGCTCCATAACCCAGGGGCGAGCAAGCTACACAATGGAATTCGATCATTACGAACCAGTCCCAGCGTCCGTTGCCGAGCAAATTGCCGGCCGCACGCGTGGTGCGGTACGGAGATAAGGCACTATGGCACGGCAGAAAATCCGCATCCGGCTCAAGGCCTTCGATCACCGCATCCTCGACCAGTCTGCCGTACTGATCGTCGAAGCGGCTGAGCGCACCGGCGCCGCCGTAGCCGGCCCGATTCCGCTACCCACCGAAATCAAGAAATTCTGCGTAATTCGCTCCCCTCACATCGACAAGGACTCGCAGGAGCAGTTCGAGATCCGCACACACAAGCGCATCATCGACATCCTTGAGCCCAGTCCCAAGACCGTTGACGCCCTGATGCGGCTCCAGTTGCCATCCGGCGTGGACATCGAGATCAAGTTATGAGCGTAGAAGGAATCCTCGGCCGCAAAGTCGGCATGACACAGGTATTCGACCAGGAGAGCGGCGACGCCATCCCTGTCACGGTCATCGAGACCCCCGCGTGCGTCGTCCTCCAGGTCAAGACGAAGGACAACGACGGCTACGAGGCCATCCAGGTCGGGTTCGGCGAGCGCAAGCGCGTCAACTCCCCGGCGAAGGGCCACATGAAAGGCCTGGGTCAGTTCAAGTACCTGCGCGAACTCAAGGTAGACGACATCGGCAAGTGGGAAGTCGGCCAGAAGGTGGGTTGCGAGATCTTCGAGCCCGGCGACAAGGTTGACGTCTCTGGCATCACGAAAGGCAAGGGGTTTGCCGGCGTGGTTAAGCGCCACGGATTCCGCGGCGGACCCAAGACTCACGGTCAGTCGGACCGCGTCCGTGCGCCGGGCTCAATCGGCTCCGGCACCAGCCCGGGCCGCGTCTGGAAGGGCCTCAAGATGGGTGGCCACATGGGAACGGGCCTCGCGACCGTGAAGAACCTGCGAGTCGTCAGCACCGACCCGGACAAAGGCGTGCTGTTCATCCGCGGCGCCGTTCCCGGCAACGAGGGCATCCTGCTCAAGATCCGAAAGGTTGCCCCGGCGAAGAAGAAGGCAAAGAAGTGAAACTCCCCGTACTGAGCATCGAAGGCAAAGAGCTGCGCACCGTCGAGGTGGACGACAGCGTCTTCGGTATCGAGCCCAACGGCGCGGTACTGCACCAGACGTATGTCCGCCAGCGAGCCAACCAGCGAGCCGGCACCGCCTCCACGAAGACCCGCGGCGAAGTGCAGGGCAGCACTCGCAAAATCCGCAAACAGAAGTACACCGGAAGGGCGCGCGCAGGCAGCGAGCGCTCCCCCACGCGCGTCGGTGGTGGCACCGTGTTCGGTCCCCGGCCGCGTGACTACAGCCAGGACATGCCGAAGAAAATGCGGCGCCTGGGCATCCGTTCAGCCCTCTCCAGCAAGGTCGCCGACGGCCAACTGGTGGTTGTCGACCAGCTCTCGATGGACGCCCCGAAGACCAAGGAGATGGCCCGTATCCTCGGCAACGTGGGATTCAAGCGTTCGGCCCTCGTCGTCACGGCGCAGTCCGAGCGGGCGATCCTCGCCAGCGTGCGTAACCTCATGAAGACGAAGACACTCCCGGCGGCCTACTTGAACGTCGCCGATATGATGAACCACCAGGGCCTCCTCATCACCGAGGAAGCCGTTCGCATTGCGGAAGGCCTCTGGGGATTGAAGAGCACCGGCAAGAGGGCCCCGCGCCGCGAGGCCACCGCCGAAACGAAAACAGACGCGCCGAAGCCACGGCGACGCGCCTCAGCAGCGTCGCTTGCCGAGCCCGAGGCCGTAGCACCGGCGCCTGAGCCCGAAGCCAAAGCGCCGGCGCCTGAACCCGAAACCAAAGCGACCACTGTAGAAGCCGCGCCGAAGCCGAAGCGTGCCGCGAAGCCGAAACCGGAAGCACCGAAGGCAGAGGCCAGCACTGAAGATAAGCCAAAGCGCGCACCGCGAGCGAAGAAGGCCGAAGCCGCAACGCCCGCTGCCGAAGACGCACCCAAGCCAAAGCGCGCCCCGCGAGCAAAGAAGGAGGGCGAATAGATGCCTAAGGCACTAAACCCGCTCTCCGTCCTCGTAAGGCCGCTGGTAACCGAGAAGGCGACCCGCCTTCACGGCGAGAACAAGTACGCCTTCGAGGTGCAGAAGCACTCCAACAAGGCCCAGATCAAGGAAGCCGTCGAGAAAGGCTTCGACGTCAAGGTCGTCTCGGTCAACGTGATGACCATGCCCGGAAAGCCGTTCCGCGTGCGGGGAAACCGCATCAAGCACGCCGGCGACTGGAAGAAGGCCGTGGTCACATTGGCCCCGGACGACAAGCTCGAACTGTTTGAGGGCATGTAGCCATGGCAATTAAGACCTACAAACCAACATCATCGGGACGCCGTCAGGCGACGGGCTACTCCTTCGAGGAGATCACCCGTAAGAAGCCGGAAAAGACGCTTACCGTCCCGATTAAGAAGACTGGTGGCCGCAACAACCAGGGCAAGATGACCGTTCGGCACCGCGGCGGTGGCGCAAAGCGTCTCTTCCGCATCATCGACTTCAAGCGCGACAAGTGGGGCATTCCGGCGAAGGTCGCTTCGATCGAGTACGACCCTAACCGGACCGCACGCATCGCCCTCCTGCAGTACGCGGACGGCGAGAAGCGATACATCATCTGGCCGGTCTCACTGAGGGTGGGCGACGCGGTGATGTCTGGCCCCGACGCAGAGATCAAGCCCGGCAACGCGCTGCCCCTGAAGAACATCCCGTCAGGTACGGTCATCCACAACCTGGAGATGTACAAGGGCAAGGGCGCACAGCTCGTACGCGGCGCCGGCGGCTCAGCGCAGCTCCTCGGTCGCGACGAGGAATACGCCACAGTGCGCCTGCCTTCGGGCGAGGTGCGCCGCATCCTCGCGGAGTGCATGGCCACGATCGGCCAGGTGGGCAACGTTGAACACAGCCAGATCAAGCTGGGGCGCGCGGGACGCAGCCGCCTGATGGGCCGCCGCCCGAAGGTCCGTGGCTCGGTAATGAACCCGCGTGACCACCCACACGGCGGTGGCGAAGGCAAGGCCCCGATCGGCATGCCCGGACCGAAGAGCCCGTGGGGCAAGCCGACGCTGGGCTACCGCACGCGCAAGCGTAAAGATACGAACAAATACATCGTGCGGCGGAGGTACGAGGTCTAATGTCTCGATCTACGAAGAAGGGCCCGTTCACTGACGCACACCTGCTTGAGAAGGTGACCAAGGTCACCCAGTCCGGTCAGAAGACCGTTATCAAGACCTGGTCGCGCCGTTCAACGATCCTGCCAGAAATGGTGGGCTTGACCATCGCCGTACACGACGGCCGCCGCCACATACCGATTTTTATCACCGAGAACATGGTCGGCCACAAGCTGGGCGAGTTCGCACACACGCGCACGTTCCGCGGCCACACCAGCAAGTCGGCGCAGACCGCCGGCATAAGGAAGAAATAAACCATGGTTGCCGTCAGAGCCTTCTCCCGCAACGCGCCCGTCGCGCCGAAGAAGATGCGAGTGATCCTGCACGCCGTGCGGGGCAAGCGCGTCGACGAGGCGATGGCTCTGCTGCGCTTCATGCCAACGCCCCACGCCAAGCTCGTCGCCAAGACTGTTCGTTCGGCGGCCGCTAACGCAGAAAACAACTTCAGCATGGACCCGCGCCACCTGCGCATCGCCGAAGCCTTCACGACGGATGGGCAGCGCATGCGGCGCATGTCACCCCGTGCCCGCGGCCGCGGCGATATCGTACGCAAGCGCAAATGCAACATCACGGTCGTCGTGGAAGAGGAGACCAGGTAAATGGGCCAGAAAGTACACCCACACGGCTTCCGCCTCGGCTATATCTATGACTGGAATAGCAAGTGGTTCGCGGATCGCAACTACACCGAACAGCTTCACGAGGATCTCGGCATCCGCAAGTCCATCGCTAAGGGGTTGCCGGACGCCGGCATCTCGAAGGTCGAGATCGAGCGCAACGCCAACCTGATCACGGTCAGCATCTTCACGGCACGTCCCGGAATCGTCATCGGCCGTGGCGGCCAGCGCGTGGACGAGCTGCGTAATTCGCTTGAGAAGATCACCGGCCGCAAGGTGCGCGTCAACATCAACGAGGTGCGCGTCCCCGAAACCGAAGCGCCGCTCGTGGCCCGCTCCGTCGCCGAGCAGATCGAGCGCCGCGTGTCACACCGCCGCGCGATCAAGCAGGCGGCCCTCCGCGCCATGCAGCGCGGCGCCCAGGGCGTCCGCATCAAGATCGGCGGAAGGCTTGGTGGCTCCGACATGTCCCGCAAGGACCAGGAGCGCCAGGGCCGCGTCCCTCTGCACACCCTTCGAGCAGACGTCGACTACGGAACATCTGAGGCCAAGACGACCCTCGGGCGCATCGGCGTAAAAGTGTGGATCTACAAGGGAGACCGCCAGGACGAACGCGAGAAGCGCCGCGCGCTCCGCATCGCAGCGGCTGCCGAAGCCGGCGAAGCCGAGGGCGAAACCGCCGCAACGGCCGCGGCAACGGAAGTAATTGGCGAGGCGCCCCCTCCTGAACCCGCCGCAGCGCCCGCAGAGGCACCCACGCCGGCCGCCGAAGAAGTGACCCCGGCCACAACAGAGGAACCGACCGATGCTTCAGCCTAAGAGAACGAAATACCGAAAGATGCAGCGCGGCCGCATGCGTGGCATGGCGAACTCCGGCAACACCATCGACTTCGGGGAGTTCGGCCTGCAGGCCCTCGCGCCCGTCTGGCTCACCTCGCGGCAGATCGAAGCCGGACGTCGCGCGATCACGCGCTACGTTCGCCGTGGCGGTAAGCTGTGGATCCGCGTCTTCCCCGATAAGCCGATCACGAAGAAACCGCTGGAAGTGCGCCAGGGCAGTGGTAAGGGCCCGGTCGAAGGCTGGGTCTGCGTCGTCAAGCCCGGCCGCGTCATATACGAGATCTCCGGCGTTAAGGAAGAAGTCGCCCGCGAGGCGATGCGTCTGGCCGCCCACAAGCTGCCGATCGCGACGCGCTTCCTGGCGAGGACGGAAGGCTAGAACATGGCAAAGAAGATCAAGAAGGCAGCAACCGAGGACATCCGCAAGATGAACGACGAAGCCCTGCGCAAGCAGGTTGACGAGTCCTACAAGCGTATGTTCGCCCTGCGCCTGCAAAAGGAAACCCTGCAGCTGGCGAACCACCGGGAGATCCCGGCAATGCGCCGCAACATCGCACGCCTCAAGACCATCGAACGGCAACGTGAGCTGGCGAAGACGCGGGGAGGCCAGTAATGACAGCGCAGCAGGGCCTGTACGGCGGCCGCAAGGTCCGCGAAGGCACCGTAGTCAGCGACAAGATGGAAAAAACCGTCGTTGTGTCTATTCAATCGAACATCCGGCACCCGCTCTACCGCAAGACGATCCGCCGCGAGCGAAAGTTCATGGCGCACGACGAGCACGAGACGGCAAAGATGGGCGACGTCGTCCGCATCGTCGAGGCTGCTGCCGTTTCGAAGCGCAAGCGCTGGCAACTCGTCGAAGTGCTGCAGCGGGCCGAACTGCCCGAAGTAGCACCCGGCTCGATCGACCTTGATCTCATCGGCGAGGTGAAAGCCGAGAAGGAAGTTGCTCCCGTCGCGGAGGCTGCTGTCGTCGTTGAGGCGACCGCGGCACCCGAAACTACTGAAGCCGCCACCGAAGAGGCGCCCGCGGCCGCTGAGTCAGAGGTCCCGGAGATCGAAGAAGCAGCAGTCATCGAGGCCAGCGCGGCCCCGGACGCGACCGAGCCTGAGGCCGAACCGGCCACAGAGGAGGACGCGAAGTGATTCAGCAGTATTCGCGGCTACGCGTGGCGGACAACTCCGGCGCGAAACAGATCATGGTCATCCAGGTAATGGGCGGCTCCCGGCGGCGCTACGGCACGGTCGGTGACACAATAACCGCCTCGGTGAAGCAAGCCTCGCCCGGTGGCGGCGTGAAAAAAGGCGATGTGGTGAAAGCGGTCGTGGTGCGCGCAGCCCAGGGTTGGCGCCGCGCCGACGGCTCTTACATCCGCTTCGACGACAACGCGGCCGTCATCCTGGCCGACGAGCAGAACCCGCGCGGCACCCGCATCTTCGGACCGGTGGCGCGCGAACTGCGAGAGCGCAATTTCATGAAGATCGTATCTCTGGCTCCGGAAGTGGTGTAAGCAGATGCAAAAGGTAAAGCGAGACGACACAGTTGTCGTGGTAAAGGGCAGGGACCGCGGCCGCCAGGGCCAGGTCCGAAAGGTCATCCCGCCGGGGAAGCGCACCGATGAGTTCGGCAGCCCCCGACCGGGACGCCTCATCGTAACCGGCGTTAACATGGTCAAGCGCCACCAGAAGCCCCGTAGCCAGCAACAACCCGGCGGGATCATCGAGCGCGAAGCCCCGATCTCCTGGTCAAACGTTGCCGTCCTGTGCGCCACCTGCAACAAGCCGGTGCGCGTGGGCTTCAACGTGCTGGCTGACGGCCGCAAAGTTCGCATCTGCAAGACCTGCAACGGAAGCCTGGACTAAGGTAGGAAACGTGGTAACGAGAGTAGAGCCGAGACTCAAGACAAAATACAAGGACGAGGCGCTCCCCGTCCTGATGCAGGAGTTCGGCTACAAGAACGTCATGCAGGCGCCACGCGTCGAGAAGGTGTCGCTGAACATCGGCATGGGCGAAGCGGTCGCCGACGCCAAGACGCTCGACGCAGCCGTTAGCGACCTGGGCACGATTACGGGCCAGCACCCCGTCATCACGAAGGCCAAGAAGTCGATCTCGAACTTCAAGTTGCGCGAAGGCATGCCGATCGGCGCCATGGTGACGCTGCGCGGTGACCGCTGCTGGGAATTCCTCGACCGTCTGATCAACGCCGCCCTGCCCCGAATGCGCGACTTCAGCGGCGTATCACCCAACTCATTCGACGGTCGTGGCAACTACAGCCTGGGCCTGCGCGAGCAGATGATCTTCCCGGAGATCGAATACGACAGGATCGACAAGGTGCGCGGAATGCAAATTACTGTGATAACGACGGCGAAAACGGACGAAGAGTCGAAGCGGTTGCTCGAGTTGCTCGGCGTCCCGTTTGCCAAGCGGGGACAATCATGACGCGAAAAGCACTATACGTACGGACGTTCGAAAAGACACCGAAGTTCCCGGGGCGCAGGCGCAACAGATGCCGCCTCTGCGGCCGGCCTCGAGCGTACATCCGCAAGTTCGCCCTGTGCCGGATCTGCTTCCGGCAGCTAGCGCTCCTGGGTCACCTGCCCGGGGTGAAGAAGTCGAGCTGGTAGGCCAATGACTGATCCAATCGCCGACATGCTCACGCGGATCCGCAACGCCCAGGTGGCGCGGCACGACTTCACCGATATCCCGGCGTCGACGCTAAAACTCGCCGTGGCCCAGGTGCTCAAACGCGAAGGCTACATCAAGGACTTCGAGGAAAAACGCGAAGGCGTCAAGGGCGCCCTCCGCGTACATATCGCTTACACCGGCAAGCGCCAGCCTGCGATCTCCGGCCTCGACCGGATCAGCAAGCCCGGCCTGCGCGTGTACAGCAACCACGGAGAGATCCCTCGCGTGTACGGCGGCCTCGGAATCGCGATCCTCTCCACGCCGCAGGGCGTGATGACCGGTAAGGACGCGCGTAAGCGCGGTATCGGAGGCGAAGTCCTCTGTTACGTGTGGTAATCAGATGTCGAGAATAGGCAAGCAACCGATAGCACTACCCAAGGGCGTTGAAGTCAACGTTGACGGTACGCTCGTCTCCGTGAAGGGCCCAAAGGGCAACCTGGAGCAGCGCGTCAACGCCGACATTAGCGTCAAGCAAGAGGATGGACAGATCCTCGTAACAAGGCCGACCGACCAGGCGCGGCACCGGGCGATGCACGGCCTCTATCGCACGCTGGTCGCCAACATGGTAACGGGCGTCAGCGACGGCTTCGCCAAGACCCTGGAGATGCAAGGCGTAGGTTACCGCGCGCAGATGCAGGGGACAACGCTCGTACTCAACATCGGGTTCTCGCACCCGGTGGAGATCCCACCGCCATCTAACATCGAATTCGACGTCGAAGGCACCACGCGCATCGTCGTGCGAGGTATCGACAAAGAGCAGGTCGGCCAGGTTGCCGCCGACGTGCGCAAGATCCGGCCGCCGGAACCCTACAAGGGCAAAGGCATCCGCTACCTGGGCGAGTACGTCCGGCGCAAGGCGGGCAAGGCCGGCAAGGCAGCCAAATAGGACGGTTATGCTATGAAGGGTAACAAGACAGCAAGAGCGGGACGTGTCCGCCGCCACGAGCGGGTCCGTAAGACGCTGGCCGGGACGACTGAGCGGCCGCGCCTGGCGGTGTTCCGCAGCCTCAATCACATCTACGCGCAAGTCATCGACGACACCGCTGGCCACACGCTGGCCGCAGCCTCCGACACCGACAAAGAGGTGAAGACAGCGGCAAAAGACAGCAAAACAAAGACCGATGTCGCCGGCGTGGTCGGCGAAGCGCTCGCCAAGCGGGCCAAAGAGAAAGGCATCAAAGCCGTCGTGTTCGACCGCGGTGGCTTCAAGTACCACGGCCGGGTGAAAGCACTGGCCGAGGCGGTCCGCAAGGGCGGAATCAGCTTCTAAAGGCGTTAACTATGTCGAATCCAAGAAAGTACATCGCGAAGAACGAGCGCGTGCAGCCCGGCGAGACCGAGCTGCAGGAGAAGGTCGTCTTCATCAACCGCGTGGCGAAAGTGATGAAAGGTGGGCGTCGCTTCCACTTCACCGCGATCGTCGTCGTCGGCGACATGGACGGGCGCGTGGGCGCCGCCATGGCCAAGGCAACAGAAGTCCCCGAATCAATTCGCAAGGCCGCGACGGTGGCGCGAAAGCACATGATCAGCGTTCCGATGGTCGGCACGACTATCCCGCACCCGCTCCTCGTGCGCTTCGGCGCTTCGAAGGTGCTCATCAAGCCCGCTCCGCAGGGTACCGGTCTGATCGCCGGCGGCGGCGTGCGCGCCGTACTCGAGATGGCCGGCGTGAAAGATGCCGTCGCGAAGTCGCTCGGTTCCAGCAACCCGGCGAATACAGTCAAGGCCACGATCCTGGCGCTTTCGATGCTGCGCTCGCCGGAAGAAGCCCTGCGGCGCCGGCGCGAGTTTTCGGCGGAGGCGACCATTGGCAGATAAGCTCCGCATCACCTGGCGCAAAAGCGCAATCGGCTATAAAGAAAACCAGAAGCGGACGATCGCCGCGCTCGGCCTCAAGCGGCTTGGCCACACTGTGGACCAGCCGGATAACCGGGCCGTGCGTGGTATGATTACGACCGTCCGCCACCTGGTAGAAGTAACTGAGGACCCCCAGGACTAATGCAAGCACACCAACTTAAGCCACCCCCCGGGGCGAAGCACGCCAAAAAGCGCATCGGCCGCGGCAACGCCAGCGGTCACGGTACCTATTCCACCCGCGGCCTCAAAGGCCAGAAGTCCCGTGCCGGCCACAAGCCGCGCCGCTACTTCGAAGGCGGGCAGACGGAGCTCATGCGGCGTCTGCCACGCAAGCGCGGCTTCACAAACCACTTCCGGGTCGACTTCACCGCCGTCAACCTGCGCGACCTCGCCCGCTTCGACGACGGCGCCGACGTTACCCCCGAACTCCTGAAGCAGAACGGTATCGTCAGCTCCTTGCGCAAGCCAATCAAGGTTCTCGGCACCGGCGACATCTCCCGCAAGCTCAACGTCACGGCGCACAAGTTCTCAATGGCGGCCCGCGAGAAAATCGAAGCCGCCGGCGGTACCGCCACGGCCCTGATGCCCGATATCGACAAGAAGGCCGCCCACCCCAAGCGCAAACGCGCCAGCAAGAAGACAATCGCTGCGGCCAAGGCCAAGGTTGTGGCCGACCGGGAGAAGGACGAGGCCGCGGAGACCGAAGGCAAGGGCAAGAAGGGCGCCAAGGCCGCCGCCCCAGCCGAAGACGCCCCTGAGACCGAAGCACAGGAAGACGATGGCGACGGCAGCTAGGGCCCAGTCTGGCCAGCGCCAGCCCCCTCAGCTCATTCAGGCGGCGATCGCGGCGCTTCAGCAGCCGGATATCCGCCAGAAGCTGGCGTTTACGTTCGCCATGCTCGTGATCTTCCGGTTTACGGCCAACCTGCCGGTGCCGGGAATCAACCCACTCGCGCTCGAGCAGCTTTTCGAAAGCAGCACGGTGCTCGGGTTCCTCAACATCTTCTCCGGCGGCGCCCTCTCGAACATGAGCGTCGCGGCGATGGGTGTGTATCCCTACATCACAGCATCTATCGTCATGCAGCTGATGGTGCCGATCGTGCCCACCCTGCAGGCTCTGACCAAAGAGGGCGAGTCCGGTCGCAAGCAGATCAACATCTACACGCACTGGATGGCCGTGCCAATGGCCTTCGTGCAGGGCTACGGACAGCTCATCATCGTACAGAGTCAGGGTGGCATCACGGGCATCGAACTGACCGGACCCAACGCCCTGCCGACGTTCTCCGCCGTGATCACCATGACGGCCGGGACGATGTTCCTCGTCTGGATCGGCGAACTGATCAGCGAAAAGGGCATCGGCAACGGCATCTCCGTGATCATCTTTGCTGGCATCATCGCCGGCTTGCCGCAGTTCGTAGCTGGCCGCCTGTATTCCGACACCGGCGAGGGAGTCGCCACCACGATCCTGCTTGGAGCGTTCCTCGTGGGCCTCGTCGCGTTCATCGTCTTCTTCCAGGAGGCGCAGCGGCGAATCCCCGTGCAATACTCCCGTAGCGTCTTTAGATCCGGGCGCATGTACCGGCAATCCGGCGCGACTCACATCCCCCTGAAGGTCAACACCTCGGGGATGATCCCGCTGATCTTCGCGTTCTCCATCATCATCTTCCCCGCGTTCGTCGGGCAGGCGCTTTCGGCCTCCTCGAACGGCACTTTCGCCAGCATCGGCGACTTCATGCAGTCCGTGTTTACGCCGGACAACGCCTTCTACTGGATCTTCGTCTTCGTGGTCGTGTTCGCGTTTACGTTCTTCTACACGATGGTCATATTCCAGCAACAAAACCTGGCGGAGAACCTCCAGCGCCAGGGTGGGTTCGTGCCCGGAATCCGTCCGGGCCGCCCAACTGAGACCTACATCAACCGGGTGTTGCTCCGCATCACCTTCGGCGGCGCATTCTTCCTCGGAGTCGTGGCCGTGGCCCCATACGTATTCCAGACAGCGCTGGGTATTCAGGACATCGGTGGTTCCGGTAACGCGACAAGCTTCGGTATTGCGTCGAGCGGTCTCATCATCGTCGTCGGCGTCGTGCTCGACACGATGCGCCAGATCGAGGCACAGCTCATGATGCGGCAATACGAAGGCTTCATCAGGTAGACAGCACCGTGTACGTCATCCTCCTCGGCCTGCCGGGTGCGGGCAAGGGAACGCAGGCCCAGCGTCTGAAGGACGAAACAGGGCTAGCCCACGTCAGCAGCGGCGACCTCTTCCGCGAAAACATCGGCAAAGGTACCGAACTTGGCCTCAAAGCGAAGGCGTTCGTCGATTCCGGCGCGCTCGTACCCGACGAAATCACCATCGGCATGATCCTCGACCGCATCTCCCGGCCCGACTGCCAGAAAGGCTTCATGCTCGACGGCTTCCCGCGCAACACAGAACAAGCAAAAGCGCTAGATGCCGCGCTCGCCCCGGAGGGCAGGTCCATCGATCAGTCGCTCTACATCCGGGTCAGCCCCGAAGAGCTGGTGACCCGCCTGGCCGGCCGCTGGACGTGCCCGAGTTGCAGCGCCGTCTACCACGAGGTCAACCGGCCACCGAAGACCGCCGGCGTCTGCGACAACTGCGGCTCGGCGCTGGCGCAGCGCGAGGACGACAAGCCGGACGTGGTCCGCAAGCGTATTAATATACAGATGGAGAACCTGGCCCCGCTCCTGGAGTACTACCGCGAGCAGAGCAAGCTCGCCGAAGTGGACGGCGAGCGGGATGCCGACAGCGTCACCGGCGACCTGAAGCGGCTCATCAACGAAAGGCCGGACTAGTGCCTATCGTCGTAAAGTCCCGCGATGAGATCGCCATCATGCGCGAAGCCGGCCGCCACGTCGCGGAAGTGCTACAGATTTTGGTGGATGCGCTTCGTCCCGGCATCATCGAGCTTGAACTCGACGAGATCGTTCGCAAGGAGTTTCGCAAGCGGAACATCATCCCGACGTTCCTCGGCTACCACGGCTACCCGGCCACGGTCTGCATCTCGATCAACGACGAAATCGTGCACGGAATCCCCGGCAAACGCGAGATCATGGACGGCGATATCGTAAGCCTGGACCTCGGCTGCACTCACAAGGGATTCGTCGCCGATTCCGCCGTAACCACGGGCGTTGGCGAGATGACACCGGAAAAGCAAAAGCTGATCGACGTCTGCCGCGAGGCGATGTGGCGAGGCATCAACGCCGCCAGGGGCGGCGCCCGCGTCGGCGACATCGGTCACGCCGTTGACAGCTACGTACAGTCCATGGGCCTCTCCGGCGTCCGTGAATACACCGGTCACGGCGTTGGGCGCCAGATGCACGAAGATCCGCAGGTCCCTAACTACGGCAATCCTGGCACTGGTCCCATGTTGCGCCCCGGCATGGTCATCGCCATCGAGCCAATGGTGAACATCGGCACCTGGCAGACGAAGCGCGACTCAGACGACTGGACGGTGCGGACGCGTGACGGCTCGCTCTCGGCGCACTTCGAGCACACACTGGCGATTACGGAGGGCGAAGCAGAAGTCCTAACCTTGCCGTAAGCGTCCGAGTTGCCTAAAATCAGACTTTCGGGCGAGAAACAACCAGGAGGTACGTGGCCCTTCACCGGGCAAATGGCTAAGAAAGACAACATTGAGGTAGAGGGTACGGTTAAAGAGAATTTGCCCAATGCCATGTTTCGTGTAGAATTGGCAAACGGGCACCGAGTGCTCGCCCACGCATCTGGAAAAATCCGGATGCACTTTATCCGAATCCTCCCCGGCGACAAGGTTCTGGTGGAACTCTCACCGTATGACTTGACGCGGGGCAGGATCACTTATCGTTTCAGGTAGGATATGAAAGTACAAGCTTCCGTAAAAAAACGCTGTGAGAAGTGCCAGGTAGTGCGCCGCGAAGGCGTCGTTCGCGTTATCTGCTCAAATCCCCGGCACAAGCAGAGGCAGGGGTAGGAGGACACAATGGCTCGTATCTCCGGTGTAGACATTCCCCGCGACAAAAAGGTCGATGTCTCTCTCAGCTATATCTTCGGCATCGGCCGCCCAACGGCCGTGAAGATCTGCTCCCAGGTCGGCATCAGCACCGACACCAAAGTGCGGGACCTCACGGACGACGAGGTCAACCGCATCCGCGAACTCATCGATAAGAACCACGTGGTGGAGGGCGAGCTGCGCAAGCAGGTGCGTACCGACATCCAGCGGCTGATCGAGATCAACTGCTACCGCGGCGTCCGTCACCGCCGCGGTCTGCCCCTGCGCGGACAGCGCACCAAGACCAACGCCCGCACGAAGCGCGGCGCCCGGCGCACAGTTGCCGGCAAGCGGCGCGCGATGGCGAAGAAGTAGGGACAAATGGCTGAACGAAAGACACGCACGAGGAAGCGAGAGAAAAAGAACGTCCCCGTTGGGAAGGCGTACATCGCTTCCACGTTCAACAACACCGTCATCACCCTCACCGACCCGACGGGCGCGGTGCTCTCGTGGGCCTCTGCCGGTACCGCTGGCTTCAAGGGCTCCCGCAAGAGCACACCGTACGCGGCAGGCCTCGCCGCCGAAGGCGCTGCCCGCCGGGCGATGGAGCACGGCCTCCGCCAGGTGGAGGTTCGCGTGAAGGGCCCCGGCAGCGGCCGCGAAGCCGCAATCCGCTCGCTGCAGGCCGCGGGACTCCAGGTGACAAGCATCCGCGACGTTACGCCCATACCGCACAACGGGTGCCGCCCGCCCAAGCGACGGCGGGTGTAGGAGACAAGAATGGCCAGATATACAGATGCCCGTTGCCGGCTGTGCCGGCGCCTCGGCGAAAAGCTCTACCTCAAAGGCGAAAAGTGCTTTACCAAGTGCACTTTCGATAAGCGCCCATACCCGCCCGGACCGAGGCAGACCCGCCGCCGAAAGATCTCCGACCGAGGCCTGCAGTGGCGCGAGAAGCAGAAGGCCCGCGCCGTCTACGGTGTTCTCGAGTCGCAATTCCGCAAGTACTACGAGGACGCGGTGCGCCGCCCCGGCGTCACCGGCGAGACCCTGCTCCGCACGCTCGAGCTCCGGATGGACAACGTCGTCTACCGTCTCGGCTTCGCCGACTCCCGGCAACAGGCGCGGCAACTCGTCTCGCACGGACTGCTTGCCGTCAACACACGGAAGACCACAATCCCCTCCCGCATCGTCCGCGTGGGAGATACGGTCACCTGGACTTCCAGAGGGAGCAAGAGCGAGTACTTCAAACTTGTAAGTGAAACAGCAGAGAGCAAGTCCGTCCCTTCGTGGCTGGTCCGTGATGTCTCCCAGATGTCCGGCCGAGTTGAGCAACTGCCGGAGATCGACGAGATCGGCGCCAAGTTCAACGCAGCAACGATCGTCGAGTACTACTCGCGATAGAGGTAAGAAATGCTAGAAACGCAATTGTACCGGGGAACCGGAGTAGTAGCCCTGACGCCGCCCACCGACGAACCTCAGATTGAGGTCGAGGAGGCTGCTGACGACTACGCCCGCATCGTGGCGACCCCACTACCGCCTGGATTCGGGATCACGCTGGGCAACGCCCTCCGCCGCGTCCTCCTCAGCTCCCTGCAGGGGGCAGCTGTTACGTCCGTGCGGATCGACGGAGTGCAGCACGAGTTCTCCACGATCCCCAACGTCAAGGAAGACACGATCGAGTTCCTGCTCAACGTAAAGGAGATGCGGCTCCGTGCCCTCTCCGACCGTCCGGGCACCCTGACACTGGACATTAGCGGCCGCGCAGGAGCCGTTACCGCCTCCGACATCAAGGTGCCAGAGCACTACGAGATCGTCAACGATGACCTGTACCTCGCCACCGTCGACTCCAAGGACGCCCGTCTGTACGTCGAGTTCAATGTCGACCAGGGCCGCGGTTACCAGCCGGCCGGTCAGGTCGACGGCACGACGATCGGCGTCATCCCCGTCGACGCCATCTTCTCGCCGGTCCGCAAGGTCAACTACCGAATCGAGCACACTCGCGTCGGTCAGGCCACCAATTACGACAAGCTGACCCTTGAAGTGTGGACCGACGGCACCGTTACCGCCGTCGAGGCCGTGAGCAA
>Ga0326597_10004202_pt1 | contig 20330 bp, 22 predicted proteins | sample RVTome_12_FD_203789 | JGI IMG/M metagenome (GOLD analysis project Ga0326597, IMG submission 203789) | Soil microbial communities from uranium-contaminated site in the Upper Colorado River Basin, Wyoming, United States - RVT100D185 | ecosystem: Environmental > Terrestrial > Soil > Contaminated >...
AACGGCAGCTACCACGGCTATGCGCTGACCTACGCCACCGGTCTGAATCCCAACGGCAACCCGGCCCAGGACCTGGCGCGAGACCGTTTTCTTCCGGAGGTCCGCGAGCGAATGCGGCGACGGCACGCCCGGGCCACGTTCTGGTATGGAAACTTTCGCAACCAGGATCCCGACTCTCTCGGCCAGGGGTGGGAGACCTACGATGCCCGGCCGCGCTTCGGCACCAACTGGATCGGCTTGCGGGGTCGCCTGTCGATCTTGAGTGAGGGATACAGCAACGCCGATTTCCGCACCCGGATTTCCACCACCTATGACTTCGTGCGCGAGATCCTCAGCCTGGCGGCCGAGTGGCGCGGCACCATCGCGGAAGTCGTAGCCGCGGCGGACCATGCCACCCGCGACTCGGTGACTGTACGCTCGGTGTTGGGAGCGCCGACCATGCAGGAAGTCGTGGCCGAGATCACCGGGCCGGCGGGAGACGGCGACGGCGGCTTTGCACGGAGAGCCCGGACCGGAGTCTACCGGACCATCCGCATGCCGGTTTATGATCGATTCGTGCCAGCTCGGCGAGAGGCTTTCGCGGCCGCCTATCTCATTCCTCCTCACCTTGCCGAAGTGGTGACGCTGCTGCGCCGGCACGGAGTCGCGGTCGAGCGGCTCACCGGGGGTTGGCAGGGAACGGCCGAGCGGTTCATGATCGATAGTTTGACCGTCGGCCCGCTCTTCGAAGGGCATCGGACCGTGCAGCTGGAGGGCCAGTGGGGAACGGCGAGCGGATTCACCGCCATCCCGGGCTGGTTCTTGGTGCGTACCGATCAGCGGTTGGGGATCTTGGCGGCGTACCTGCTCGAGCCGGCCTCGGAAGACGGGATCGCGACCTGGAACTTTCTCGACCGAGAGTTGCAGGCGCGTGCCCCCTATCCGATTGTGCGAAGCCCCGCCCCGGTGGTCGCCGCCGCGGCACTGGTGCCCTAGGCGGTGAGCGATCCAATCTCGAACCGGAGGGACAGCTATGCTGGAACCGGGAGACAAAGCCCCGCCGTTCAGGCTGCGCGACGCCGCCGGCCAGCGGGTCTCGCTGGGTGATTTCGCGGGGCACGATGTCATTCTCTACTTCTATCCCAAGGATGATACTCCCGGCTGCACCAAGGAAGCCTGCGGCTTCCGGGATGTTTGGAACGAACTCCGCGATCGGGGTGTCGTGCTGCTCGGAGTCTCGGCCGATGATGGGACATCCCACCAGCGTTTCGCAGCCAAGTACCGATTGCCCTTCGCGTTGCTCTCCGATCCCGACCGCACCACCATGCGAGCCTACGGCGCCTACGGGGAGAAGACGCTGTACGGGAGGAAGCTGGAGGGCGTGATTCGGTCGACCGTGTGGATCGGCCCCGACGGACGGGTCCGCCGGCACTGGGCCAGGGTGCCCAACGCCGAGCAACACCCGGCCAAGGTGTTGGCCGCCCTCCAGACCCGCACCTGAGTGGTAGGAATGCCGTTATACTTCGTCCTTCTCCCTTTACGGATGCCCGGATGACAGTCCACAGCACCACTCACCCGCAATCGTTTGCCGGCTGGCTGTGGGACTGGGTGAAGTCGATCGCCGTGGCGCTGGTGGTGTGGTTTTTCCTCCGGACCTTTCTGGTCGAAGCGTTCCGGATCCCCAGCGGCAGCATGGAAAACACGCTGCTGATCGGGGACTTTTTGTTCGTCAACAAGGCGCTGTACGGAGCCGAGGTGCCGCTGGTACACCGTCGCCTGCCTCCGGTGCGGGAGCCCGAACGCAATGAGATTCTGGTCTTCGACTCGGTCGAAGAGGAGGGTCTCAAGGTCGTCAAGCGACTCATCGGACTGGCCGGTGACACCCTGGCCATGGAGAGCGGTCAACTCTACCGAAACGGCGCCCGGGTCGACGAACCCTATGCGGTGCATACGGATCCCGCCAGATCCGAGGATCCATTGCAGCGGGCCCGGATGCGGGCGTGGCAGGTCCCTCACTTGGTGAACCGGGACACCACCACCTACCAACCCGACCTGCAGGACTGGGGTCCGATCGTCGTGCCGGGCGACTCTCTGTTCATGATGGGTGATAACCGCGATAGCTCGTACGACGGACGTTACTGGGGCTTTCTTCCGCGAGCCAATGTCCGGGGCCGGCCCCTCGTCGTGTACTTCAGTTATGACCCCGACAGTTGGCGGGCCCTTCCCTTCTTCACCGCGGTGCGCTGGACTCGGATCTTCAGCCGCCCGAGCTAGGTTCCCTCAAGGCAGACCCGTGGGGGGGCGAGGGGCTTCGGGCATGGATGCGGCGCTGAGACTTCGGGGAATATAGGTGGCTAATCGGCCACACCTGGTACAGTGCAGGGTGACTCGACCGCCTTGAGCGGCCTCGGCCTCGGATCGCTGCGGGGTGCGCACCACGGAGGCGGAAGTACAGGAGGGACAGACCAACGGTTTCTGATCCCGATCGGCCGCGATCAGAATCAGCGCTTCCGGCGCCCGGTACTCTTTGATGCCCCGACGGCCCACAGTCGGCCCTTCTGGTGAGGTCCGGTGGCTCACGTCCTGCCCCCACCTAGCAGCTAAACTTATCGGCGGGCACCGGGGCATGCAAAGGCATTCCCAGTTTTTCTTTGTCACCAGTGGAGCAGGAGGGGCGTCGATGACTCGGCTTTCCGCGGTGTGCGGGCTGGCCGCCGTCCTTGCCGGGAGCGTGCCGCCCGCTATGGGCCAAGCGCGGACGTCGCACCTTGTTCGACTAGTGGCCGATTCCGCGGAGCGGTCCTACCGGTTCGAGCCGGCCACCGTGTCGGCGCGCCCGAACGACGTCGTCATCTTTCGGGTGGAGAGTGGATCAGCCCACAGCGTGGTGTTCGAGGGATCCGGACTCGCCCCCCAGGTTCGAGCCGCACTCAATCGGGCGCTCCCAGGGCGGGTCGGAGACCTCCGCGGCCCTCTGCTGATCGGGGAAGGCACCGAGTACCGGGTCATCGTGCCAGCCATCCCCAAAGGGAATTACGCCTTCTTTTGCTTGCCGCACCGGGCCTACGACATGCGAGGTGAGTTGAAGGTCAGGTAGGCAACCAGCCCAAAGGCAACGAGTTATAGCGCAACCCCATGAGTTTGAGGATTACTGCGTCCACAGATGAAAGTAGTTGTAATGAATACTACTAGCGTCAACGGTTGGTCCATGCGAGAATTCCTGCAATGCCGGCCAAGTGGAGCCGGCTCGCTCGCGGTGTTGAAGGAGGGATTGTGGTGTCGGAACTCGGCGGTACCCAGATCTCCACCCTCTTGGAAGCGCTCCCCGGGATCGCCAACGTCCTGCGAAGCCCGGTCGCGGATGCCCTGGGCAACGTCATCCGGGCCGCGGCCCGGTTGGCCGAGTTCCAGGTGGAGGATGCGGAGGAGCTGATTCGCTACGCCACGCGTCGCGGGCTGCTCGGCCAGGACGAGGGAGATCGGCTGCTGGCCGACGTGCACGATGCTCATCAGCGGCGGGTCGCCAAGGCGGCGGACCGGGAACGCACCCAGCGCGCCAAGGTGCGCGCCAAGAAGAGGACCGTCAACGCGTTGAAGAAGGCGAGGAAGGCGGCCAAGCGAGGCAAGAAGCGGTAGGATTTACGTCTTGAACTCCTGCATCAGCGCCGTCAGCCGAGTCGCCCCCTGAAGCAGATTGCCGGCAGCGGAGGCCATCTCCTCGGTCGAGGCGGTCTGCTCTTCGGCGGCAGCGGTCACCTCCTCGCTGGCCGATGCATGCTCTGAGGCGGTCTGTCCCACCTCCTGGGTCTTCTGCCCCAACTGTTCCACGATTTTCCGGTTCGCCGCCGCCTCCTGTGACACGGCCTCCGCAGCCCGCTCCACCTCACCCACCGCGGCGGAAATCTCCTCCAGGGCCCGGGCGGCGGCTTTCGCGACCGCCTCGATGTCCTGCACCTTGGCCGACCCGACTTCCATAGTCTGCGACACCTCCTTCACCTGCCTTCGGATGTGCTTGACGGTCTTGGCCACATCCTCGGCCGCCGCGGCGCTCGAGTCCGCCAGCCGGCGCACCTCTTCCGCCACCACGGCGAACCCGCGTCCGTGCTCGCCTGCGCGCGCGGCCTCGATGGCGGCGTTGAGGGCGAGCAGGTTGGTCTGGGAGGAGATCTGCTTGATCAGGTCGATGAACGCGGTGATGGGTTCGGACAACCGGGCCAGCTCCTGGACCTCTTGGGTCGAAGTCCGCACTACCTCGCGAACGTCGAGCAGGGTCTGACCGGCGGCCGTCACGTCGGCCTGGTGGTGCGCGGCCAGTTGCTGGATCCGGTTGCTGAGCTCGACCACTTGGGTTGCGGCCGCCTCGTTAGCCTCGCCGTTCTGGCGGAGCCCGAGCAGCAAGCCGTCGGCCTTCTCCATTTCATGCACCTGTTGCTCGGCGCTCCCGGCGATCTTGACCATGGCGGTGGAGATCTCGCCGCTGCTCGCCGCTAGCTCTTCGCTCATCGCCGAGAAGTCGGTCGCGCTGTTGCCGATCTGACTCGCCTCGCGCACGACCGACATGACGACCCCGCGCAATCTCCCGGCCATCCGGTCCATTGCCTCGGCCAACCGTTCGATCTCGGCTGGCATCACGCCGACCCGGACTGGACGGAGATCGCCCTGACCGAAGGTTTCCGCTGCGCGGATCAACTGGTCAAGCGGGCCCACCACGGATCGGACCGTCCACACCGTGATCCAGAGTCCGGTGACCAGCGAGACCGCAAACAGCGCCCACAACACCGCTCGCCGGTCGCGGGCCTGTCGCCTGAGCTCCGCGGCCCGCGCGACCGACCGGGTGGTCTGCGCCAGCCCCAGAGCCCGCACGTCACCGAGGAGCGTATCCGCGGGCGCCCGGGCCCGATCGGCCATCCGGCGGGCCTCCTCGGCTCGGCCGAGGTCGGAGAGTGCCTGTGCCATGCCGTAGGCGACTTCGACCTCCGCCTGGTTGGCGGCGATCTTGTTGACGATGTAGCGGTCGGCGGTGGTGAGGGTCTTGAGGGCCCGATACCGGCTCTGGAAGCCGTAGGCCGAATCACCCTCCTCGATCGTTTCACGGCGGAGCCTGGAGCTGGGGTTCACGAGATACTGCTCGGCGGCGCGAATCTCCGCCGTCACAGACGATACCAGCGCGTTGCCCAGATCGGAGCTTTGAAGCATGAGCGACAGCTCCTGATCCACCGACCGGTCCAGGGATCTGATCGAGTTCACCCCCAGCAGGGCGATCCCGAAGACCAGCGCGATGAGCAGGGCCATTCCGCCACGCACCCGGCTCCGCAGGCTGCGCAGCAGGTTCATTGGTCGCCCCCGCCCGGCCCCGCGCCGGCGACCACCTCGACCGCTCCCCGCCGCACCGCACCGATGTAGACATTCTGGTTGGGCACGTCGCCCACGGCATCGAACGCGACGGCCCCGGTCACCCCCTCGAACGCCGGAATGGCCGAGCCGACGGTCGCCAATGCCCGCCGGATGGCCTCGCGCTCGCCGCCCACCTTCGCGATCACGTCGCGCAGCAGGTAGATCGCGTCATAGGTTGCCGCGGCCGGCTGGTTGGGCGGTCCGACCTGAGGATACTTCTGTTGGAACGCCTGGACAAACCGGCGGTTCGCATCGGTCGGGATGCTGGGAAAGTACGCCGAAGAGAGATATACCCCCTCGGCCAGGTTGCCCGCGTCCTGGATCCCTTCGAGTCCGTCACCACCCAGCACCGGTAACCGGAGCCCCCGAGCGCGGACCTGGCGGAGAATCTCCTCCGCCTCGCTCCGGTTTCCGGCTACTATCAGGAACTCCGCTCCTCCTCCTTTGGCCAGGCGTTCAACGTAAGGGCCCACACTGGGGCGGTCGCCGAGATACGGGTCGATCGAGGTCAGGTCGCCGCCGAGACGAAGGAACTCCCGGACGAACGTCTGCCGGATGCCGCGTCCGTATTCGTCGTTGATGTAGAGCACCGCACCATGTACCAGGTGGAGCCGATCCCGAGCCCAATGAGCCAGGGCCGCGCCGTGGGCCAGATCGCTGGGACAGATCCGGAAGGTGTAGTCTCCCGCCAGCGACACCTCGGGCGAAGAGGAGGACGGTGAGATCGCGACCAGAGGGTCCTTGCCCCCGTTGTAGACCGGGGAAGCCGCGAGGGTCATTCCGGAGAACAGGTGCCCGACCACCGCGGAGACCCGTGAGTCGTACAGATCCGAGGCCACAAAGACGGCCGAGTCGGGATCGGCGTAATCGTCCTTCAGCACCAGTTCCAGCCGTTGGCCGTTCACCCCCCCACTCGCATTGATTTCGGCGGCGGCGAGCTCGGCCGCCAATTTCATGGGGAGTCCGATGGGGTCGCTGAAGGAGCCGGCCACACCTATCCGGACCACATTGTCGGAGGAGCGGGAGCAGGAGAGGAGAAGCGCCCCGGTCAGGCAGGCGAGAACCGGACGGAACGCAATTAGCCGCAATCGCTCGAACAATGCCAAGACGGTCTCCCGAGTTGGTGCGATTCAGCCAGCAACGACAGTGAGCAATCGCGGCCGCCACGGCGCCCGCTGGTGTCGGCACCATAGGATTATGTTATCATTGAACTTACGACAACCCATCGAGCCTCACCCGGGGGCCTCTCAGGGGGTCGGCCCGAGGCTTCGGATGCTCCGGGAAGATGGGAAGTGCAAATTACGTACTCATGGTGCCCTGAGGCGTAAATGGAATGGACCGAACGACATCCCGATGCCACGTTCGACCTTCATGGCCAGTCGGTGCTGGAGGCGGTGGCAAACACCGGGCGGTTTCTCCAGGCGCAGGCACGAGCGCGGCCGGGAGGGGTCGTTCGGGTCATCACTGGTCGTGGCCGGGCTGGGGGTGGCGCCCCCATTCGCACCCGGGTGCGGAGCCTGCTCCGGGCGCTCAAGGATGGGCGGGTCGTGGTGCGGGACTATTTCCTGGAGGACTCAGAGGGGAGCTACCTGGTCCGACTGGGTGGGTAGCTGGCGCTTAGGATTGCCCTGGCTGCCGGGCCCGCGATCGATCCCGACCCCACGAGTCGAGCACCCGGCCGTCGATCAGGCTCACCGAGGCGGAGCGCTTGCCCCGCTCCACCCGCCAGGTGAGGCGCAGCATCCGCTGCCGGTGCACCCACTGCATCATCCACTGGGACCCTTCCACCCGGGCACCCGCCGGTCCGTAGCGGCGCTCGATGCTGGTTTTCCAACGGGCGAACTGGGTGGACTCGAGCTGGCCTGAAATGGTGATCACGCCGCTGATCGAATCGATGGCCGATAGCCAGATCTCGACTGGTCCGCCGACGGAAAGGTCATCGAGTGTGCCCCGGCATTCGCTTACCCGTGGATCGACCTTCGCCCTCTGACAGCGGAACTGTCCGCCCCGGAGCCGGATCAGCGCGGCGACCTCCCCGACCGGGGCACCGGCGCGGAACCCGGAGAACTCCAAGACGACAGTATCAGCCGCCTGACCCTCGGCATGCCCCGGCCGGACCAGCGGGGCCAAGGCAAGAGCGAGGGTCAGGGCTGAAAGGGCGCGGTGCGCCGGGGTGTTGGAGTCAGGAGGTCTTACGGACGTTCGACGCTTGGAGCCCCTTGGGGCCCTCGACGACCTCGAACTCCACGCTGTCTCCTTCGGAAAGCGACCGGAAGCCGTCGGCGATGATGGCGGTGTGATGCACGAATACGTCCTTGCCACCGTCCTGCGCGATGAAGCCGAACCCCTTTGCGTCATTGAACCACTTGACCGTGCCCTTCGCCATTGCTGCAACCTCTTGAAAGGGAGCCCGCAGGCTCCGGGAAACCCCCCGGCCCTCGTGGCCGGGTGACAATACCCATAAAGCAAAAGCCGCCCAGACCCAAAGGTCCGGCCGGCCCACCGTGAGTCAAGAACGCCAGGGATGGACTACGCGATGCATGCCACAAGGTCATGTGCGCAAAGGAAATTGTCAATATGGCCGGCCCCTACCGCTACTGCAGCTACCGGAGTACTACCCCCGCCGTTCGCAGCTCGTGATTCAGCAGCCATCGCTTCTTGGTCAGGCCTCCCCCATAACCGACCAGGCTTCCGTCCTTGCCCACGACGCGGTGGCAGGGGATCAGGATGGCCAAGTGGTTGGCCGACACCAGCCAGCCGATTTGCCGCGGATGCAGCTGGGTGGCTCGAGCCACATCGTCATAAGATCGGGTTTCGCCCAGGGGAATCTTCCGGAGGGTCCTGAAGACCGCCACTTGGGCCGGAGAGAGATCAAACCAGTGTTTGAGGTAGTCGGGGTGCGGGAAGGGGCGGGGCGAGCCCGCGAAATAGGCATCCAGCCACTCGCTGGTGAGTCGGCAATCTCCTTGACCTATATGAAGTTCGGGGACGGCGGCCCGCAGCCGGACCGCCCACTTGACGGTCTTGGCCCGATGGGGAAACTCCACGACCAGCGGCCCCGCCTCGCACTCCACGACGGTTAGGGGACCGATCGGCGAGCCGTACGACGTCCATTCCACTCGCATGACAACCTCTCCGGACCGGCGGACACCCGTGCGGTAAGTTACCCCGTCCGCCGAGGACGGGCCATCTGCACTCCCGTTCCGGCTTCCCGGCGGCACAGGTAGATTGCCCGGGTCCCGCGCTATCGGGTTCACTATCCGGCGAGGTACCGATGCCCCACCCTCTCGTTCTCCTGGCCCTGCTGCAACAGTCCGCGTCGCCGGCTCCCGTGGCGCGGGCGTCCATTACCCCGGCGGAAGTGGCCATCCAGGTCGGTGACACCATTCGCTTGTCCGCGACCGCCGCGGACTCGTCGGGCCGCACGCTGCACGACATCAGTATCCGCTGGTTCCAGTCCGGCGGCCGCTTCGAGGGCACGGTGGACTCGACCGGCTTGGTCACCGGCGGGGCCGCGGGGACCATCGTGGTCGCGGCGGTGGCGGGCCGGGAGGAGAGCGGGTCTCCCGCTACTGCGTTCTCTCGAGTCACGGTGCTCCCGCGCCCGGCGGCCAAGATCCAGGTTGCGCCGGCGATCTCCCGCCTGTACGTGGGCCAGTCAGTCGCGCTCACCGCAACCGCCTATTCGGCCGACGGTGACCGCCGCTCCGATCCGATCGCGTGGACCTCCGATGCGTCTGCGGTGGCGGCCGTGAGCTCGGCCGGACGGCTCACGGCCGGCCGGCCGGGGCGAGCCACGGTGACCGCACGCGCTGGCCGGGCCATCCAATCGTTCGGGGTCACCGTTGCCCCTAACCCGGTGGCGACGGTGCGGCTCCAGCCTGCCGCCACGGACGTCCGCACCGGCGACGTGGTCCGCTTCGACTTCGAGGCCCGCGCGTCGTCCGGCCGCCGGGTCGCCGACGCTGCGCCGGAGTGGAGCCTCAGCCCCGGAAACGGTCAGATCGATCCCGATGGGAGCTTCGTGGCCGATCTGCCCGGCGTGTACAGGGTCTCGGCCACCTTCGCGGGGAAGACGGCCGAGGGAACGGTGCGAGTCCGGGCGCGCGAGGTCCGCCGCCCGACGACGTTGGTAGGACGCCTGCCGCTCAAGTTCCCCGCCGCCGAATTCTGGCTTCATCCCGACGGCAAGCACGGGTATCTGACGACCATGGGCGATCGGGTCTACGCCCTGGATCTTCGGAACCCAGCCATTCCGGCGATTGCGGACTCCGTGGTGGTCGACGCCCGCCACATCAACGACGTCATGACGACCGAGGACGGAAAATTCGGAGTGCTGACCCGGGAGGGCGCCTCCACCCGGAAGAACGGGATCGTGGTGCTCTCATTCGAGGATCCCGCCCATCCCAAGCCGATCGCCGAATTCACCGAGACGGTGACGGGGGGCGTCCACAGTACCTTCATCTACCGGGGATACGTGTACCTGACCGACGACGCCACCGGGTCGATGCGGGTGATCGATATCCGTGATCCCTACCACCCCCGCCAGGTGGCCCGCTGGGAAACCCCGGGGCCGGGCGCCGGAAGGATGCTCCACGATATCGACGTGCAGGATGGGCTGGCCTACCTGAGTTACTGGAACAACGGGCTGGTGATCCTCGACGTCGGCAACGGGATCCGGTCGGGCGGCCCGGAAAACCCGCAGTTCGTCTCGCAGCTCAAGTACGATCTCGACGACCTCTATCGCGAGGTCGAGGCGGTGGGCGGCCCCGGGTTCATCCGGGGCACCCATACGGCTTGGCGGCACGGCAAGTACGTCTTCGTGGGAGACGAGGTCTTCTCCACCACGCCGCGCGCCACCGAAGGAGGGAGCGGGGTGGCGGGACTGGGACGGGCCTACGGACGGCTGCACGTGGTCGACGTCTCCGACCTCACCGGGCCCAAGGAGGTGGCGTACTTCGAGCCTCAAGACGGAGGCGCCCACAACGTCTGGGTGGCCGGTGATACCCTCTACCTCGGCGACTACCAGGGTGGGCTCCGGGTGCTCGACATCTCCGGCGAGCTCAAGGGCGATCTGCTGCGGCAGGGTCGAGAGATCGCCCATGTGATCACCGGAGACGCCATGGGCGCCGTGCCGAACGCCCCCAATGCGTGGGGCGCGCTGTACCGTGACGGGAAGATCTTCGTCAACGACATCAATTCCGGGTTGTGGATCGTCAAGGTCGAGTCTACGCCGGCGCTGACGCCTTAGCCCGGGGTTATATTGCCTGCTATGGCAACTCCGCAGACCCTGGTCGTCCGCACGTTCACCGATCGTGCGGAAGGGCTGTCTCACTTCGTGCTTCGAGCCGGCGAAGCCCCGCGGCTGCTCGCCTTCGACGATGCGCTGGGCTGCCCGGTGGAGACGGCGCTCGCGGCCCTGGAGTGGACCGGCGCCGTAGGCATCCTGCTGGACGACGACCTGCTGCATGCCGCCCGACTCACCAGTGAGACGGCGGCCGCCGTCATCGAGCGGAAGGGCCAGAGTGGCCGCCGGTTCGTTTACCTGGGCCCCCGGCTGGACGCGCCGCCGATGGACGTGTTCGAGGGGGCCATCTTGTTCGACGAGCCCGGGGTCAAGGCCGTCGAGTTCAGCGAGCGAGCCCACGCCCTCGCGCACTTCCTTCGGGCGACGGCGGGTGCCGGGGCGCTGCTCGCCCTGCTGGGTCGCCGAGCCCCCGAGGTCCGGCATCTGCGTCGCTGGCTGAGCCCCATGATTCAGGAGTTGGACGTTCCGCGCCCGCTGGTCGCAGGGTGGTTCGCCGCCAGCTCGGCCGGCTGCCTCTTCGGCCCCATTGAGGCGGAGCGGAACTACCGCTACGTGGAAGTCGGAATGGAGTCTTGAACCGCCGCTGGAGAAGTCGTCTTGTGGATACACATCTCCACATCGTGTTGACGGACCCGGTAGACCGGTTCGTGAGTGTCGGTTAGGTTTCCACAAAAGCCCACGTTGCAGCACTGTAACCCGAATAAAATCAGGCACTTGCGCGATTTTCGCGAGCCCCTATCTTAGTCCCACGCGCCTGAGGGAGACGTACTGGGACCCCGTGTCACAGTGGCGACCATCTGGCGGGTTAGAGCGGGATATCGGGGGAGGGTGCCGACGCAACCAAGGGCTCAGGCACTCGCTGATCCCGGTGATCACCCCGGCTCTGGCAGGTGAAGCCAGTCGCGTGCTTCATCCACCCCGATCTTGCGCCTCGGGGTGCAGTGCGAAGGGTCGGTCCGCGACCCGATCCGACTCGCAGCGCTCGCATAGACGAACCAGGTGGGATGGCCATCCGGCCTGGGGATCGAAGCCAAGGCCTCACCGCGCCCTCCCGAGCGGCGAATCAGCCAACCGGTGGCAGGTGGGAGAAGAACGGCGGCAGCAATGCCCCGACCTCGGGTAGTCCATGCGTGGGACGGCCGTCTAGCCACGACTAGGCGGCCGTTCCGTTTTTGTAGCCAAGGAGCGAAACGCCCCCCAGTCGCTCTTCCCCCGGTAGGCCCGTCTCCGGTCCAACTGCCACAGAGGGCCGGCGGTCACCAGTCCTCCCCCTGGAAAATTCTCCGTATCGGCGATGGCCTCGCTCATGGCCGCGGTCTTGGCGCTGGCGTTGTCGGCGTAGTGGAGCACTTCCGCCTCCAGGGTCATCGGCGGTGTCGCGGCGCCGAATGCCAGGCTCCCATGGTGAGACCCGATCAGGTGAAGCAACAGGTGGAGCTCCCGGTCGGTGCAGGGCGGAGGAGCGGCGTCGATCACTTCCCGATGCAGCATCAGCATGCCGAGGGTCACGTGACCGAGAAGATGCCCCACGTCGGTAACCTGGAACGCGTGCCGCCAGGTGTAGGCCTCCAGTTTGCCGATGTCATGGAGCAGTGCTCCCGCCAGCACCAGCTCGGGATCGGCCCGGCAGACACCTGCCAGGGCCAAGGCGATCTCGGCCACTTCCGCGGTGTGCTGGAGTAGTCCGCCAAGCCTGGCGTGGTGGCCCCCTCCCCGAACGCTCGCGGGGCACTCCTCGAACCGCTGCCGGAAGCCCGGCTTGCCGAACACCAGGTCGAGGGTGGTCCGGAGACGAGGATAGACCAGCTCCTCCCTCCAGTGATCGATCGCGGCCCAGTACGGCGCGACGTCCTCGACCGACGGGAGGAGAAGCCGCTGGTCCACCTCCCCCTCGGGGAGGAGTCGGATCGAGTGGACGTGGAGCTGGCGCTTGGCGTGGTACTGGCCCAATGCCGCGCTCACCTGCACGATGTCGCCGGAGACGATACCCTCGATACGCGATCGATCCTCCGCCCAAAAGGGGGCGGTTGGGAGCTGGCCGGAGCGATTGCCGAGGAGCAGGGTGGCATAGTCTCCCCGGGCGAAGCTGTGGTGCTCGATCTCCATGACCATCATCGGTCCCTCGATGGTGGCTCCGACGGCCAGCCGGCCGAGGTCGGGGAGCCCGTCATGCTCCCGGGCTGGGCTAGCGGTCGGTCTGGAATCGGCTTCCGGGTTAGCTTTCACGCCATGGCCTCGATGCACCTGCTCGTGCTCGTGCGTGACGATGAACGGCGCGAGAGGCTTTTGACGCTGCTCCGGACCGGCGGACACCACGCGGTCGCGGCTCCCGACGCCCCGGCCGCGGCCGAGGCGATAGGAGCGCCCGGATTCGACGCCGTGATCCTCGATCTCCGGCTGCCCGACCTCGATGTGGGGAGATTGCGGCAGGCGCTCATCCCCTCCACACCGGCCGAGCCCGACTCGCTGGACGCGGCGGAGCGGCGGCACATCGCCCTGGCGCTGCGGCATACCGGCGGCAACAAGCGACGAGCCTCACAGCTGCTCGGCATCTCCCGTTCGACTCTGCTGCACAAGGTGCGCAAGTACGGCCTCCTCGCGCTCGCCCTCTCGTGTCTCGCCGCTCCGACGCGGGCGTACGCGCAGTCGGCGCCTCCGATTCCTCCCGGCAAGGTGAGCGAGGGCACTCTCAGCTTCGACGGCCACGCGACCGTCGGCGATTTCGTCGGAACCACCAGCGCCGTCTCGGGCGAGATAAGCGGCGGCGACAGCCTGGTGACGGTGCGCGGCTGGGTCCTCGCTCCGGTTCGGTCATTGAGCACCAAGAACAAGAAGCGGGACCGCGACCTCAACAAATCCATGGAGTCGGACAAGTACCCCACCATCCGGTTCGATCTACGCGGGGTGGTCCCGGGGCAGGCCGCCGGGGACAGCGTAGCTGTGACGCTCGAGGGCGCACTGTCGATTCACGGGATCAGCCGCGACGTGCGCCTGCCCGGGTACGTGCACATTGGTGAAGAGACGGTCCGAGTGAGGAGCGATTTTCCGCTCAACCTCAAGGACTATGAGATCGGTGGCCTGAGTAAGGCCCTCGGGCTGCTCAAGATGATGGAGGTGATCGAGGTGCACGTCGACCTGACGTTCGCCCCGGGACTCCAGTAGAAGCGCCTGGAGCGATCGCCGCCCGCCGCCCGCCGGACCCGGGCCGCTGTCATCGGAGGATCCGAACCCGCCCCAGGCGAGACACCACGACCGTCCGCGCTGCGGTGCCCCGGGTGAGCCGGAACGAGGCGTTGGAGACCCCCATGGCGATTCCGACGGGAGAAAAGAGGATTCGTTTGGGGCCTCCGCTCAGCGCAATCTTCTCGCCGGAGGGCCCGGGCGACCGCCAGAGCGGCACCGTTCCAGCCGCCGGGCGGATGACGAGCGAATCGGCGGCGACCGTCAGCTCGATTATCTGGCTGGTGAGAATGGCCGCCACCCGGGCTTTGCGGCTCGCGCCTTGCAGCCGGTGGGCTGCCTCGTCCACCGCGAGACTGTCTCGGAATGCGGCCATTCGGGGTAGGGAGATCCCGAGCAGCAGCCCCAGGATGGTGATGGCGAGGATCACTTCGGAAAGGGTGGCGCCGCGTCGCATGGGCCAGCATAGGCCCGGCTGACAGAAACGCGGTCACCAATTTCACGCCACCCAATGCAGGAGAATGCACGCCCTTGCCAGCGGGCGTTGATTCCGCGATACTAGCGATACCCCCCAGGGTCCCCAACGCGCGAGGACGGCCGTGTTCACGGTTCAACAGCTCTTCGGCGATTCCGGCTCGACGGCTGACGACCTACCCCAGGCTCCATTCCTAGAGCGTGCCCGCCTCGAGCGGCAACGCGACCAGGATGTCGCGGCTCGGCTCGCGCTGGGGGGGTATGTCGTCGTCCGCCTGGTCGACCGTCTGCTGCAACCCGATCCGTCACCTGAGGCCCGGGAAGGGTTCCGCTGGCACCTGGAGGCGGTCCGCAAGCATCTGCGGGAGCTCCCGGACGATGCGGCGGAGACGGCCCATCTCCTGGGCATCGCTGATTGTGTCTCCGTCGATTCGACGCCGCTCCCGACGCTCCGGCTCGGTCTGCAGGCGTATGCCTATTTTCTGGAGCACGAGGGCCGGTGGGAGGAAGCGCTCGATGTGCTGGCCCTGGCCATGCGCACCCATGGCGGGGAGATTACGGCTGCCGAATTCGCGGGTGGCGCGCTGGTCGCGGCCCGCCTCAACCGGCTGCTGGCCCGGTGGGAGCGCGCCGGAGCCTCCTATTCGGTGGCCGAGCAGGCTGCCCTTGAGGTGGGAGACGACGTCTCGGTGCTGCGGGGGAGGCTTGGGTGCGCGGCCGTCCTTCGGGGACAGGGCAATCTTCCGGCGTCACGGGCGGCTGTCATCGAGGTCCTGCAGGACGCGGACGCGCTCGGGCTGGCCGAGGTTCGCACCATCGCCTACGGCGATCTCGGCGCACTCTATTCGCTTCAAGGGATGAAGGTGGAGGCTCTTCAGGCGAAATATCAGGCGTTCCTCGTCGCTCCCGACCCTGTCGATCGGTTGCGCGCCCTGGGCGACGTGGGCGTCGGCCTGGTCGACCTCGAATGCAGGGAGGCGGCTCGCATCGCCTTCGAGATCGTCGCGGGCTCGGAGCCCGGCTTCCTGGTCCGGACCAACGCGCTCATCGAGCTGATGGACCTCGATTCCATCGCCGGCAACCGGGTGGCCTTCGAGCGGCGGAAGGCCGAGATCGAAACGCTCCGAAGCCGGATGCCTCCCAGCATGGTCATCGACTACCACTACAAATGGGCCCTCGGGCTCGCGCGCTTTGGTCAAGTGGGTCGCGCGCGGGAGCTCCTCGCCACGGCACTTCGCCTGGCGGAGACCAGCAGCCTGAACGCCTGGTACTTCAAGATCGAGGATGCGCTGGGCCACCTTGCCGCGCCCCAACCGGCTCAACTGGAGCCGGCCGGCGAGGCCCAGGTTGCCAAGGCGCCGGCCGTGTTGGAGGTGGAGTTGGGTCTCCAGCAGCTCGCCGCAGTGGCGAGCGGGTAGGGTCAGTTGTTCCCGCCCTGGCTCTCGAACGACGCGGTCGGCTGGTCGGACGGACCCGTGGAGTCGGTGCGGGTGCAGGCAGCCGAGGTGATGGCGCCGAGGGCCAGCAGGGCGATAGCGAACCACCGAGTAGTCGTGCGAGACATGTGAATAGTCCTTTCAGGTTGGCGGGTGTGGAAGGGTACCCCAATCTGAAGGGTCGCCATCGGCTTTTTTAGGGCCTTTTTGCGACATTAAGGGGCCATTTTGCGACATTTGCTGCTGGCGGCGGTCTCTTCCGAGCGCCTTTTCCGGCTGCGGACCATCGATCCCGAGCGCTTCCAATGGCTGGCGGTGGGCGCCTGGGCGGAGGCGGTCGAGGTGATCCGGGCCAAGCCGGTGGATATCGCGGTGGTCGACCCGCTGCTGGGCACCGAGGCCCCGCGGTCCCACGGCATCGAGCGCCTCCGCCAGTTCTTCCCCTCGCTCCCGCTCCTGGTCTACACCGAGCTGACCCCGGCCACCGCAGGGGTGCTCCTGGAGTTGGGGCGGGCCGGCATCCGGCGGGTGGTGGTCCATCGGTTCGAGGACTCCCCGGGTACGCTCAAGAGCGCCCTCCTGGAGGAGTTGGAGCATAGCGCCTGGCAGCAGGTCATCCAGGCGCTGAGCGGAGCGCTCTCCGACCTGCCCTCCGATCTGCGCCAGGCGCTGGTGGCGATGCTATACGTTCCCGGAGACGGGTCCACCGTCACGGCGCTGGCCGAGCGGGCCCAGCTTACCCGGCGCACCTGCGAGCGGTGGTTCACCAAGGTGGGGCTCCCGTCGCCCCGCACGGTCATGGTGCTCACCCGGCTGCTCTACGCCCACCGGCTGCTGCTCGATCCCGGGTACACGGTCGAGGACGTGGCGCTCAAGCTGGGGTACAGCAAGACCAAGACGCTGCAGGTGCACCTGCGGGAGATCTTCGGCCTCACGGCGGGCGAGCTCCGGGTATCGCTGACCGTGGAGGAAGCCTTGCAGGTGGTGACCAGCAGGTACTTTGCCCCTCTGCGGCAGGCCGCCTCGTGAACCCCCGGATACTGGTCATTGACGACGAGCCGTCGCTGCGCCGGACGCTCGAGCGCGCCCTGCGGACCTTTCACTACGACGCGGTGACGGTGGGCAACCCGCACGACGCCTACGCCATGCTGGACGAGCTGGACATCGATGCCGTGCTGCTCGACATCCACCTGCCGCAGATGACGGGCGACGCCCTCTTTCTGGCCCTCATTCGCCGGTGGCCCCGGCTCCGGGGTCGCATCGTGCTCATGACCGGCGATGCCTTCATCGACCGGAGCCACTGGCCGCCCGAATTGCTCCACTGCCCATTGATCACCAAGCCCTTCACCCTCGAGACCTTGGGTCAGGCTCTCCGGGCGGCGCTGGACGACGGCCCGGAGGCGCATCAGGTGAACGGCCGGTAGCAGTGACCGCCATCCTGCCCGTCGCCTCCGCCGCGGACCCGCTCGCGACCCTCCGCGAATATCGGGCGCTCGCCCCCTGGGGTCTCCGCGATCTGGCCGCGCTGGCGGGGGGCATCCTGGACACCTCGGGAGTGGTGCCCCTCAACGCGGCGGCCCGGGCCCGCCCCACCGAGCGAACCATTCGATTCTACGTGGCCCGGGGGCTGGTGAACCCGCCGGACGGACGGGGTACCGCGGCGGTGTACTCCTACCGTCACCTCCTGCAGGTGCTCGCGATCAAGCTTCGCCAGATGGAAGGCGCCACCTTGGAGACCATGACCAGGGAGTTCGCCGGGCTCACCGGCGATTTCCTGGAGCGGCGGACCGCGAGCCTGCTGGGCCCCGGCCTGCCGCCTCCGGAGCGACTGGCGTTGCTCCAGGCGCCCGGCACCGGCCGGGGGCGGGTGGGACGGGCGGTCCTGGGATGGCTGGCGCCGGTGGAGGGGGCGGCGGCAGTGGGCTCGGTCTGCCGGAGGATCCCGGTCTCACCCGGCGTCGAGGTTCTGATCGACGAGCAACACCCCGCGATTCGCCTCCATGGAGACGTCGGCGCCATCGCCGAAGCCTTCCGCCAGGCCCTCACCGGACTGATATCGCACTAACCCCACCTGGAAGGAACGACGATGGCTACCCTCATTGTCCTGGTGGTCCTGGTCGCCGTCGCGTTCTGGGGCATCGGGGTCTATAACGGACTCATCGCGCTCAAGAACCAGGTGGCCAACGGCTGGAAACAGATCGACGTCCAGCTTAAGCGCCGCCACGATCTGGTTCCCAATCTGGTCAACGCCGTGAAGGGTGCCATGGACTTCGAGCGGACCACGCTCGAGGCCGTGATCGCCGCGCGGACCAGGGCGGTGGGGGCAACCGGTGTGAAGCAGACCGCCCGGGCGGAAGGGGAGCTGACCCAGGCGCTGGGCCGTCTCTTCGCGCTGGCCGAAGCCTATCCCGCGCTCAAGGCGACCGGGAACATCGCGCAGCTGCAGGAGGAGCTGACCAGCACCGAGAATAAGATCGGCTTCGCCCGGCAGCTCTACAACGACGTGGCGACGCAATACAACACCCGGCAGATGCAGTTCCCCACCAACCTCATCGCCGGGGTGGCCAAGGCCGCGCCCGCCGAGCTGTGGGAGATCGAGGATGCGACCGAGCGGGCGGTGCCCGCGGTCGACCTGTCGATGAACAAACCGGCGACGTGAGCGACGAGGCCAACCTCTTCGCTCAACAGGAGGCCAATCGGCGCCGCTCGACGTGGCTCGTGGTCGGGTTCATCCTCTTCTTCGCCTGGGTGGGGTTCGGCGGCGACCTCGCCATCGGGTTGCTGACCGCCGACGCACCGCCGGCCGATTATCACCACGTCGTTCCCGTCATCGGCATCCTGACGACGCTCTTGGCCGGCGGCATCTGCTGGTACTCCTGGCGTCACGGCCCCGAGCGGGTGCTCTGGGCCACCGGCGCCCGGGAGCTCGTCGATCCCGCCACTCCCGAGCAGCGGCAGCTGGCCAACGTGGTGGAGGAGATGGCCATCGCGTCGGGGTTGCCCCCGCCGCGCATCTGGATCGTTCCGGACGACGACCCCAACGCGTTCGCCACCGGGCGCGATGCGGCGGGCGCCAGCATCGCCGTCACCGAGGGGCTGCTGCGGACGCTCTCTCGCGATGAGCTGCAGGGGGTCGTGGCCCACGAGATGGCGCACGTGCAGAACCTCGACGTGCGACTGATGACGCTCCTCGCCGCCATGGTGGGGGCGATCGCGCTGATGTCGGACGGGATGGGGCGGATGCTGCGAGTGGGCCGCTACACCGGGAGCGGTGGGTCGGGGGGAGGCGGGTCACGCGGTAAGGGGGGGAAGGGTAGCCCGCTCGCTCTCATTGTGCTGGCGCTCTGGTTGTTGACGCTGGTCGTGGCGCCGATCGTCTCCCGGATCCTGGCCATGGCGGTGAGCCGGAAGCGTGAGTACCTGGCGGACGCCACCGGCGCCCAGTTCACCCGCAACCCGATGGCGCTGGCCTCGGCGTTGGAAAAGCTGGCCGCGGCGGCGGCACCCACCCGAGCCATCACCCGGGGCGCGGCCCACCTCTGCATCGTGGACCCGGCGCCCGGGCTGCTGTCCGCACGCGAGGGGTTCCTGGCCGATACGCTCGCCTCTCATCCGCCGATCCGCCAGCGGATCATCCGGCTGGAGGGGATGGGATATCAGCGGGCGAAGCGGGAAGCCGCCGGGTCAGGCAGTTGAGCTGGCTCAGAGAGCTGAACTGTCCGGCTCATCGCGCGTTCTTTCCCATCGTTCGGGCTGTTCCGCGGCATCCGGCTCGCCGCGTCGGATTGCGGGCAATGTATTGGCGAATGCAGTTGAGCGCCGCGTCGTCGCGGATGATACGCTCGCAATAATTGCGTTGCCACAAGCGGCGGCGGTAGGGCGTCCACCCCAATTGGCGGACCCCGTCCGAGTACCGTTTCATGGTCATGGTCTTGAACCGCTGGACCACGTCTGCCAGCGAGAGCGTAGGGGCGCTTGACGACGTTGTAGGGGCCGTTGACGTTGGGTTCGGGAGCCCCGTTGATGAGGGGACCCTTGTTGGGGTACCGCCCCGGAGCCCCGTTGGGGCCACCCCCCGTGGTGTTGGGACCACCCCCTGTGGTGGCCCCGCGGACTCCGGTGATATCGGGCGGTCACGGGGGCCCGGCGGGCGGGCACGGGGGCCCGCCCTTACGGGTCCCGGTGGGACAGGGCCGGCCCCTGCGCTCCCGCGTGAGGCTGGGCTCGCCCCTACACTCCCGGGTGAGACCGGGCTGGCCTCTACGCTCCCGAGTGAGACTGGGCTCGTCCCTACGCTCTTGGGTGAGCCTGGGCCCGCCCGTCCGTGCCCCGGTGACGGTGGGTACCCCGATGCCGGAGGGTGAGGGTGTCGGAGCCGTGTTGAGGGGAGCGTCGTTGAAGGGAGCGTCGTCGAGGGGAGCGTCGTTGGGGCACCCCCCCGTGGGTGCCCCTGTGACGGGAGCCCGGTCGAGGGTGGGTGCCCCTGTGACGGGAGCCCGGTCGAGGGTGGGTGCCCCTGCAACGGGAGCGCCGTCGAGGGTAGTTGCCCCAACGGGGCC
>Ga0326597_10004203_pt1 | contig 20330 bp, 18 predicted proteins | sample RVTome_12_FD_203789 | JGI IMG/M metagenome (GOLD analysis project Ga0326597, IMG submission 203789) | Soil microbial communities from uranium-contaminated site in the Upper Colorado River Basin, Wyoming, United States - RVT100D185 | ecosystem: Environmental > Terrestrial > Soil > Contaminated >...
CGTGGTCAATTCTTTGTTGGATCTATCGAAATTGGAAGCGGGGATGTTGAATTACGAATTCGAGACCGTTAACCTTGATCCGTTGATTCGACGGGCCGTCGCCGAAATCGCTCCGCTCGTCGAAGCCAAGCAGATCACGGTGGAGACGGCGATCGACGGACCGCTGCCGCTGGCCCGGTTGGATCCGGAACGCATGTTGCAAGTACTGCGGAATCTGCTCGGCAACGCCGTCAAGTTCACTCCCAAAGGGGGACAAGTGACCGTGACCGCAACTCCCGTCGCCGGTAAGCTGCAAGTATCCGTGCAAGACTCCGGACCGGGCATACCGGCGGAAAGCCTGACGGCGATATTCGAGAAATTCCATCAAGGCGATCATAAAGGAGCGCACACGAGACCGGGCACCGGTCTAGGCTTGGCGATTGCCAAGAATATTATAACCTCCCACGGGGGTGAAATATGGGCGGAAAGCCAGTTCGGCCAGGGCAGCAAGTTTTTCTTTGTCTTGCCCTGCTCGGCCTAGTATCGGGTTGCAGCTTGCTTACGGACTTGCGAGAGCGCGCGGAGATTCGCGACGCGATGCTGCAGGGCCAGGCGCACTTTGCTCGCGGTGATTTTTCCGGCTCGCTCAAAGAATATCAGCGGGTGCAGTCTTTGGCGCAGGAGGTCTCGCCTTCGGACGCGGCATCCTTTAATATAGCTTTGATATACGCCGATCCTCGTAATCCCCAGAGAGACAACCAGAAAGCCATGGCGGCTTTCCAGGGGGTGATCGCGCGCTACCCCGAAAGCCCGTGGGCCGATCAGTCGAGGATCTGGATCGCCGCCCTTGACGACCTAGCCCGAGTCAGACGGGAAATCCAGGAATCGAAGTTGGAGGTGGAGAGATCCAGGCAGGTCATCGAGCAGTCGCGGCGGGAAGTTGAGAAATCCAAGCAGCTCCTCGATCAATCGAAACAAGAAATCGAAAAACTCAAGCAGGAAGTAGAGAAAACCAAGCAGGTTCTTGAGAAATCGCGTCAGGTTGATATTGAAATTGAACAAAAGCGGCGCATTCGCGGAAAGTAGGGTGAGCGATGTCATTGGGAAAAATTCTGATCGTCGACGATGATGCTAACCTCCTGGAGCTGATCAAGATGCGGCTTGAATCGGCGCAGTACGAAGTAACCGCCGTACGCGAAGAGGAAAAAGCTGTCGCGGCGTTCAAGGCGGACGCCTTCGATCTTTGCGTCATCGACTTGATGCTCGCCAACCGGGACGGGATTTCCCTCATGGAAGAGTTCCATGCGATGAATCCTGAAGTTCCGGCGATTATTCTTACCGCCCACGGCACCATCGAGAACGCCGTGGAGGCCATGCGCCGGGGAGCTTACAGTTATCTCACCAAACCTTTCGAGCCGCGCGATGTGTTGTTGCAGATCGAGAGAGCGCTTGAAAACCGCAAGCTCAACACCGAGATCAAGAGGCTCAAGGAACTGCTCCACGAGCAATATGATTTCGCCAACATCATCGCGCGCAGCGAAAAGATGCGCTCGGTGTTGGACATCGTCACGCGGATCGCTAAATTGGATTCCACGGTCTACATCTTCGGCGAAAGCGGCACGGGAAAGGAATTGATCGCTAAAGCGATCCATCTCGCTAGTGAAAGGAAGGACAAATCTTTCGTCGCGCTCAATTGCGCCGCGTTGCCGGAAACGCTTTTGGAGAGCGAGCTTTTCGGTCACGAGAGGGGCGCTTTCACCGGGGCGGTCAAGAGTACCAAGGGACGATTTATGCAGGCGGACGGCGGCACGCTCTTTCTAGATGAGATCGGCGATATGCCGCTGTCGACTCAATCGAAATTGCTGCGCGTTCTCCAAGAACGACAGTTTTACCCCGTCGGCGGCGAATCGCTGATGGAAACCGACGCGAGAGTCATCGTCGCCACCAACAAAGACCTGGCGGAATTGGTCCAAAAAGGATTGTTCCGGGATGATCTGTATTATCGCATTCACGTAATTCCGATCCGCGTCCCGCCGCTCAGAGAGCGCAAGGAAGACGTTCTCCCGTTCGTGGAGCATTTCCTCAAGAAATTCGGCCAGCAGATGAAAAAGGACGTCAAAGGAGTGACGCCCGAGGCGTTGAAAAAGCTCATGCTTCATGACTGGCCGGGAAACGTGCGTGAGTTGGAAACGACCATCGAGTACGCCGTCGCGATGACGCAGAAGGATATGATCAATGAAGATTATATCCTGCACACCAAAGGGAGCGCGACCGACGGGGGAAAAGGAGGGGTCGGCCGCGAGCGCCGGGACGTGTCAGACGAGGGGCTCCGGTCGCTCAAAGACGCGCGGGACGCCTTCGAACGGGATTACTTGGTCCAAGTCCTCGCCATGACCGAAGGCAACATCACTCAAGCCGCCAAGCTCGCCGGCAAATACCGCGCGGACTTCTACGATCTCTTGAAAAAGCACGACCTCAAGGTCGACGATTTCAAGCGCTCGAAAACAGCGCTGCCGAACTAATCGGCGGGTCGCCGATATAAGACCCGCCACCGTTGATCATTGGTTCGTTAAAGCTCCGATTTTCTTTTCCTCTTTCGGATTTTTTTGGTAGTTTTTTCGCAAGAAGAGCTCGCAACTGAGAATCAGAGATCTTCCCGACGAGGAGGGAACTTAAACGGGCGCTTGCAAGCGATAGCGCAACCCACCATAATCGTCACCCATGGAACTGAACTGGTTAAGGGTCTCGCAGTGGGAACGGTACGACGGTTTGCTGCACGGTTTCATGGGGCGGCGCGGTGGAAATAGCGTCGGGCCATATGCGGGACTAAACGTCTCGTACCGCGTCGGCGACGACAACCAGGTCGTCAGCCAAAACGTCTGCGATGTGAAACACCTGGTCGGTATCCACGACGGCAAGATTGTAACGATGAAGCAGGTGCACGGCGATCAAATTGTCGAGGTCAAGGACAAAGCACTCAAAGAAACCGGCGAAGCCGACGGCATGGTGACGGCGGGAACGGGAATTCATCTCGGCGTGCTGACTGCCGACTGCGTGCCGATCCTCATCGTCGCGCCGAAGCATAAGATGGTTGCCGCCGTGCACGCGGGCTGGCGCGGGACCTTGATGGGAATCGCGGCGAAGATGGTTCGCGAGTTCGACCATCGCTACGGTGTGCTGCCGGAAGAAATCGAAGCCGCGCTCGGACCATCCATCGGCCCCTGCTGCTACGAAGTTAAAGACGACGTGACGTGGCCGCTGCGCGAAAAGTGGGGCCGGCTCGCTGAGGAAAATATTCAAATCAGAGGCGGCAAATCGTTCGTAGACCTGCGCCAGCTCAATCGCGCCATCCTCGAATCGGCCGGCGTGCCGTCGAAGCAGATTTTTCGAATCGGTCCCTGCACATGCTGCGCGCCTGACGAGTTTTTTTCGTACCGCCGGGAAAAGAAAGAAACCGGCCGCCAGATGAGCTTTATCGGCTGGGTCTCGTAGGCTAGGCAATAGGCAGCAGGCAACAGGAAATTTGCTGGAAAATGAAAAACCGTTAACTATTGCCCGTTGCCTTCTGTATTTTTTATTTGACAGATTCGGACCGCTTCTTTAAACTGCGAGTTAGCAGAGAAAGGAGGTGGTCCAGACATGATTGATGACATATGTATTGTCTGCGAGGTGGCTGAGACCTAGGCTCTAGGCGGAATCTTTGACGGGGATTCGGGCCTGGAGCCTCGGAATCCCCCTCAGTCCACCTAGAGGTCCGCTCCGGCCGCGGCGTTAGCTGCCGGCTGGAGCGGACCTTCTTTTTTGTATGATGGCGAGCGCCGCGGTTGCGGCCTTTCTCAGCTGCGCGTGCTCGCTCACTTCCGCCGTTTTCAGCGCCGCTAAGAACTCATCGGAGGGCGATCCTAACTGCGCCAGGCTGACGGCGGCGGCGTTGCGCACTCTTAAGTCCGGATCGTTCACGAAAAGGTCGTAGAGGATTTTCCTGCCGTCGGAGTCGATCTCGGTTCTTCGCTTCAGGCTGGTGACCGCGGCCACGCGAACCGTGGGGTCGTCGTCCCGCAGCGAATTGAGTAACGCCTGCAAACTGGTGGCGTCGGTCAAACTCAAGTCGCGGATGCAGTAAATCGCCGTTCTTCTCTGTGTCGGGGTTCCGGTCTCACGCAATTCAAGCAGAAGACCGACGATGTCCCTGTCGGTCTTGGCGAGGCGAACTAACAGCAGCATGACCGCCCAGCGAATCTCGGGGTCCGGATGGTCAAGGGCGTTCAGCAAAACGGCGAAAACCCGCTGCGAAGGGTGTGGAAGATGCGCCAGGATATACGCGGCGGGCCATTGATGCCTGCCTCGTGAATCGTCGAGCAGACGATTCAGTTCGTCCGCCAGCGCGGGCGCCGCAACGGCGAGCTTAATGAGTTTATCGACCGCTGCGCGAATGGTCGGCTTATCCAGTTGATCGAGATCGGCTATGAGCGCAGCGATCTTATCGTCGTTCATGAAAACCGCGGAATGGGACGGGGACAGGCAACTTTTTCGAAGACAAAAAAGTAGCCAGTCCCCAACTGGATTCCCGCCCTTCGGCTGGGCTCAGGACGTGCTTCCGCGGGAATGACGACAGGGAGGCATCAAATGAGTCCTCGAATTTCTGAGCCACCACACTAGATTTCCAAAAACTGCGGGCAGTCGGTGATGTTGCGATTGCCCTTGGCGGTAACCACGACGACGTCTTCGAGGCGGACGCCGCCGACACCGAGATAGTAGAGCCCTGGTTCAACAGTCACCACGTGACCGGTTTTGAGCGTCCCGTCCACCGGGGCGATGCGCGGCGGCTCGTGAATATCGAGGCCCAGGCCATGGCCGGTGCCGTGAAAGAAGCCTTGCATCCGGCCGTTGAGCCGTCCGGTGGGAAAGCCGCGGGCCGAGAAGAGGTCGAGGATCTTTTGATGGACCTCTTTGCCGTTGGCGCCGTCGCGAATCATGTCGAAGCCGATCTGCTGGCCGGCTTGGACCGCCGCGTAGATCTCTTTCAATTTGTCGGAGGCCCGGCCGCGCACCACGGTGCGGCTAAGATCGCCGAAGTAGCCGTTTTTCTGCGAGCGCGGGAAAATGTCGAAGATGATCGAGCTGTGCGCTTTGATCGGGCCGCTGCCCTCATGATGCGGGTCCACGCATTGGTTGCCCGAGGATATGATCGTGTGACTGGGTAGCCACCCCTGCGCCATGATCGTCGTGTTGACGGCGGTCTTTAGAGTTTCGGACGTCAAGCGGGCGCCGTTGAGATACAAATAACCGTCGCGCTTTATCTTGGTTCTCTTGAGCGTGCGGATGCCGGCCTCGAGGCCCAGGCGCGCGACGCGAAGCGACTCGGCGATATGTTTCACTTCGGCGCCGGTCTTGGTTTCACGCCTGGCGAAAAAAGGATCGCGCTTGATCTGCACGCTGTAGCCCTTGGCCCTAAGCTGATCGGCATAAAGAGCGGAGAAGTTGGCGGGAACGACGAGCCGCCGGATGGACCGCTCGCGGAACAAGAGGTCGAGAATATCGATCATCGCCGGCGTCCGGCCCATCTTGCGCAACTTACGCTGGTAAAGCGATAGCGACAGCACCTGGTCGGCGCGCGCCTGTTTTTTGGCGCGGTCGATTTCCAAGTCGCTCATGACGACGTATTTCTTCTGCTTGTGCAGAAAAAAAATAAACGGGTCAGGGACAAAGAATCCGGCGGCATAGAGCATGTTGGCGTCGCCTTCGCTGGCAGAAACCAAAAGTAGCGCCTCATCGCTGCGCAGCGGGCGGGAATTACTCTCCGCCGGGAAGATTGCTTTTGCCTCAGACCGGGCGCTTTGGGCTGGGAACATAAATGAGCTTAGAGATTGTTAAGCGATGTCGGTCCCTGGAACGGTAGAATGAAAAAACTAGCAACTTCACGGCTGAACTGCAAGGTTTTTACGTGGGGAAAGAGCAAATTCTGTTGACAGGCCGGGCGCTTCTGTTATGATTTTCGCACTCGCAATCGAGATAAATTTTACCGCCTGCCGAAGGATTTCTTGCAATGACCAGCACTGATAATTTCGACAAACTTCGCGACCTCAACCAAACGGCCGAACTCGGCGGCGGCGAACCGCGCGCCCGGCGCCAGCACGAGCAGGGCAAACTGTTAGCGCGTGAGCGTCTCGACCTTTTGTTGGACAGCGGGAGCTTCGTCGAGCTGGACCGCTTGCGCACCCATGATTGCCGGGATTTTGAAATGGACCGGCAAAAATTTCTCGGTGATGCTGTAGTTACCGGGTTCGGCGCCGTCGACGGGCGGCCGGTCTATGTTTTTTCGCAGGATTTCACCGTCTTCGGCGGCAGCTTAAGCGGCGTGGTCGCGGAAAAAATCTGCAAGGTGATGGACATGGCGGTGAAAAACGGCGCGCCGATCATCGGCATCAATGACTCCGGCGGCGCGCGGATCCAAGAAGGGGTGATGAGCCTCGCCGGCTACGGCGAGATTTTTCAACGCAACGTGATGGCGTCGGGCGTCGTGCCGCAGATTTCCGCCATCATGGGGCCATGCGCCGGAGGCGCGGTCTACTCGCCCGCCATCACTGACTTTGTGTTCATGGTGAAGACCAACAGCTACATGTTCATCACCGGACCGGACGTGATCAAGACCGTGACTCACGAAGAGGTAACCAAGGAACAGCTGGGCGGAGCGGACACCCATAGCATGAAGAGCGGCGTGTCTCATTTCACCGCGGCCACCGAGAAAGACTGCCTGTTGATGATCCGGGAACTGCTGAGTTTCCTGCCGAGCAACAATCAGGAAGAGCCGCCCTTTCGCCCCACCGACGACGATCCGCTGCGCCGTGACAAGCGTCTTAGGGACTTGGTGCCGGACAATCCGCACAAGCCGTACAATATGAAGAATCTGATCGCGGCGGTCGTAGATAAGGGTTATTTTTACGAAGTGCAGCGCCAGTACGCGCGTAATATCCTCATCGGGTTTGCCCGTTTGGGCGGTCGGCCCATCGGCATCGTGGCCAACCAGCCGGCGGCCTTGGCGGGCTGTTTGGACATCAACGCGTCGGTGAAGGCCGCGCGCTTCATCCGGTTCTGCGATTGCTTCAATATTCCCGTGGTCACCTTCGTCGACGTGCCCGGTTTTCTCCCTGGGACGGTGCAGGAGTACCAGGGCATCATTCGCCACGGCGCGAAGCTGCTCTACGCCTACGCGGAAGCGACGGTGCCGAAGGTGACCGTGGTAACGCGCAAAGCCTACGGCGGCGGCTATATCGTGATGTCGAGCAAACATTTGCGCGGCGATATCAACCTCGCCTATCCCACCGGCGAGATCGCCGTAATGGGGCCGGAGGGAGCCATCAATATCGTGTTTCGCGATGCTCTGCAGAAGAGCGAAGACCCGGCCAAGACACAGGCGGCCATGACGCAGCAATATCGCGAGACCTTCGCCAATCCTTTCAAGGCCGCGGAGTCGGGTTACATCGACGCCGTCATCTACCCCGAAGATACTCGCCCGACGTTGATCCGCGCCCTGGAGATGCTCAAGAACAAGCAAGATCATAATCCTCCCAAGAAGCATGGGAATATTCCGCTGTAAATTGAGTGCTGAGTGCTGAGACAGCGGACGGGGTCAGGAGCCTTTCAGGAAGGGCTCCTGACCCCTTATCTCAGTCAGCACTCGTTACTCAGTTCTGCGCTCATGTTTAAGCGCATCCCGACGCGAATTACGAATTGCTCCCTGCTTGGGAGAAGAGTCGTTTGTCGATGATTATCGAGAGCGCGTGAACAATGAAAGACGGATAGAAGGGCGAGGGATCGAGATGATTTCCCTGGAGCGGCTCGCGACCTTGTTAAAGGCCAAGGTCCCATTGGAAATGCTGCGATCGCCAACTCAGTCACGCAAGGTCACTGCGGCCAGACGACAAGTAGTCCCTGCAATCCCTACGCCCTATTTTCCTGATTGACGATTGTGCTCGATTCGCAGTAGTTATAGGGTATCTTGTACGGTTGCTTGAACCTCATTCATTTAGTCCAATCGCTTCTGTTGTACAGAGGTAGCCCGGCTAACTGTGTTCGGCCGATAACCAACGTTCACAAGATTCCGCGATGGCGCGCCACCAGCAGGTAATCCCGAATGGCTTCGACTTCAACCGGATTTATCGGCCGCAGCGTCAAACCAGATAAATCGAGTCGCTTCATCACTGGAAACGGCATGTACGTTAGCGATGTTCGTCTGCCGAACATGCTTCATGCCGCTCTCTTGCGGAGCATTCACGCGCACGCTCGCATCCGCAGTGTCGACACCAAGGAGGCTCTTCGTCTCGACGGGGTCGTTGGAGTGTGGGCTGACCGGGAGACCGAAGGCCGAATATCCCCGTTTCCGGAAAGCTTCGAGATCCACCCGGCTCGTTGGCTGGAAGGGGTGAAACCCGTGTTACAAGGTCCGCGACCGACGGCTTTGGCACGGGGAAAGGTTCACTATGTCGGGGAGCCGGTGGCGATCGTGGTTGCCGAGGATCGCGCTAAGGCGGAAGACGGCGTCGATGCGATCGTGGCGGACTATGAAGAGTTGCCGGTTGTCATTGATCCCGAGGAGTCTCTTCAAGCGCGCGCAACCCTGGTCCACGAGGGATCGAACAATAATGTTGTGTTCAGCTTCAGTATCGAGAAAGGCCAGGTCAATGAAGCACTAGGTGCCGTTCCTTATACACTAAAGGAGCGATTCCGCCATCACCGCTATTGTGCCGCTCCTCTCGAAGGCCGCGGCGTTGTCGCTTGGGTCGAGCCCAAAACGAACATTCTTACCGTCTGGTCCTCGACGCAGATGCCTCATTTAGTGCGGCGGCAAATTGCGGCGCAACTCGGTCTTCCCGAAGAGACGGTCCGCGTGATTGCGCCGGATATCGGCGGCGGATTCGGCCCGAAGGTGTTCGTCTACCCGGAGGAAATTCTCGTCCCTTTCCTGGCGCTTCAGTTAGGCCGGCCGGTGAAATGGATTGAGGATCGCACGGAACACTTCATCAGCACGGCGCATGGCCGTGACCAGCTCCACGACGTGGAGTGTGGGTTTGATCAAGAAGGACGCATCTTGGCGTTTCGCGATCGATTCCTGCTGGATAACGGCGCCTATAATCCGATGGGACTGACGGATGCCTACAACACGGCCGCCCATCTTCAGGGTCCCTACAAGATACCCAACTTCTCAGTGACCGGGACATGCGTTTCAACTAACAAAGTGCCGAACGCGCCTTATCGAGGCGCCGGACGCCCTGAAGCCGTGTTTGTTATGGAGCGCTGCATCGACACAATTGCGGCGCGCTTGAAACTCGATCCTGCTGAGGTGCGTCGCCGCAATTTTGTTCAGCCGGAGGAGATGCCTTACCACGCGGGAATTTTGTACCGCGATGGAGAACCGATCTGTTACGACAGCGGAAATTATCCCGAGACATTGACGCGCGCGCTGGAGGCGGCAGGTTACGATGAGCTGCGCAAGCGCCAAAGGGAGCTGCGCCAACGCGGGCGCTATCTCGGTATCGGTATCGGGTGTTACGTCGAGGGAACGGGCGTCGGCTCTTTCGAGGGCGCAAGAGTGCGCATCGATTCATCCGGCCAACTCATCATTGCCACCGGCGCCACCGGGCACGGGCAAGGTCACGAAACCGTCTTTGCGCAGATCGCGGCTGACCTCTGGGGATTGAGTCTGGATAAAATTAGCCTCGTCGAAGGTGATACGGCGTCGATACCATTCGGCTGCGGCACATTTGGCAGCCGCGGCACGGTCAATGTCGGATCCGCCATTTATGGAGCCTCGGTGCGTCTGAAGGAAAAGGTTTTGCGGCTGGCCGCGCACATCCTGGAAGCCAACTTGGATGATTTGGAGCTGGGCGAAGGAAAAGTTTTTGTCCGGGGATTTCCGCAACGGGATCTCTCCCTCAGCGACTTGGCCCGCGCGGCGGTACCGGGCTGGGCCTCGAAGCTACCCGAGGATTTGGAACCAGGTCTTGAGGCGACCTATTATTTCGTACCGCCGACGGTGACCTGGGCCAATGCCGCTCACGTTGCAGTGCTTGAAGTAGATGTCCAGACGGGCGGAATCAAACTCCTAGACTATGTTGTCGCCCACGACGCCGGAAAGCTGATCAATCCGCTATTCGTAGACGGGCAAATCCATGGCGGCGTGGCGCAGGGAATCGGCGCGGCGCTCTATGAAGAGATTGCTTACGATACAAACGGCCAAATATTGAGCGGTAGCTTCGTAAACTATCTTTTACCCGGCTCGATGGAGGTGCCGCCTATCAAGACGGTCCACCTGGAATCGCCTTCACCGCTCAACCCTTTGGGAGTCAAAGGAATGGGCGAGGGCGGTGCCATCGCTCCTCCGGCGGCGATTGCCAACGCGCTGGCGGATGCGCTGCAACCACTGGCGCCGCAGGTGAACGAAATCCCTTTAACTCCGGATCGCGTCCTGCAACTTCTAGCGCGTAGAGAGGTCAACGTTGAAGCCGGCGCCATTTGAATACATAGCACCTCAAAGCGTTGAAGAAGCCTTGGCGGCTTTGCATCAATATGCCCCGGACGGCAGGATACTGGCTGGAGGTCAAAGTCTGATGCCGCTCTTGAACCTTCGGCTAACCAAGCCGAAAATCCTCGTCGATCTGAACGGCGTCTCCAGCCTTGACAGTATTCGTGAAACTTCGGGAGGTTTATCGATTGGTGCCATGACCAGGCAAAGCAGGGTCGAGCGCTCCTCGTTGGTGCGCGAGAGGTGCCCTATACTCGCCGAAGCGATCCGATATATCGGTCATGTAGCCATTCGCCACCGAGGCACGATAGGTGGAAGCCTGGTCCACGCCGATCCTGCGGCCGAGCTTCCCGCAGTGGCTCTAGCCCTCGATGCAAATTTCGAGGTTGCTCGAGATGGGAGAGATCGCGTTATTCCGGCCGCGGAGTTTTTCATTGATTACTTAACGAGCGCTCTCGCGCCTGATGAAATCCTTCGGGAGATCGTCTTCCCTATGGTTAGACCGTCCTCAGGTTACGCGCTGGAAGAGGTGACACGGCGCCACGGTGACTTTGCCATTGCCGGCGTTGTCGCCATCGTCGATCTTGATGAAGCAGCCAAGATAGCTGACGTGCGTGTGGCACTTTTCGGAGTGGCGTCGACAGCTGTGCGGGCACGCAAACTTGAGCGCGCCTTGATGGGTCAAGAACCCAATGAGCATGTGTTCCGTGACGCAGCAGCTCTTCTCGACGACGTCCTGGACCCGCCTGGGGATATACATGCGTCAACCGCATACCGGAAACACGCGGCCGCAGTGTTGACGGCTCGGGCTCTCCACAGGGCAGTTCAAGTTTGCCACGATAGGCGGTTATGATGAGCAGTAAGCGCGCCATCGAGATCACCGTCAACGAAAAACGCTATGAGGGACTCGTCGAGCCCCGGATATCGCTCGCTGATTTCCTGCGCGACCAGCTTGGATTGACCGGGACTCATTTGGGCTGCGAACAGGGCATATGCGGCAGCTGCACGGTTCTTTTTAACGGCGAGACCGTCCGTTCGTGTTTGCTGCTCGCCGTGCAAGCGAACGGCGCAGCGATCCTTACGGTCGAGGGACTGGCGGCGAAGGCCCAAATTGGCGATCGGCTTCATCCGATACAGCAAGGATTTTTGGAAACGTTGGGTTTCCAATGCGGCTTTTGCACGCCGGGTTTTCTCATGACCCTCTATGAGTTTCTCAACGAGAATCCGTCTCCTTCTGAAGACGAGATACGCGAGCGATTGAGCGGTAATCTGTGCCGCTGCACGGGTTATCAAAATATTGTTGCCGCCGCCCTGTGGGCGGCGGAGCGTCTCCGGGCAAAGTCGGATCGGTGATGGCAACCATTCTACGCCTCAAGGATATCGGCAAGGTCTGGCACATCGAGCGGACCCAAGAACAGGTGGTGGCGCTTGGCGGTATCCGTTTGGAAGTTGAACAAGGCGAGTTCTTGGTTTTCGTTGGACCGTCGGGCTGTGGCAAATCGACCCTGCTTCAAATCATTGCGGGATTAGAGGAAACCGGCAGCGGCGCAGTCGAACTGAGCAAATCCGCAGACGGTCAGAAGCAAACCGGCATGGTGTTCCAGGAATACGCTCTCTTTCCGTGGCGCACGGTCCTGCAGAACATTGTCTTTGGTCCCGAAGTAAGGAACGTGCCAAGAGCTCAGCGCGAAGCCAATGCTCAAAAACTGATCGAGTTAGTTCATCTGCGCGGCTTTGAGCATCGCTACCCGCACGAGCTGTCCGGCGGCATGCGCCAGAGGGTCGCGCTCGCGCGCGCTCTTGCTAATGATCCCGCCATTTTGCTTTTTGACGAACCACTCGCTTCACTGGATGCCCAGACCCGCAAGGTGTTGCAAGTGGAACTCGTGCGCATTTGGCAAGAGACCAAACGGACTTTCATCTACGTGACTCATGCGCTGGAGGAGGCGGTCCTGCTCGGTGACCGCGTGGTTCTTTTCACCGCTCGACCGGGCCGTATAAAGGAAATCGTACCGGTCCACCTTCCCAGGCCGCGCAGCATTACAGGTCGCCAGGAGGCGGAACTGCTCGACTACCTTTCGGAGCAAATCCGCGAAGAGGTGGAACGTTCTCTCAAGGCGGAGGGACTGACGTAACCTGGATCATGCTGAACAATGGGCGCAGTTTCTTGCGTCTTGAACGACTTGAACTGCTTGAACAAGTTCAAAACGTTCAAATGGTTCAATACGATCAAGGCGTAGGAACTAAAGAGCTAAGGAATGTTCTCTAGGGGGACTTTATGTGGAGACGCTATCGGCCGCTACGGATTATTTCCCCGATCGCTTTCTTCTTGATCTGGGAAGGCGTGGTGCGGCTCGGCGAAGTCAATCAACTGCTTGTCCCTGCGCCGGCTTCGGTTCTTCGTACCATGGTCGAGTTGACGATAGACGGCCGCCTGCCGTGGGCCGTTGTTGTGAGTCTCCACCGAGTGCTGCAGGGCTTTATCTACGGTTCGCTTCTCGGAATTGCGTTAGGGCTTTTGGTCGGCTGGTTCCGCGCCGTCGAAGATGCCGTCGATCCGCTCGTCGGCGCGCTCTATCCTATCCCGAAGTCGGCACTCTTCCCCCTCTTCATCCTCTGGTTTGGTCTCGGTGAAACCTCGAAGGTGATGACCATCATGATTGGTGTCGTGTTTCTAGTCCTTATCAACACCGTCACCGGCGTGAAAGCAATCGACCCGCTGCTCCTCAAGGCCGCCCGCGATCTCGGCGCCAACCAACGACAGATCTTCACCAAAGTCGTGATTCCAGGAGCCTTACCCAACATCTTCACCGGCCTCAGGCTCGGAGCCGGGATGGCGTTGATCCTGGTTTTCATCACGGAGATCGAAGCCACCAAGGCGGGACTTGGATTCCTGCTGTGGGAATCGTACCAGTTGCTTTTGGTGAAGCAGGTTTTTAGCTGCACCATTGCCTTCGGCATCCTCGGCATCTTGAGTAGCTGGATTCTGCAGTGGTTCGAGCATGTGCTGTGCCCGTGGAGACGCTCCTAGGGATCATTTTGGATTGCCGATTTTGGATTGAATCGAAAACTAAAAATCTAAAATCGGGTCGCCACATTGACACCTGCTGATTGGCCGTGGTAGTAGATGCGCATCAAAGCCTGACTCCGTGACCCCAAAGCGCTTTCAACTTCTTAGGAGGAAATATGGCGAGCGAAAAAATAAAATGCACAAGGTTACTTCTGGACGCGGCCCTGACCATCGCGATTGTCGTTCTATTGCCTCCGCTGGCCCGAGCGCAGTCAGAAACGGTGAAGCTTGGAGATCTGGCGGCAATCTCCAACGCTGCGATTTACATCGCCATCGAGAAGGGATTTTTCAAAGAGCAGGGCGTTGCCACGGACGTTACCAACTTCGCCTCGGCGGCGAAACAGGTTCCTGCATTGGTGGCGGGCGAGCTGGAAGTTTCGGTGGGTTCAGCCAGCGCGGGACTTTTTAACGCGGTCGCCCAGCAAGCGCCATTTCGGATCGTGGCGGACAAAGGCCAAGCACGGGCAGGATATGGGTTTTCACTTCTCACGGTGCGCAAAGATTTGGTTGACTCAGGACAGGTCAAAAGCTTTAGAGACCTCAAAGGAAAAAAGCTCGCGATACTGGCCAAGGGCAACATTCAACACTATCTCGTTGGCAAGATGGCCGAAGAAGTCGGACTCACCGTCAACGACGTTGAGCTCACCTTTATGGGTGCTCCCAACCAAGTTACGGCCTTTGAAACCAAGGCCATCGACGCTGCGTATGCGGTGGAGCCATGGGCGGCTCGCTTTGCGGAGCGCGGGGTCGCCGTTCGCTTTCGCACTCCCGATCAGGTCAAAGGCCTAGGACCGGTCCAGGTCGGCGTCATCATTTTTTCGGGCAAATTCATTAAGGAGCGCAGGCCGGTGGCCCAGCGCTGGATGACCGCTTACCTGAAAGCAGCCGAGTTGTTTCATAAAAATGGCACCAAGGATCCGGCGATTGCGGCGATCCTGGAAAAATACACGAAGGTACCTGCTAAAGTCATTCAGGTGGCCATTCCACCGTATCAAGATCCGAGCGGCAAGCCGCTCGTGGAAAATTTGGCGGATCAAGCCCGGTGGTTCACCACGAACGGCATGCAGCAGAAAGTCGCCATTGAAAACGCCCTAGACCTGAGCTTCTTGAAATAAACCCACCAAACTCAGAGGAAGTTCCTCGTGGCAAAAGACCTAGGAGGATTTTTAACTGAGCTCGAGGCGGACGAGCCGGACCAAGTAATTCGGGTGAAGAAAGAAGTCGATCCGCACTTCGAGGTGACCGGCGTTCTCGCCAAATTGGAACAGGAGCGAAAGTTTCCGGTCGTCATCTTCGAAAACGTCAAAGGTTCGGCTTTACCCGTCGTGACGAATGTTCATGCCGATCCTCGGCGCCTGTTCCGAGCGATCGGGCTTAAAGACGGAACGCTCACGGAATTCATCCGCGAGTACTCCGCCCGCGAGGATTGCCCCAAGCCGCCCGTCGTTGTCAAAGAAGCTCCCGTCCAAGAGGTGGTCTTTACCGGAAAAGATGTAGACGTAACCCGCCTGCCCATTCTGACTTACCATGAGAAGGATGCTGGCCGTTACATAACCGCAGGCTTTGGTATCATGCGGGACCCGGACTCGGGGGTGCGCAATGCCGGCATTTACCGGCTCATGGTCCACTCTCCCGATACCTTCGGAATCCAGCTCTCCGAAACGGCCCACGGCCACTACATTTGGCAAACCTACGAGCGGCAAAATCGAGCTACGCCGATGGCGGTGGCGATCGGCCATCACCCGGCGTTCTACGTTGGTTGCCTTTCTTTCACTTCTCTGGAGACGGACGAGTTCTCCGTCGCGGGCGGAATCATGGGCGAGCCCGTAGAGCTGGTGCCCTGCCGCACCTTGGATTTAGAAGTTCCGGCTCACGCCGAGATCGTGCTCGAATGCGAAATTCTCCCCAAGCTGCGCAAGGCGGAAGCCCCCTTTGGCGAATACCCGGGAACTTACGGACCGCAGCGCAACAACCCGATCGTTCAGGTGAAGGCTATCACGATGCGCCGCAACGCGCTCTACCAATCAAGCTTTGTCGGTCATGCCGATAACCTTCTTCTCTCAGGCATCGTCCGCTCCACGACGATCATGAAGACAGTGAAGATGGCGTCGCCCAAAGTCCGGGCGGTGCACGTGCCGGCATCAGGCCGGTGCCGATTTATTTGCTATGTATCGATCGAGAAGATCATCGAAGGCGAGCCCAAGAATGCCGCCATGGCGGCGTTCGCCGCGGATCCGTTTCTAAAGTATGTCGTGGTCGTGGATCAAGACGTTAATATCCTCAATGATGAGGAAGTGCTGCACGCCATTGCAACGCGGGTGCGCGCCGATACCGATATCTTCATGGTAACTCATGCCAAAGGCTCGCCGCTGGATCCCGCGTCTTATGATCCGGCGGCCGGTTCGCATCTGGTTACTAAGATGGGAATCGACGCCACTCGTAAGGCGAACTATCCCGAGGAGATCCGCGTTCCGGGATCGGCAGAGATCAGGCTGGAAGACTACATCGACGGCTGGCGTTCAACGCATTAGCAGCTGGACGCTATCGATCAAAATCCGAAATCCGAAGCTCGAAATCCGAAACAAGATTGTTTTGAATTTTTTGTTTTTGATCATTTGGATTTGTTTCGAATTTCGAATTTCGAGTTTCTTCTGCTCCACATTCCTTGGCGACCTCTGCGTACTTTGCGTTCTTTGCGGTGAAATTCTTCTCTCTCACCCGGCTTCCGCGCGCAGCGCCGGCATCACTTCCTGCGTAAACAGGTCGAGGGACATTTCGCAGGCTTCACGGGGTATACCCGGAACCGAGAACCGGCAGACGAGATGCCTCACATTTAATTCTCTTCGAAACCGGTTGATTTCATCAACACATGTTTTCGGATCGCCTAAAATAATCCGTTCTTCGGCGAGCCGTTCAATCGTGAGTTGCCCCGCAGGCCGCTTGACGACCGGGTGGGGCCAACGGAAGTACATCCTTTCGAAGGCTTGAATAAATGGGCCGCCCGCTGCGCTGATCGCCGCTTTCGCGCTGCTCGCCACGAACACGTAGCGAAACAAGGCTACCTCCCCATCTCCTTTTCCCGTGTCACTGCAGGCTTTTTGATACAGGTGCGCGCAGGGTGCGATCTCGTTGAGATTGGCCGACGGCCCCACGAACCAGGCGTCCCCCAGACGCGCGGCTCGGCGAATCGCCGGTTCGGCCCAGGCGCCAAACCAGATGGGCGGCCTTGGCTGCTGCACCGGACGGGGCGCAACCGTGGCATTTTCTAGCTGGTAATGCTTGCCATGATGAGTGACGTTGTGTTCCGTCCAGAGCCGGTGCAAAAGCGCGGCACTCTCTTCCAATCTGCTGCCGCGCTCCTTGAGCGAATAACCAAAGGCGGCGAATTCCTCCGGCGCATAGCCGGCGCCTATTCCCAAAATCAAGCGACCGCCGGAAATCATGTCGACCATCGCTCCTTCTTCGGCAACCATCATGGGATGGTAAAGCGGGAGTAAAAGAACTCCCGTACCCAATTGAATGCGTCGCGTACGGCTCGCGACGGCAGCAAGTCCGATCAGCGGCGCAGGATGTAGAATGGGGTTATTGTGGTGCTCGCCAAGCCACACCGAGTCGAATCCTGCCGCCTCGCTTCGCTCGCATTCTCGCAAAGTGTCCGCAAAGCTCGCCTGTCCTTGGAGGGGACTTAGCCCGATTTTCATAGAGCACCTCGCGCTCGCTCGATGTTGTTTTGGACTCCTCAGACGGAGTGCAAGTTAGCCGTTCGCCCTTCGACGCTGCTCAGGGTGAACGGCCAAACAACTTATTTCTAATCCAAACACGCTCCGCTCGTGGTGAGCTTAGTCTGTCCTGAACGTAGGTGAAGGATCAAACCATGAACGGAGTTTTAATCACATATTTTGACCCTCAAAAGAAATTATTCGACGCTCTACTTCGTGTCAACATGAGGCAAGCTTGAAAGTAATCCCGGTCAATCAGTCACGTAATGCGTCATGGACGAGATCGAAGCCTTTGGGAGACGCGCATCGCGCGCAGTGTGCAACCCTCGGGGGTCGGTATTCGGGGTCGTATTCGGGGTCGTGCCTGGACATCTAAACAATCTCGCATTCGCGTAACGCGCAAGCCGTCGGTGAACACATCCATGCCTCATCCATGCCTGCCGCGCTCGGAGTATGATCTGGGCGGTCTGATCTGCGTTCTTGCTAAAGATTTTCGCGAAAAATTCTTGTTAGAAATTTTTTTTCATGTTATAGACGCTGACAATGATTCCGAAAAAATGTTTCTTCACCAAAGGGGTGGGCGTCCACAAAGAGAAACTGGCGTCCTTTGAGTTGGCTCTGCGATCGGCCGGACTGGCTTATTGCAATCTCGTTCTCGTCTCCAGCATCTATCCGCCGTTTTGCAAGCGCATTTCCAAGGAAGAAGGCGTCAAGCTTCTCCGTCCCGGTGAAATCGTTTTCTGCGTCTACGACCGTGAGAGCACCAACGAGCCGAACCGGCTGGTGGCGGCCTCGGTCGGCGTGGCGATCCCGTCCGATGAGAACCAGCACGGCTATCTTTCCGAGCATCACTCGTTCGGCGAGACCGATGAGAAAGCGGGGGAGTACGCCGAAGACCTGGCGGCCAGCATGTTGGCGACGACCCTGGGCATAGAGTTCAATCCCGACACGGCGTGGGACGAGCGCGAACAGCTTTTCAAAATGTCGGAGAAGATCGTGCGCACCTCCAATATCACCCAATCCGCCATCGGCAACAAGGACGGCCTGTGGACCACTGTCTTTGCCGCCTGCGCTTTCGTCAACGAGGACAGCCCACCGGCTGAAAACAACAAGCAGCAGGCCGCTGAAAAAACCCCATAGGTTTTTTTGCGCGCTTCATCGATGCGATGGGTATCGCTTCGCTCCACCCATCCTACAGCTCTTGGTTTTTCTAATCACCACGAAGGACCTAGCGCGGCAAAGCCGCCACCAAAGCAGCAATCGTTATTTCACCACAGAGGCACTCGCCCCGTGGAATTGCAGCCCGGTATTCCACGGGGCAAGAGTTCGCAGAGTTCGGACTATTTTTTAATCAAAACTCTTTACTCCGCGCCCTCCGTGGTTCGACAGGCTCACCACGTCCCGAGCCTGTCGAGGGACGCGCCTCAGCCTTGAAAATTGTGGCTGATCAGCCTGGGGCTGATCCGCGGTGAGATCTCTTACGGCTCGCTCTTTTGGCGGGCAAAATAGGCGACCCCGATGCCGATTCCATAGAGTAGGCCGAGGGGCAACATCAATAATAGCTGCGCGACGAGATCGGGCGGCGTCAGGATCGCGGCGAGCAGGGCGATGGTGACGATGGCATAGCGGTAGTGCCTTATGAGAAAGTGGTGATCGATCAATCCCACGCGAGCGAGAAAGAAAATCACCACCGGCAACTGAAACATCGCCCCGAACGCTAACACCAGCCGGGACACGATGGACAGGTAATCGCCGACCTGAATCATCGGTTGCACGCCCAGCGCCGTGTATCTGCTTAGGAGAAAGTTCAGACCCAACTGCACGACCACTTCATAGCAAAAGGCCGCGCCGGCGAGAAAAAATAACGAGCCGAACAGGACGAAACTGCGCGTATAGCGCTTCTCATGCTCGTAGAGCCCCGGCGCGATGAACTGCCAGGCCTGCCACAAGAGCACCGGCAGCGCAACGATGACGGCGGCGACGAACCCGACTTTCATTTTGGTGAAGAAAGCTTCGGTCACCCCCGTGCCGATGAGGGTCAGCCCCTCGATGGAGAGGCGCCGCAGCGGTGCGGCGAGGACGAAAAAAATTTCCTCCACCACGGCGAAGCAGCCGATAAACGCGACGGCGACGGTCAGGCAGGATTTAATGAGGCGCGAACGAAGTTCTCCCAGATGCGAGGTAAAAGGCATCTGGACATCGGCCGGTTGCCCGTGGCCTTGGCTCTTGCTCACTTCTTCTCGATGGAGTCGGTTGAATTTGCCTGGGGAGGGGAGTCTGCGGGCTTTTCCACAACCGGCTCGTTCTTGGGGGTGGCGGTCGTGGACGATTCGTCGATCTCATGCTCCATTTGCCTGAACTCGTCCTTGATCTCGTCGGTTGCGCGGCGAAACTCGGCCAATCCTTTGCCGAGCGTTTTAGCCAGCTCGGGAAGTTTTTTGGGACCGAGAACGATGAGAGCCAGCGCCAGAATCAACAGCAGCTCGGGCATGCCGATGCCAAACATCGATAACCTCCAAGGCCAAGCTAGTGAATTTCACGTCGGTTGGCAAGCGGGGTGGGGCCGATGGGATCGGCGCCTGAGGCCTTAGCGTTTGAACGTTCTCGGATTCGGACATTCCTCCCGCAAAGGCGCAAAGACGCTAAGCGACAGGCCCAAGGCCTGTCATCCCGAGCGAATGCGAGGGATCTAGGAAAGATTTCTCTCTTCGTTCGAAATGACAATGATTTCCCTTGGCGTCTTTGCGGGAGATATTCCGAGACCGACCGGTGCGCGAAGCGCACCCTACGAAAACCTTCGTGTCCGGAGCCTGTGGTGAGCAACGTCGAACCATGCCTCCTTTGAAAATACCGGTTTGGGGATGAGAACGAAGAGGCCCGCCTGGGTTCCGTCATACCCGTGAAAGCGGGTATCCAGGCTAATTCGGCGCAACAAACCTGGATTCCCGCGTGCGCGGGAATGACGAGTCGAGGAGGGCGCCCTGTGGAAGGAAATCCCTCCATTTTCATTCTCGGCGGGCGAGCGTAAGATCATGGCCCC
>Ga0326597_10004204_pt1 | contig 20330 bp, 16 predicted proteins | sample RVTome_12_FD_203789 | JGI IMG/M metagenome (GOLD analysis project Ga0326597, IMG submission 203789) | Soil microbial communities from uranium-contaminated site in the Upper Colorado River Basin, Wyoming, United States - RVT100D185 | ecosystem: Environmental > Terrestrial > Soil > Contaminated >...
AGGCCCAGATAGTCGATGAATGGATTGGGGGCGTCGCGCCCACCTGCCCGCGCCATGGGGTCTCCCGTCTCAGCCGGATTCGCCTGCCACAAAAAAAGGCCCGCATCCCCCATAGGACACGGGCCGATCACCGGAGCGCATTCCCGGACAGAACCACAGGCGGCCTAGTTGCCGCCGCTGGCCGCCCGCTCCTTCTCCGCCATCATCTGCTTCAGCTCGTCGGCCGTGTAGCGGACGATGTCCTCGTTCTGGTGCGTGTAGACCTTGTGGCTGCCCGTATCCAGATCTTCCAGCTCGATCTTGCCGGCCAGCACATCGGCCTTCCAGGCTTCCTGTTCGGCCTGGCGCGCCTGGAACTCCGGCATGACCTCCTTGGCGAACAGATCCAGGCTGGCGCAGATGTCCGCATGGCTGGCCTGACCGGCCTGGTTGAGCAGGATCACCTGATCCACATTGGCGTCGGCATATTGCCGCAACTGGGCCCGGATTGTTTCGGGCGAGCCGATCAGGCCGCTCCGCAGCGCCTTCTGGGCCTGCTCGGTGTGGCGCCATTCCTGGTACTTCTCCCACATGTTGCCCTGGCCGGGCGCGGCGATGCCGTTGCGGCCATACTCGCTGAGGCAGAATATGAAGAACGTCCAGCCGGCCGCCTTCTCCTGGGCCTCCGCGTCGGTCTCGCAGCACATGAAGCCGCTGACCATGGCGATGTTGGGGTTGATGGGATAGTCCGCCACCCGCTCCAGGTTCTTGGTGATGTTGATGTAGTATTTGTTCACCCAGGCGCGGGCCGCATCGGGCGTGACGAACTGGAAGCCCAGCGCGCCCATGCCCCACTTGCCCGCATCGGCGATGGTGCGGATGTTGGAACAGGCCACCCACAGGGGCGGATGGGGCTTCTGGTACGGCTTGGGGATCACGTTGCGCAGGGGCCAGTCGTAGTATTCCCCGTGGAACTCCACCGACGGCTCGGTGAAGCAGGGAATCAGCGCCCGCACGGCCTCCAGCCACTTGTCCCGCTTCTCCCGCACGCGCGCCCCGAAAGGGTGCAGCTCGGTCGGCCCGGCGCCTTCGCCCAGGCCCAGTTCCACGCGGCCGTTGCTCAGCAGGTCCAGCGTGGACACGCGCTCGGCGACGCGGATGGGGTGGTTGGTCGGCAGTTGGATGATGCCGTGGCCCAGGCGGATGTTCTTGGTGCGCTGCGATGCCGCCCCCAGGAACACCTCCGGCGCGGCGGAATGGGAGTATTCCTCCAGAAAATGGTGCTCCACCTCCCAGGCGTAGTTGTAGCCCAGGCTGTCCGCCAGCTCGATCTGCTCCAGCGACTCGTTGAAGATGCGATGCTCGCTCATCTCGTCCCAGGGACGAGGAATCTGGTGCTCGTAGAAAATACCGAATTTCATGGGTTACCCCTGCCTGGCGCGCGGTGTGCGCATGGTGTCTGTCCGTCCCCCCGGGTCATTCACCTGCCTGCATACCATAGGCATGCGGGCGAGGCCAATGGCGGCAAGCGCATGTGGAGGCACGGCCGGAATGCCGGCGCCGCGGCTGCCGCGCCAGCGAGCCAGCGCACAGCAGTACGCGCGATGCCAACCGCTCGGGTGGCATGGCCCAGCCGGGTGGCATGGCCCAGCCGGGTGGCATGGCCCAGCCGGGTGGCATGGCCCAGTCTGCCGGCAACGCCCACCGCTACCGGCAGCCGGCGCTGGGGCGGCGCATCAGGAGAAGTTGAACACCTGCCGCATGCGCTTCTCGATGTAGCGCTGGTGGTAGTCCTCCGCCGGCCAGAAAGTGGAGGCGGGGGTGATCTCCGTGGCCACCGGCGCGCGCAACCTGCCGGACTTGTCCAGTTCTTCCTTGGATGCGCGGGCCGCGGCCTCCTGTTCCGGGCTGAGGAAGAAGATGCCCGTGCGGTACTGGGTGCCCATGTCCGGCCCCTGGCGGTTGACCTGGGTCGGGTCGTGGAGCTGCCAGAAGACCTGGAGCAGCTCATTGTAGGAGACGCGCGCCGGATCGAATTCCACCTGCACCACCTCCGCATGGCCGGTGCGGCCGCTGCATACATCCTCGTAGGTGGGATTATTCGTCTTGCCGCCGCTGTAGCCCACGGCCGTCTCGGTGACGCCGGGCACCTTGCGAAAGGTCTCCTCCACGCCCCAGAAACACCCTGCTGCAAAGATCGCCTGCTCCGTCATCGCCGTCCTCCCGCTGGTGAAATACCGTCGCGCTCTTGCCACGGCACCTCAGCGCCGGGCATGCACCGCTCAGTAGGCCATTGTGCCCCTGCGCGCCTGCCGGGCGCAAGCCGGACGGCGGGCAGGCATCCATCTCACATTGGTGCGCCGCGGGATAAAGTGCCATTACAGAAAAGCGTGTCAGCTATGCCGGCATGCCCTTCGATGCCGCCGAGCGCAGCATGAAGCTATTTGCCGCCAAGGTGTTGCCCCGGCTCAAGCAGGTGCAGACCCCGCCCCTCAAGCTGGCCAAATCGGCGCAGGGATCGTCGCTGCTTGCCGCACAGCGCCGCCGGACGTCCCCATCGGGTGTCGTCCGGCGTCTTGCGTTCGTGTTGGGTGCTGCCGCCCCTACACCGAGCGGGAGAAGGTGACCTGCCGCCCGGCGGCCTGGCCCGCGTAGGCATCGAAGACCACGGCGATGTTGCGCAGGAAGTAGCGCCCGATCTCCGTGACGCGGAACCCGTCGGGGTTGCACACCAGCAACCCGTCCTGCTCCAGGGGCGCCAGCGCTGCCAGTTCCGGGGCCAGCCGCCGGGCCAGGTCGGCCCCGAAGCGCGGGGCCAGGTCGCTCAGCGATAGCCCCTGCCGGCAGAAGATGGCGCTGACGATAGCCTCGCGCAGCAGGTCGTCCTCGCTCATGGTCATGCCCCGGATGACCGGCAGGCTGCCGGCCTCCACCGTGCGGCGATAGGCGGCCAGCTTCTTCTCATTCTGCCAGTAATGCCCGCCCAGGGCGCTGATGCCACTGATCCCGAAGGCCAACACATCCGTGCCGGCCTGGGTGGTATATCCCATGAAGTTGCGGCGCATGCTGCCCGCCTTGGCCGCCACGGCCAGATCATCGTCCGCCAGGGCGAAGTGGTCCATGCCGAGGGGCACATAGCCGGCATGGGCGAACTGGGCATGGGCCTCGAGCATGATACGCAGCTTGGCGTCCGCGCCGGGCAACGCCGCCTCGTCGATCCTGCGCTGATGGGCGAAGGCCTGGGGCAGATAGGCAAAGTTGTACAGGGCCAGCCGATCCGGGCGCAGGGCCAGCACTTGGCGCACGGTCTCGGCAAAGGTCTCCGGTGTCTGATGCGGCAGGCCGTAGATCAGGTCGAAATTGATGCCGCGGAAGCCCAGCTTTCGCGCGGCGTCCATCAGATCCGCCACCATATCCCGGGGCTGAATGCGGTTCACCGCCGCCTGCACCTCGGGATTCACGTCCTGCACGCCGAAGCTGAGCCGATTGAATCCCAGTTCCCGCAGATGGGCCAGGTAGCCCGCATCCACCGTGCGCGGATCGACTTCGATGCTCAACTCCGCATCGGACGCGAAGGGGTACAGCGCCCGCGCGTGAGCCACCAGCCGGGACATCTCCGCCCGGTTCAGGCGGGTCGGTGTGCCGCCGCCCAGGTGATACTGCACCACGGGCCCCGGCGTCCGCAGCCGCTCGCGCGCCAGGGACATCTCGCGCAGGAGCAGGTCCAGGTAGCTGGCCACCGGCTCGTGATGGGGCGTGATGACCACAAAGCAGCCGCAATAGGTGCAGCGCCGCTCGCAGAAGGGCACATGCGTGTACAGGGACAGGCTCGCCGGCGCGGCCGTCTCCAGCCATTGCGCCGCTTCTGCCCCGCCCACCGCATGCCAGTAGGGAATGGGCGGATAGGACGTGTAGCGCGGCACCGGCACATCGTAGCGCCGCAGCAGCGTCGTCAGGGCGGGCGGGCGGGTCTCGGTGGGTATCGTCGCGGTCGATTCGCTCATCGCTCTCTCGCAGGGCTGAGATGGACTGCGACGCAAACCCCCACGTCCCTGTCCTCAGGTTCAAGTCTAGGGCACCAGGCGCGGGGCGCCATGACATTTGTCAAATGCGCGGGGCGATTCCGGGAGGCATGCCCCGCTTCCCCTGCCTCCGTGCGGGGCGCTATGCTACCATTTGCGGAATCTGCCGTGGCAGGCTGGTGCCGAGACACGAGACGATGGCGCGATGCCTATCACCCCATTTTTCGACGATGCCCCCCGTGAACATTCAAAAGCAGGACCCTTCCCCCGCCGACCAGACACCCTGGCATTGCCTTTCCGTGGATGAGGCCCTGGCCCGGCAGGACGTGACGCTGGCGGCCGGCCTGAGCCGGGAGGAGGCGGAGTCACGGCTGGTCCGGCATGGCCCCAACAAGCTGGCCGAACAGCGCGGCACGCCGGCGCTGGCCATTCTGCTGAACCAGGTGCGCAGCTTTCTGATTCTGCTGCTGCTCGGCGCGGCGGTGCTGGCCGCGGCGATCGGGCATTTCCGGGACGCGGTGGTGATCCTGGTGGTGACAGCCATTAACTCCCTGCTCGGCTTCTATCAGGAGTACCGGGCCGAGCGCAGTCTGGCCGCGCTCAAGCGCATGCTGGCCCTGCGGCCCGAGGTGCGGCGCGGCGGGGAGGCGCTGACCGTGGATGCGGCGGATCTGGTGCCGGGGGATGTGGTACACCTGGTGACCGGCGACCGCATCGCGGCGGACGGGCGGCTGGTGCAGGCCAACGGGCTGGAGATCGACGAGTCGGCCCTCACCGGGGAATCCTTCCCCGTGGCCAAGCGCACGGTGCCCCTGGAAGCGGCGGACACGCCCCTGGCCGACCGCACGAACATGGTCTACATGAACACGGTCGTCACCCGCGGCAATGGCTGGTTCGTGGTGACCGCCACGGGCCGGCAGAGCGAGATGGGCCGCATGGCCGGCATGCTGGCCGAGGCGCCGGAGGGCGCCACGCCGCTGCAAATTCAGCTCGACGGGCTGGGCAAGAGCCTCACGGCCATCGCCGGAGCCATCATTGCGGTGATCCTGGCGCTGGGCCTGCTGCGGGGGACGCCCCTGGCCGACGTGGTGCTGCACGCCATCGCCCTGGCCGTGGCGGCCATTCCCGAGGGGCTGCCGGCGGTGGTCACGGTCACACTGGCCCTGGGCATGCGGCGCATGGTACGCCAGCGGGCCATCGTCAAGCGCCTGGCGGCGGTGGAGACCCTGGGCAGTACCACGGTGATCTGCTCGGACAAGACCGGCACCCTGACCATGAACCAGATGACCGTGCGGGCCGGTTTCTACCGCGGGCGCCGCTTCACGGTTACGGGCGAGGGCTACCGCCCCGAGGGGGAATTGCAGGCGGAACCGCCGGTCAGCGACGAGGACTGGGCGCCCCTGCTGCACCCCATGGCCCTGTGCAACGACAGCGTGGTAGACGGCGGCGAGCTCACCGGCGATCCCACCGAGGGGGCGCTGCTGACCCTGGCGCTGAAGGGGGGTGTCTCCCGGGAGGAGATTCAGGCGGCGCAGCCACGCATCGCGGAGATTCCCTTCGATTCGTCCAGGCAGTACATGGCCACCTACCATGACGGCGGCGAGCACGTGCACATCCATGTCAAGGGCGCGCCGGAGACCCTGCTCGATCACTGCGACACCTGGCTCGGCCCCGACGGTGACCAGCCGCTGGATGCCGCCATGCGCCAACGGTTCCAGGCGGAGAACGACCATCTGGCGGCCCAGGGCCTGCGGGTGCTGGCGGTAGCCTCGACCCGGGTGCAGGCAGCCGAGGTAGACACCGACCCCGGCGAGACGCTGGACCACCGCCTGACCTTCCTGGGCCTGACCGGCCTGCTGGACCCGCCCCGCCCAGAGGCGCGGGAAGCCATCGCCCTGTGCCGCGAGGCCGGCATTCAGGTCAAGATGATCACCGGCGATCAGCGCGAGACGGCCGTGGCCATCGCCCGGGGGCTGGGGCTGGAGGGCGGCGTGCTCAGCGGTCCGGAGCTGGAGCGGATGAGCGATGAAGACCTGCGCGAGCGCATCGAGGAGCTGGCCGTGCTGGCGCGCGTCACACCGGAGCACAAGGTGCGCATCGTACGCGCGCTGCAGGCACGGGGGCATGTGGTGGCCATGACCGGGGACGGCGTGAACGACGCGACCGCGCTGAAGATCGCCGACATCGGCGTGGCCATGGGCCGGGGCGGCACGGAGGTGGCCAAGGAAGCCGCGGCGATGGTGCTTACCGACGACAACTTCGCCACTATCGTCCGCGCCGTGCGCGAGGGGCGCGTGATCTACGACAACGTGCTCAAGTTCATCAACTTCCAGCTTTCGACGAACCTGGGGGCCATCTTCACGGTGCTCGGCGCGCTGCTCACGGGGCTGGCCGAACCGTTCAACCCGATCCAGCTGCTGTGGATCAACATCATCATGGACGGGCCGCCGGCCATGTCCCTGGGCATGGACCAGCAGGCGCCGGGCATCATGGAGCGGCGCCCGCGTCAGCCCGGCGCGCGCATCCTGACGCTGCCGCGTCTGCTGCGCATCGCCTTTCTGGGACTGATCATGATGGCAGGCACCCTGGGTGTGCTGGTCTGGGCCACGGGCGGCGGGCACAACGGCAACATGGGGGCCAAGGCAGGTACGCTGGCCTTCACGGTGTTCGTGCTGTTTCAGTTCTTCAATGCATTCAATGCGCGCGCCGAACGGCGCTCGGCATTTGCCAGCCACCTGTTCACCAATCCCATGCTGTGGATATCCATTTGCGGCGTGGTGGCGCTACAGGTGGTGGCGGTGCACTGGGCCTGGGCCGCCGAGATCTTCCATATCGTCACGCTGGACGCGAGCGACTGGCGCCTGCTGGTGCTGGTGGCGGCGAGCATCCTGCTCATCGAGGAGACGCGCAAGGGGCTCGCCTGGGCCGTGCGCCGCCTGACCGGCGAGCGAGCGACCCCGACCCGGGCGGCGGCCCGCTGACGCTCCATCGCGCAAAGCCGCCCACGCGCAAAGCTGCCCGCGCGCGAAGCCGGGGACAAACCCTGGCCGCGTCGGGCTCAACCTGTCGCGGCGCTGTGCACCTGCCCGGCGGCGCGGGCCGCCGCGGCGATCTCCTGCACACGGGCGACGATCTGCTCCCGCGTCGCATCGGGGCCAAATGCCGCCGCCACGCCCTTGGCCGCCAGATCGGCCGCATCCTTGGCGGTGATCACCGAGCCGCCCACGACGATGGGCACGGTTTCTCCTTCGCCTTCCATGAGCGCCAGCAGCTCGTCGATGTAATAGAGGTATTCCCAGGAGTGCGTGCTGATGCCGATCACGTCCACATCCTCCTGCATCGCCGTATCCATCACCTGCCGGGCCGTGTTGAAGCGGCCGCCGTAGACCACCTCCATGCCGGCATCGCGCAGGTAGCCGGAGACGGCGCGGGCGCCCACCTCGTGCTGATCCACTCCCATGATGGCGACGAGCACTTTTTCGGGATGCATATCAGCCCTCCGCCGGAATCGGTGCCTGCACCATGTTGAAAGGATCATAGGGCATACCGTAGACCCGCCGCATGATGCCCACCATCTCGCCCATGGTCGCTCCGGCCTCCATGGCCGCCACGATGGGCCCCATCAGATCGGCCTCGGGGTCCCGCGCCGCGGCTTGCAGGGCAGCCAGGGCCGCATGGCAAGGCGCCTGCGGCCGGTTGACCCGGTGTGCCGCCAGCGCCGCGATGCGGTCGTGGCAGGGCTCGATCTTGCGCTCGGCCACGTCCTTGAGCAGGGTGTCCTGCTCCGGCGGGAGTTGCAGCGTGTTCACGCCCACCTTGGGCACGGTGCCCGTGTCCACGCCGCGGGCATAGCGCTCCATGGCGTTGATGAAGATCCCCTTGAACCAGCCGTCGTCGGCAAGCCGGCCCGGGTCGCCGGCCCGCTCGATCTCGTCCACCATCTGCTCGATGCGCGCCTCTATCTGATCCGTGAGGGATTCCATGAAGTAGGAGCCGCCCAGGGGGTCGGTCACCTGGTTCACGTTGGTTTCCCGTTGAATCACCTGCTGGGTGCGCAGCCCCACCAGATGGGACTCGGGGCTGGGCGTACGGTAGGCCTCGTCGAAGGCGCTGATCTCCACCGCCTGCACCCCGGCCAGGGCCAGGGCCAGGGCCTGCAAGGCGCCGCGGGCGATATTGTTGAAGGGTTGCTGCGCCGTCAGGCACAGCCCCGAGGTGTGGGAGGAGACCACGATGGACAGGGAGCGGGGGTCCTGTGCCCCGAATTCCTCCTGCATCATGCGCGCGAAGAGCCGGCGGCTGGCGCGAATCTTGGCGATCTCCTCGAAGAGATCCATGCGGCAGTTGACCAGAAAGGCAATGCGCGGCGCGAAGCTGTCGATGTCCACGCCCCGCCGCAACAGTTCGCGCACCACGTAGCGAATCTCCACGAAGCCCATGGCCATCTCTTCCACCGCGTCCAGCCCCGCCTCGCTGATGTAGTACGTGTCCTCGAGAAAGGAATGGAAGCGCGGCATCTCGCGGCTGCAAAACATGATGGAGTCGCAGGCCAGGCGCAGCCGCAGGGGCAGGGGCAGGTTAACCGCGTAGCTGCAGTCCTCGCCGTAGAGCACGAATTGCACCACCGAGCCGCGCAGCACCCTGGGGTCCACCCCGGCTTCGCGGGCGGTGAGGAACAGCCCGGCGATGGCGAAGGGCGCCGGCAGGGAATTGGACACGGAGATCTTGTCCAGCGGCAGGTTGTGGTAGAGCGCGCGGTAGTCGTCCGCGGTGCATACCGAGACCCCCTGGGTGCCCACCGCATGGCGGCTGAGGGGATGGTCCGGGTCCATCCAGGACATGGTGGGCGCATCGCCGATCACGTCGATGCCCGTCTGGCCATGGGAGAGCAGGTACTGAAACTGCTCGTTGGAACGTACCGGGTCGCCTTCGCCGGACAGCTCGCGCTGAATCCAGGCGCTGTTGTTCACGCGGTTGCCCCGCGTGAAGGGAAAGGCGCCGGGGTCGTTCAGATGCCGCGCATAGGCCTCCGGTGTGTTGTCGTCAGCGGCACTGTCCTCCGGCCGGTAAAACGCCTTGAGAGGAATGCCCGAGTAGCTGTTGGGTTCTGTCACGGTGTCCTCCGTCCTCCGGTTACAATCGACAGCGCGGGATCATGTACAAACGGGCCGTGTCCCACCGGGGGGGGAAGGGGGGTGTGGGGGCACGGCCCGCTGTACATGCCTTGCGCCGGTCGCCTGTTGCCAACTGCCCGGCTCAGGCGGCCTTGCTGGATGCCTTGCGCACGGCGGGCATGACCTTGCCGCTGAGCAAGTCCATGGCCCGGGTGACCTTCTTGGGATCCAGCCCGCCGATGCGCGTCCAGCACAGCAGCTCGTCAAAGCCGTACTGCTGGGCCACATCGGTCAGTTTCTCCGTCACTTCCTCCACGCTGCCGCAGACCATGCCGTAGGATTGCAGCAGTTCGGGAAACTCCACCTTGGAGGCGAAGTCGCGGGTCTTGGCATACATTTCATAGCCCGGCACATGCCCCGTGGCGGGCGCGATGTACTTGGCGATGGTGCGGTAGTACCACACGGCCGCCGGGCCGAATTCCGCATGGGCCTCCTCGCGGGTCGGCGCCGGGTAGACCATGAACAGGCAGCCGATCTTGCCGCCGTTGGGGTCCAGCCCTGCCTCCTCGCGCCCCTTGCGATAGGCCGCGATGCCCTCGTGGGCCTGCTGGGGCTTGAGCCCGAAGGCGAAGCCCATCAACAGGTTGAATCCGTAGCGTCCGGCCAGCTCGAAGGTGTCCTTGGACAGGCTGGCCATGTAGATCGGCGGATGGGGCTTCTGCAGCGGCTTGGGCCGGATTTCCATGTCGTCGACCTGATAGTACTTGCCCTTGAAGGTCACCCGGTCCTTGGTCCAGCAATCCCGGATCAGCCGCACACCCTCGTCGAAGATTTCCCGGGAGTGCATCTGGTCCATGTTGAACCCCTTGTACTCCAGGGGCTGGTAGCCGCGGCCCAGGCCCAGGTCCACGCGCCCGTCGCTGAGCAGGTCGAGAAAGGCGAAGTCCTCGGCCACGCGCACGGGATTGTGGAAGGGCAGCACCACCACGCCGGTGCCCAGGCGAATGCGCTTGGTCTTGGTCGCGATGGAGGCCAGGGTAACCTGGGGCGAGGCGCACCAGCCGTACTCGGAGAAGTGGTGCTCCGCCGGCCACACCGAATCGAAGCCCAGGTCCTCCGCGGCGATCATCAAGTCGGTCTGTTCCTTGACGATCTGGTGTTCCGTCTTGCCCGCGGGGTTCTCGAATAGATGCAACATTCCCAGTTTCATGACGCCCTCCTTCTCGGTAGTGACGGGTAGCTCCCCCATCTGGAGCCGTCGGCACGGGATGACAGCGCTCAGCCCCCGCGCCACTCCAGGATCAGCCGGGTGCTGGGGCGAAACCCGGCATAGTCGAAGAATTGCAGCAGGCTCCAGTTGTTCCAGCGCACCATGGTCTCGATCTGCTGGATGCCCATCGCGCGCAACTGCGCACTCAACTCGCCCAGCAGCGCGGAACCCACCCCCAACTGCCGCCAGGCCAGACCCACGCCCAGCGAGTCCACGATGCCGCGGGGCGTGTCGATGCCGAACTCGCCACGGCAGACAGCACCGACGGCGAAGCCCGCCACCAGACCTTCCATCTCGGCAACCAGAAAGGGATGCCACGCCGGCGCGGCCTCGTGGGCCTTCTGCTTGGCGGTGATGTACAGCTTGCGCGAGGCGGGCACCTCCTCCAGGTCGATGGCGACGACGTGCGCCAGATCCTGCGGGCGCACGGCGCGCACCACGGCGTCGGTCTCCTGGGGCGTGAAGGGATACCTCGCCAGATCCCACACCAGATGCTGATCCCGCGAGGGATAGAAGCCCATGGCATCCAGAAAGCCCAGCAGGTCGCGCCGGTTCCAGGCGACCAGTGTCCCGATGAGATTGATGCGCAGGGCCGCGAGTTGGGCCCGGAAATGGCGCAGCAGCGCATGGCCCACCTGGTTGCGGCGCCAGCGCTCACCCACGAGCACCGTGTCCAGCACAGCCCGCGGCGTGGTCATGCCGAAGGCGCCGTAGAACACCTGACCCAGCAGATAGCCCGTCAGTTCGTCACCCTGATGGGCCACCAGCGCGATGTTGGTCCCGGGAGCCTGGGACGCCGCGTGCCACTTGCGCGCCAGAAACTCCTCGCGTTCCCGGCCCGCCTGCGCTGCATCCAGGGCAATCACGGCCGGCAGGTCGTCGGCGCCCATGGCGCGCACGGTCGTCCGTCGGCGACGCTCATCGCCGCGGCGTGCGTTCTTTCCGCCATCTGACGTCACAACATGCATGGCAAAGCTCATGGAATACGTATCATCGGTTCCAGGTGGCAGGGCGCCGGGGCCGGATCGGGGGATGCGCGGACTTGGGCGCCGGCGATAATGCAAGGGGGATGCGGGAGGTCAAGGACGAGGGCCGGAGGACGATGGTTCTCTCGCCCTTTTCCCCCCGCAAGTCTGGGGTGCGTGTCACGCACCAATTCATGAGGGGTATTCTACGGCGCCGCGCGGGGAGGGTTTTGACATTTGTCACACCGCGCGGGAACCCCGTGGGGCATCCGGGGCGGGCCGGTTTGCGCAAGGGGTGCGGCCGGGGCATCCTACAGGTGCAGGGGGCGGGGCGGCGCGGGGCTGCCAATCCCATCCAACCGCCGGCACCAGGAAAGGAAACGCGATGGCAGGACCTCTGTCAGGCTTCACCGTGCTGGATCTGTCTGCGATGCTCTCCGGCCCCTGGGCCGCGGACATCCTGGGAGATCAGGGCGCGGACGTGATCAAGATCGAGCCCCTGGGCAGCGGGGAGCACACGCGGCAGATGCTGGGCCGCGGCGGCGCGCTGAATACCATGTTCCTCAACATCAACCGCTCCAAGCGCTCGGTGGCGCTGAACCTGAAGCATCCCCGCGGGCGCGCCCTGCTGATGGAACTGGTGGGCCGGGCCGACGTGCTGCTGCAGAATTTCCGCCCCGGCGTGGTGGAGCGCATGGGCATCGGCTACGCGGACTGCCACGCGGTCAATCCGCGCCTGGTGTACCTGTCCATCAGCGGCTTCGGCGAGCAGGGCCCGCTGGCCCAGCAGCGCGTGTACGACCCGGTGATTCAGGCCCTCTCGGGCCTGACCACGATCCAGGGCGGCGCGGACGACCGGCGGCCCGCGCTGGTGCGCACCATCGTGCCCGACAAGCTGACCGCCGTGACTGCCGCCCAGGCCATCACGGCGGCGCTGCTGGCGCGGGAGCGCACGGGCGAGGGGCAGCATGTGCGCCTGTCCATGCTGGATGCGGTGCTGGCCTTCCTGTGGGCCTCGGACATGGGCGCCCAGACCCTGGCCGACGAACCTGCCCCCAACCAGCGTGCCGCCAGCCTGATCGACCTGATCTACGAGACCCAGGACGGCTATATGACCGTCGCCGCTGTGACCGACAAGGAATGGAAGGGGTTGTCCCAGGCCGTGGGGCATCCGGAATGGGTGGACGACCCGCGCTTCGCGACCGCCTCCCAGCGGCAGCAGAATATCGACGCGCGCTTGGCCCTGACCCAGGAAGCCCTGCGCCAGGGCACGGTGGCAGAGTGGACTGAGCGCCTGACGGCCCATGACGTGCCCTGCGCGCCCTGCCTGACCCGCAACGAGGTGATTCACCACCCCCAGATCCTGGCCAGCGGCATCGTCCGCGAAAGCGAGCACCCCTGGGCCGGCCGCCTGCGCCAGACACGCACGGCGGCGCGTTTCGAAGGCACACCCCCGGCATCGCCGCGCGGGGCCCCCCTGCTGGGGGAACACACCGCGGAGGTGCTGCACATGCTGGGTTATGGTGCGGAAGACGTGGCCGCCTTGCGGGCGCAGGGCGTGATCGGTGCGGAAGACGGCGCCACGGCGGCTGCGGCGAAGGATGCCGGAACTGGGTAGCGCGACCCGCCGGCCTGCCCCCAACAGGGGCTAGAGCGGCGCCTCCTCCGGTGGCTCCAGCTCATCGAGCAGCAGATCCAGATCGTGCACGATCACCTTGCGCCCGGAGAATGCAGCCACCTCGTCGGCTTCCAGGTCGTGAATGGCGCGGGCGATCGTCTCCCGCCGTGCACCGAGAATGGAAGCGATGTCCTGCCGCGACAGAGGCAGGTCGATGGTCATCACCCCGTCATCCGTCACCGCGGCGTAGCGATCCTTCAGGGAGAGCAGCAGGTGCGCCAACCGCTTGCGCACGGGAAACACGGCCGCCTGCAGGATGGCGTCCTCCGCCGTCCCCAGATCCTGGCCGATGCTACGGATGAATTGCAGGCCCAGTGCCGGATTGCGTTGCAGCAGACGCTGCACGGCGCCTCGGTCCACGAAGCAGATCTTGGATGGCGCCAGCGCCTCGGCGGTCACGGAGAACAGGTTGTCCTGAAAGAAGTCCCGATAGCCCACCGCATCGCCCTGGTGGCGCATGCGCACCAGAATCGAGTTGCCGTATTCGTCCGTCTTGCGCACGGCAACGGTGCCGCTTTCCACCAGATAGATGCCGTTACAGGGGTCTCCCTGCCGGAAGATGATCTGGCCACGCTGGTACAGGATAGTGTGCTTCATCTGGTTCAGCGTGTCGACATCGCCACGGCTGAGCAGGCACCATGTGGAGCGGTCGCGCTTCTGGCAATCGAAGCAGTTTACCGAAACCGTTGTCGGTCGTTGCCGCGATGGCGAATCCACAGGCATGGGCATACCTCTTGCTGACCGAAAGGATTTCTGCCGCCATGCGCGGCATCCCAAGCAAATACCATTTCCCGGATCAAACCAAAAGGATGGCTTGCTCCGGTTCGCCGATCTCTCCTTTCCGCTGCCGCTCACCCGGGCCACCCGCGTTGGGGGGCGAGGCGTGTGCTGATGCGAAAAACGTGTTAATTCTGATGCAGCACATTCCCACAATCGGGAGGCCACCATGATCCGCATGACCCGTCTCTCAGGCGCCCGCCTGCTGCTGAGTCTGTGGCTCGGCGCCATCCTCGCCTTGGCCGGCTGCGGCGAGGACGCGGAAGTGCAACTGGACGTCACGGTGGAGGGCGAGTCCCGTGCCTCGGTAAGCGGCAGCATTGTCGGCGTCACGGGACCGCTGAGCCTGAGCCTCAACGGGGGCCAGACGGTCACCGTCACCCAGAGCGGGAGCTTTGCCTTCACCGGTGGCCTCTTTCATGGGACTGCGGCCCAGATCACGGTGAGCGGTCAGCCATCCTTCGGCAACTGTGTCGTCAGGAATGGCGACCACCCCAGCATCTCAGGTGACATCGTGGTGCGCGTCTACTGCATCGCGGCGGGAGCCATTCAGGATTCCCTGAATCTGGACATCGGCACGGCGACGGTCGGCACGCCGGCCGGCAACGGCACACCCGCCTTTATCGATGCCATGGGCACACTCGCCGCGTTCAACTTTCCCCTCGGTGCGGCCACCGACGGAGAACGCTTGTGGATCGCCGATAGCGGCAACCACCGCATCCGGCAGGTGGACCTGGCCACGGGCGATGTCACCACCGTCGTCGGCGATGGCACCACCCCCATCCTCAATCTCCCCGGCGGCGTGACGACGGACGGCAATTTCCTGTGGATCGCCGACGCCAGCAACAACCGCGTCCGGCAGTTCGAGCTGGCCACGGGGGCACTGACCACCGTGCTGACAGGGCTGAACACGCCCGCGGACGTGACCACGGACGGGCGCTACGTGTACGTGCTGGAGCGGCTGACCAATCAGGTACGGCGATACGACCCGTCCACGGGCGCGGCCCCTGTGCTGGCCACGGGATTCAACCAGCCCTCCGGCATCACCCATGACGGCACGTGGCTGTATGTGGCCGACACGGCCAACAATCTGGTGTCACGCGTCGATCCTGCCACGGGCGTCTCCACCCCATTCGTCACCGGGCTCAACTTTCCACGCGGTGTGACCACGGACGGCACCTGGCTCTACATCTCAAACTCCGGGGCGCAGACAATGCTCAAGACCGATCTCGCGACGGGCGGCACGGCCCTGCTTGCGGGCACGGCGGGCAGCCCCGGAGCCATTGACGGCGCCGCCTCGGGTGCCCAGTTCAACAGCCCCTACGGTGGCGTCCCGGTCAATGGGAAGCTGTACATCGCGGGCGGCACCAACCACACCGTGCGCGTGATCCAGTAGCGCAAACCCTGACCGCGGCGCAGCCTCAGCGCCAGTCGAGGCGCAGGCGGTCACCCCGGTGCAGATCGGCCGGCACCGTCCCGCCCCCGCCGCGGCTGTCCCCGTCGCGATGCACCACGGGCCCCCGCCCGGCGGAGCGCGCGGCCTGCATCCAGTCCGGATAGAGCTGCAGCACCCACGGCACGATCTGGTCCGCATGGGCCGCGCGCAGCGGCAGTGGGATGGTGGCGGCGTTCAGCCCCGGGGGGGCATGTACCTGCACGGTGATCTCCGCCCCTGTCCGATCGCCGATGCCCTCGGCCAGCAGCGCAGCTCGGTAGTCCTCCGGCGTGTCCACATCCATCAGGGGCGCGGGACCCTGCTCCGGTGTCCACAGCGATTCCAGCTCCACGTGGCGTGTGCGGGAGCCCGTGCTCAGTGCCAGCGGCCGCCGCAGCCCGGCGGCGATAAGCCGCTCCAGCTTGTCCAGCAGGCTCAGCCGGTACACGCCCACCAGCGGATTGACCACGCCCTCCCAGCGGTACAGGCACACGTCATGACCGGCCATGCCGTCCAGCAAGGGCTGAATCCACGCCGGCGTGAAAAAAGGCAGGTCCACTGGCGTCACCAGCACCTGCTCGGCCTGTCCCTGCAGCAGACGAAAGCCCTCGGCCAGTCCCCACAATGGGCCCTCGAAGGGCGTGGCATCGCGCACGGTGTGCACCCCGGCCGGCAAGGGCTCCAGCACCTGCTTCGCGGCCAGGGCGAGCACGAGGGGCTCCGCCACGGCGCCGACGGCATGGCGCATGCGGTCCAGCAGGGCGCCGCCGGGAAAGCGCAACTGCGCCTTGTCCATGCCCATGCGGCTGGAGCGGCCGCCGCACAGAATCAGGCCGGCGGTGGGAGTCGCGGTATGGGGAGCATCCGTGGGCATCGGGGCCTCCGGGCGGCGGGCGCGACCCGCACCAGACCCGACGTCTCCGGTGTGCCGCGCGACCCCATTGTGTCGGAATCTGCCCGCAAGGCCAAGGCCGGGAGCGATGGTGCGTCAGATTGCATCGCTGCGGGGCAGCAGACCCAGCCTCGTATGACAGACCGCCGGCGGGCCGCGGAGATCGTGTGCCCGCCCGATCCGCCCTTCACGGGCTCCGCCTGCACGATGGGTCATGCAGGCCGCCGGGTCCGTGCCTGGCCGCCTTCCATCCAGCCCGGCACATGTCTTCACATTGACCCAGTACCGGCGGCGGCGTACCCATTCAATGCCCGCTGGGGATATGCTACGAAACGGGGGGCATGATGCCTTCAACCAACGCTGCTCCCGACAAACACTGCTCCCGACAAACACTGCTCCCGACAAACACTGCCCCAGAGCCCAGACTCACTCGCTTGATCCGAGGTTTCCCATCCATGAACGATTCTGCCCTCCCTGGCCGCCCTGGCGCGCGGGATGGCCTGCGCACGCTGCTGGCCCCCACATCCATCGCTGTGATCGGCGCATCAACCACGCCGACCAAGATCAGCGGCCGTCCGGTGGGCCTGCTCAAGCGCGCGGCATTCCCCGGGCCGCTGTACCCCATCAACGCCACGGCGGCGGAGGTGCAGGGACTCAAGGCCTATCCCAGCGTGGCGGATGTGCCGGGCGATATCGAATCGGCCATCGTGGCCCTGCCCGCGGCTCAGGTGCAGGACGCGCTGGAGGGGGCCATCGCCAAGGGCATCCGCTCACTGGTCATCTTCAGCTCCGGCTTCGCCGAGCTGGGGGCCGAGGGGCTGGCCATGCAGGAGCGCCTGCGCGCCCGCGCCGCGGAGGCCGGCGTGCGCATCCTGGGACCCAACTGCATGGGCCTGTTCAATCAGAAGGCCAAGGTGTTCAGCACCTTCTCCTCCGTATTCGACAATGCCTGGCCCCGCCCCGGACGCCTGAGCATGGCCGCCCAGAGCGGCGCCTATGCCGGCTACTGCTATGCCCTGGCCGATACGCTGGGCCTGGGCTTCAGCCAGTTCATCACCACGGGCAACGAGGCGGACGTGGATGTGGCAGAGTGCCTGAGCTACCTGGTGGAAGACCCGGACACGGACGTGATCATGTGTTCCTTCGAGGGCTGCAAGCGCCCCGAGGCCCTGGAGCAGGCCCTGGCCCGCGCCCGCGAGCTGCGCAAGCCGGTGGTGGCGATGAAGGTCGGGGGCACACCGGTGGGCACCCAGGCTTCCGCGGCCCACACCGGCTCCAACACGGGCGACGACTGGGTGTTCGACACGGTGCTGCGCAAGCACAACGTCTACCGGGCCCAGTCCATCGAGGAGATGCTGGACGTGGCCTTTGCCGCGGTCACCGTGCCCCTGCCCAAGGGCAACCGCACCGGCGTGATCTCCGTTTCCGGCGGCATCGCCATCATGCTGGCCGATCTGTGCACCAAGTTCGGGCTGGCGTTGCCGCCCCTGCCCGCCGCGGCCCAGGCGGCGATCAAGAAGATGGTGCCTTTCGCCAGCGGGCTCAACCCGGTGGATCCCACCGGGCAGATGCTCAACAACATGGCCATCTTCGAGGACATGATCCGCATCACCCAGGATGCCGGGCAATTCGACCAGCTCATCGTGTTTCTGGGCGATGTGGCGCGCAATCCGACCTACATGGACACCATGATGACTATCATGAAGAAGATGCGCGCCGAGTATGCCGGGCTGCCGATCCTGCTGAGCACCCTGCCCAATGCCGAGAGCACGCGGGAGATGACCGCCGCCGGGCTGCCCATCTACGAGTATCCCTCCCGCGCCGTGCGCGCGGCGGCCGCGCTGGTGCGCATCGCCAAGGGCTTCGAGAAGCGGCCCCATGCGCCTCCCGCGGTGGGTGCGCCGCTGAGCGGGCAGATGCTGGAGCGGGCGGGCCACCCGGAGCAGCTTGCCGTGCTGTTGGGCGCCGCGGGCATCCCCTTCGCCGCCGACGCCACCCCACCCCACGGCAGCGTGGCCCTCAGCGTGGCGGTGACGCGGGACCCGATTCACGGCCCCATGCTCACCGTCGGCCTGGCCGGTCCGCCGAGCACTGTCTATGGGGACATCGCCCGCCGCATGACGCCTATCGCCCCGGGGGATGCCGCCGACATGCTGGATGAATTGCTGGCCGCGCCCCTGCTGGCCGGCGTCGACCGCAAGGCCCTGTGCCAAGCCTTGTCCGACCTGTCGGCCTTTGCCCATGCCAACCGGGAGACCCTGGCCCGCATTGCCGTGGAGCCGCTGCATGCCCATCCCGAGGGTGTGCTGGCCACGGCGGGCAGCATTGAGCCGCGGTAGGGGCGCGCCGAGCCCGCGCCGCCGGACGACCTTAGCCCGGAATGACCAGCTCCGGTCGGGCGCGTGGCCGCCTGTTCGCAAGGCAGAACAAGGATGCGCACGGCAGTCATCCGGCCGCGCAACCGCGTGAAGGGTGCGCGAGGGAGCCTGCTCCCGCGCTGGTGTTGCCGCTGGCAGGCTTGCTAGAACTTGATGCGGGCGCCGTCGGGCGTACCCACGATGTGCACGGCGGTGGGATCGGCGAAGTGGGTGCCCAGGATCAGCGTGTCCGTGTCGCAGTACTTGTCGATGAAGGCCGAGCGGGTCTTCACGGCCAGGGCATGATCCCAATCGGCCACCTGGCCCCAGGTGGGCTGGGCGATTTCCACGGGGTGCACGATCATGTCCCCGGTGATCACCCCGTCCTTGTCCCCGGCATAGAGGTGAATGCTGGTGTGGCCCGGCGTGTGGCCCGGGGTGGGCTCCAGCACCACCTGATCGTCGATCTGGTGATCCTTGGGCACCCACTCCACCTGCCCCGCCTGCACCACGGGCAGCACGCTCTCGTCGAACGTCCAGCGCAGATGCTCCTCGGTGTTCTGCTCCCAGTACTCGTATTCCTTCTTGCGGAACAGGTACTTGGCATTGGGGAAGGTGGGCACCCAGCGCCCGTTTTCCAGCTTGGTGTTCCAGCCGGCGTGATCCACGTGCAGGTGCGTGCAGAACACGTAGTCGATGGACTCCGGCGGAAAGCCGGCGGCGGTCAGATCCCGCAGAAACCCGGCCTGGCGCATGTTCCACTGGGGAAAGCCGCTATGCTTGTCGTTGCCCACGCAGGTGTCGATGAGGATCGTGTGCTTGTCCGTCTTCACGATGAAGCTCTGGATCCACAGGATCAGCTTGTTCTTCTCGTCCAGAAAGTTGGGCTTGAGCCAGTCCAGATAGGGCTCCAGATGCTCGTAGCTCACGTCCTTGAGCAGAATCTTGGGGCTGAAGTATTCCACGCAGTCGATCACGCGGTTCACGTTCAGGTTGCCCACGCGAATCGGCTTGGCGGGCTGGGCGATGGCGGTTTGTGCTTGGGCCATGACTTTCTCGTCCTCTGGGTTTTTTTACGGAACTGCATTTCAACGGATTCGCAATCGGAGCGGCGATGATGGAAAAGCCTTCCGTTACACATGCTGTTACCGGCGGGCGCTGATGGCATGTCACGCAGGGCCATGCCTTCCCTGCGCGCTATTCGATGACCACGTGCTCCTCGGTGAAGAAGGTCACGCAGCCCTTCCATTCCAGGAATTTCTCCTCGTCCTCGCGCAGCTTCTTGTTGGCGGCCTTCATGGCCGGGGTGGAATAGGTGGGTTCCATGGCCTCGCGGCTGTCGAACCAGACCTCGGCCACGCCGTCGAAGATGTCCAGGGCGGCCTGGCCCCGGCGCTGCTTCATGAACTCGTGCACCGGATGGTCGATGGTGTGGCACTGCACGTAGCGCCCCATGCGCAGGTCCTTGGCCAGCGAGCGCACCAGGGGGCCGTGGACGTCCAGCCAGTAGTCCAGGAATTCCTGATGGGTCAGGTGCGGCTTGCGGCGCAGGCATTCTACCAGTTTGATCATGTCGTCTCTCCCTCGCGTGTGCGGTTGCCGCCATCGACAGGGGCATGCTCCATCACCGGCGCCGATGGCCCCGGGTTGCCCCGCGCCATGGCCGGCGCTCCCCCCTCCTATCACCGTCCGCGGGGCCGGGGCAATGTGGTTGCGGGCCCGAAGCATCACGGCGGCGGCCCAGGGGAACCGCGGCGGCGGCCCTTGCAGAATTCTGTACCGCGCGGTACAGAATCATCTCGATCCTGCGCGGACAATCGGCCATGGTCGCCGCACCGCAC
>Ga0326597_10004206_pt1 | contig 20327 bp, 19 predicted proteins | sample RVTome_12_FD_203789 | JGI IMG/M metagenome (GOLD analysis project Ga0326597, IMG submission 203789) | Soil microbial communities from uranium-contaminated site in the Upper Colorado River Basin, Wyoming, United States - RVT100D185 | ecosystem: Environmental > Terrestrial > Soil > Contaminated >...
CATCGGCGTACTAAACCAGCGGTCGATATTGGTACGTATCAACTCGCTGCCGACGACCAGGACGAGCATCGCGGGAACCAGCGTCATGCCCAGAAGCAGCGCGACCAATTTCGCTCGAAACCGCGCAAACGGAAGCCCGCGTCGACTCTCGACGACGAGCTTGACGATGTTACGCGCCAGGACAAACACCAGCGCGGCGAGCATCGTCAGGTCGGCGGCGGTCAGCGCATAGAGCACGAACTCCGTGAGAAAGTCCGGCGTGAATCTCGGAGTCCGCGAGACGACAAGGATGGCAATCAGCGCCGCGATGAGGACGCCGATGCCGACCAAAATCAGGCGCGGATTGTCGCGGAACGGCCGGCGAGCGGCCGGGGTGGCTCCGGGCGATTGTCTCCGAGGGACCGACGTGACGCTAGCTGGCATCGCGGTTCCCGGCTCTAGCTCCCTTCCTTTGCGTTCAGCAGGTCCTTGAGCTCGGTCATGAACTCACCGATGTCCCTGAAGTGACGGTACACCGACGCGAACCGCACGTACGCGACCTTGTCGAGCTGCTTGAGCGCCTCCATGACCGACGCGCCGATCTCGGATGTTGAGATCTCTTTCTCGGGGCGTTCCTGCAGCGTCGATTCCACGCGATCGGCGACAACTTCCAAAGCCGCAACCGTCACCGGCCGCTTCTCACAGGCCTTGAGTAAGCCGTTGATGAGCTTCTGCCGATCGAAACGCTCGCGGCTGCCGTCCTTCTTCACCACCATGTACGGAATCTCGTCGATCCGCTCGTAGCTCGTGAAGCGTTTACCGCAATCGAGGCACTCCCTGCGGCGCCGGATGACCTCGCCCTCCTTCCCTTCGCGAGAATCAACGACCTTGTCGCCGAGATGGTCACAGTATGGACACTTCATGGGCTGGCCCGATTCGTCTGCGGCGCGTCGACGAGACGCCGCATCCCGCCCAGATGGAGCCCTTCCTGCCCCGCGAAAAAGAGCCCGAGCAGCAGCGCCGGTCCGAATGACACTAAGTGCAGGACGATGGCCGCGCCCACCGCCGGACCATTCGGCGCCCCAAAGAACATCGTGGCGCCCAACCGGAACGCCTCGTGAAACCCCCCGATGGCTCCGGGTGTCGGCACAGTGATCCCAATCGTAAGGAATGCTACGAGCAGAAACGACCCCAAAAACGAGATCGGCAGCTCGAATGCGACCGAAACCGCCCAGATTCCCGCCGCGATGACGAGCCAAAGGGGCAGCGACCACGCGAGCGCCACGGCCAGACGCGACGGGCGGCGAATGGCGCCGAGCCCAATCGCGAACTTCTCTGCGAACCGCGCGAGTAATCCAGCGAGCTTCGAGGGGAGCACCGTCTCCAGCAGGTACAGGGTTCGAGAGAACCGTACGGGGTCGCCGGCAAGCACGAACAAGGCGACCAGCGAAGCCACCGCGCCGAGCCCCGTGATCACGCCCGTCCACTTCACGGCAGCTAGAGCCAACGGGTTCGCTCCCGCTATTTCGTGCTCGAAAAACAAGACGTACACTCCCAGCAGGAGCAGCACCGTGAGTATGTCGAGCAATCGCTCGAGGATGACCGTCGCGAACGCTCCCGTCGCGCTGACTCGCTCGCAGCGCGACAAGAAGTAGGGTCTCACCACCTCACCCGCCGCGGTCGGGAGGACGGCGCGAGCGGCGAAGCCAACAGACGTGGCGCGAAAGGCGCTTCCGAACGACACGTGACCGATCGGCTCGAGCAGGTACTGCCAGCGCCACGCACGGATAAGGAGGCTCAGCAGCGCTGTCCCCGCCGACACGAAGAGCCAGCCAGGGTGCGCTCGCATGATGGAACGAAGCACGCTCGCCAGGTCCACGTTCCGCAGGAAGAGTGCGACCAGGACAAGAGCAACGACAAGAACGATGACCGTACGATAAGGCGACCGCATCTCTCAACAGCTGAACGCCTCCTACTATACCGCTCTAGGGCCGGCGACGAGCCGCCGCCCCATATGTAGTTGTTGTCAGTGTGTGCATGGGGCAGATAGAATCCGTGCATTCCTTCCCGTTCTTTCATCTTTAAGAGGAAGATCCCGTTGCCGCTCGCTGCCCCGGTTCTCGACACCACCCTAGCTCAACGCGCGCCTGACCGTCGGGGCAAGGTGCGAGATATTTACGATTTTAGCGACCGCCTGCTCATCATCGCGACCGATCGAATCTCCGCCTTCGACTACGTCCTCGGCTCTGGCGTTCCTGACAAAGGCAGGGTGCTGACACAGGTCTCGGCATTTTGGTTTGCCCGCACGGCCGCAACGGTGGCGAACCACCTGATCTCGACCAACCCAGCCGACTATCCGGCTGGCCTCGAGCACGACCGGGCGCTGCTGACTGGCCGTTCAATGCTCGTCCAAAAGGCCCAGCCGCTGCCGATCGAGTGTGTCGCTCGCGGGTTCCTCTCCGGGTCTGGTTGGAAGGACTACGTTGCATCTGGCAGCGTCTGCGGAATCGCGCTGCCGTCCGGGCTGCGCGAATCGGATCGGTTGCCGATGCCAATCTTCACGCCAGCAACCAAGGCACAGGAGGGACACGACATCAACATCTCCGAGCAGCAGGCTCTCAAGCTCGTCAGCCCCGCCGTGCTCGGACGCGCCCGTGAGTTAACGCTGGATCTGTACCGCCACGGCGCCGCGCACGCCGAATCACGGGGTATCATCGTCGCCGACACGAAATTCGAATTCGGGCTTCTGCCCCCCGATGGTCGACCGGACGAAGAACGGCTTATCCTGATCGATGAGGCGCTCACGCCGGACTCATCAAGGTTCTGGCCCCTTGAGTACTATCAGCCCGGTGGCCCGCAGACCAGCTTCGACAAGCAATTCGTCCGCGACTACCTCCAACTGATCCGATGGAACAAGCGTCCGCCCGTTCCGACACTGCCCGATGACGTGATTGCGAAGACTCGAGAGAAATACGTGGAGGTCTTCAGGCGCCTGACCGGGCGCGAGCTCGATGCGCCCCAGTCCCGTGGCTCGGACTCTTGCGCCCCCTCCAGCCGCTCCTCGGGGACTCCCGACGAGGGGTCTTCTACAGTGGAAAAGAGATGATCGCCGACCGCCTGCAACGACTGGTCGAAGAAATGGTCAGCCGGGGTGTCCAATTCGAGGATGCCGTGACCGAGTTCGAGAAGCGGTTTATCTCGCAGATGTTGGGCGACAACGACGGTTGCCTGCGCAAGACCGCCGACGCTCTCGGGATCCACCGCAATACGCTGGCTCGCAAGATGCGCGAATACCAAATACGGCGCAAGGCGAGCTAGGGCCTATCCGAATGGATCGCGCAGACCTTCCCGGGCGTGACCCCGTCGGGGACAGCGTGACCCGGCACCACGGTGTGTACGGGCGAAAATAACGCGAAATACTGGGAACAACCAAGCGACTGCGACCTGGAAGCCGCAAGCGCGGTCGTGAAGGAGCCTCGGCAGCCCCGTTAGCAGTCTCCCCTTGACACTGCCAGAATGACGCTGTACATTAGCAGTCGCGGTTGGCGAGTGCTAGGCCTCGCTGAAGCCAGCGGGGTCGGGTCAGCGTCAGACGACGAAGGCACTTGCACCGGCACTTCAAACAACTCACGACAGACGGAGAACACAGCATGAACGTCAGACCGTTGCACGACCGCATCATCGTTCGGCGCCTCGAAGAAGGCGAGCAGAAGGTCGGGGGAATCATCATCCCCGACACCGCCAAGGAAAAGCCCCAGCAAGGCAAAGTCATCGCTGCCGGAACCGGCAAGGTGAAGGACGACGGAAAGCGGACCCCTCTCGACGTCAAGACTGGCGACGTGATCCTTTTCGGCAAGTACTCCGGACAGGAGATCAAACTTGAAGGCGAGGAGTACCTCATCATGCGTGAAGACGAGGTTCTCGCCGTCGTCGACTCGGAGAAGAAGAGCAAGAAGTAGTGCGGGGCTTCTACCCCGTCAAGGCCGGCGGACCTAAGGTCCGCACTACAGGAGAAAACGAGTAATGGCAAAACAGATTGTGTACGGCGAGCAGTCACGTCAGTCCGTACTGCGCGGCGTCAACCAGTTGGCCGACGCGGTCAAAGTGACTCTGGGCCCCAAAGGCCGCAACGTCGTCCTCGACAAGAAGTTCGGATCGCCAACCATCACCAAGGACGGCGTGACCGTCGCGAAAGAAATCGACCTCAAGGATCCGCTGGAAAACATGGGTGCCCAGATGGTCCGCGAAGTCGCGAGCAAGACATCGGATGTCGCTGGAGACGGCACCACGACGGCGACCGTCCTGGCGCAGGCCATCTACCGTGAGGGCGCCAAGAACGTCGTCGCCGGCGCCAACCCGATGGAGCTCAAACGCGGCATCGAGAAAGCCGTCGAGGCGATCACCGCCGAGCTGAAGAAGATGTCGAAGAACGTCGGCAGCAACATGGTGGCCCAGGTCGGGACCATCTCGGCTAACAACGACGAGACCATCGGCAAGATCATCGCCGAGGCCATGGACAAGGTCGGCAAGGACGGCGTGATCACGGTCGAGGAAGCCAAGACGCTCGAAACCTCGCTCGAGGTCGTCGAGGGCATGCAGTTCGACCGAGGCTATTTATCCCCGTATTTCGTGACCGACCCCGAGCGGATGGAAATCGTGCTCGAAAACCCCGTGATCCTGATCCATGAGAAGAAGATCAGCTCAATGAAGGACCTCCTGCCGGTGCTCGAGCAGGTTGCTCGACTCAGTCGGCCGCTGCTCATTATCGCGGAAGACATCGAGGGTGAGGCGCTGGCCACGCTCGTGGTCAACAAGCTGCGCGGCACGCTGCAGGCGGCCGCCGTAAAGGCGCCGGGCTTTGGGGACCGCCGCAAAGCCATGCTCGAGGACATCGCCATCCTGACGAACGGCCGGGCCATCACCGAAGACCTCGGGATCAAGCTCGAGTCGATCAAGCTCGAAGACCTGGGCAAGGCCAAGAAGATCACCATCGACAAGGACACCACGACCATCATCGAGGGCGAAGGTGCATCGTCGGCCATTGAGGGCCGGGTCAGGCAGATCCGCACGCAAGTCGAGGACACGACCTCGGACTACGACCGGGAGAAGCTGCAAGAGCGCCTCGCCAAGCTGGTGGGCGGCGTGGCCGTGATCAAGGTCGGAGCGGCCACCGAGACCGAGATGAAGGAAAAGAAGGCTCGGGTCGAGGATGCGATGCATGCGACCAAAGCCGCGGTCGAGGAGGGCATTGTGGCTGGTGGCGGCGTCGCGCTCATCCGGGCGGGACACGTCCTGAGCGGCATGAAGCTATCCGCCGATCAGCAGGTGGGCGTCAATATTGTGGCCCGCGCGATCGAGGAGCCGATGCGGTGGATCGCCACCAATGCCGGCCAAGAGGGCACGATCGTCGTTCAGAAAGTTCGGGAGATGAAGAATGACGAAGGATTCAACGCCCTGACGGACAAGTACGAGGACCTCGTACAGGCGGGCGTGATCGACCCAACCAAGGTGGTCCGCTCGGCCCTTCAGAACGCCTCGTCAATCGCTTCCCTGCTGCTCACCACGGAGGCGGCGGTGTTCGAGATTCCTGAGGAGAAGAAGGATGCACCGGCTATGCCAGGCGGCGGTATGGGCGGGATGTACTAGCGCCGACAACCGGGGAGTTGCCAGTTCAGAAATCAGACTGGGATGATGAATTCTTAGTTGTTCTGGATTCGACCTTCCCGGCGTCAATCAACCGAGGCCCGGCGGGCTCACGCCCGTCGGGCCTTTTCTTTGCTTACCGGAGTGTGAACGTCAGTTCGATGGTCACGAGGACTGGAACAGGCTCTCCAAGGCGCGTACCTGGCGCAAAGCGCCATTCCGAGGCGGCCCTCACTGCTTGCTGGTCCAAGCCAAAGTTCTGATCCAGGGAGCGCACGATCTCGATATTTGTGCACACGCCGGTGGGCTGGACGACACATTCGACCCAGACGGTACCCTGTACACGTGCACGCATCGCATCCGACGTGTACTGCGGCTTTACCTCGCGAAGCACTCGAGGCGTCGTCACCCCGCTCCCAGGTCGATAGACCCCACCACCCGTGCCGCCACCCGAACCGGGACCAAGCCCTGAACCGGTGCCTGGACCAATGCCCGAGCCGCGGCCTGTTCCTGCACCGCCACCAGTCCCTGTCCCCTGAGACGGCGTCGGCGGTCCGGCCGGGGCCTGGAATACACCCGGAAGTGCCTCGGTCGCGGCGGCCAGCGTCGCCGCCGGAATGTTCAGTTGAGCGATCTGCTCAGGCTCTTCAGTCTCTGGCGGCGTTGGAGTCGGCTCTGGCGGCTGCTCGACCGGCACCGTGACGGCGTCTTCCCCGGGCAGCTCGGCCAGCCGGGGCGGTTCTGGCATCTCGTTACCGCCACCTCCCCCGCCACCTCCAGGGCCCTCTTCGGGCAACCAGACCATCGTTTCCGATGGTATGTAGAACTCGACCGGCTCAGGCACCGCCGTGGAGCTTCCCATGCGGCTGGCGACGATTAACAGAGTGACGAGGACGACCTGGTAAACAGCCGACGCGACGAACGCCGGAAGAAGGCGCTGGCGCTGTTGCTCGAAGAGAAAGGGTACCTCGGGAGGATGTGCACCCTCGACGTGCAACGACACATGTCCCGGAGAAACATTGACGCGCTCTCCGTTGGACGGGAGGTTTTTTGCCATTGAGCTGAGAAATAGGCCTCAAAAACTATTCTGACCGAGCCTGCCAGGAGCCGCAACTGCAAAAATGGTACCTAGCCTGCGCCAGGGAGCTGGCTGCAAAGGCGGTCGATTTTCCCCCATGGGAGCACTGGGTGTCCCCTGAGGAGCTCACAGGGAGGGTCCGCGTCTTACACGCGCCCGGCCCAGGCGCCGATTGCGGCGTTGCCGCCACCGTAGGAGTGAAGAATCTTCAGTGAATCCGCCGCGAGAGGCTCGCTATCGATTGCGACAAGGACCCCTCCGCGTGCAGTCAGAGTCTCGAAGATACGTCCGTCATGCGACTGAAACCCGACCCGTCGCATGGTTCCAGCGATGCCGAGCTTGGGCAAATCAGCCGTTGATCCCTGCAACGCGCCGATCAGCGTTCCACGGGCGAGCACACGGCCGACGCCAGCTACCTCGACGACCTCACCCGCGGCTCCCAGCATCTGTTCGATGAGCGCCGCTGCTTCGAGGCTCTCTTTCGCGAGAATCGACAGCGACTCGGGCGGTAACCCTTCTTGCCGCAGGGCTCCCAGCCCCTTTCGCGCCCACTCAATGTCCTGGAAAACGCCTACCGTGAATCGTGCGACATCCGCCTGAGCCATGGACGAATAATGTATCACGATGCGCTCGGCGTGCCCCGTTTTGCCCGGTCCCCGGGTGTTCACCGCTCGCGTCGCCAAGCTGTCGCCGCTACACCGATACCTTCCCCACTCCGCAAACTCGCGCGGTGGGCGCCGACGCGAGAAGCTGGCACTCGAGAACCAGCACTCCTGCAAAACGAGCTCCTGAGTAATCGTTTCTTGAGCGCCAAGTACGCCGGATTTCCAATGGGACAACGGCGGCCGAGGCCACGGTCGTCAAACTCCAAAGCGATTCCGGAGCGGAGGTGGTAGAATCGACAGGGTTCTCCGGATCACCAACCAGGTCGCTCGATTGAGCGGCCGAGGTCTCCAGACCGGAGAGGAGTATCAACATGGGTCGAATCGGACTACCGGAACTGATGATCATCTTCTTCATCGTGGTGATCATTTTCGGAGCCAATCGTCTACCTCAGCTCGGGCGAGGGATTGGCAGCGCGATCAAGAATTTCAAGGAGGGCATCAAGGACGAACCCTCTGAGAACACGGTAGACCACAAATCATAGAACGGTCCTCGAATTGCCTATTCGGCGGGTCACGTGCTCGCGATCCAGGTACTCGAGGAGTGGGATCGCAAACTTCCTCGTCACGCCGAACCGTTCCTTGAACGCCGTCACGTCCAGCGTGACGGCGGCTTTCCCGTCCGTCTTCAGCGAGCGAATCTGAGCTTTGAGGCCTTCAAGGGCGTCCTGATCGAACAGGAGTGAGCCGAGGCGGGTGATCTGCTTCTCGCGCTCCAGCAAACGAACAACTCGATCGACCACCTCACGCGTTGCGCCGACTGCCAACGTGACACCCGTCACATCGGGTGGCGTGAGGCCGCCGCCACGTAGAACGTTCTCGATGGACGTGCGGACGCGCGCCTCCTCGGGTGAGAGCTCGGCGCGATGGGTCGCCAGGGCTAGACGATCGCGCGCGGCGATGAGGCCAGCCTGCGCCAAGTCCTCGATGGCGCGCGCGAACACCGCCGGATGTCCTCTTCGGAAAAGCTGCTGGCGAACCTCTTCGCGTGGCGCGCCATCCGATAAGCGGTCCGCGCGATGATGGGCGGTCAGGCGATCAAGGACCGCGTGTTTCAACTCCTCCAGAACACGAGGCGCAACGAGCACGTCTTCGATCTGCTCAGCGCGTCCCGCCATCGTCAGAGCCGCCTGAATCGATCGGGCCTCCCTCGGTGTGGCTCCCACTCGAGAGACCAAGTCCGCAACAGGGAAACCCGCGCCGCTCGACTCATCGACCATGATGGCCGCGGCCGACGTAGCCACCTCCAGAACGTTCTCGTTCTCGATATCGAGACATTCGAACCGAGTCTGAGACGTGGCTCGTTTCAACGACAGCCGCGGCGGCGTTGGGTCGAGCACCGTACCTCCCGCCATCGTCACAGGCGGCGAGTAGGTCCGAAGGATGAATCGGTCACCTCTCGTGACAACAGCCGGCTGTTCCAGCCTGATACGAACGTAGCCGGTATCGGCGAGTGTTTGGGCGCCTGACCCGAGGAGCCCGACGCGTCCAATGATCTCGGCTGTGCCCTGGTGAAATCGAACGCGGGCGCCATCTCGCAGGGGTTTGGCGCTCGGGAGGATCTCGAGGGCCGCGTCAAGGACGTTCGTAGCCGTCAACGTACCGCTGCCGGCCAGCACTTGTCCGCGGCTCAGGCCGTGCACGTCGACGCCCTGTAGATTCACCGCGGTTCGCTCGCCCGCCACCGCCTGAGTCTGCGTGACCCCGTGCACCTGCAGCCCACGGACGGTTACCGCCCTGACGCTGCCGCGCTGCGGGAGCACAGCCAGACTGTCACCGGTCGTGATGGAGCCCGTCAGCAGCGTCCCGGTGACAACGGTCCCGAATCCCCTCATGGTGAAGACCCGGTCGATGGGGAGTCGGGCGGGTCCATCGGTCGCGCGAGGGTCGACCAGGGCCGCGGCCCGCATCAACTCACGGTGCAAGACATCCAGCCCTTCTCCGGTTCGAGACGAGACGGGTACGATGGGCGCCCCCTCGAGAAACGAGCCGGCCACCAGCTGGGTGACCTCCAGGGTTGCAACCTCCAGGGTCTCCTGATCCGCGAGGTCGGTCTTCGTCAGCGCAACCACGCCGGCCGGTACCCTGAGCAGTCGACAGATCTCGAAGTGCTCCCGGGTCTGTGGCATCACGGACTCATCGGCTGCAATGACCAGCAAGACGATGTCGATGCCGCCGACGCCGGCGAGCATGTTCTTGACAAACCGCTCGTGACCCGGCACATCCACGAATGCCAGGCCGACCTCACCGGCAGCGTACGCAAACCCCAGATCGATGGTGATCCCACGGGCTTTTTCTTCCTTGAGCCGGTCTGGATCCGTCCCGGTCAGCCCCTGTACCAGCGCGCTCTTTCCGTGATCGATATGCCCGGCGGTGCCGACGACAACGGATCTCATCTTGGCATCTCGACTAGCGCCGGCGACGCGGCCCGGCGCGCTCGCGACGGCCGGGCCGGCTCTTCTTCCGACCCGTGCCGCCGTCCGTCCTGGACCGGGCCTTGCTTCGTCGTGGCCCGCGTTCGCCCTCGCGCACCCGCTCAAGAATCTCGACCAGGCCCAGGTCAATCTGCCGGACGTCCATGTTCACCCGAATGACTTGCACCCGGACTTTGTCACCCAGTCTGTAGACCTTGCCCGTATTCTCGCCCCGGATAAAGTGGGCAGCCTCGTCAAACCGATAGTAGTCGTCTGCCATGGTCGACACGTGAACCAGCCCCTCGACGAAATGCTCGACCAGTTCGACGAAGAGCCCAAAGGACGCCACGCCCGTCACGTACGCCTCGAATTCGTCGCCCACCTTGTCTGCCATGAACTTGACCTTCTTCCATTGGAGAAGCTCGCGTTCGGCGTCGTTGGCCCGGCGCTCCCGTTCCGAGGTATGACGAGCAGTTTCAGGCAAGTCCTCCGTCCATTCATCGATGGCGGCCTCTGTCACCTGATCCAGCCGTACTGCGCGCAGCGCGCGATGAACCACCAGGTCCGGGTATCTCCGAATCGGTGACGTGAAGTGCGTGTAGCTGGGCGCAGCAAGGCCGAAGTGACCCAGATTCTCCGGAGCGTACCTGGCCTTCTGCATCGTTCGCAGCATGAGAAATGCGATGGGTTTCTCTTCAGGCTTCCCCTGGACTCGCTCGAGGAGCCTCTGGAAGTGACGGGGACGCAAGGTCGCGAGCGGGGCCCCGATGCTCAGCCCAAAGCCGGCGATGAACTCTTCGAACTTGGCCACTTTCAGAAGGTCGGGTTCTTCATGCACCCGATAGAGGGCCGGCACACTCCTCGCCTCCAGGTACGCCGCCACTGTTTCGTTTGCTACCAGCATGAATTCCTCGATCAGGCGGTGGGCCACATTCCTCTGAAGCGCCGTGATGGCCTCCACCACGCCGCCCGCATCAATCACGACCTCGGCTTCGTGCAGATCGAAGTCGATTGAACCGCGCCGCCGTCTCGCATCATGCAGGACGTGGAAGAGGTCGTGCATGAGCTCAAACGTCGGGATGAGCGCGTCGTAGCGTTTGAGCAACCGAGGATTCCGATCAGTCAGAATCGAATTGACGTCGGTGTACGTCATCCGCTCATTGCTGTTGATGACGCCGTCGTGGAATTCCGACCGCACGACGTCTCCTCGTCGGTCAATCTCCATGAAGCAGGACTGAACCAGACGATCGACACGGGGATTGAGACTACAGAGCCCGGTCGCCAGCTCGGTGGGAAACATGTGAACCGCGCGCTCGGGAAAGTACACCGACGTGCCTCGCTCGTATGCCTCGCGGTCCAGCGTGCCACCCTCTCGAACGTAATGAGACACGTCGGCGATGTGCACCCCGAGCCAGTAGTGTCCGTTCTCCAGCTTCTCGATGGTGATGGCGTCATCGAAATCACGGGCGTGCTCGCCGTCGATGGTGACGGTCGTCAGATCACGGAAGTCAGTCCGCGCCTTGATGTCACGGTCCGACAGGACGTCGCCAAGCCCGGTGGCTTCCGCGACCGCTTCGGATGTGTGTACGTCGGGAATGCCGTACTTGCGAATGATGATCTCCGTGTCGACCCCCGGCGCGTCGATGTTTCCAAGGACCTCGGCGACGTGTCCGATGGCACCCCTGGTCGACGTGGGCCAGCGGGTGAGCTCGACGGTGACCATTTCCCCAGGAGAGGCGCCACCCTCCTGTCCTTCAGGAACGAGGATGTCCTTGAGCACCCGGCGATCGAAGGGAGCCACGTAGCCCATCCCCCCCTCGTCACGATCGTACCGCCCCACAATCCAGGCGTTGCCACGGTCAAGCACGCGGATGACACGCCCCTCGACTCTCCCCCCCTCCTTGACCCGCTCGAGCCGGACCACGACGCGATCGCCGTGCATGGCCTCACCCAGGTGAGTGCCGGCGATGTAGAGGTCTCCCCCTCCCCCTCCCTCGACGGCTCGTTCAGGTTCGACGAATCCGTAGCCTCCCGGGTGCGTCTCGAGTCGACCCACATACAGGTCCATCTTCTCGGGCAGGCCAAAGCGCTGCCCCCGAATCTGAACTAGATCGCCGCTGGCGACCAACGAGTTGAGGTGCCGCTTGAACGTCGCGCGTTCCTCGCGTTGAATCTTCAGGAGCTGGAGCAGTTCGCGGACTCCGGCCGGATGGTGGACGCGCTCACGCATGAGCGCGAGAATCTCATCGGATGACAGCATTGACTAGTACCGTAGCATGTCCGGACCGCCGGGCCCGGTTCCCCGCAGCCATCCTCTACGCGGCCACGACAATCTGGATGTCGCCGACGTTCGTGCCCGTGGGCCCCGTCATGACGAGGTCGCCGATCGCGGCAAAGAAACTGTAGGCGTCGTTGTTTTCAAGAAACAGCACCGGCTGAAGCCCTAACCGATGGGCCCGCTCGACCGTCGTCGAATCGGCAATCGCACCTGCCGCGTCCGTCGGACCATCGACGCCGTCGGTATTCACGCTCGCACAGGCAACGGGCCGGCCAATTGATGTGAGGGCGCTGGCAAGCGCCAGGGTGAATTCCTGGTTGCGCCCTCCACGGCCAGAGCCGGTGACGTGCACGGTCGTTTCACCGCTTGAAACGATGCATGTGGGCCCATCAGTCATCAGTACGCCCTCAAACGCTTGGGTCCAGATGATAGCCGCATGACGTGCCTCACCAATCACGGGGGCTTCGGCCACGAGGACGCGGTAGCCTCGCCGTCGCGCCTCTCTGGCCGCGCCGTTCATGGCATCCTGGCGCCCGCCGATCACCCGTGCGTGGCCGAGCGCCAGGCGAACATCACCGGGCTTGGGTGTTTCCGCGAAGCCTCCCGCCGCTCCCGTGGACATCCGACCAACAACGGCCTCCGGAAACGCCTGCACGCCTCCGGAACGCTCGACGATAGCGAGCGCGTCGGAGAAGGTGCTGCGGTCGGGAATCGTCGGTCCGGACCCAATGACGCTGAGATCGTCGTCGACGACGTCCGAGATAGCGAGGGTATAGACCGGCGCCGAGGACGCCGCGGCCAGCTGGCCACCTTTCAGCGCGGACAGGTGTTTGCGAACGGCGTTCAGCTCGTGGATGCTGGTCCCGGCACGGAGCAGGACCTCTGTGGTGCGCTGCTTCTCTTCAAGCGTGATGCCCTCGGCTGGCACAGCGAGGAGCGCCGACGCCCCCCCGGACAGAAGAACGACCAGCCGATCGTCCGCGCCGGCACGAGCCGCGATCTGAAGAGCGCGACGCCCCGCCGCCTCACTCGCGGCAGTTGGCACCGGATGGCCCGCGGCAATCGTTTCGAGGGTCGGCTCGACCGAGACACTCGACGGTGCGACCACGATCCCGCCTCGTATCCGCCCGCGACACGCTCGAGCGGTCTGAATGGCCATTCCGCCTGCGGCCTTGCCGGCCGCGATTATCCAGACGTCTCCTGCGGGAGGGGGGCTCGACTCGCGAAATGCCCGCTCGACGAGCTCCGCTGGGTCACACGCTGCGAGCGCGGCGCTGATGATGGCAACCAGGTCGGTGCGAAGAAGTTGATGCGATTCGGTCAGTGCGAGTGTTGCGGATCTGCCCAGGCTGAAAGTTTGGTGACGACGTCGAACTGCTTCAGGAGGGAACTGACGACTTCATCGGCATTGTCTTTGGCGCACAGCTGTTCGAGTTGCCCCATGATTCTCGTCAGCGCGGCCTCGACGTCGGTGATGGCGCCTTCGGAGAAATAGGGACGATGTCGCTGGAGACAGCGCCTGTGTTTGGCGAATTCCTCTTTGTAAAACTCTGCGATTGGGTGCTGGGCGTTGATCGGTTGGGACGGGGTCACGAAGCGTGGCATGCGGATCCTCTTCGGTATTTCGTGACGAGACCATCCAAGTGTAGTGCGCGGCCGAAAGGCCTGTCAAGAATATGAGAGAGTCTCCATCCGTTCGATTCGCGCTCACGTCCGGCCCCAGGCTGCGACCAATCCGCCCAGACAACCCACCACCATGCCCCCACCAAGCAGCAGAAGGGACAGGCTCAATGGTAGGAAGCGAATGGCCGAGATGTTCACGGCATCCGCCAGCGGGATCAGATATGGGCCGCGGGCAAGGAGGAACACCGCGGCAAGACCCGACAACGCGACGATCGCTCCGACGCCGCCCTGAAGCACGCCCTCAGCGATGAACGGCCCCCTCACGTACGCCTGGGGCGCGCCGACCAGCTGCATGATCTCGATCTCATCGCGGCGCGCGAACAAGGCAAGCCGGACGACGTTGGCAATCGTGAGCGAGGCGGCGAATGTCAGGATCGCGCCCAATCCGAGCCCTGCGGCCCTGAGCATCGTCACGAGCATGAGCAGACGATCGATCCACTGCCTGTCGTACCGAACATCGTCGACGCCAGGCGCTGCGCGCAGCCCTTCGACGAGCGCGTCGAGATCGCCCGGTGCCCCGGCTCCCGCCTCCAAACGAACTTCATAAGACGCGGGCAGCGGATTGCCGTCCAAGGTGTCGACGGCACCGGCCAGGTCAACGAACGTCGATTGAAACCTGGCGATCGCATCTTCCTTGGACACGTACTCAAAGGTCGCCACCGGGGGCGCTTCCTCGAGTAATGTTTCCAGGGCGGCACGATCCGTACCATCGATCGCGTCGGTGAGGTAGACAGACATCTCGGCTGTCCGGCCCCACTCCGCAGCCAGATGCTCGAGGTTGGACGTCACTATCAGGGAGCCGCCGAGGACAAACAAAGCCACACCAATCGTGGCGGTGGACAGCATCCCATTCTGCCTGCCACGCCAGAGGCTCGCGACCGCCTCACTAAACGAGTAACTCAGCGCACGCATCATGCAACCTCCACGAGTCGGCCTTGCTCGAGGGTGATGGCACGCCTCCCGACGCGCCGGATCAGTTCTCGGTCATGCGTAGCGACAACCACCGTCGTGCCACTTGCGTTGACCTCCCGAAAGAGGTTCATGATCTCGAGAGACAGATCCGGGTCGAGGTTGCCCGTCGGCTCATCCGCCAGCACGATCTGCGGATCGTGCACCAGTGCCCTGGCAATCGCCACGCGTTGCTGCTCGCCGCCCGACAACTCTGCGGGAAATGCATGCATCCTGTGTTGCAGTCCCACCCACTTCAACACCTGAAACGTCTTTCGCTGCTGGACCGCCTGCGCCTCTCCCAGCACGCGCATGATGAACGACACATTCTGAAAAACGGTGAAGCGCGGAATCAGCCGGAAGTCCTGGAACACGAAGCCGACTGTTCGTCGGTAGCCCTGAACTTCCGACGGCCCCATCGACGCCAAGCTCCGTCCCTGCACCGTGAGCACGCCCTCGCTGGGAAGCTCCTCGCGGAGCAGCAGGCGCAAGAACGTCGATTTTCCGGCGCCACTCGGCCCGGTCAGGAAGAGAAACTCACCCTTATCGATGGCGATGGAAAGGTCACGCAGCGCGTAAATGCCGCGACCATAGAGCTTGGAAAGGTGATCGGTCTCTATCACGCTGCCTGTGCACTCACCGCTGCGGCCGTCGGGCCCGGAGAGGCTGTCAGCATAGCACGGCCGTCAGCTCGAAGTGCCATCCGTTCCGGCACTTGGTGCTGCCCCAATCACTGGCCCTCGAGAGCCGCGCGCAACAGCTCGTTCACACGTTTCGGGTTCGCCTTGCCCCCTGTCGCCCGCATCACCTGGCCCACGAGGAAGCCGAGCGTCGCGGTCTTCCCCCCCCGGTACTGCTCGACGGCATCCGCGTTGCTCTCGAGCACGCGCTCGATGGCCGGTATGATCGTCGAGTCATCGTCAATCTGCGCCAGACCCTGTGTTCGAACGATATCAGCGGCCGTCTGCTCGGACTCGAGCATCTTCTCGAAGACGCTCTTCGCAATAGCGCCGCTGATTTCGCCCGTTTCAACCAGAGCGAGCAGCCCGGCGAGTCTCTCGGGTGACACCGGAGACCGACTGACATCCCTCCCAAGGGCGTTGAGGACTCGTGTAAGCTCGCCCATCATCCAGTTGCTCACAAGCTTCGCTGGAGCGCCGGCCCTGATCGTCGACTCGAAGAAATCCGCGACGTCTCGAGCCTGTGTGAGCTGCGCGGCGTCGTACGCCGGCAAGGCGTACGCGTCGACGAACCGTTGCTGCCGCGTGTCTGGGAGCTCGGGCATCTCCTGACGGAGCGCCTCGACTCGGTCGCGGGTGACGACGAGAGGCGGGAGGTCAGGCTCCGGGAAGTAGCGATAATCGTGGGCCTCCTCCTTGCTTCGCATGGAGTGGGTGACTCCCCTCGAGGCGTCCCACAGGCGGGTCTCCTGCACGACCTCACTCCCCCCCTCGACGACATCGATCTGACGCCCGATTTCGTACTCGAGTGCCTTCTGGAGAAATCGAAACGAATTAATGTTCTTGACCTCGGCTTTCGTGCCGAATGCGGACGCCCCCGCCGTACGCACCGACACATTCGCGTCGCAGCGTAAGCTGCCCTCTTCCATGTTGCCGTCGTTGACCCCAAGCCAGACCAGAATCGTCCGTAACCGACTGAAGCACTCCGCGGCGGCAGCTGCCTCCCGCAGGTCGGGCTCGGTCACGATCTCGATGAGTGGGGTACCCGCGCGGTTGTAGTCCACGTACGTCTTGCGGTCTGAATCGTGGAAACCCGTGTGAAGCGATTTTCCGGCGTCTTCTTCGAGGTGAACTCGGATGATTCCCACCTGCTGCGGCCCATCCTGTGTGACGAACTCGAGCAGGCCTCCGCTCGCGAGCGGTCTTTCGTACTGGGAAATTTGGTACCCTTTCGGGAGATCCGGATAGAAGTAGTTCTTCCGCGCGAAGATCGACGTCTCGTTGACGTCACAGCCCAGGGCCAAAGCGGCCAGCACGCCGAAATCAACCGCCGTGCGATTCAGAACCGGCAGCGCGCCGGGGAATCCCAAACACACAGGGCACACGCTGGTATTCGGTGATGCTCCGAAGCTCGTCGGACAGCGACAGAAGATTTTGGAACGCGTGCGAAGCCGGGCGTGGATCTCCAAGCCGATGACGGCTTCATACTTCGTCACGGCAGAGACGGGCCGGCCGCACCAACGGCAGGTCCGACGTCGCCGTCAAACGTCTTGAAATTGTCGATGAACATCCGCGCAAGCTTCGCCGCCTGGGCATCGTAGGCGACTGGATCGGCCCAGGTCGATCGAGCGTCAAGTACGTCGGACGACACACCAGGGCAGCTGCGGGGCACATCCAGATTGAAGATGGGATGATGATAGTAAGGGACATGATCGAGTTCCCCGCCGATGGCGGCGCGGAGCATCGCCCGAGTCAACGCGATCTTCATACGTGCCCCTGTTCCGTAGGGCCCGCCGGTCCAGCCCGTGTTGACAAGCCAGGCCCTCGATCCGTGCTGGGCTATTCGCTCGCCGAGCATCGTCGCATAACGAACCGCCGGGAGCGGCAAGAACGGCGCACCAAAACAGGAACTGAAGGTGGCTTTGGGTTCGGTAACGCCCTTTTCGGTTCCGGCCACCTTGGCTGTGTAGCCGGACAGAAAATGATACATCGCTCCTTCTGCCGAGAGTCGAGCGATTGGGGGCAGGACACCGAAGGCGTCTGCGGTCAGCATCACCACGTTGCGCGGATGGCCGGCTTGGCCTGTTGCCTCAACCCGCTCAATGAACGATATCGGGTACGCGGCCCTACCGTTCTCCGTGTACCGCGAGTCATCAAAGTCGACCTGACCGGAGGCCTCGTCGACGAATACGTTCTCGAGAACCGCGCCAAACCGCCGCGTTGCCGCGTAGATCTGGGGTTCGGCCTCACCGGAGAGGTTCAAGGTCTTCGCGTAACACCCACCCTCGAAGTTGAACACCCCCTCGTCGCTCCATCCGTGCTCATCGTCGCCGATCAGAATCCGACCCTCATCGCTTGACAGCGTCGTCTTTCCGGTCCCCGAGAGCCCGAAGAACAGCGCCACATCGCCAGCGCCGTCCGTGTTCGCTGAGCAGTGCATCGGCAATACTCCCGACTGCGGGAGCAAGTAGTTCATGATGCTGAAGATCGACTTCTTGATTTCACCGGCATAGCTGGATCCGCCGATCAGGACGAGACGGCGGGCGAAGCTCACGGCGATCACAACCTCAGAGCGAGTGCCGTGTCGCGTCGGATCTGCCCTGAAGCTGGGAGCATCTACGACCGTGAACCGGGAAGCCTCTTCCGCTGCCTGAACCGGTGCAGCGTACAGGAACAGATTCTTTGCAAACAGACTGTGCCACGCATACTCAGTGATAATCCGGATCGGAAGCCGATGCCGCAGGGCAGCCCCCGCGTATCCTTCCCGCACGTAAAGCGTCGATCCGTCAAGCGCCTTCGTGATATCCGCGAACAGGCGTTCGAATTGCTCCGCCGTGATCGCCCGGTTGACGTCGTTCCACGCGATCTGGGACTCGCTCACCGGTTCGCGAACCAGAAACTTATCCAGCGGCGACCGTCCGGTGTGAATGCCTGTCAGGCACGCGAGCGATCCATCGGCCGTAATATGGGCTTCGTTCCGGCGGATGACCTCCTCGTACAGCGAGGGCGTGGAGAGATTCGACCGAAACTGTGCTCGAGAAAGACCGAGTGCCTTTGGGAAGGTCTCCAACGTGGAAGGGGCAGTCATTTGCCGTCCTCTATCATAAGGGTTTGCAGTAATATAGGAGGGATTGAGGGATATTACTTGCGTGGTTCGGCTGAAGTCAATGCGTGCTCCACGGGTGCTCCACGTTGCAGTAGACTGTAAATATATCAAGCTGAGAATCGTAAATACCGATGAGTGGGTCAAACACCGTTTGTCGCGCCGAGAGCGCTCCACCGGAAACCGCGGACGGCCATCGTCGACCGCATCGGTCGGAGCTGTCGGCCGACACACGCCTGGCCGTTGAAATACGCGGGCTCGTGGCTCAGGGCCGAAGGGATCTCGCAAGGGACCGCTCTGCGCGCCTTGTTGAGGCGCACCAGCGACGGGCCCTCCGGATCGCCTACCAGTACCTTCGCGACGAGGCTGAGGCCGACGAGGCCGTTCAAGATGCGTTCGTCAAGGTCTTCAGCCGCATCGAAACGTACCGCGAGGCCTGGCCGTTTGAGGTCTGGTTCACCCGGATTCTCATCAACGGCTGTCTCGATCGTCGCAAGGCTCTGGCTCGACGAAACCGCTGGTTCGCACCGGCCGAAGAAGCGACCGTGGCCGACGAAGCTCGGCAAGCCGCCAGTCGGGGCCTCGATGCGAACCCCGAAGGCTGGCTGCTCGCTCGTGAGCGCCGGGCACGCCTGGCAGCCGCGATCGACCAGCTGTACGGCCGGCAACGCACCGTGTTCATGCTCTGCCACCTTGGGGACTGCACCCCGCGGGAAGTCAGCGCAATCATGGGTCTGAACGAGTCGACCGTTCGTGTCCACCTGTTCCGCGCCGCGCGCAAGCTGCGTGGGCTCCTTGGAGCGACCAGGTGATGGGTCTGCGCGGTCACATTCGCGACGAGCGCCTCTTCGACGCCTATCTCGCGAAGCAGGCCGGCGATCAGATCGACCCTCGCGTCGGCGAGCATCTGACCGACTGCGCGGCGTGCACCGGACGGTATGAAGCACTGGCCGGGTTCATGGATGGTCTGCGATTGGACGTGGACGTCGAGGTCGACACCGTGTTCCCGGCAGAGCGCCTCCGGCAACAACGGCTGGAGATTGCTCGACGAATGGAGCAACTCGGCCAGACCGCGCGGGTCGTCAGCTTTCCAGGCCGCGCCGCCGCGCTCCCTGCCCTGCGAAGCTCGCTGCCGGTTGCCCCCAGGTGGATCGCGGTCGCCGCTGCCGCTGGTCTCTTCATCGGTGTCGCGGTTGGAACGCTCTACGACAACTCATGGCGACCGTTCGCCCCGCAAAGCTCGGTCGCCAGCTCGGAGCGGCCGCTGCAGGCAACCGCACCATCGGCAGTTCCGGTGTCGTCTCGGCCAGACAGCCACATTGTCGACGATGACGCGTTCTTATCCGAGCTGGAGCTGGCCGTCGACGGTCCCGGGTGCAGCGAGTTGCGGACTTTCGATGCGCTCACCCCGGCAGTCACTGACGCGCGGGTCGTGCGAATCGGCTACTAAGCTTGGCATCACTCATCTTTCGAAAAGGTCTAGACCTCAAGCATGCCGTGGCCGGCGTGCTTGCCGACAGCTACCACAGCGACCTTGTCTCGAGTATCAAGAACGATGATTTCGTGTATCGAGCCGGCCGCTTGACCATCCATCTGGCACACGAGTTCGGTTTTTGCTACGGCGTCGAGCGGGCAGTCGATTACGCCTATCAGACCCGCCGCCGCTTCCCAAATCGCGCGGTATACCTCACCGGGGAGATCATCCACAACCCCCACGTCAACGAAGAGCTGAGGACCATGGGGATTCGTTTTCTGAGCGACGATTCGGGCCAACTCGAGCGGCTGGGGCCGGAGGACGTCGTGATTCTTCCCGCCTTCGGGGTCACGATCGACGTACTGCGGCGGCTTGACCAGCGAGG
>Ga0326597_10004207_pt1 | contig 20326 bp, 14 predicted proteins | sample RVTome_12_FD_203789 | JGI IMG/M metagenome (GOLD analysis project Ga0326597, IMG submission 203789) | Soil microbial communities from uranium-contaminated site in the Upper Colorado River Basin, Wyoming, United States - RVT100D185 | ecosystem: Environmental > Terrestrial > Soil > Contaminated >...
CTCGGCCAAAGGTCCCTCGCTCAGTGGTAGAGAGTTCCGGCGTTGACCACCGGCGTGGTGCGTTCACTGCAGAGCACCACCAGCAGGTTGCTGACCATGGCCGCGCGGCGCTCCGGATCGAGGTCGACGACCTGCTTCTTTGCCAGTTCGTCGAGCGCCATCTCGACCATGCCCACGGCGCCCTCGACGATCTTGGTGCGGGCCGCCACGACCGCTGAGGCCTGCTGCCGCTGGAGCATGGCGTGCGCGATCTCCGGGGCGTAGGCCAGGTGGGTGATGCGCGCCTCGAGCACGTGGATGCCCGCCCGCTGGAGCCGCTCCTCCAGTTCGGTCCGCAGGTGCTCGTTGACTTCCTCGGTGTCGCCGCGCAGGGTGGTTTCGTCGGCGCCGCCGTCGTAGTGATAAGCGCTGCACAGCTTGCGCACCGCCGATTCGCTCTGGATCTGCACGTACTCCAGGTAGTCATCCACGTCGAACTTGGCGGCGTGCGTGTCGTTGACCTGCCAGACGACCACCGCCGCGATCTCGATCGGATTGCCGGCCCGGTCGTTGACCTTCAGCTTGTCCCCGTTCAGGTTGTGGGCCCGCAGCGAGATCGCGTGCTTGATGGTGAACGGGTTGACCCAGAAGAATCCGTTCCGCTTGACCGTGCCGGTGTACAGGCCGAACAGGACCAGCACCTTCGAGGTGTTCGGATTGACGATGAAGAAGCCGGGCAGGATCAACAGCGAAGCCAGGGCGCCCAACACGCCGGCGGTGATGACCACCCAGTTCGGGTCCCGGGCGCTCCTGACGAAAGCCAGCACGGTGCCGGCCACGACCAACAACAGAACCAGCAGCATCAGAAAGCCCGACGTTCGGGTGACGACTTTCTCATTCGACATGGCTTGCGACCTCCATTTATAGCAAGATGATATCAGATCGATACTATCGCCGCCAACCTCCAATTCAGGATTCCTTCGGTCTGAGGGAGCTCGGAACCAAGATCGACAGCCGGGAATCCGGCTTCGGGCGGCTATAACGTCCGCTTCCCCGGCCAAATGTGGAGCAACGGCGACCGCGATGAAGATCGACTTTGAGCAGGAATTCGGAGTCAACGCGGCGTACGTGGAAAACCTCTTCGAGCGCTGGCAGAAGGCCTCCGAAACGGTCGATCCGGAGTGGGCGGCCTGGTTCGAGGGCCTGACGGAGAAGGCCGGAGCCGAGCCGACCCCCGCGGCGCGGCCCGCGTCGCCCGCGCCAGAGGAGGAGGTCGTCCGGGAACGCCTCAAGGGGATCGCTTCCAGGATCGCCCGCAACATGGCCGAGAGCCTGGAGGTGCCCACCGCCACCTCGGCGCGCACGATGCCGGTCAAGCTCCTGACCGAGAACCGTCAGGTCCTGAACAGCCACATGAAGGTCCGCGCGCTGGGCAAGGCGTCGTTCACCCATCTGATCGCCTTCGCGCTGGTCAAGGCGCTGGCGCGGCGGCCGGGCATGCAGTCGTATTTCGAGGAGCAGGACGGCGCGCCCTACAAGGTCACCCCCAAACACGTCAACCTGGGTCTGGCGATCGACCTCGAGACTCCTTCGTCAGGGGGGACGGGGGGAGGCCGGGTGCTGGTGGTGCCGAACATCAAGCAGGCCGAGCGGCTCAGCTTCGGGGAATTCCATCAGGCCTACGAGGACCTGTTGCGGCGGGCCCGCGAGAACCAGCTCGCGGCGAGCGACTTCCAGGACACCACGGTCACGTTGACCAACCCGGGCGGCCTGGGCACCCACCTGAGCGTGCCGCGTCTCATGAAGGGACAGGGGCTGATCATCGGAACCGGCGCGATCGGCATCCCGACCCACGCCGCCGCCATGTCCAAGGCCGCGCTGGCCGATCTGGCCGTCGCGCCGGTCATGACCGTCACCAGCACGTATGACCACCGGGTCATCCAGGGCGCCGAATCGGGCCGGCTCCTGACCGAGATCGATGGCCTGCTGCAAGGGGACGAGGAGTTCTACGACGAGATCTTCAGGAACCTGCGCTTGCCGTGGCAACCCTTCCGGCCCGCCGTCGATCAGGATCCGGGAAGCGGCAGCAACCCCACGGAGAAGCAGGTCAAGGTCACGATGTTGATCATGGCCTACCGCTCGAGGGGCGCGAGGATCGCCGACCTGGACCCGCTGGAATACCGGCCGGATCTGCTGCCGTCGCTCGACGCGTCCCAGTACGGATTGACGATCTGGGATCTCGATCGCGAGTTCCTGACGGGCGGCCTGGACGGCCACGAGCGTTTGACGCTGCGGCAGATCCTGACCGTGCTGACCGAGACCTACTGCCGGCGCTGGACGATCGAGTACATGCACATCGTCAACCGCGAGCGCAAGCACTGGCTGCGCGACCGCGTCGAGCGCAACCGCGAACAGGACCAGTTCGACCTGGAAGCGCGGATGCGGATTCTCGGGCTGCTCTACGGGGCGGAGAACTTCGAGCGATTCCTGCACACGCGCTACGTGGGCAACAAGCGCTTCTCGCTGGAGGGCGCCGACGTGCTGATTCCGGCGCTGGCCGAGATCATCGACCGATCCGCGGAGAACGGCGTCGAGCAGGTGGTGATCGGCATGGCCCATCGGGGACGGTTGAACGTGCTGGCCAACATCCTGAACAAGTCGTACGAGCGCGTGTTCCGGGAGTTCGAGGGCGTGCTACTGCCGCTGCGCTCGGAAGGCTCGGGCGACGTCAAGTATCACCTCGGCCAACGCGGTACCTACACCACCTCGAAGGGCCGCCGGATCGAGGTGACGCTATGCGCCAATCCGAGCCACCTCGAAGCGGTCGACCCGGTCGTCTGCGGCATGGTCCGCGGCCACCAGGATCGCCTCGGCGATCGGGATCGCCGCCGCGTGCTGAGCCTGCTGGTGCATGGCGACGCCGCCTTCGCCGGGCAGGGCGTGGTGGCGGAAACGCTCAACATGTCGAACCTGCCGGCCAACGACTGCGGCGGGACGATCCACATCGTGGTCAACAACCAGATCGGATTCACCACCGGGCCGAAGGATCTGCGTTCGACCTACTACTGCACCGACGTCGCCAAGGGGATCGAGGCGCCGATCCTGCACGCCAACGGCGATTACCCCGAGAGCGTGTTGAAGGCGGTTCGGGTCTCGGTCGACTATCACCAGCGCTTCCACAAGGACGTGGTCATCGACGTGGTCTGCTATCGGCGCTGGGGCCACAACGAGGGGGACGAGCCGGCCTACACGCAGCCGCTCCTGTATCGCAAGATCGAGAACCACCCGACCGTGATCGAGAACTACGTGAACCTGTTGATCCGCCGCGGGCAGCTGACCCGCGCCGCGGCCGATCAGATCGGCGCCCGCTTCGACGAGGAATTGAAGCAGGCGCTCGACAGCGCGCGGCAGGAGGGCGCGGCCCGAACGGAGCTGCCGCTCGAGGAAATCGTCGACGTCACCGATGACGACCCGCGCGACTACGTGGTCGGTCCCTCGCCCGACACCTCGGTGCCTCGGGCCACGCTCGCGGGATTGATCGACGAATGCAACACGATGCCGGAAGGGCACGTGGTCCATCCCAACCTGTTGCGGCAGCTTCGCCGGCGGGAGAAGATGGTCCGCGGCGAGCAACCGGTCGACTGGGGTTGCGCGGAAGCGCTGGCCTTCGGTTCGCTGCTGCAGGACGGCGTGCCGATCCGCATCAACGGCCAGGACTCCGGCCGGGGCACCTTCAGCCACCGACACGCGGTCATCCGAGACCAGGTCACCGAGCGGGACTACGTTCCGCTGGCCGACCTGAAGGACGCCCGGGCCGGCTTCGAGATCCATGACTCGCTGCTCAGCGAAGAGGCCGCGCTGGCCTTCGAGTACGGCTACTCCGTGGCGCTTCCCGAGGCGCTCACCATCTGGGAAGCGCAGTTCGGCGACTTCGCCAACGGAGCCCAGATTCCGATCGATCAGTTCATCACCTCGAGCGAGTCGAAGTGGCGCCAGCTCTCCGGCGTGACCCTGCTGCTGCCCCACGGGTACGACGGCATGGGGCCCGAGCACAGCAGCGCCCGCATCGAACGCTTCCTGAACCAGTGTTCGGAAGGCAACCTGACGGTGGCGAACTGCTCCACCTCGGCCCAGTACTTCCACCTGCTGAGGCGGCAGGGCCGGTTCCAGGAGAAGCGGCCGTTGATCGTCTTCACACCCAAGAGCCTGCTGCGCCTGCCGCGCGCCGCGAGCCCGATCTCGGACCTCGCCCGCGGGAGGTTCGAGGAGCTGCTCCCGGATCGCACGCAGTCGAAGGGACCGGTGCGACGCCTGCTGCTCTGCTCCGGCAAGGTGCGCCACGACCTGGAGGCCTACCGGGAGGAGCGGAAGATCGAGGGCGTGGCGGTTGCCGCGCTCGAGCAGCTCTATCCGTTCCCGCGCGACGAACTGCTCAGGGAACTGTCGCGGCTGGATCCGCGCGAGTTCGTCTGGTGCCAGGAAGAGCCGAAGAACATGGGGCCCTGGAGTTTCGTCCAGCAACAGGCGCTGGCCCTGGACGTGCATCCCGTGTACGTCGGGCGGCCGAGTTCCTCGAGCCCCGCCACCGGCTCGTACCGCCGCCATGCGGCCGAGCAGCAACACCTGGTGGAGCGGGCCTTCGACGTCTCGGATTCCTGACGGTTCATCCGGGATCGGGACGCAGGGAGCCGGTCCATCCGGGCGATCCCGCCCGAAGGGCGGTTCAGGGGCCGCCTCGACGCTGGCATGGCCATTGCTTCATCCCGTCAGTCATGAACCGATGGAGCCGACTCACGCTGTTGTTCGCACTGCTGGCCCCGGCCGCCAACGCCCAGGCCCGAGGGATCTCCGAGACCTACTCGCTGCCGGAACATCTGATGGACGTGGCCGCAAGCAGCGACGATCCTGGTCCGAGGGGACGGCCGGCGCGCCGTCGGGCTTTGCAGCAGACCGTCGAGATCGCCAGAGCCCCTCTTCATCGCCAGGGGCCGGCCGATCGTTGGATCGCTCGCGCCAGCCAACAGGATCTGAATACCCGCCGGACGCCGGCGGCGCCGCGGGTGGGGAAAAGGGCGCTCCGTTGAATTCTTGAAACAGAATCGCGGGGAGAGAACATGACGCTTCCCAGCCAGGTGAATTTCGGCTTGCATGGAATGGGCTTCATCTTCGACCGCCCACGTCGTTCAAGCATCCACTGATCCACTGGAGGCAATCATGTCCAAGCATTCCTTTCTTTCATCGCGTCTCGCCTGTGCCTTCGCGCTCGGCGCGCTGTTCCCCCTCTCGGCCCTCGCTCAGCACACCGTCCTCATCAACATGGATGGGGATGAACTGACCCTCGACAACGGTAATGGCCGGGTGTCGGTGGGTACCTGCGGGGAAGACGAGGTCTATGCCATCACGCCCGCCGTCGGCAGCAAGCCGTCCGCCTATCCGTTCCTCAGCCGGGCCTGCCAGTGGGTGTTGCTGGGCGACGCGGACAATGACGGCCGCTACGCCGACAGCTCCACTTCGGCGCCGGGCGGCGACATCGATGCGATCTTCCGAAAGGCCGCCGACGCCGGACCGTTCGGAATGCGCGACGTCTTCATCAGCAAGGAGAGCAATACCGATTTCGGCCCGGGCGTCGAGGACGGGGACGTGTTCCGCTATGCCGGTCCCCTGGGCGCGCTCGAGGTCTTCATCACCGAGGCTCACCTCCAGACCGCTCTGGGCACCGCGAGCAGCAGCGTCGATCTGAACGCCATTTGCCAGAACGCGGCGGGCGACATCTTCTTCTCGGTCAGCTTGTCGCTGACCGGCATCACCGACGATGGCGATCTGTGGATGATTCCCAACAGCCTGATCACCTACGACGGATCCGGCAACGTCTCGTCTGTGAACGGCCTTGGAACGAAAGTCGCCACAGAGGCCGAAATGCTCGCGCTGGTGACCACCTCCGGCTTCCGGACCTCGGTGGGCGGCGACGTGTCGACCTCCTTCGACCTGTCGGCCCTCGAGATCGACCCCAACGGAGGTAGCTGGACGCCGCTCTCTTCCGGTCAGACGATCGACAACGTGATTTTCGGCTGGAGCGGCTTCTCCAATGACGGCGGCATCATCTCCTCCTCGGGCGGCGGCAGCGTCGCGGTGATCAACGGCGTCCCGATGGCCAGCACCACGGCGACCCAGGGCGACCAGATCGGCCTGCTGCCCGACTCGACCGGACTGGGCGGCCTGGAAGGACTGGCCTTGATTCCGGAGCAGAATCAGTTCGGCGTGGTCGAGAACTACCCGGTCGACCTGCACACCAGCACCTCGACCAATTACAGCTACCACCGGATCGAGCTGGCCGGGATGACCCCCAACTCCTTCGCGCAGCTGTTCCTGGTGCTCGGCCCGACCGCGAGCGGCGGGGCCGTCGCCTCGGTGCCGGCCTTCGGCGGCGAGTTCTTCGTGGGCACCGCCGTCATCTCGGTAGGGCCGATCTTCACCGATTCGAAGGGGTTCGGCGATCTCCAGCTGGTGATTCCGCCTCTGCCCAATCTGCCCGGGACGAACATCGTGCTGGAGGTGATCGATGCCGGCACCGGCAAGGTGTCCACGCCGGCCGCGGTGCAGTTCATCTGAGCGACGACTCTGCACCCGGGGCGCGCTCGCGCGCCCCGGGTGGGACCTGACTCGAGCGCTTCTTCGAAAGAAGCGGCGTATTACTTTTTTTTCTCAAGCCGGTGGCGTTCGGGAGCCGATAGGAGGGCCTGCCAAGGTACCCGAGATACCTGAGAACACGGAGGCAGGCCATGCTACGAGACACGAGACGAGACACACCACCTTTGGTCTCCGCCAGTGTGCTGGCGCGAGTGGTGGGTCCGCCCCTGACCAGCGCCTTGATCCGGATCGAGTGGGCCGATGATCAGCCGGGAGAACGGCGGCTGGCCGTCCGCCTGGACGGGCAGGTGCTCTCGGCCGACCTCTGCGAGTGGATCCGGATCGACGAGCGCACGCGCTTGCTGATCATCCGCGGCGAGGCGTTTCCCTGGGTCAGCACGAGCAGGAGCTGCTCCCGGCTCGAGCTGTTCCTGGAAGATCGAGGGGTCCTCGCCGAGAATATCGAGGTGGAAGGGTTTCAGGCGGCATGAGGGGCGGCGTCCCACTTCGGCCGGGTCTCGGCGGTCGCTTCTTTCGGATGACTTCTAGGAAGGCTCTGCCGCTTCTTCGGGACCAAGCCGGCCCCTGCCCCGTCCCCTGTCATGGAGGTGTCCGGTGAACGACCCGAAGGCCTTGTGTGGCTTGATCCGCCACGCCCGGCGCGCCGCCTCGCTGAAGCAATCCGATCTGGCCCGGCTGCTCGCGGTCTCGCAGGCCGCCGTATCCCAGTATGAACGGGGCAACACCAGCGCGCTCAGCTTTGCCAAGATCCAGCAGGCGGCCGAGGCGCTCGGCGTGGATCTCAAGGAACAGCTCGGTCTCTCGCCGGACGGCGAGGTGCTGAAATACTGCGAACACCCCCACTGCCTGGCGAACGTGACCTTTCAAGGTCATCAACGCCTGATCGTCCGGCCGCGCCTGACGCGGGCGAACGCCGGCACCCCGACCTACTGCCCGGAGTGCGGCGACCTGTTGATGGACCACTGCCCGAACGAGGAGTGCGCCCGGCCGGTCCAGGAGGGCAGCTTCTGCACGGCCTGCGGCCAGGCCTACATTGATTGCGGTTACGCGCCGGGCCGCCCGGCCCCGGTCGAGCCGGCTCCGCTCTTGAAATCCGATCTGGATCGGATTCTGCGGCACACGCAGATCCGGCCGGCCTGATCCGGATGGCGCGCCGGGCGGGCGCTGGTAGACTCCGGGCATGGCCGAACCCCTGAAACGCACGGCGCAGATCGGGCCCCACACCGTGGGCGAGGGCCAACGCATGTTCCTGCTGGCCGGACCGTGCGTGATCGAATCGGAAGAGATCGTCCTGCGCATCGGCAAGCGTCTGGTGGAGATCCAGGAATCCACGGGAGTGCCGATCATCTTCAAGGCCTCGTTCGACAAGGCGAACCGCTCCTCGGCGGCCTCGTTCCGGGGACCCGGGCTGGAACGCGGCCTGGCGGTGCTGGACCGGGTCAAGCAGGCCACCGGCCTCCCGATCGTGACCGACATTCACCTGCCGGAGCAGGCTGGTCCCGCGGCCGAGGTGGTCGACCTGCTCCAGATTCCGGCGTTCCTGTGCCGCCAGACCGACCTGCTGGCCGCCGCGGCGCGGACCGGCCGCGCGGTGAACGTGAAGAAGGGCCAGTTCCTGGCGCCCTGGGACATGAAGAACGTGGTCGCCAAGCTGCGCACCTTCGGCGCTCGCAATCTGCTGCTCACCGAACGGGGCGCGTCGTTCGGCTACAACAACCTGGTGACCGACTTCCGCGCCATTCCAATCCTGCAGCGGCTGGGCGCGCCGGTGGTGTTCGACGCCACCCACTCCTGTCAGTTGCCCGGCGGAGCGGGCGACCGCAGCTCGGGTGATCGCGACATGATCCCGGTCCTGGCGAAGGCCGCCGCCGCGGTGGGCTGCGACGGGTTCTTCATGGAGGTCCATGACGATCCCGATCGAGCCCTGTCGGACGGCCCCAACATGTTGCGGCTTCAGGATCTGGAACCTCTGCTGCTCCGCTTGCTGGCGATCCGCCACGCCGCGGCGGGCCCCTGAATCGGGCTTCGTGTCGGCCCGCCATCCGGTGTACGATGGACCGCCACCGAATAGGCGCGGTGCAAAGCGGTAGAGCGCCGCCCCCCCCATCTGCAGGGTTTCATGGTGCCAGCTGATCCAGAGGGCCTGGAATTGAACCGGATCAAAGCCCGGGAGGACCCTTCGTCTGATGAGACCATCGGCGCGGAGGAGGACGGGCTGTTCCCGCTCTCCGTCTCCAAGCAGAAACTGGACGCGAGGCAGTATTCGCAGAGCTTTCTCGGCCAGACGCTGGGAGACTACCGGATCTTGCGGGAGATCGGCCACGGCTCCATGGGCATCGTGTTCGAGGCGCGGCACGACCAGCTCGACCGGGTGGTCGCGCTCAAGGTGCTGCCCCCCAGCCTTTCGGTCACCGAGACGGTCATCAAGCGCTTCATGCGCGAGGCCCAGTCGGTGGCCAAGCTCGATCACGAGAACATCGTCCGGATCTACACCACCGGCGACCAGGACGGCGTCTACTTCTACGCCATGCAGTTCATCGAGGGCTCGCCGATCGATGTCGTCCTGCGGGAGCGCAAGCTCTCCTGCGAGGAGAGCGCCCGCATCGTGGCCCAGGCCGCCCGCGCGCTGTTCTTCGCTCATGAACACTCGATCATCCACCGGGACGTCAAGCCGGCCAACATCATCCTGAGCTACAAGGACCGGCCGGTGCTGACCGATTTCGGGCTGGCGCGACCCGAGAAGGCCGCCACGTTGACCGCCTCGGGCGCGCTGGTCGGCACGCCGATCTACATGAGCCCGGAGCAGGTCCGCGGCGACCGGCAGGGGATCGATCGCCGCACCGACATCTATTCGCTCGGCATCACCTTCTACGAGATGTTGACCGGCGCCACGCCTTTTGAGGCCGAGTCGACCCAGGAGATCCTGAACAAGATCGAGCACCAGGATCCGCGGCCGGTGCGCAAAGTGCTTCCGAGCGTGCCCAAGGCGCTGGAGACGATCTGCCACAAGGCGATCGAGAAGGACGTCGGGCAGCGCTACCAGACGGCGATCGAGCTGGCGCTCGACCTGGAGCGCTTCCTTTGCGGCGAGCCGATCCAGGCCCGGCCCACGCCGGTCCACACGCGGCTGGTCAAGCGAATGGTCCGCCACCGCACGATCGTCTCGTTGGCCGCGCTGCTCTCGATCGCCGTCGTGCTGATCCTCCTCTCCACCCGCAAGGGGCGTGAAGACCAGGAGAACGCCCGGTCCGCGCAGTATGGGCAGCTCTTGACCAAGGGCCAGGCGCTGCTCCGGGACAATCAGAACGCCGCGGCCCTGCGCCAGTTCGATCAGGCCATCTACCTGCAAGGGGACGTCGCCGAGGCCTACGTGGAGCGCGGCAAGGCCTACCGCAAGATGGAGAACTACGAGTCGGCGGTGCAGGACTTCGGGCACGCGCTGGAACTCGAGCCGGAGGGTCTCCACGCCCGGTTCTGGCGCGCCGAGAGCCGATTGCGCTACGGCTCCCGGGAGGAACGCGAGGCGGGGATGGAGGACCTCGAAGCCGTGCTGAGCGCGGGCCCGGCCGGCACCGAACTCCTGCTGGAGATCTCGAGGCTCTGCCTCGAGGTGGCCGCGCAGGGCGGAATGGGCGGCGTCTCCCGGGACAACCTCCTGAGCTACGGCCAGCAGTACATCTCCAGGCTGCTCGACCTCGATCCCAGGAACGACGACGCGCTGGTCATGCAGGGGCTGTACCTGGAGGAGCAGGGCATGCTCGAGGAGGCGCTTTCGCTCTACGAAAAGGCCAAGCAGATCAACCCGAACAACGCGCAAGCGATGACCCTGTTCCTGACCAAGCGGGAGACGAGACCGCCGGCGGAAACCGCGAATCCGCGGACGGCCTCGGTGGCCGAGGTGGCACCCTGGTGGACCGTGCTCGGAGCCCAGGGAGTCGGCTGGGCCACCAAGCAGATCAACGTGGATGAGAAGATGCTCTCGCGGGCCATCGACGCCCTCTCCCTCTGGAATCGCAGGGAGGCGCCGAGGGATCAGGTGCCGGACGAGCCGCTGGCCGTCGAGGATCGCCTGGCCGAAGCGGACAACCTCTGGTCCGAGGGCCAACTCGCGCTCGCCGCGCCGATCTATGAGGAAGTGCTGGCCAGGCACCCCCGCCTGGCCGAGCCGAACAACCGGCTGGCCGAATACTACCTGGACGGGTCGAGGGATCTCGAACAGGCCCAGATCCACATCGGTCAGGCGCTGGAGATCGCGCCCACCAACGCCCGCTCGCTGCTGATCGCCCTCGAGGTCTACAACGTCGCCGGCGAACGAGAAAAACTCGAGCAGGTGGTCCGCACGATCCGCCAGTACTACCCCTTCGTGGACGCCAACGCCGCCTACCGCAAAGCAGTGGAAGCCCTCGGAGGCTCCCCCCCTCGCTGAGACAACCGGCTCAAGGCCCGACGCCGTCGATGAGCACTCCATCCTCTGTTGATTGACAGCGCACGGCCAGCCCCTGAAACGACGCGGTCAGGTCGGGATCGAGCAGCAGTCGCACGCATCGCGCCGCAAATCGGGTTCGAGCGGAATCCAGGCCGAAGTGCGGATGGAAACGCAGGCCCGATCCCAACCAGCTCCCCACTCCCTCGGCCAGTTCGGGACCCGCGCCGAAGAGCAGCCCCGAAACCGGCTGGCCGGTCTGAAAATCGAGGCGGTCCATGGGCCGCAGGAACCTCTCGGTTCGACTCAGGCCGGCCGACTGCATTCGGCACAGGTTCACGAACCAGCGCAGGTGCACGATCCTGGTCGAGGCCATGAGCCAGCCGTCCTCCACCATGAGCGCCAACTCGGTCTGGTAACCGTTCCCGGGCAGCGGCATCAGGAAGTAGGTGTCCGCACCCAGCGCAACCTGGCGAAACGACGCCGGCGAGGATCGCCGGGCCACGCCCGACAGCCAACGACGAAGGCCGGGAGCGTCGCCGGTCTGCATCAGGAAGACCAGCCGGGGCAACACCTCGCCCGGGTGGACGCCGTCGGGCACCACCACCGTGAACTCGCCCGTCAGGCGCGCTCCGATCTCGGCCGCGGCCTCCTCGCCCAGCACGGCCAGACAGTAATCCCGGAGCACATTTGGAACCCAGGCGCCGCCCAACATCTGGTTCATCGAGGACAAGAGCGTTCCCGCCTGGGCCGCGTCGGCGCGCAGCGAAACGGCGGCCACGCTGCCCTTCGGCAGCCGGACGGGTGAGAGCAGCGGAGCGTTCGGCCGAAGCCACGGATGCGGGCGGCTGCGCGAGCCGGCCGCGCGCTCCAGGAAAGCCCGGAACTCGAACGTCCCTCCATGCCCGCGCAAGGTCAGCCCGATCCCGTCATAGGCGCTCAGAGTCTCCACCAGCAGATCCTTGCCCGCGCTTTCTCGCAGCAGGCGCACGCTGCGAGGATCGCGCAACCGCCGCAGGTCGGTGTACCAGAACAACGACCCGGGGCTCGGCGCGAGCCGGCGAAAGACCTCCTGGAAACGATCGCTGTCCGCCAGCGAACCCAGCGCCTGCCGGAGCGCGCGATCCAACGCCATCTCCACCCGCTGGGAAGACCGCGCGCCGTACAGCACGCCGCCGGTCTCGGCCAACGCCATCGACTGCCCGCCGGCGGTCTCGAACTGGACGATGGCGACGCCCCGGTGCACATGCGTCCGCACCGGGACCTTTGTATTCAGCCGGAACGGCAGCCTGAGCGGCGCCAGCAACTCCGCCCGCTCCGGCTGATCGACCAGCATCGAAATCAACTCCACCAGCCCCTCGAACCCGGTCGCATCCGCCAGCACCAGGATGTCCGGACTGGCCCGGCCGCGCTCGAGCACGTACCCCTCCACCGACAACGCCAGCTCGCCGCTTCCCCGCCGGGCGACCGCCGGCAGCGCCTCGAGAAGGTCGGGAGCCAGGAAGACGGAAAGGTCCGAACCCGCCGCAGCCAGATCGCTCGACAGCGAAGGCGGCGCGATCCGGGAGAGTTCCTCGATGAGCCCGACCCTCCGCGCCCGGCGCAGGAAGGCGGCCCGATCGTCGGTCCAGAGGTACATCCTGGAGTCGCGCGAAACCAGGCTCGCGAAACGGCTGCCCGGGGGACCGCACACGCCAATCGGCGCGAGCGCCAGGACGAACAGCAGCGGCAGAACCGTCCGGCGCGACACCGTCAGAGAATCCCGTACTTCTGCAGCCGGTTGTAGAACGTGCGCCGCGGCATGCCGAGCATGCGGGCGGCATCGGAGCGCTTGCCGCCGCAGCGCTCGATGGCGTCGAGGATCGCGGCCTTCTCGATCTGCTCCATGGTCTTGCCCGCGAAGGCGGAGGCGCTCGCGGCGCCGGCTCTTTGCGCCGAGTCGGTCAGACCGACCACCAGGTGCGATTCGATCGTGGCGTCTTGCGCCAGCGCGGCCATGCGACGCAGCTCGTTCTCCAGCTCCCGCACGTTGCCGGGCCAGTCGTACGCCACCAGCGCCTTGATCGCGGACGGCGTCACCCGCCGGATCTCGTCGCCGGTCTCGGCCGCGATCCGCTCGAGCACGTGCTCCACCAGCAGCGGGATGTCCTCGCGCCGATCGCGCAGCGGCGGCAGGTGGATCGTCATGACCTTCAACCGGTAGAACAGGTCCTCGCGAAACTCCCCGTTCTGCGCCCGGGCGGCCAGATCGGCATTCGTGGCGGCGATGATCCGCACGTCGACCTTGGTCGGCTGGGTCGCGCCGACCTTGCGAAACTCGCCTTCCTGCAGCACGCGCAGCAGCTTGCGCTGCAGCGGCATGGTCATGTCGCCGATCTCGTCCAGGAACAGTGTGCCGCCATGGGCCCGTTCGAACAGTCCGATCCGGTCCTCCTGGGCGCCGGTGAACGCGCCCTTCATGTAGCCGAACAGTTCCGACTCGAGCAGCGACTCCGCCAGCGCGGCGCAGTTCTCCGAGAGGAACGGCTGTTCGCTCCGCCGGCCGTGGCGCACGATCGCCCGCGCCACCAGCTCCTTGCCCGTGCCGCTCTCGCCCAGGATCAGCACCGGATACTCGGTGTCGGTGACGATGTCCATCAGCCGGAAGACCTCGCGGATGGGCCGCGAGGCGCCGATGATCTCGGAGTAGTCGTACTTCGGCGGCGGCAACGCCGATCGTTTGAGCAGATCGCGGACGTCCTTGAGTTCCAGCTCCTGGGTCTTGACCCGTTGTGCCAACTTCTCGTTCAGCTCCTGGAGCCGGGCGCGTTGCTCCTCGTTCTCCGCGTGCAGCCGGGCGTTCTCGACCGCCGCGGCCGCTTGATCGGCGAACAGCTCGAGCAGCTGACGATCCGCCTCGGTGAACGACCCGGTCCGGAAGCGGTGATCGATGTAGATGCAGCCGCGGGTTTCGCCCAGGACCCGCAGCGGAGCGCAGATGATCGAACGCAACTGCAGCCCCGCGACCGACGCCAGCTTGCCGAAGTCGGGATCGTCGGAGGCGGAGTCGGTCAGGACGATCTCCCCCGACTCGATCACGCGCTCGGCGATCGTGTGGCTGATCTTGAAATCGGGCGAACGCACCGCCTCCCGGTCCAGATTGCGAGCCACTTCCACCTGTCCCTGACCCTGCTCGCCGCGGAGGATCAAGAAGCCCCGCTCCGCGCCGGTCAGATCCACGACCGCATCCAGGATCATGGCCAGGAGCTTCTTCGGCTTGCGTTCCTGCACCATGGCCCGATTGATGTCGAGCAGCTTCAGCAGGCGATCGATTTCGCGCGCTCCCTGTCCGCCGGGGCCGCCGCCGAGCAGGGAATCCCTGATGAAGGCTCGCAGATCTCTCTTCTTGGGTCGGTCCGGCGGCATCGGTTCGGATTGTAGGCGAATCACTGCTCGGAGTGACGCCCGGAACCGGCGCGGACCGCCTCGATCGCGGCCCGGACCGCGAGCTGCATCCCGTGGCGGCGCGTCGCGCGCCCCTCGCCGAGTTCGCCGAGCAGCCGGTCGGCGTCCAGCGCGAGCAACTCCTCCAGGCGCTTGCCGATGATTCGTTCGGTCACGTACGAGGCGGCCCCGATGGCGGCGCTGCACCCCTGGCAGAGGAATCCGGCCCGCTCGACCCGACCCGATGCGGTTTTGACCGAGATCTCCACCTGATCGCCGCAGGCCGCGTTCTCCGCGCGCCCCACGCCGGTCGCCCCGTCGACCCGGCCGACGTGGCGCGGCTTCCTGAAATGATCCAGCAGTGGATCCGCGCTAATCTGCTTCACCCCTCCGGCTGGCCGACACCGTGCGCCGCTCGCGGCGTCCGAGGAACTCGGCCATCCGCCGGCACCCGTCCTGGATCTCCTCCATCGAGGAGGCATAGGAGAACCGCAGGTGCTGCCCCTCGCCCTCGACGCGCTGCCCGAAGTGGTTGTCGGCCAGCACGGCCACGCCCGCCTCATGCAGAAGAAGCCGGCGCAGCTCCTCCGAGTCCGACGCACCGACCCTCAGGCAGGCCTCGGTCACGTTGGGCCAGACGTAGAACGCCCCGCCCGGCAGCCTGCAGGTCACGCCCGGCATCTCGTTGAGCAGCCGGACGATCAGGTCGCGGCGTGCTTGGAATTCCCGGCGCATGTCGTCCACGCAGCGCTGGGAACCGGTCAGCGCCTCCAGCACCGCGTACTGGCTGGGCGCCGGCGGACAGGAGTCGGTGTTGGTGTTCCAGCGCGTGAAGAAGGGCGCGAGCTTCGCATTGGCCGCATACCCGAGCCGCATGCCCGGCATTGCGTAGGTCTTCGACGCGCAGTCGGCGATGATCGTGCGCTCCAGCATGCCGGGCTGGGACTCGATCGTGTAGTGTGGCGCATCGTAGACCAGCCTTGAATACGGCTCGTCGCTGTAGACCCAGATCTGTTCGTGCTCGCGGACGATTTCGGCGATGGCTGAAAGCGTCGCCTCGGGCAGCACCGCGCCGGTGGGGTTGTGCGGTGAACAGAGAATCAGCAATCGCGTCTTGTCGCTGATCTTGCGCTTCAGGTCCTCGAGATCGAAAGCGTAGTCGTGCCGCTCGTACAGGTCGAGCGGCACCGGCACGGCGCCGGCCGCCCGGATCATCGAGGAGTAGATTGGAAAGCCCGGGTTGGGATAGAGCACTTCGTGCCCCTCGCCATGATCGGTCACCGAGTGGATCGTGTGCGCGATGAACGGCTTGGCCCCGCAGCCGACGACGACGTGCTCCGGTTCCACCGCCACGCCGCGGGACTGGCTGAATTCCCGGGCCACGGCCGCGCGCAGTTCGGGAATGCCGGCCGACGGCGTGTACCCGGTCTTGCCCTGGCAGATCGCCAGGATGGCGGCGATGCGCGCGTTGTCGGGCGGCAGGAAGTCGGGCTGCCCGATGCAGAACGACCGGATCTCGCGCCCTTCGGAGATGAGTTGATTGACCTCGGCCAGAACGACGAACGCGTTCTCGGTTCCGAGCGACTCGGTGCGTTTGGAAACGGAAGGCACGGCGAACCTCCTCCAAGAGGGATGCAAGTCCGGTAGTCTACCATTTCAGTGGACCGAGCGGTCAGGAAAGAAGGGCCGGGACTTCGGAAGCCCCGCCGGGTTCGGTCCCGCCCAAAAAAGAAGTCGCCGCCGGCCGAAGCCGGCGGCGACCCCTCCCCGGAAACCGCGTGCCGGTGAAGCACGCGATCCCCGCCATTTTTGACGGTCTCAGGGGCTCAGGGCGCGACCTCCTGGTAGAGGCGTTCCTTGAGGCGGTGCAGGAGACGCATGTGCATCTGGCAGACCCGGGACTCGGACAAGCGCATGCGGCTGCCGATCCACTTCATGGTCTGTTCGTCGCGGTAATAACTCTGCACGATCGTGCGCTCGCGGCGCGACAGGTGCCGGTCGACCATGCCGATCAACTCCTGGTGGAAGACCTGCTCGGGCGGCTCCGGCAGTCCGTCCACCGGCTCCAGGCGCGCCCTTTGTCCGTCGTCGCCCTTGTCCTCCGCGAGCTGCGGGTCCAGCGGCAGGCGGTTCGCGAAGGCGATGTCGGCCAGGGTGTCGTGCACCACGCTGAGCGGCTGGCCCAGCGCTTCGGCGATCTCCTGATCGTCCGGATCCCGGCCGAGCGAATCGCGCAGTGCACTCGCCGTGCTGCGCATCAGGTCCGCCCGCTCGCGGGCCTCCCGGGGAATCCAGTCCTGGCGGCGAAGCTCATCCAGCATGGCGCCCGAAACCCGCTTGCGGCAGTAGGTCTCGAACTTGACGTTGCGCCTCCGATCGTAGTTTTCGATGGCGCTCACCAATCCGAACACTCCCGCGCTCACCAGGTCGTCCGTGTCCACGTGGGGAGGCAGGCGCTTGGCGATGCGCGCCGCGACGGCCCGCACCAGCGGCAGGTAGATCTCGATCAGCCGGTTGCGGTGCTCCTGGCTGTGAGACCGGACGAAGGCTCCCCAGAGCTCCTCGAGCCCGTGAGACCGATCACGGGGCTCGAGACCCCGCGCTGTCGGGGCCGCCAAGGCTGTCTGCACAGAACGTGTCATGAGGGCCCTCCAGCGGTGGAAGCGGCAGCTGCGTTGCTCCCACCATCCGCCCGGGCAGACCCGCCGTCCCGGTCTGCTCGCGACATCTAGCGCTCAAGGTACTTCGAATTGAATTCGAACCCAAGATGTTGTGTGTGCTGCTCCGCATGAAAGAGGTTTCCCCTCGGCGGGTACAGAGTTTTTCTGCAGTGTCCTCTGGATTTTTTTTGCCGGCCGGGGAGGGCGGCTGGAGGAGGCGGGATTCCCGGACTCAGCGCGGCGCCGCGGCGCCTCCGGAGATCCGGCGGTCGGCGACGGCCTGCAGCTGCCCCGTCTCGGGATTCAAACCGATCGCATGACAATCACCCTGGGAGGCGATCGCCCGCAGCTCATGCCCCCGATCCAGCAATCCCGCAACAGCGCGCTCCGGGACGCCTGCTTCCACCGACACGACGTCCGGGTAGAGGCCGTGGTGCACCCGGGGCAGGGCCACCGCGTCGCGAAGCGGGAGATCGTGGTCGATCACACCGGTGACGACGCGCAGGACGGTCGACGGAATCGTCCGGCCGCCCGGGCTGCCGGCAACGAGCAACAATCGGCCTTGGCGGGTCAGGATCACGGGGCACATCGAGGACAGCATGCGTTTCCCGGGACGGATCCGGTTCGGTTCGGTTCCGATGCGCCCCTTGCGGTCGCTCACACCCGGCGTGACGTTGAAGTCATGCATCTCGTTGTTCAGCAGGATGCCGGTGCCGGCGGCCATGGTCTTGGCGCCCCACGATTCCTCCAGGGTGTAGGTGTTGGCCACCGCGTTGCCGTCCCGATCGACCACGGAGAAATGGGTCGTCTGCTCGCTCTCCGCGTGCGGCAGCGTGCCGTCCAGATCGCCGGCAAGCTGGTCCGAGGACGTGGCCCGCTCGAGATCGATCCCCCGGGCGAGCTCCGCCGCGTACCGCTTGTCGAGCAGCCGGTCGAGGGGATTGGAGACGAACTCCGGGTCTCCCAATGAAAGCGCCCGGTCCAGGAACGAGCGGCGCTGCGCTTCGACCAGCAGATGCAGCTCCTCGGCGGAGCCGGCTTCGAGCGCGGAGAGGTCGAAGCTCTCGAGCTGGTTCAGCGATTCGATCAACACGGCGCCGCCGCTGGTGGGCGGCGGGCCGGCCAGGATCTTCACGCCCCGATACTCGCCTTCGAGCGGCTTTCGAAGCACCGCGCGATAGCGCTCGAAGTCCTCGCGAGCGAGGATGCCGCCGCGCCGGTCGGAATCGGCCACGATCCGCTCGGCGATCTCGCCCCGATAGAACGCGGCCGGCCCCTGCTCGGCAATCAGACGGAGCGAGCGGGCCAGATCGGGCTGCCGGAGCCGCTCGCCTGCCTGGAGCGGCCGCCCCTCGCCATCCAGGAAGACACGGGCAGCCTGGTCGCAGAGCGAGAGTTCCTTCGCGTGGCGGGCCATCGAGGCGGCCAGCGGCGCGCCGACCTCGAAGCCCTGCTCGGCCAGCCGTGCGGCCGGCAGGACCAGTTCGCTCCAGGGCAGGCGGCCATACTCCTGATGCGCCAGGAACAGTCCGGCCACCGTGCCGGGGACCCCGACCGGCAGGAAGCCCAGTCGCACGCCGGCCGGATCGACCGCGCCGCCCTCGCCCAGGAACATCTCCGGCTGGGCCCGCAGCGGGGCCGTCTCCCGGTAATCAATGAAGGCCGCCGCTCCGCGAGCCGGGCGCACCAGCATGAACCCGCCCCCACCCAGATTCCCGGCCTCCGGCCAGGTGACCGCCAGCGCGAATGCGGTGGCCACCGCGGCATCCACGGCCGAACCTCCATCCGCCAGCACGCGAGCTCCAATGACCGACGCCAGCGGCTCGACCGAAACCACCCCTCCGTTGCTGGCCGGCAGTATAGGGCCGACCCGGAGCGCGCCCGAAGGCGCCTGGCAGGCCGCCAATACTCCCAATATCAACGGCAAACTGAGCTTCCTGCTCGTGCTCATGTCTCTCGCTCCGGCTTTTTCTACGATCTGAAAGAATGCCCCGATCGGATCCAGCTTTTGCTTTGAAACGGCGTTTCGGGCCTCCTACGCTCCGCTCGTTGCGGTTGGTGTTCGATTCTCGCTGAATACTCTTTGGGAGGGCTTTTTACATGCTCAAGCTTACCGGTTCCCTGTTCCTGACGGTTCTGTTGTGTGGCTGCGCCACGAATGTCGTCCCGATCGACGCGACGCCTGCGCCGGTACAGGACGAAAGCAGCGACACGGCAGACAGGATGGACAAGTTGTTGGGATGGCCCACGAATCTGCTGCTCGACTTCTATGACATCTTCGATCTGAACTTGGGCACCGGCAAGAACGACTATCCGTTCGGGGCTCACGTGCAGTTCACGAAGCTGATTCGGGTGGGCGTGTTCGATTGGGCCGACCTGGAAATCCTGGGGATTCGCAATGCGATCAATCAGGGCGCGGACGACCCCACCCAGTTCGACCAGGCAGCCGGCGACTACAAGGTCGGCATGAAGCTCGGAGTGGGTGCCGGCGCCTCGGCTTCGATCGATCTCTATGAGATCTATGACTGGGTCGTGGGCGTGATCACGTTCAACCAGTACAACCCGTCGGGCGACCACTAGTCCGCCCGGTCGCCCAGTAGCTCGGAGACGATCCGGCTTCATTGGCGCCGCAGGCGTGATGGACACGATGGGCCGGTTCCCCTGGGGAGCCGGCCCGTTGACTTGGGCCGACGGCTCATTCCGCCTGAAGCTCGACCTCGCCGAAGCCCACGCCCTGCTTGCCCTCGCGAGCGCCTTCGGTCTCGAGCACCAGCAGGGCCAGGCGGCGCACCTGGATCTTCTTGGGGAACTCGAACTCGGTCTTGCGCTCCGGATCGGGGTCGAGGTCGAATTCGAACGTCGCCTTGCGATTGACTTCGACGCGGATCTTCGTAATCCGACCGGTTCGCTGATCGTCCTTGGTCAGGGCGTGGGAAAGCAAGAGGCGTCCGGCCCGCACCGGTTGTTCGAGGTCGAGCACGAATGAAGGCCTCGGATCGTCGTCCTTGCTGCACCAACCCCGGCTCTGGAGATTGTCCACCGCATTGGAGGCGGCCCACGAATCGTGAAGCTCGGACGAAGCCGACGCCCGCGACCGGACCCCGGCCAGCAGGTTCTTCCCGGGGTCGCCCGCGTAGCGATACAGCATCGGATCGGGAGCAGCGGTGATCTCGACCTTGAGCGGCGTCGAGTC